>Ga0210405_10002670_pt1 | contig 18290 bp, 15 predicted proteins | sample IncBWH11MmetaG_FD_155492 | JGI IMG/M metagenome (GOLD analysis project Ga0210405, IMG submission 155492) | Forest soil microbial communities from Barre Woods Harvard Forest LTER site, Petersham, Massachusetts, United States - Inc-BW-H-11-M | ecosystem: Environmental > Terrestrial > Soil >... | reverse complement strand
AATAGAGGCGGTGCGCGCGCTCGCCGGACGCGGCGCCACGCTCCTGGTCGCCGTCGATTGCGGCACGACGTCAATCGAGCCGCTGGCGGAGGCCAAGGCGCTCGGCGTCGACGTGGTCGTGATCGACCACCATCAGGCCGACGAAGTGCTGCCGCCCGCGGTCGCCATCGTCAATCCAAATCGGCGCGACGATCTCTCCGGCCTCGGCCATCTCGCCGCAGTCGGGCTCACCTTCATGACCGTGGTGGCGGTGAACCGAGTGTTGCGCTCCCGCGGTTTCTGGACCGAGGCCCGCCCCGAGCCCGATCTGCTCACGCTTGTCGACGACGTGGCGCTCGGCACTGTCGCCGACGTGGTGCCGCTTATTGGGCTCAATCGCGCGTTCGTCGCCAAGGGCCTGATCGCGCTGCGGCGGCGCGAGCGCGCCGGGCACGTGAGCCTGATGGACGTGGCGCGGCTCTCCGGTCCGCCCGAGGCCTGGCATCTCGGCTTTCTGCTCGGCCCGCGCATCAACGCCGGCGGACGAATCGGCCGCGCCGACCTCGGGGTCCGGCTGCTCATCGAGGATGACCCGGTCGAAGCGGCAAAGATTGCCGCGGAGCTCGACCGGCTCAACCGCGAGCGGCAGGCGATCGAACTCGAGACCGTGGCGCAAGCCGAAGCCGAGGCGATGGCCGCGCTCGGCCTCGAGGAACGCGGGGCGGTGGTGGTCACCGCCGCGGAGGGCTGGCATCCCGGCGTCGTCGGCCTCGTGGCGGCCCGCCTCAAGGAAAAATTCGGCCGGCCGGCGTTCGCGATCGCGCTCGAACCCGGCGGCATCGGCACCGGGTCGGGCCGCTCCATCGTCGGCGTTGATATCGGCCGGGCGGTGCGCCGCGCCGTGGCCGAAGGTCTACTCACCAAGGGCGGCGGTCACGCCATGGCCGCGGGTGTGACGGTGCGCAAGGACGCTCTTGCGCCGCTGCGCGCCTTTCTTGAGGCAACCCTCGGTCCTGATGTGGAAACGGCCCGGCGTTCGCACGGCCTCCTGATCGACGGCGCGGTGAGCGCGGCGGGCGCGACCCCCGATCTCGTTGCGTTGATCGAGCGCGCCGGTCCTTTCGGCTCTGGTAATCCCGAGCCCGTGATCGCGCTGCCGGCGCACACGATCGCCTATGCCGAAGAAGTCGGCCAGGCGCATATGCGCGTGCGACTGAAATCCGCCGACGGCGCGGCGGTCGGCGGCATCGCCTTCCGTGCCGCCGGCCAAAAGCTTGGCGCGGCGCTCCTCGAGAGCCGCGGCCGGCTGGTCCACGCCGCCGGCTCCTTTGCCATCGACCGCTGGCAAGGCGAGGAGCGCGTGCAATTCAGGCTCGCCGACATCGCCCCGGCCGAGCCGATCGCAGGCTCTCTAGCGTAGGCCGGAAACTGCTGCTGCTCAGAGCACTCGCGGATTGACGCGCCGCAGGTAGGCTACACCTCGATCTGCCCTTCCAAATAAAGCACGGCACGCCCGGCGATGCTCACCCGGTCGCCGTCGAGCGCGCAGGAGAGCGCGCCGCCGCGACGCGAGAGCTGGCGCGCTTCGAGCTTGGTCTTGCCGAGGCGACCGGCCCAATAGGGCACAAGCGTGCAATGCGACGAGCCGGTCACCGGGTCTTCGGGGACGCCTTGCGCCGGCGCGAAAAAGCGCGAGACGAAGTCGATGCCGTCTTCTCCCGGAGCGGTCGCGATTGCGGCCCAGCAGTCTACTTTGGCGAGCGCCGCGAGATCGGGATCGAGCGCCGCGACCTCCGCGGCGCTGCCGTAGACCACGAGATGGTCGCGGGCCCGCAATACCTCGCGCGGCGCGCCGCCCAAGGCCGCGAGCAGGTCGGGCGGCGGCTCGACGGGCGCGGCTGGCCGCGCCGGAAAATCCATGGCGAGCATGTCCCCGCTCCGGCTGACGACAAGCGTCCCGGCCTTCATCGTGCGAAAGCTCACGCCGTCGCGCCGCGGCTCGATGAAGCGAAAGACGACGTGGCCGGCGGCGAGCGTCGCATGCCCGCACAGGTCGACTTCGACCGTCGGCGTGAACCAGCGCAGCGCGTAGCCTGCGCCCTCGGGCACGAAGAATGCCGTCTCCGCCAGATTGTTCTCGGCTGCGATGGCCTGCATCGTCTCATCAGGCAGCCAGGCGTGCAGCGGGCACACCGCCGCGGGATTGCCGCCAAACAGCCTGTCCGTGAAGGCATCGACCTGATAGATCGGCAGGCGCATCGTTCGTCTCCGTGCGGTGCTCAGCGCTGCGTTGTCGCCCAACGTGTGTTGGCGCATGTTTTGCCACGATCCCGCGGCCGCGGCTACGACGCCGGCGTCGATGCGGTGAAAGGACGTCAATGGCCAAGCTCGATCTCTCCGTCGCGATCGGCGACTACGACCGCACCCGTCCCCTGCTCGACGGCGTCGTGGCCATCGACGGCGTCGACCCGGTGTACATGGCGCTCACTCCGGAAGAGATTTTCTTCCGCGCGTTTCGCGGCGCCGAATTCGACATCTGCGAAATGTCGCTGTCGAGCTACACGGTGAAGACTGCGCAGGGCGATTGCCCCTACATCGCGGTTCCGGCCTTCGTCTCGCGAGCGTTCCGCCACACCTCGGTCTACGTGCGCACCGACCGTGTGAAGAAGCCCGCCGACCTCAAGGGCCGCAAGGTCGGCGTGCCGGAATACCAGCTCACCGCCAATGTCTGGGCGCGCGCCTTCCTCGACGACGACTACGGCGTCAAACCCGCCGACATCCATTGGATACGCGGCGGCATCGAGGAGCCGGGACGGCCGGAGAAGCTTACGCTCAACCTGCCGGCCGGCGTGCGCCTCGACAACGCACCCGAGAGCGCGACGATTTCCGCGCTCATTGAGAGCGGCGAAATCGACGGTTTCATCGCCCCGCGGCCGCCCGCTCTTACCCCCCACGGCCAGGCGCACGTCGGCTGGCTGTTCAGCGATCCGGCCGCGGTGACCAGGGATTATTTCAAGCGCACCGGCTTTTTTCCGATCATGCATGTCGTCGGCGTGCGCCGCGCGCTCGCCGAGCGCCATGCCTGGCTTCCCGGTGCGGTTCTCAAGGCCTTCGAACAGGCGAAGCAGGCGGCGCTCAGGCAACTCGCCGACACTGGTGCGTCGCGGGTCACGCTGCCGTTCCTGGAAGAGACGCTCCGCGACGTGCGCGCACTGATGGGCTCCGATTTCTGGCCCTATGGCGTCGAGCCGAACCGCAAGGTGCTCGACTACTTTCTCAGCCAGCATCATGCGCAAGGTTTGTCGGCGCGGCGACTCTCGGTCGACGAGCTGTTTCACCCGGCGACCTACGAGACGTTCAAGGTCTGATTGGGTCATTCCCCAGCGGACGCGGCGATATCGCTAGCCGAGCGCCGTTTCCAGATCGGCGATCAGATCGTCGGTGTCTTCAATCCCGACCGAAATGCGCACGAGGCGATCGTTGATGCCGAGTGCGGCGCGCGCTTCGGCCGGTATCGATGCATGGGTCATTAAAGCCGGCAGCGAGATCAGGCTTTCGACCCCGCCGAGGCTTTCGGCGAGCGTGAACAGCCGGCAGCGTTCGAGAAAACGGCGCGCATCCTCGCCGGAACCCGACACCTCGACCGCGATCATCGCGCCGAACGCGCGCATTTGACGTCGCGCCAGATCGTGATGCGGGTGCGAGGCCAAGCCCGGATAGTGCACGCGGGAGATGCGCGGATGCGCGGCGAGGCGCTCGGCAATGCGTAGTGCCGAAGCCGATTGGCGTTCCATGCGCAACGCAAGCGTCTTCACCCCGCGCAGCGCCAGGAATGAATCGAACGGCCCCTGAATCGCACCGACGGCATTTTGCAGAAAGGCCATGCGCTCGCGCAGCGCAGCATGCTCACCCACCACCACAACGCCGCCCACCATGTCAGAGTGGCCGTTGAGGTATTTGGTGGTCGAGTGCATGACCAGATCGAAGCCGTATTCAAGCGGCCGCTGCGTCCAGGGACTCGCAAAGGTGTTGTCGCAGGCGGTGAGGACGCGTTTGGCGCGCGCCACGGCGGCAATGCGTTCGAGGTCGATGATCTTCAAGGTCGGATTGGTCGGCGTCTCGAGCCAGATCAGCCGCGTATCGGGCCGCAACGCGCCTCTCAACGTCTCGGCATCGGAAAGGTCCGCATAGGTCGCTTCGATGCCAGCCGATTGCCGGCGCACCATGTCGAAGAGCCGCCGCGTGCCGCCGTAGACGTCGTCGCCGACAATGATGTGAGAGTTCTTGTCGAGGCTGTCGAGCACGGTCGCGGTCGCAGCCATGCCGGAAGCGAAGGCGAAACCGGCGGTGCCGCCTTCGAGATCGGCGACGCAGCGCTCGAACGCCATGCGCGTCGGGTTTTGCGTGCGCGCATATTCGAAGCCCTTGTGGACGCCTGGGCTCGACTGCGCATAGGTCGATGTCGCGTAGATCGGCGTCATCACCGCCCCGGTCGTCGGATCGTTGTTTTGACCGGCATGGACGCAGCGGGTGGCGAAGCCAAGCCTATTGCTGGGTTTCATTAGTTCATCTCGCAATGCGAAAATAATTGATGAGATCGAGGCGCGTGGCGATGCCGAGAAAATGGGTGCCGTCGAGGACGATGGCGACGAGATCGCGGCGGAACAGCGGAACGAGGTCGGCGATCGGCGCGTCGGCGGAAATCGTTTCAAGCCGGGTCACCATCACCTCCTTCACCGGATGCTCGAACGCACGCGAAGAGTGCTCGAGCACGGCGCCAAGCATGTCGCTCTCGTCGACGAGGCCGACGACGCGTTCGCCGTCGACCACGGGCAATTGCGAGAGATCGGCGGCGCGCATGCGCACAAAGGCGGTGCGCAGCGTGTCGTCGGGATGCACCACGACCTCTTCGCCTTCGGGAAAGCGGCTGGTAACGACGTCGCGTACCTGGCCGCGGCGCTCCTGGTCCCAGCCCTCCTGGGCGGCGTACACCGGGTTGAACACCTTGGAGAGATACTTCGCACCGGAGTCGCACACCAAGCTGACCACGCGCCGCGGCTCGCTCTGCTCCCGGCAGTAGCGCAGCGCCGCGGTGAGCAGGGTGCCGGTCGAGGACCCGGCGAGCACGCCCTCGTGGCGCAAAAGGTCGCGCGCGGCGGCAAAGCTGTCCCGATCGGAGATCGCGTAGGCCTTGTGCACGAGCTTGAGATCGGCGTTGGGCGGCACGAAATCCTCGCCGATTCCTTCAACCGCCCAGCTTCCCGCTTCTGGCTGGCGTCCGGTCTCGACCAGTGGGGCGAGCACCGAGCCGACCGGGTCGGCGAGAATCATGCGTGTCTTCGGCGAGTTCTTCGCCATGTAGCGTCCTATACCACTCAGCGTGCCGCCCGAGCCGACACCGACCACGACGGCATCGATGTTGCCCTGCATCTGGCGAAAAATCTCCGGGCCGGTCGTGGTCTCGTGGGCCTGCGGATTGGCGGGATTGGCGAATTGATTGATGAACAGTGCGCCGGGCGTGCGCTGCGTGATCGTCTCCGCGAGATCCTGATAGTAGTCGGCATGGCCGCGGCCGACGTCGGAGCGCGTGAGCACCACTTCGGCGCCCATGGCCTTGCAATGCAGAATCTTTTCACGCGCCATCTTGTCGGGCACGACGAGCACGATGCGATACCCTTTGCGCGCGCCGACGAGAGCGAGCCCAAGGCCGGTATTGCCGGCCGTGGCCTCGACGATCGTGCCTCCGGGTTTCAACCGGCCGTCGGCTTCCGCCGCCTCGATCATCGAACGCGCCGGGCGGTCCTTGATCGAGCCTGAAGGATTGGCGCTCTCAAGTTTCAGGAACAGCCGGCACGGACCGCGGTCGAAGCCCGTGACTTCGATGAGCGGGGTTTCGCCGATCAGGTCGAGGACCGATGTCATGAAGCACCATACCCGTCACGACCGCATCCAATCGACCAACGCCTCGGCCACGGCCTGCGGCCGTTCGAGCGTCGACATATGCCCGCAATCGGGAACGACAACGAGCCGCGCCCCCGGAATCGCTGCCGCTATTTCCTGCGACAACGCCGGCGGGGTCGCCGCATCGCCATCACCGACCAGGACCAGAGTCGGGCAGGTAATGGCCGACAGGCCCGAGCGCGAATCGGGCCGCGCCATGATGGCCTGCTGCTGGCGCAGGAAGGCTTCCGCGCCGACCTCCTCGGCCATCGTGCGCATGAGGCGTTTGAGCGTCTCGTCGTTGTGCCGGTTGGGGTGGACCAGGATGGGAAAGAGCGAATCCGAGACTTCGGCCACGTGGCCGGCTCTCGCGAGCTCGATGCGCGGCCGGCGCATCTGTGTCTGCTCCGGGCTTTCGGCGCGCGCCCCGGTATCGAGGAGCGCGAGCTTGGCCACGCGCTCTGCCGCCTGGCGCACGATCTCAAACGAGATGTAGCCTCCCATCGACAACCCAGCGAGTGCGAAGCGCGGCGGCGCCGCGGCGAGGATTCGCCGCGCGATCGCGGAAATGGTGTCGTCGCGGGTGTGGTCGGCCACGAAGACCGGACCGAAGCGCCACAGCGCCGGAATTTGCTCGGCGTAGAGCCGCGCCGAGCAATTCAGCCCGGGAACCAGGACGATGGGGAGCGGGTCGGACATGGGGGCCCTCGGGGGGTTCTCTGAAGGAGCGATATCGAGAGAAAGTGAAGTAATACGTTTAACTTAGTGCAGTGCGGCAGGCCGTTTCAGGTTGACTTTGACACATTCGCCCCTATCTTCCGCGCAGCTGGAGCATGGCGGATTCGCTTTATTCTGCGTGTTTCCCCTGTTCAATCCATAGGTTCTCGCGCACGGCGCGGGCCCTGACTCGAGGGTTTATGTCCTTTTCTCATCTCGGCTTGTCCGAAAAGGTTCTCGCGGCCGTTGCTGCGGCTGGCTACAAAACTCCCACCCCCATCCAAGACCAGGCTATTCCGCACGTGCTCGCCCGGCGCGACGTGCTCGGCATCGCCCAGACCGGCACCGGCAAGACAGCGGCTTTTACGCTGCCCATGCTGACGCTCCTGGAGCAGGGCCGCGCCCGCGCCCGCATGCCGCGCACGCTGATCGTCGAGCCGACGCGCGAACTCGCCGCGCAGGTCGAGGAGAGCTTCGCCAAATACGGTGTCAACCACAAGCTCAACGTCGCGCTCTTGATCGGCGGCGTCTCGTTCGACGACCAGGACGTCAAGCTCACGCGCGGCACCGACGTGCTGATCGCGACGCCGGGTCGCCTGCTCGACCATTTCGAGCGCGGACGGCTGCTGCTCACTGGCGTCGAACTCCTCGTCATCGACGAGGCCGACCGCATGCTCGACATGGGCTTCATTCCCGACATCGAGCGCATCTGCAAGCTCGTTCCCTTCACCCGCCAGACGCTGTTCTTCACCGCCACCATGCCGCCGGAGATCCGGCGCATCACCGAGCAGTTCCTGCACAACCCGGTGCGCGTCGAGGTCTCCCGGCCGGCGAGCACCGTCGCCACCACCATCCAGCTGCTGGCGAAATCCGGCCGCGAGCCGTATGAGAAACGCGACACCTTGCGGCGCCTGATCCGCTCAGCCACCGGGCTTAAGAACGCGATCGTCTTCTGCAACCGCAAGCGCGAGGTCGCCACGCTCCATCGCTCGCTCCTGCGCCACGGCTTCTCGGTGCAGGCCCTGCACGGCGACATGGACCAGCCCGCGCGCACGGCCGCGCTCGAGCAGTTCCGCAAAGGCGAAGTCACCCTGCTGGTTGCCTCGGACGTGGCCGCGCGCGGCCTCGACATTCTCGACGTGAGCCACATCTACAATTTCGACGTTCCCCACCATCCCGACGATTATGTGCACCGGATCGGCCGCACCGGCCGAGCCGGCCGCGCCGGCACGGCCATCACGATCGTTGCCGGATCGAACGACGCCAAAGCGGTCGGCGCCATCGAGAAGCTGATCGGGCAGACGATCGGATGGATGGAGCAGCCGCCGGTCGTCACCGCGTTGCCGGCGGCACCGCAGGCGACGCGGCCGCAGCGCGGCAGACGGCCTGACGGCCATCGGCCACAGCGGCCCGCTGCTCCGGTCCGGCGCATCGAGGAGACGCGGCTGCGCCGCCAGCCGCCGCCGCAGCCGGTCGCCCGCGCGCGCGCAGACGACGGCGACGCGGCGCATCTGCCGGCCTTTCTGCTGCGCCCGGTGCCGCTGAAGGTGTGATCGTCCCGGCGGAACGTCTACCGCCGATCTCCGCTAGCGTTGGCCGCGTGCAATCCTCGCGGCTTTTTTAGGCGATTCGGACGTATCTTTGCGATTAGTGTACGGCGGCGGCTTCGCCGCTCGCCGGCTCGAGCTGCACCGATTCGCCGCAGCCGCAGGCTGAGGTCTGGTTCGGATTGTTGAAAACGAACTGCGCCGACAGCTTGTCGACCTTGTAATCCATCTCGGTGCCGAGCAGAAACAGCACCGCCTTCGGATCGATGAGGATGCGAACCCCCTTGTCCTCGACCACTTCGTCGAGCGGATTGATCTTGTCCGCATATTCCATGGTGTAGGCCATGCCGGCGCAGCCGCCGTTTTTGACGCCGACGCGGACCGCCGCGATTCGGCTCTCCGCTTTCGCCATCACCGCCTTGATGCGTTCCGCGGCGGCGTCGGTGAGCCGCACCACCTGAGGTCTCGGCCGGACAGCGGCCATTGTCACATCCTCCTCGCCTCGACTTCGCAAGAGGCGCACAGTTTCGATCCAGAATAACTCAAAAATACAAACAAATCTCACCACCGTTTATGTAATCCGCCGCGACGCGGCGCGCAACTCACCGGCCGAGACTCACCACATGTTGAGCACCGCGCGCGCCTCATCCGACATGCGGCTCGCATCCCATGGCGGGTCCCAGACGATGCTGACCTTGGCCTCGCGCACGCCCGGCACGCTGGCGACAGCGTTCTCGACCATGATCGGCAGCTCTGCCGCCGACGGGCAGTTCGGCGTCGTCAGCGTCATGTCGACCTTGACCACGCGGTCGTCGTCGATATCGACCTTGTAGATCAGGCCGAGCTCGTAGATGTCGGCCGGGATCTCCGGATCGTAGACGGTCTTGAGCGCGCCGACGATCTCGTCGGTCAGGCGCGCCATCTCGTCCGCCGGGATCGCGGAAGGCCGCTCCGCCGCCTCGGCGACGGCAGCGCTGGCCGCTTGCGGGTTGGTTTCGTCGGTCATGCGAAAAAGTCCTGCGCCTTGAGAAGGGCCTGCGCCAGGCGATCTACCTCGGCCGGAGTATTGTACATGGCAAACGAGGCGCGGCAGCTCGCGGTCAAGCCGAATCGCGCGAGCAGCGGCATGACGCAATGGGTGCCGGCGCGCACCGCCACGCCGGAGCGGTCGATGATCGTCGCCACGTCGTGCGGATGCGCCCCTTTGATCTCGAAGGAGACGATCGGCCCCTTGTCCTTGGTGGTGCCGAAGATGCGCAGCGAGTTGATCTCCCGCAGCCGGTCGTGGGCGTAGCGCATCAGCCCCTCCTCGTGGCTGCGGATGCGCGCCTTGCCAACGGAGGCGACATAGTCGAGCGCGGCGCCGAGCCCGATCGCCTGCACGATCGAAGGCGTGCCGGCTTCGAATTTGTGCGGCGGATCGCCGTAGGTGATGCGGTCCTCGAACACCTCGCGGATCATCTCGCCGCCGCCGTTGAACGGCGGCATGGCGGCAAGATGCGCGTATTTGCCGTAGAGCACGCCGATGCCGGTCGGCCCATAGATCTTGTGGCCTGTGAAGGCATAGAAGTCGCAGTCGATGTCGCGCACATCGACGTCGACGTGCACCGCGGCCTGCGCGCCATCGATCAGCACCGGAACGCCGTGCGCGTGCGCGATGCGGGTGGCCTCCTTCACCGGCACCAGCGTGCCGAGCATGTTCGACATATGCGTCACAGCGACCAGCCTGGTGCGTGGGCCGATGAGCTTCTCGAACTCGTCGACGAGAAAATGGCCTTCGTCGTCGACCGGCGCCCATTTGATCACCGCGCCCTGGCGCTCGCGCAGAAAATGCCATGGCACTATGTTGGAGTGGTGCTCCATGATCGAGAGCACGATCTCGTCGCCCGCCTTGATGCGCTCGCGCCCGAACGTGTAGGCGACAAGATTGATGGCCTCGGTAGCGTTGCGGGTGAAGATGACCTCTTCCTTACGGCCGGCATTGAGGAAGGCCGCGACTTTCTCGCGGGCGCCTTCGTAGGCTTCGGTCGCCTCGTTGGCGAGATAGTGCAGGCCGCGATGCACATTGGCATATTGCGCGGTGTAGGCGCGATCGAGCCGATCGAGCACCGCCCGCGGCTTCTGCGCCGAAGCGGCGTTGTCGAGGTAGACCAGCGGCTTGCCGTACACCTGCGTCGCCAGGATCGGAAAATCCGCGCGGATGCGGTTGACGTCGTAGGTGCCGTTGGTCAGTGCGTCATGCATGGCGGAATACCCGTGCCTTGAGCCACGCCGCGACCTGCTCCATCAGCGCCTCGCGCAGGCCGGCATGCTCGATGCCCTCGACCGCCCCGCCGAGGAAGGCCTGGATCAGCAAGGCCTCGGCTTCCGCCGCCGGGATGCCGCGCGCCATCAGGTAGAATTTGAGCTCCTCGTCGAGCGCGCCTGCGGTGGCGCCGTGGCCGCACTGCACGTCGTCAGCAAAGATCTCGAGCTCCGGCTTGTTGTCGGCCTCGGCGCGATCGGAGAGCAGAAGCGCCTGCGTCATCATCTTGGCGTCGGTCTGCTGCGCGCCCTGGCGCACGATGATGCGGCCCTGAAACACGCCGTGGGCCTCGTCGTCGAGCACCGTCTTGAACAGCTCGCGGCTCTGGCAGCCGCGCGCAATGTGAGTGGCGACGAGCGTCGTGTCGGCGTGCTGCCGCCCGTTGAGGAGGCTCGCGCCGCGAATGCCGGCGACGGTCTCCTCGCCGTCGAACCTGAGGAACAGCTGGTTGCGCACCACGGCGCCGCCAATGGTGAAGGTAAAGGCGTTGAAGCGGGCTTTCCCGCCGATCGCCGCCGCGAGTGTCGAGACGTGGAGCGCGTCTGCGCCCTCGCCGATGAGCTTCACATGATCGACGTGGGCCTCATCGCCGACGAAGAGTTCGAGCGCCGCGTTGACCTGGTACTCGCTGCCGGCCGGCCCCTCGTGGCTCTCGATGAGCATGGCGCGGGCGCCCTGCTCGACCACGACCAGCGAGCGCACGAAGGTCGCGGCCGGCTTTTCCGAGGCGACGAAGAGGAGATGCAGCGGCCGCTCGGTCGTCGACCCGGCGCCGATGCGGATGACCGCACCGTCGCCCATGAGCGCCGTGTTGAGCGCCACGGCGACATCGCTTGCCGGCGCCAGCGTGCCGATCTTTTCCACAACCGCCGCATCGTTGTCGGCGAGCGCATCGGCGAGCGAACCGACGGTCAGGCCGGGCTCCAGTGCCGCGGTGTCGGACAGTTCCGGCACGAACGCGCCGTCGACGAACACGAGCCGGCGGCACTCGACGTCGCCGATCATGGCGCCGGCGGATTTGGCGCGCGCCTTGGCCGCAGCATCCGGCGGGCTAGCAAGCGGCTTTGCCTCGCGCATCAGCGCGCGCAGGTCGGTGTACTTCCATTCCTCGACGCGGCGATGCGGCAGGCCCTCGCGGGCGAACACATCGAAGGCGGCGGCGCGCTGCGCGGCAATGGCGCCGTCGCCGGGAAGCCGCGTGCGCACCTGCGCATAGGCGTGCGCCAGCGCGGTCTCCGCCGCGGTCTTGATCACCTTCACGTCAGCCATGGCATTCATTCGTCTGCGATCGTGGCGGCCGCTGCGGGCTCACGCCACCGCCTCTTCCTGATATTCCGCATAGCCGCGCGCCTCGAGCTCCAGCGCCAAATCCTTGCCGCCGGTCCGCACGATGCGCCCGCGCGAAAGCACGTGCACCACGTCGGGCACGATGTAGTTGAGCAGCCGCTGGTAATGGGTGATGACGATCGTCGAACGGGTCGGCGCCCGCAGCCGGTTGACGCCGTCGGAGACGATCTTGAGCGCATCGATGTCGAGGCCGGAATCGGTCTCGTCGAGTACCGCGAGCCGCGGCTCGAACAGCGCCATCTGGAGGATCTCGTTGCGCTTCTTCTCGCCGCCGGAGAAGCCGACATTGACCGGGCGGCGCAGCATCTCCTGATTGATGCCGAGCTTGCCGGCGACCTCGCGCACCTTCTTGAGGAATTCCGGCGTCGACAGCTCGGCCTCGCCGCGCTTCTTGCGCTGCGCGTTGAGCGCCGTGCGCAGAAACGTCATAGTAGCGACGCCGGGGATTTCCAGCGGATATTGAAAGGCGAGGAACAGTCCGGCGGCGGCGCGTGCGTCGGGTCCCATGTCGAACAGGTTCTTGCCGTCGAGGAGCACCTCGCCGGCGGTCGGCTCATAGTCGGGCTTGCCGGCGAGCACGTAGGCGAGCGTCGATTTTCCCGAGCCGTTCGGGCCCATGATCGCGTGCACCTCGCCCGGCTCGACGACGAGATCGAGGCCCTTGAGGATTTCCTTGCCGTCGATCTCGACGTGCAGGTTCTTGATTTCCAGTAATGGCATTTCGCAGCTCTACTTCTGTGACCGGCATCCTTCGAGGCTCGGCCTTCGGCCTCGCACCTCAGGATGACGAATTTATTTTGCGGCCCGTCATCCTGAGGTGACCGCGAAAGCGGCCCTCGAAAGGATGCGGCCCGGAACTAGCCTACGCTGCCCTCCAGCGAGATCGAGATCAGCTTCTGCGCCTCGACCGCGAATTCCATCGGCAGCTGCTGCAGCACGTCCTTGACGAAGCCGTTGACCACGAGCGCCACGGCCTCCTCGGCCGAGAGCCCGCGCTGCCGGCAATAGAACAGCATCTCCTCGGAGATCTTCGAGGTGGTCGCCTCGTGCTCGAACACGGTCGAGGAATTCTTCGCCTCGATGTAGGGCACTGTGTGCGCACCGCACTGATCGCCGATGAGAAGCGAGTCGCAGTTCGTGAAATTACGAGCGCCCGAGGCGCGGCGGTGCGCGGTCACGAGGCCACGATAGGTGTTGTTCGAATTGCCGGCGGCGATGCCCTTGGAGATGATGCGGCTCGTCGTATTCCGGCCGAGATGCAGCATCTTGGTGCCGGAATCGATCTGCTGGTGCCCGTTGGAGATGGCGATCGAATAGAATTCGCCGCGCGAATTGTCGCCGCGCAGGATGCAGCTCGGATATTTCCAGGTGATGGCCGAGCCAGTCTCGAGCTGGGTCCAGGAAATCTTCGCGTTCTGGCCGCGGCAATCGCCGCGCTTGGTGACGAAATTGTAGACGCCGCCGCGGCCGGAGGCGTCGCCCGGATACCAGTTCTGGATGGTCGAATACTTTATCTCGGCGTCATCGAGCGCGATCAGCTCGACCACCGCCGCATGGAGCTGGTTCTCCTCGCGCACCGGCGCAGTGCAGCCTTCGAGATAGCTCACATAGGAGCCGCGGTCGGCGATGATCAGGGTGCGCTCGAACTGGCCGGTGTTGCGCTCGTTGATGCGGAAATAGGTCGACAGCTCCATCGGGCAGCGCACGCCCGGCGGCACGTAGACGAACGAGCCGTCGGAGAACACCGCCGAATTGAGCGTGGCGAAGAAATTGTCGCTGATCGGCACCACCGTGCCGAGATACTTCTTCACCAGATCGGGATGCTCCTGCAGCGCCTCCGAGATCGGCATGAAGAGGACGCCGGCCTTGGCGAGCTCGGCCTTGAAGGTGGTCGCGACCGAAACCGAATCGAACACCGCGTCGACGGCGACGCGGCCGTAGCCGCTGCCGCCCTCGCCTTCGCCGTCCTCGCCCGCCGGCCGCTGCACGCCGAGCAGCATCTCCTGCTCGCGCAACGGGATGCCGAGCTTCTCGTAGGTGCGCAGAATCTCCGGGTCGATCTCGTCGAGCGACTTCGGCCCGTCCTTCTGCTTCGGCGCGGAGTAGTAGTAGATGTTCTGATAGTCGATCGGACCGTATTCGACCTTGGCCCATTTCGGCTCGCGCATGGTGAGCCAGCGCTTGTAGGCGTCGAGCCGCCACGCCAGCATCCATTCGGGCTCGCTCTTCTTCGCCGCAATGAACCTGACGGTGTCTTCGCAAAGGCCCTTCGGGGCCTTCTCCGATTCAATCAGCGTCTCGAATCCATACTTATACTGATCGACGTCGATACGGCGGACCTGATCGACGGTCTCTTGCACTGCCGGCATTCGTCCCTCCGCTCACGGTTTCAAGGACCGCGGGTTGGATTTGTCGGTTATGGGCCTGTTCCTGCCTCGGGTCTGTCTGTCCCTGGTTACCCACCCAAGCGCCACCGATCCCCCTGGGGGACCAAGAGACGCCGTGAAATCGGTCGTGCGCGCAACTGGCTAGGCCGCCATGCCGCGCTGCTCCTTAGAACTCTTAGATAATGCAGTCGACACCATTCTCCAAGCGCTGAGGAACTGCTCGACGTCGGCCTCGGTCGTCTCCCAGCCCAAGCTCACGCGCACGGCGCCCCGCTGGAACGGCGGCGAAACCCCCATGGCGGCAAGGACATGGGAGGGCTGCACTTTGCCCGACGAACAGGCGGCGCCGGACGAAAGCGCCAGCCCCTCAAGGTCGAAGGCGATGACCGCCGTCTCGGCCTTCATGCCTTCGAGCGAAAACAGCGTCGTGTTCGGCAGCCGCTCGGCGCCGGCCCCGAAGATCACCGTCTGCGGCGCGACGGCCCGGAGGCCGTCTTCAAGCAAGTTCCGTAACGCCAGCATGCGGGCGGCATCTTCTTCGCGCTTGAGGGAGGCTGATGCGGCGGCCGCGCCGAACCCGGCAATACCAGCCACATTCTCGGTGCCGGCGCGCATGCCGCGCTCTTGCCCGCCGCCACGGATCAGGGGATCGGCGAGGTGAATGTCCTCGCTCCGCCGTATCAGCGCGCCGATGCCCTTGGGACCGCCAATCTTGTGCGCCGAGAGGGTGAGCAGATCAGCGCCGAGGACACCGATCGCGCAGGGTATGCGCCCGGCCGCCTGCACGGCATCGACATGCAGCAAGCCACCCGCCGCATGGACGATCGCGGCCGCCCGCGTGACCGGCTGCACCACGCCGCTCTCGTTGTTGGCGAGCATGAGCGAGACGAGCGGCCTTACCGTGTCGGAGACGGCAGCCGCGAGCGCGGCCAGATCGACCCGCCCCTCGGCATCGACGGGAACTTCCCGGATCACCTCCCGCGGGAAGCGGCCGCCGGCGCGGACAGAGGAATGCTCGATCGCGGAGATAAAGAGGACTTCGCGCGGGTGCTTCTCGCCGGCGGTCTCGATGGCCGGCGACAGGGCGAACATGTTCGCCTCGGTGCCCCCGGAGGTGAAGAACACATCGGACGGGCGCGCTGCGACCAGCGCTGCCACCTGCTCCCGCGCGGCTTCGATCAGACGCCGGGCCGCGCGCCCCTCGGCATGCACAGAGGACGGGTTGCCGGCGACCGCCAGCGCATCCACAAAGGCCCGGCGCGCCTCCGGCCGCAACGGCGCCGTGGCGTTCCAATCGAGATAAACGCGCTCGGTCATTGCCGGTGCCTCGTTAGTGCGTCCACGCAGGCGCATCCGGCCGTCACGGCCGCGGCGGGGTCCACGCGGCAAGCGCACCCACGTGGAGCTTGCTTTCTGTCCCCTGCCCTGTGCTAGAAGTCGCGACCTGAGCCTTGTACCGCCGCCGGTCCGTCGCCATTTCCAAAATCTGAAATGGTTTTAAAGACTTACGCACGCACGCCGGCGTCGTCAAGCGCGTCCCGTTCCCGCTCCGCGGCGGAGCGCTGAACGGGATCTGCAGCGCCGAATAATCGAGGTTTCAACCATGCCCGAGGTCATTTTCACCGGACCCGGAGGCCGCATCGAGGGCCGCTACCACCCGGCGCGGCAGAAGAATGCGCCGATCGGCATCGTGCTCCATCCGCATCCGCAGTTCGGCGGCACGATGAACCATCAGATCATCTACCAGCTCTACTATGCCTTCGTGCACCGGAACTTTTCCGCCCTGCGCTTTAACTTTCGCGGCGTCGGGCGCAGCCAGGGCGGCTTCGACCACGGCATCGGCGAACTCTCCGACGCCGCCGCCGCGCTCGACTGGGCGCAGTCGGTCAACCCCGAGGCGCGCAGCTGCTGGATCGCCGGCTTCTCGTTCGGCTCCTGGATCGGCATGCAGCTCCTGATGCGCCGTCCTGAGATCGAGGGTTTCATCTCGATCGCTCCACCGGCGAACCTCTACGACTTCTCCTTCCTCGCCCCCTGCCCGTCGTCGGGGCTCATCATCCACGGCGACCGCGACGCCGTCGTGCCGCTGCGCGACGTCACCACCCTTGTCGAGAAGCTCAAGACGCAGAAGGGCATCGTCATCGAGCAGAAGGTCATTCCCGGCGCCAACCACTTCTTCGACGGCAAGATCGAGCCGTTGATGAGTACGATCGGGGCCTATCTCGACAAGCGGCTGGGCCGCGGCGGCGACCGGCGCCCTACCGCGGCGTGAATGCGGGGCGCAATCCCAACGGAGCTTCGGCAGGGTTGCGCCGTGACGTCGCAGTATTGTCGGCCCATTCCCACACGGTCAGCGCAAAATATTCGCTGCCGCATGTCTCCGAGTTTTCAGCTCCGCCTACAACAATCGCGAAAATCCAGACATACTCGATGCGGTGATGGGTGGATTTTGATGCGAGCCGCAAGATTCGTTGGCATCGCGGTGTTTCTGGGGCTGATAGGCTATGCCTCGGCGCAGTCACCGCAGCGGCCATTCGGTACCGTCAGGCCGAGCCCACCGCCCGCCGCTCAGGATCAGCGTGGCACTGATCAACAGCCACTCTCGGTCAAGATCGTACCCTCCGAAAAGACTGAAGCTGATCGCGAGGACGAGCAGAAACATCGCGACAACGAGACCAGGCTGTCTCAATCCGCCGACCAGCTCGCTCGTTTCACTCGCGGTCTCTTTCTCGTCGCAATAGCGCAGCTCGTATTGGTCGGTGCGCTGTTATTGTTCATTTTCTTGAGTTTCAGAAATGCCCAAAAGGCCGCTGACGCAGCCAAGATCAACGCCGAGGCGCTCATAGACGCGGAGCGAGGGCGCATTTTTGTTATGATGGAGCAGGACACCGCGGATTCGATCCGCTCTGCCGCCAAGCACGCCAACTCGCCGGAAAAGGATGGCGATACTCTTGATGCCAGCGTGGGCCTGTATTACGGACTCAAAAATTACGGAAAGACTCCGGCAATCATCAGAGAGATAAGCCAACACTTGGTTTTGGCACCAGAACTCACGAAAGAGCGCGAGTACAGCCCTAAAGACCCACTGCCGATAGAACAGCTCCTCGGCCCAGGAGAGCAAACGCCCAGGGGAACTCTGGTTTGCAGCCTTGACCGCAAGGTCACCGTCGGCGAGGCCAAGGAGATTCTGGCGCTGAAAAATGCCCTCTGGTTTTATGGCTATGTCGCCTACGACGACACCTTCGGATTTTGGCGCGAGCTTCGTTACGTTTTCCGCTATGACGGCAGCACTGGCGGCCGTTTCCGGCTGCACTCCTTGCAGGAAACTCGCAGCCAAAAACGCCACGAGGACGATACACCCCCGTCGTCGCTGGATGCGGATCTGTCGCGCGGCGGTCTCCATGAGGATTTGACCCCTGTGTCCGGTCCCGCATCGTCGACCGGAAGGATCGTCGCCGATAAGGAGACGCAATCTTGACATTAGTCACCGTTTATGTTACACATGCGAATCTTGCTCATTCGCGGGGCGCTTCTCGAGACGATCCCTGAGGCGGAGCAAGTGCGGTTCCTCCGCGCGGGCTTCGTAACCCGCGCCGGGGCGGTCCGGGCATCGTCCCCTCCGCACTACGACCGGGGCGCGGGGTGCTCCGTTTAAGTGCGATTGGCGACGCGGGTAACGCCCGCGTCCTCCCGCTCGCGCGAAGCGTGGCCTGGACTGAGTCGAAGCGTTCGGTCGCTTTGGCGAGCGCCGCGGTCGGAGCGCCGGAAGGCGAGCGGCCCCCGACATCGGGCCGCTTCCGCGCCCAAAGCGCCTTCAGATGGCAACATCTGGGGCGATGCGCGGACACTGGATGGATGCGCCTTTCGGCGCTCCGCCTCCCTGCGCTCTTTCCGCGGGATGGCAGCATTTTTGATGGCGTCGTGGTGGCGCGCAAAAACTCGGACGCCGATGCGCCGCGAGGATACTTCGTCATTGCGAGCGCAAGCGAAGCAATCCAAAATTGCGGCCCGCCGGCGAGAACAAAGTTGCTGGCTGTACGCCGAGATCGTTTCCGCGGCAGCCCCCTC
>Ga0210405_10002669_pt1 | contig 18293 bp, 14 predicted proteins | sample IncBWH11MmetaG_FD_155492 | JGI IMG/M metagenome (GOLD analysis project Ga0210405, IMG submission 155492) | Forest soil microbial communities from Barre Woods Harvard Forest LTER site, Petersham, Massachusetts, United States - Inc-BW-H-11-M | ecosystem: Environmental > Terrestrial > Soil >... | reverse complement strand
TTGCCGGCCCCGGTGTGTTTGGCCCGCCCAAAGATCGTGACGCGGCGCTGGCCGTGCTGCGCGCAGCAGTCGCCCAGGGCGTAAACCATATCGACACCAGCGATTATTATGGCCCCCACGTCACAAACCAACTGATCCGCGCGGCGTTGCATCCCTATCCTGACGATCTCGTCATCGTTACCAAGATCGCGGCGCGGCGCGGCGCGGATGGATCATGGATTCCGGCACTCGCCCCCGAAGAGCTCATTCAGGCGGTCCACGACAATCTGCGCAATCTCGGACTGGATGCGCTCGACGTCGTGAACTTTCGCAGCCTGCACGGCGCCGGCACCGGATCGCATGGACCGGCCGAAGGATCGATCGAAGCCCCACTCACGGTATTGGCCGAGCTCCGGCACAAGGGCCTCGTGCGTTGCATCGGCTTGAGCAATGTCACGCCTGCGCAAATCGCTGAAGGGCGACGCATTTGCGAGATCGTCTGTGTGCAGAATCACTACAATCTGGCGCATCGCGCCGACGATGCCCTGATCGACGATCTGGCCCGCGACGGCATTGCCTATGTGCCGTTTTTTCCACTGGGCGGCTTTAATCCGCTGCAATCGTCCATCTTGTCCGAGGTGGCTGCGCGCTTGCGCGCCACGCCGATGCAGGTCGCGCTCGCGTGGCTGCTGCGCCGCGCGCCCAACATTCTTTTGATCCCGGGTACGTCCTCCGTGGCACACCTGCGCGAGAACGTGGCTTCAGTAGACATCAACCTGCCGGACGACGCGCTCGCGTCACTGAACGGGATTGCTAGCACGTCTCCTTGAGTAAATGCGGCGCATTCCTCGGGTCCGCTGAAGTCCCTTGCAGATCTGTGGTGCCGACGGACTGGCGGTTTCCTTCCGTGTATGCGAAGCAGTGACATCGCAGGGAGATGGCCATGAGCCACTTTTGTTCGATGACACGTCGACAACTCTTCGCAAGCTTCACCGCAGCCGCCACATCCGCTTCTCTCGGCGCCGTTGGCGCCGCACAAAGCGCCGAGCCGGCAGGCGGAGCATCCCCGTCGGTCATTCTCGGAAATGGAGAATACCGGTATCAGGTTGTCGGCAACTGGGGCGAGCTGCCCCCCGGCTATACCTATGGCGACAGCGCTGCCGTCTGCGTCGGCAGCAAGGACAACGTCTACGTTTTCACGCGCGGCAGTCATCCGGTCATCGTCTTTGATCGAAACGGAAAATTCCTGCGCTCCTGGGGCGAGGATATCGGCTTTACCAACGCGCACGGCGCCGCGGTCGGCCCCGACGACATGCTCTACCTCACCGACGACTTTGGGCATGCGGTACGCAAATGCACCACGGACGGCAAGGTTGCGCTGACAATCGGAACACCTAAAAAGTCCGCCCCCGCATTCAGCGGAGAGCCGTTCAACCGCTGCACTCATACCGCCCTCTCGCCGCAAGGCGACATCTACGTTTCCGACGGCTATGCCAACGCCCGCGTTCACAAGTATTCGCCAGACGGCAAGCTGCTGTTCTCCTGGGGCGAGCCGGGCGTCTATGTCGCCGATCGCGAAAATCATCGGGTGCAGGTCTTCGACGGCAACGGCAAGTATGAGGCGCAATGGCACAATCTCATGCGCCCCTGCGGCCTCTGCGTCACTCGCGGCAAAAAGCCCATCGCGGTGATCGGTGAGCTCGGCCCGGAGACCGTGGCGTCGCTCACCAAGGGCGTGCGCAATCTTGGGCCGAGACTCTCAGTCGTTTCAGCGAAGGGAGAAACTTTGGCCCATCTCGGCACTGAGCCGATTGGCGAGGGGCTGGGCCAGTTCATAGCACCGCACGGCGTCGCGCTGGATTCTCGCGGCGACATCTATGTCGCCGAAGTCGCCAACACCTATTGGCCAATCCTCTTTGGCACGAAGCCGGATCACGAGTTGCGATCGCTGCAAAAGCTGGTGCGCATGAGTTGACCGTCGGCGCGCCGTGCCTTGCCGTCGCTTTCGCTGCTTTGGCTGGTGTATTCTGCCGCTCGGTAGTTGGGCCAAACATGCAATGGTTGTATATGTCGATCAGGCCATGTGGGCCTGGCAGGGACTGAAGTGGTGCCACCTCCTGGCCGATAATCTCGACGACCTGCATCGCTTCGCAGCGTCTTTGGGGATCAAACGGACTTCGTTTCAGGCCGCACCGAAGTCATCGGTGCCGCACTATGATCTTACGGCTTACGAGCGTAAGCAGGCCATCGCCAGAGGCGCGGTCCCGTGCAGCCGGACGGAAATAGTGACCATCGCGCGCCGCCTTCGGTCTAAGGCGCTCAGCACAACGCAACCTCACTCGGACCGAGGCCGAAAAAGGTCAGCTCGAAACTCGGCTCCGTTGAGTGATGGCCGCGGGTAGGCTGCGGCGTTCAAGCTACCTTCGATTTGGCGTGCTGCGTCACCCGAGGCGGCACGCTCGAAAACAACGAGCTCAGTCCTTCGGCCATTGTCGGGTGCGCAAAATCTGCATCAGCAAGGCTTGAATAGGAAAGGCCTGCCAACATTGCCGTTTGCACCACAGCCATGACTTCGCCGGCCGCGGCGCCAATCATCGTGAAGCCAAGAATGCGGCCGTCGCTGTCGCCGACAAGAGTTTTCATAAAGCCTTCCCTCTGATCGGTCGCCTGCGCCCCAAGCACGGCGTCCATCGGCAGCTTGGCGACGCGAACGATGACACCCTGGCGTTCTGCTTCGCCCTCGCTCAGCCCCACATGGGCAAGCGGAGGATCGGTGAACATACAATATGGAACCAGCCGGTCGCGCGTGGTGCGATCTCCATCTGCGAGATTGTCACGTATGATTCGAAAATCATCTTCCGATATGTGCGTGAATTGCGGGCTGCCCGCGCATTCCCCCAGCGCCCATACCTCCGGTGCAGTCGTCTCTAGCCGGTCATTGACACGAATGTAGTCGCGTCGGTCCAGTTCAACGCCGGCCTCCTCAAGTCCAATTCCGGCGGTGTTCGGAACGCGCCCAGCCGCGACCAGGATGTCGCTGCCTTCGATGTGTTGCTCGCCGGAACGGGTGCGCACGGTAAGCGTAACCGTGCCTCCCGATCGCCCGCGTACTTGGAGCAGCTTGGCTTCGACAAGAACTTGAATACCTTCATCGCCGAGAATGCGCAGTATCTCCCGTGACACGTCGATGTCCTCACGAGCCATGAGCTGAGGACCGGACTCGACGACGGTGACACGGCTGCCGAAGCGACGATACGCCTGTGCCAATTCCAGACCGGAATAGCCTCCGCCGATCACGATCAAATGTTGTGGCAAATAGCCAAGGTCCAGCGCCTCGACATGCGTGAGGGGCTGGGCGGCTTCGAGGCCAGGAACATCCGGAAGGGCCGCGTGCGTTCCGAGGTTGAGGAAGACCTTGTCGCCCGACAACACACGCGTCCCTCCGTCGTTGAGTTTCACCTCGAGGGTTTTGGGCGCCAGAAGGCGTCCGTTGCCCATGATCAATTCGGCACCGCTCGTCCGGTAAACCTGCAGGTGCTGCGCAATCTGCCGGTCGACCATCTCGCGCTTGCGCTGACGAACCGTTGCCATGTCGACGGTGACCGAGCCGGTCAGCGTCCCGTAGTGTCTGCCGCCCCGCGCCACGTGGGCAACCCTCGCGCTTGAGATCTCGTTCTTGCTTGGCATACAGGCGATGTTCGGACAGGAGCCGCCGACCCAACGTCTCTCAACGACGGCAGTCCGTCGTCCCGATTGCGCCATGTGCCAAGCGACAAGCTTGCCGCCCGTCCCGCTGCCAAGCACGAGAACGTCGAATTGCTCCGATCGAGGCATGGGCTTCTCTCCTTTTGGTCGTGGCCGTATGTGTTTTGCATTCCGTCGTGCGGTATCGCGTACAGCAGCTTCTCCGTAGCGACCGGCAGGTCTCGAATGCGCTTGCTGCCGGTCGCGCGAACAGACTGCATCGGCAATGCCCGGCGCTGCCGACGCCGCGGCCGTCAGCTTGCCAAGACCCTTGGCGCCCAGCGGGCTCGCTTCTTCATCGAAGCCGCCTGCGAAATAAGCATCGAACTCCGGAATGTCCGCATTGGTTGCCACAATATGGGGACCGATATCGGTATTGTTACGTAGACGCAGTTCGACCGCGCCTTCATCGCAATTTGCTTTAAAAGCTGGACCAAGGGCGGCGACGTGGCGGGAAGTTTCGTCAACGCCGCCGCCGACGCTGCCGGCGGCACGTGCCTGGAAGCGCGGGGCCTGAGCCCCTGGCCGTGTTCCGGGTGGGCCGGCAATGGCGGTTGGCGGCTAGTCCTTCCGAAGCCAGCTCAAACGCGGCAGCCGACCGCAATCCGGGCGTCAAAATTAGAGAATCCGCAGCTCTACCGGGTGCCCATTGGTCGCAGAAACGCGGGCGACGTATACCAACAATCAGAAGATCCGCTTTGTCTTACGCAAGGACGATCGTTCAGCATTCCATAGGGCTCAATGCGTTCGACGACGACCTCGAGACCTTTGGGCAAGTCCTGGCACCGCCCTTCGCCGCGAAATCCAAGCAACAGCGTCGAGAAGGCCGTCTGATCGTCGTCATGATGCAAACGCAGCAACTGATCCAAATCGTCGTTTTTGGCGCACCCGAAGCCATCAATCTTCAACTGCCATGTCTCTCCTACCTGCGGCAAGGTTTGTGCTGATCCTGCGCCGCAGGATATCCAGAGCGTCATGATCGCGAACAGCGTTGCTGGGACCGCGAGGCGCATTTGCTGTCATCCTATTTCCGTGCGCGCGCACCGCTGCAGCTGAAACGCCAGCTTGAAACTGCCGGGAGGCCTTTCACGGCGTCAAAACCGGAAGCGGAGGCGGCGGATTTTTGCGCGAGAACTCATGGGCGAATGCGAGCAAGGCCGAGTCGCCAGCGAACCCGGCCACGAACTGAACGCCGATCGGGAGGCCGAGTTGCGAGACCCCTACCGGCAGGCTGATCGCTGGAAGGCCGGCAATGTTCACCCAACCTGTGAACACGGCATGATCGCGGGGGCCTGCCGCGCGATCCGCGATCCGATCCGGATAGGGTATCGCGGCCGGCCACGGCAAAGCGGCGGCCGTCGGCGTGAGAACGAAATCGGTCCTGGCGAACAGTTCGGCGCAGCGGCGGCGGAAGGCGGCAACCCGCTCGAGCGCATCGATGTAATCGGCTCCCGTGAGCTTTGCGCCGTCTGCCGCCATCGCGCGCACCGAAGCGCCGGCCATCGCGGCGAGCCGTCCGTCCCCCCACCCCATCAGCCAGGCGACGCCGGCGCGCGAGATGACATGCCAGATGCGCGCCGCGTCCTCGAGGTCAAAGAAGACCTTTTCCTCCTGAACTTGGTAGCCTTCCCGCGCCAGAGCTTCTGCCACGCCGGCGGTGACCGAGGTCACTTCGGGATCGACCGGAGCATCGCCAAACTGCGGAATGTAGATGATGCGCCATCGGCCCTCCGGCCGCTGCGGGGCAGCGGCGTAGAGCGAGCGGCGGTCGCGGGCGTCCGGGCCGGCCATGGCGCTGTCGAGCAGCAGCGCATCGTCGATCGAGCGCGTCAGCGTTCCAATCGTCTCGAAGTCGGTCAGGATGGCGGGAAGCCCGTCAACGCGCGGAATACGCCCGGTCGATGGTTTCCAACCGACAAGACCGGTGTGACAAGCGGGCCGGCGCACGGAGCCGCCGCCGTCAGTGCCGATCGCCGCCGGGACCAATCCGGCCGCCACACCGGCAGCAGCGCCGCCGGAGGATCCGCCCGGAGTGAGGCGCGTGTCCCACGGATTGCGCGTGACGCCAAACAAATCGTTCTTTGTGTAGCCCTCGAGCGTCAACTCCGGCACGTTGGTCTTGCCGACGACGACCGCGCCGGCGGCGCGCAACCGCGCCACCGGGAGTTCGTCGCCGGGCGGCAGGACGCCGGCGAGCGCGCGGCTACCCCAGGTCGTCGGCAGACCCGCGGCATGGATGTTGTCCTTGACCGAAAGCGGTATGCCCTCGAGCGCCGATCGCGCCGAGCCGCCGGCCAGCCGCGCGTCGCTCGCCTTTGCGGCGGCGCGCGCGCCGGCCTCGTCCAGCGCCACGAAGCTGTTGAGTTGCGGATCAAGCCGGCGGATACGCTCCAAGCAGCGGTCGAGGAGCGCCTCGGCCGTCAAGGTGCCGCGGCGCAAGCCGGCGGAAATTTCGCAAATTTGCTCTTCCATCGCCTTCCCGTCAGTCGCTTTGCAGAGGCTGCCCGATCGCGGCCGGCAGTTTCGAGGAACGGCCCAGACCCGCCAATACGGCAAGCGCGAGCAGATACGGCGCCATATGCACGATGTACGAGCTGACCGGCACGCCAAAACTCTGCAAGCGCAACTCGAACGCCTCCGCCATGCCGAACACCAGACACGCTGCTGCCGCCGCCCACGGATCCCAGCGTCCGACGATCAGCGACGCAAGCGCCAGATAGCCGCGCCCGCCGGTCATGCCGTCCGTGAAGGTGCCGACTTGCTGCAACGAGAGCACCGCCCCTCCCAATCCGGCGATCGCCCCGCAGGCTATAACCGCGAGCATGCGGACGCGCAAAGGGTTGCCCCCGGCGGCAAACACCGCCTCCGGGTTTTCTCCGCTGGCCCGCAGCGTCAACCCGGCCTGGGTGTGGCGGAGAAACAGCGCGAGCATGAGACATCCAAGCACCACAAGATAGGTGAGCGGCGGCTGCACGAAGAGCAGCGGGCCGAGCACGGGTAGATCCGCGAGGCCAGGGATCGGCCAGGCGGCGAGCGGCGTCAGATGAATGGCGACCGGCTGACCGCCGCCGGCGAGGACGCGGAGCAAATAACTCGTCAGGCCGAGCGCCAGGATGTTGGCGGTCAGGCCGGTGACCATGTTGTCGGCCCGGAAGCGAACGGCCACCGTCGCCACCATGAGCCCGATCGCCGCACCTGCTACCGTGGCGAGGAGAACGCCGGCGCCGGCGTCGCCACTCCACCATGTGCCGACGACGGCGGCGAAGGCGCCGGCGAGCATCATGCCTTCGAGGCCCACGGCAAAAACGCCGGCGCGCTCCGACAATATGCCGCCCAGTGCGGCGAACATAAGCGGCGTCGCGATGCGAATGGCGGCGGCGAGGAACTCGGTCATGCGCGGCGGACTGTGGCTGCAAGAACAAACAGCATCGTCAGACCCTCGATCACCACCACGAGGGCCGACGGAACGCCGACCTGCCGTTGCATTGATAGCGATCCCGCCTCGAGCAGGCCGACGAACAGCGATGCCGGAACTATGGCCAGCGGTTCCAATGCGCCGAGCAATGCGACCGTCACCGCCTTGAAGCCGAAGCCGAGAGAAAAGCCCTCGATCAGCCGGCGATGAACGCCCAGCACTTCAATGCCGCCGGCGAGCCCGGCCAGCGCGCCCGCCAGCAGCATGACGCTCCACGTAAGGCGCGGCAGCGAGAACCCGGCATAGGCCGCCGCTGGCCGGGAGCTGCCGGCGACGCGTAACGCAAAGCCGAAGCGCGTGCGCCAAAGGACGAAGGAAAGGCTTGCGGCAGCCACGACCGCGATCAGAAAGCCGGAATGCGCGCCGAAACTCGGCATGCGCCATAGCCACGCCGCCCGCGGCAGCTCGGGCGATTGAAGAAAGCCGGCACCGAACTGCCCAAGGGGCCCGGCCAGTACCTGCTGCACCAGCAGCAGGGCGACAAAATTCAGCAGCAAGGTTGTCAGCACTTCGTGCACGCGCCGGCCCAGGTGGATCGCAGTGGCGAAGCCCGCCCACACCGCTCCGGCGGCAGCCGCACTCAACAGCGACGCCGCGACGGCAAACGGTGCATCGAGGGGAAAGGCAAGCGCAGCCGCCGTCGCGCCGATGCCGCCGACCGCGATCTGGCCTTCGGCGCCGATGTTGATGATGCCGGCGCGAAAGCACAGCGCGACGCCGCTGCCGGCGAGCAAATAGGGCGTGGTGCGGTTCAAGGCTGCACCGATCTGATGCGGCGATCCGACGGCCCCTACCGCCATCGCGCCAAATGCCTCCACTGGATTGTGTCCCGACAGGGCGACGAGCGCAGCGGCGCACAGTATAGAGAGGAGTACAGCGAGCAGTATCCGTCCGGCCAATCCCTCGCGCAGCTGCAGGCGGAAGGCTCGTCCCTTGAACGCCGTGATCGGCAACGATGAGACTGGCGCCATCATTCCGGCCGCCCGGCCATCCAGAGACCGATCTGCTTGAGGTCCGCCTCGGCGGTCGGCATCTCGCCCGCAAACTGGCCGCCTGCCATCACCGCAATCCGGTCGCTGATCTCCAGCACCTCCTCGAGCTCCGACGAAACATAGACGACCGCGGCGCCAGCGTCGCGCAAGGCGATGACCTGGTCCAGCACGAAACGGGTGGCGCCGGGATCGAGGCCCCAGGCGGCCTGATGCGCCACCAGCACCGCCGGCGCGCGGTCGAGCTCCCGCGCGACCACAATCTTCTGCTGGTTGCCGCCCGAAAGCCGCATGACGACGGCCGATGGGCCTGCGGCGCGTATGTCGTATTCCGTCATCAGCTTTTGCGCCTTGGTCGCGGCCGGAACGGGGGTAAGGAATGGGCCGCGGGCATAAGGGGAGCTGCCGCTGTCGCGCAGCATCAGATTTTCTGCAACGGACATCCCGCGCACCAGTGCGGTCGAGGCGCGATCGGCCGGAATGTACGCCAGGCCCGCCTGCACCCGCGCGGCGACCGGGGCATGCGTGATGTCGCGCCCATCGAGCACGATCCGGCCCGCCTGCGCGCGGCGCATCCCGGCCAGTGTGTCGGTCAACTCGATCTGCCCGTTGCCGTCGACGCCGGCGACGCCGAGAATTTCCCCACCCCGCACGTCCAAACTCAAAGAACCAAATCCCGGCCCGGTAAGATCGCTGACCGATAAGCGCACGCCGCCCGGTGTACGCGGAACGGGTTTGTGCGCCCGCGCGAGATCGCGCCCAACCATCATCTCGGCGAGCCGGGCCCGGCTCGCCCCGGCGACCGGCGCGCGACCGGACACGCGGCCATCCCGCAACACCACCACTTCGTCGCAGATCTCCAAGACTTCGGGCAATTTATGGGTGATGAAGATGATGCCCTTCCCCTCTGCGCGCAGGCGGCGAAGAATCGCCAGCAGATCGGCGATTTCAGTCGGCGCCAGGTTCGAGGTCGGCTCATCGAGGATCAGGAGTTCGGCATCGCGCAGGATTGCCTTGAGGATCTCGACGCGTTGCCGGCGGCCCAGCGGCAGCGTGGCGACGAGCGCGGCAGGGTCGAGGTGGAGACCGAAACGCCGGCTTGCTTCCCGCACCTGCGCCGCGATGGCGGCGGTTCTGATAACGCGCCCCGCCTGCTGCCAGCCGAGCATCACGTTCTCCACCACCGTCATCGCCTCGATCAGCATGAAGTGTTGGTGAATCATCGCGATGCCGGCCGCCATCGCCTCGCGGGGATGGTGACGGGAAAGTTCTCGGCCGCGGAAGATGATAGTGCCGGCATCGGGCGGCAGCATTCCGAAAAGCACTTTCATCAGCGTGCTTTTGCCCGAACCGTTCTCGCCGAGCAGACCGAGAATCTGACCCGGCTGCACGTCGAGATCGATCCCGTCGTTGGCCCGCAATGCGCCGAACGTGCGCACCATGCCACGCATTTTCAGGAGCGGAGCCATGGACTAGGCCGGATTGGGCGAGACATGAATCTGCGGGCGCGACGTTGCCCGCAGATTTACGCTATCTGCCGAGCCGGGCGCTGCGTCTCTTTGCTTCGCCCGGCGTTGTGCGCGCTTCGGCGCTCGCGCCACGGATCGCGGCGCGGCGCCGCGTTGCAATCCGCGCGGAGTGCCGCGCGTTCGCCTAGCCTCCACTACGGGCATCATTTACCGTCGGGGCGATCTTCATCGCACCCGAGGCAAACTGTGCCGCCAGATCGTTGAGTTCCTTGACCACCGCTTCGGGCACAATCGGATTGAATACCTTGCCTTCCAGATATTCGAGCTTTGCGCCGGTAACCGGGGCGGTGTCATAGCCGTACAGCACGAAGGTGCCGAACAGCTTGCCGTCCTTCACCCGATCGGCCGTCTTGCCGAACATGCCCGGCCAGTCCTCGATGATGTTGGTGAGCACCAGGTCAGGCGCGATTTTGGTCTGATCAAAGCCGCGGCCGGTGACGTAAATTTGCTTTTCCTTTGCCGCCTGGACGAGGCCGGTCTCTGCGGCGTTCAACTTGCCGGTGATCACGTCGGCTCCCTGGGCGATCAGCGACAGCGCCGCCTCCTTGGCTTCTGCGGCGTCCTCCATGTTCTTGATGTAGAGGATCGTCACCTGCGCGCCGGCCTTCGTCGCGCAGATGCGGAAGCCGCCGGCTTGCGCGGTGATGTTGGGGACGCCTTGCAACCCGTAGACGCCGGCGACCTTGTGGGTCTTGCTCATGCGCGCGGCGAGAGTGCCGATCTGGCAGCCGAACTGGGCATTGTTCCAGTCGATCGACATCACATTGGGCGGCTTGCCGGCATTGCCGCTCACCGCGATGAACTGCGTTTTTGGAAATTCCGGCGCGACCTGCTCCATCGCCGAGACGAAGCGCCCGGAATGGCCCATGACGACGAGGTAGCCGTGGCTGGCATAGTCGCGCAACGCTTCGCCTTCGTCGGCGTCGGCGACGTTCTCGGAATAGGCGGTCTTGAAGCCGTGCGATTCGAGGCTCTTTAGAATCGAGTAGCCGAGCGCATTCCAACTCTGGTCGTTCGCACTGCCGGGCAAGAGGATGGCGGCCTTCGGCTCCTCGGCGGCCGCGGCGAACGCAGTCAAAGTAACGAATGCCGCGGCGGCGATCGAACGGTGCAGATGGTGCGTGAAAGTGCGTGTGATCATGGGTGTGTTCCTTACCTAGTAACCATCTCGGCTGGGGCTCTCGCCTTGGCGGCGGGAGCTTAGTCTTGCTGCAAGTTTCGACCTAGCAAATTCGATGCCAGCGAGCGGCGGAGCTAGGCGCGCACGATCGCGGCTATCGGCGCTTCTCCCGGCTTGCACTGGTGCTCGGTGCCGCCGGAGACGAAAATCGCGGCATCCCCGGTCACGGAAGCGATCACGGCGCCGAGGGCCGCGCGAGCGTGCCGCTCATAATTGATGTCGGCATCCGATAGCATCGTCGTGCGCCGGCCGCGCAGCACTCCATTGGGCGGCGCTTCCGCCTTGGCGAAGATGGCGAGGATTTGGGCGGGGTCGACGGACGCCTTGGGATCACCCTTGGCATCCGCAATGGCGGCACGCACCCCGTCGGCGTCGATAACGTCGCGAAGCACCGCGTGCCCGATGCGCAGGTCGCCGCCTGCCGTCTCGGAGTTGCCGAAGAGCAGAACCTCGCAGTTGCGCAACTCGCCGCCCGCCGAAGTGTTGGCCACGGTCGAGAACAGGTCAAGGCGCTGCGCTATCGCGGCGTCGCCCAGCGACGCTTCGGCCACCTCCCCAAGCGCCAGGGCAACGCCCAGCGCGGTGGCGCCGCGGGCGTAGGGCTTCGAGCCGTTGGGATCGCGGGTGACCAGTTTGGCGCCGCGGCTGTCCGCGTCGGCGACCGCCGCCGGCGTCAGCAGCGGTCCCTTCACTTGCACGTAGTGCACATCCTTGGCGCTGGTGATGCCAGCTTCGGCTTGCGCCTTTTTGGTCGCCGCGGCCACCTCGCGGACCTCGGCCATGGTGCCGACCTCCTCGGGCGCGAAGTCGCGCGTGACCGCGATTCCGAGCGCGAGCCGCTTGCCGCCGGCGCCTGATGGCTGGCCAGCGCTGCGTGTGAACACGGTCGCGTGCGGGCTCAGCACGCCTTCCGTGCCGCCGGACCACACGAACGCGACACGCTTGGCGACGTCTTCGGCCGAGCTGCCCAGGCGGCGCGCCAAGGCAAGCGACAAGGAGAGAGTCGCGAAGCCGCGGGTGAAATCGTTGGCACCGCCGTTGCCTTCGGTCTTTCCGATCAACGCGACAATTTCGCGGGGATCGATGGTGCCCGCATCGATCATTCGCTCCAAGCCGGAAACGTCGTTCGGGCTGCTCATCAGCAGTTTGTGGACGCCGATGCGCATGGTCAACTCTCCGTTTTCTGCAGACACACTGGAGATGTTCTTGCCGGCTTAGTGCCGAAACGGCTAAGCGGGTTCGGGCACCTTGAAGAACGACGTGCCGGCGACATAGGCGCGGTTCTTCATGTCCGGCTCCAGTCCGCTCTCCTTGGCGGCCTCGAAAGTGATTTCAAGCTGGACGCCATTCGGGTCGTAGACGAACAATTGCCACAGCTTGGCATCCCGGACGTTGAATTCGCGCCAGTCCAAACCGTGTTTCTTGAACTTCGCGATGAACCCATGGAAATCGGTCGCGGTGATCGATACGTGGTCTATCGCGGCGGTGCCGTAGGGCGCGCGGCCTTCGGCACCGAGCGCCGGACCTCCGGCATAGAGGTGAATGATGGCTGCGCCGCCGGGAGCGGCGAGCCAGGCTCCCGGATAGCCGAAATCCGGACGCGCGACCTTATGCAGACCCAGCACTTCGGTATAGAAACGAACTGTCGCGTCGAGATCGTTGGTCTTGATGGCGACATGGAAGAGATTGGAAATACTCGGCATCTTTTTCCTCCATCATGGGGCGATTGCGCGCGCCGATAGTCGACCGCGCCGTGACGCCCGCACCGAACCACCGAATGGATCGGTCTACCATCTGCAGCCCATTCAAGTATATGATTTCGGTTGGTGGCGTGTCGAGATTTGCGGGCGCGCACCCCGTGCGCGTCGAACCAGTGCTCCAGCTCGGCAGCCACTTCTTCACGACAGCTTTTCACGCCAGCGCCGCCGTGAAGTTTCAACACGCGATGCTGTTACTCCGCTCCCGGATCTAGGCGCGCCGCCTCAGGCCGAGGCCAATACCAATCCAGCCCGCTCCGGCAATGACCAGATCGATACCGAGGAACAGCCCCAGAATATACAGGCTCGAGACCGGCCAGTGAGCCACAATTATGAGGCCGAGCAAAAATGTGACGACGCCCGACAGGAGTACCCAAACCCAGGGCATCGCTTGCTGCATGCTAAGCGCGAGAACGACCCGCATTATCCCTGAGGCAATGAGCGAAAATCCGAGGAAAAGCGTCAATATCGCCGCTGCGAGAAGCGGATTCTCGAACGTGAGAAGGCCCGCAACGATATAGAGCGCGCCGAGCAAAAGCCAGAGTATGAACTTGCCCCAGGTCTTGATCTGAAACGCGTTGATTACCTCAGCGACACCAGCAATCAACATCATGATCCCGACTATAAACACAGTTGCAACTGTTGCGATGACGACGCTGCCGATCGCAACAATTCCGGCAATGATGTAGACCGCGCCTAGCGCGACGATCCAACCCGATTTCGCACGCAGCGTTTCAATTCCCGATACGGGCGTTCCCGGAGAACCTGTTATGCTGGACATGCTCTTTACTCCGTTAGGTGAACCAGAGGCTTCGCCCGATGCGGGCAATTTCGAGTTCCCAATCCGGCCAGACCTGCCACAGTGCGTAAACAGTGCGCAAACGGTAACAGGTCAGCCATTTACGCAGATCGCCGGCTGCTCGCACGCTTCCCGGCGCAACCAAGGCCCCGTTACCACGTGTGGCCACGGAGAGCAGCAGAATCGTCCAACGATACCATTCGAGAGCGTTCCTGTTCACCGGACACGATGAAAATTGCGTTACTGCTTTTTTTCGGGCTCCGCGCTCGGTGCCAGTGCCTTTACGACTTCGGCTAGATCCGCGAGCGCTTGCTTGTCCTCTTGGGTAAGCGGTTGCGGATTCGCGCAACGCGGATCGGTCTTTTGCAACGCACGGATCATGGGGCGCGTGATTGGGATCGGAGCGCATCCGTGATCCAGTTCGCAGACCAGGTCAAACTCTTGTCGTGCTTGCTGATGGCACGCGAAGCAGTTCAAGCCGAAGCGGTTGTTGACGTTCTCAAAACCGCGTTGATAGATCTTGCTGCCGTCCTTGCTCACATCAATTGCAAAGAATTCCCAGTCACGGGTCGTGGGATTGAATCCCTTCTGCTGTTTGATCATGATTTCGGTCGGGACCAACTGTAAGACCGAACCTTCCGGGTAGTCACCCGTGTCCTTCTCGGCAACAGCCACAGTGCCTTGCAGGTTGCCTAACAGGTTGTCCACGTAGAAGTGGCGCACCGGCGTCATGTCCGTGATGCACTTGAACGTATTCTCGGCCACTTTGACCTTGGGTTCGGCGCTCTGTTCTGCTGCCCACGCACACGTGGCGGCCAGCAGGACTGAGATTGAAGTCGATATGACTAAGCATGCTCGCTTCATCATGACATTCCTTCTCCCTGGGTTCGCATTGGGTAGACGCTGCTAGGCCTCTTGGGCAGGCTCCGTCGGACTAATGGCTGAGCCAAAGCCTGCTCGCCGTCCCTTGCTCAATTCGAACTGACCGGAATGGTACCAACTTTAGCCGCGGCCTGGAAGCAGTGGAGAAGCCTCGCCTGCCAGCCGGCAAATGGACGGGAGTTGTCGGGAGTCGATATCACGCTCGGTCTCCGGAGAGTTGAGGCGGCATCTCGGGGACGTTTTTCGCGAACTGGCGGTGCAGAAGGAGAGCAAGATGGGGGCAGGTCATCTGATGCCTGATCATGTGCACATGATGATCTCCAAATGCGGTCTCGCAGGTGATAGGATTCGTCAAGGGCAAGAATGCGATCCACCTTGCTCGCGTCTGTGGCAGAGGAACCGCGAGCAGGAGGACCTGCGCCTCGATCAGATGAATCCGTGGCACTGACCAGCTCAGGCGGCTCCAACGCTACGAGGCTCCACCAAATCATAGCCTTAAAATACTTCCACACCCTTGACGTAGATCAACCGGCACCAACGAACGCGGAGTTAAACATGAGTGAGCGTCCAACCTGTCGCCCGAGATTGAGCCTCGGCAATTGCCGCCGGGGATTCCGCGCCACGTCATCGACGATGTTGAGGATGCGGCAGGATGCCGTTGAGGCCGGATGGCTTGCCTTGCCCACCTAGAAGGATGAACACCCGCGATGGTCCAACCCGGCGTCGTTGTGCTCGTGCAGCCGGGCGTAAGGGTCATCAATTTGGGCGATCGCGGATCGTCTTGCGCCCGCCGGCAACTATGCCGCCCGGCTCCAACGCGCCGGGTAAGCGGCGGGAATCGCCTCGCCGTCTAGTTTGATATTTGGAGGCGAGCCAACCGGCGCAGCCGAAGAACGTATCCACAGGAACGCAAACATGACCGACCCGGTACACGTCCCGCCGCCTGTCTTCAATTTCAACGCTTACAGCCCGGCGGAAATCCAAGAGGCAGTTGAAACCGTCGGCGTCAAAAAGACGAATATGCCGTTTCTCCCCTCCTTCACGTTGGCAGTAATAGCTGGCGGCGCCATTGGTCTTGGGGCTCTTTACTACACCATCGTCGTCAGCGACCCATCATTAGGCTTTGCTGCCGCCCGCGTGCTCGGCGGGTTGGTGTTTTCCCTCGGATTGGTGATCGTGCTGATCGGGGGCGCCGAACTGTTCACGAGCAACAATTTGATCGTTATGGCGTGGGCCAGCGGCAAAGTCTCCACCAAAGACGTCATGCGCAACTGGATGATTGTATATTGCGGAAACTTCGTCGGAAGCGTTGGTCTCGTCGTGCTGGTCTTGCTCTCGCATCATCTTGACATGCAAGGGGGGCGCGTTGGGCTGTCGGTACTAAATACGGCGGCCGGAAAGATCGCCCCCGATATGGGGACGTTGTTCTTCAAAGGCATCCTGTGCAACATGCTTGTTTGCATGGGAGTTTGGATCGCCTATGCTGGCCATACGGTCTCCGACAAGATTCTCGGTCTGATACTGCCAATCTCCGCCTTCGTAGCGGCCGGCTTTGAACACTGTGTTGCCAACATGTATTTTTTACCGTTGGCGTGGGTGCTGGCGGAAGCCGGCAAAATCCCCGCGGACTTCGACGCTTCGCTCATCACCATCGGCGGGATCGTCCATAACCTCGTCCCAGTCACGCTGGGCAATATCGTAGGTGGCGCCGGATTTGTCGGTGTTGTCTATTGGCTGATCTATAAAAGGGGTCTCGGCCCGCGGCCGAGTAAACCATGACAACAGCATCTCCCGACGAGCTGGTCCACGCATCCGGGCGCGTCAGACTACCGCCGCGACCCCGAGCCAATCACCATTATCGGCCACTCCATCGGTGGCGATGCCGCTGTGGAATTTGAAGTCGGTCGCGATGGCGCCAGGCTCGATGATATTCGCGGTGATCTTGCGTCCGTGTTCAGTGTCGATGCGACCTCAGATGCGCCGTCACTGTTGTCGGCGCCCCAGAGCACGCTGCCGCTGTTGCTACTATCAAGTGCGTCCTCGGTCCCGCTCGCCATGCTGTTCCCCTCAAACATACCGCGCTGCTCTAGTTGTCTCTGTGATTTCGGCACGCTCGTCCGCAGGGCCTGCTTATCGGATCAAATTGAGAGCGCAATTGATCAGGCCCACGTGGCTGTAGGCTTGCGGAAAATTGCCTAGCAGGCGGCCGGTTACCGGATCGAACGCCCTAAGAATGCGTGAACTACTGGCTAGCGCCGAATATGCTCCATTAGATCGGAATCGGTTGAACAAAGCTGCGGGCCGGAACCCGTGGAATTATGAGCGAGGGGAATGGGTTTCGAAGCCACGACCCCAACCTTGGCAAGGCTGTGCCCCAGTATTCACGTATCCCCCACCTCGCAAGGTGGAACGGCCCGCGGAGCCAAGACCTGTTGGTGATGCGGAGGTCGGACGAAGTATCGTTGGATACCCTGCGCCGGGGTCTCATTCAGTACTGGTGCGAAGACCCCCAAAAAAGGGCAAGCCGATCAACACGAAATGTCAAACCGTCCACAAGCTATCGACCATCCGCACGCCTAACCGACTGCGTTGCATTGGGCCGTGCGCCCGCCAATTCTACCCCCAAACCCGATCATTGACCGGCATCTTGCCGTCCAGCGGCCGTATCGCCTCCGTGCCGCGGGCCTTCTTGTGGTATATCCGGACCGCCTCCGGCGGAAAGTCGCGATCGAAATTGTTGCGCGCCCCAGGTCCATGCGTCGTCACTGAAAACCGCAGCGGCTAAGCAAGCAAACAGCACGACGTATGGGTTGGGATTTGTATTTGCACCCGCAAACACTGCAAGGCCGCCGTACACAGCGAGGAAAATGAGGACCGCTGCGGAGCCGCCCCGAATGACAACGCTCGCTAGATTCGGGACGAGCGGCTCGCCTGCACCTCTCGTTCTCACATTGCGAATAAATGTAGAGCATGCTGCCCCAACAAGTCCGAATCCAAGAAGACCGGTGATAAGAACCAAGGAGAGAGATTCTGTTTTTAACAACCATCGCGCCGCCGTTCCGAATATGCCCAGATATCCGCCGAAGTCCTCGCGAGCTGGTATAACATAAACCTCAGGCGTGACAGCGCATGTTGACTTGGCGTCATTTTCGAATTTACTAAAGCGCTTCAGCGCCTCGGTGATAACGGCAGTTTCGATTGACGAGTCATGGCTAGGCAGCGTGTTGAACGATCCGATGGACTCGAGCAACCCCCCGGCCTCCGAAGCATAGCGCTCGACTGCCTCACGGCATTGGTTTAGTTGTGTTGCCTGCTGCGTCCACCATCGACGATACCATAGCTCAATCGCCAGAAAATGCTGTTGGGTTTCGCGTACTCCCTTGCGGCCCCTGTTACTCAGGTCAAACGTTTCAGTCGCAACGTCAATCAAGTTGCTTTGATCGGCGTTGAAAGTATCTCGCAAATTTGCCCATTGGCTCCTAAGTTGGTCAATTGTTCGGCTCCAGTTTCCGACTAGCAATCGGATAGATAGTTGAACCGCGTTCTTGACTAGATCAGCAGTTGGCGAGGTCGTGCGAGCTCCGTCGGTCTCTTGCTCGCTCCCGGATATCATACGTGACACGTACTTCAAATCAGTCGCCGGCTTTGGAAACTTATTGTCAAAATCGTTTGGGGTCAAAGCAACAGCTTTAAGCCGCTCCTTCAGTTCTTCAGACTTGAGCCTATCCTGCGTTTCTGGTTCTTGAAGACTAGGTATCGCGACTACGGAACTGAAGCTCAAGTATGAACCCAATGCCAAAATAGCGAAGAAAAAAATATTGGTGCGCGTCGTTGGGAAATTGCCTTGTAACTGTTGACAAAATTCGCCCTGACAGCGTCCACCGTGAACACCAGCTGTTGGGTGATGTTTGTGTTACTGAACACATTGGATAGACCCAGCCAAATGGCAGTCATCATAA
>Ga0210405_10002666_pt1 | contig 18308 bp, 13 predicted proteins | sample IncBWH11MmetaG_FD_155492 | JGI IMG/M metagenome (GOLD analysis project Ga0210405, IMG submission 155492) | Forest soil microbial communities from Barre Woods Harvard Forest LTER site, Petersham, Massachusetts, United States - Inc-BW-H-11-M | ecosystem: Environmental > Terrestrial > Soil >... | reverse complement strand
CTACTCGTATCCTGCGGATCTTTCCGCCGATGGCAAAACCGTTCTCTTTGATGAGGAGGGCGTTGGCGGCGGCGTGCAGTACGGAAATGCGCAAGAGCTGACTTACGCGGTTTACATTCGGAGTACCGACGGCTCTCCGGCCATTCGACTCGGCGAAGGCGCTGCTAATGGGATTTCCCCCGACCAGAAATGGGTGATCGTGCAGACTCCGGGTTCGCCGGAACAACTTCGCCTGTTACCAACCGGGGCGGGTGAAGCCCAGCCGCTGACCAACGATTCGATTAACCATCAGTGGGCGCGCTGGTTCCCGGATGGCAAGCGCTTTGCCTTCTCGGGCAACGAGCCGGGGCATGGAGTTCGGCTCTACGCGCAAGATATTTCCGGAGGCAAGCCGAAGGCGATTTCTCCGGAAGGAGTCGATGCCGTGGCATTCGCGGTTTCGCCGGATGGCGAGTCGGTCCTGGGAATTGGCCCTGATCAAAAAGGATATTTCTATCCATCGGCTGGCGGCGACCCTCGCGTGGTGAATGGACTGGAGCCGGGAGACATACCGATCCGTTGGAACCAGGACGGGCGCTCCATCTATCTTTATCGCACCGGCGAGGTACCGGCCAAGGTGTATCAGTTGGAGCTAGTTACGGGAAAGAAAACGCTCTGGAAGCAGATCGTTCCGGTCGATCCTACGGGTGTTTCAACGATCGGACCGATTCTAGTCACACCTGATGGCAAGACTTATGTATACGGGTTCCATCGAACCTTGGGAGACCTCTATCTGGTGGAAGGCCTGAAGTAGATGTGCTGTGTGGTGCCCCACTCTTTCGTCTTTCTTGTGCGAGGAACTAATCCGGGGCAAGTTGACTGAGAATCTCAGCCGGTTCGGGGCGCTCGGTATAGTCAGCATTGACCGACGAAAACAACACCGAACCGTTGCGGTTGAGAATGTAGGTCGCTGGAACCGGGAGTTCCCAACTTTCGTCCCCATTGGTGAAGGGCAGGTTAATAAAAACTCGCCGATACACCGCCTGCTGATAATCGGGAACGCGGTACACGAGCCCAAACTGACGAGCCACGTGGTTGTCCGGATCGCTGAGCAGTGGAAAACGTAGCTTGTGTTGGTCCGCCATGAAGAAGGATTGCGACACGGTTTGCGGGGAAACCGCGATCAATGAGGCTCCAGCACGCTGAATCTGGAGCAGGATTAGATTCATGGCTTCCAGTTGCCCCACGCAGAAAGGGCACCAGCGTCCGCGAATGAAGCAGATGACAAGATGGCCTTTTGCCAGGAGGTCGGCGGAGGACACCGGTTTCGCGTTTTGATCTTGAAGTTGAAAAACTGGGGCTTTCGTGGCAACGGAAAGACTGTTGTCGGTAATTTTCTTTTCGTTCAGTTCCGCGATTGCGCGAGGATGGATGGCTTGAATTTCAGCAGGGACATATTTCGCGATGAGGTCTTTGCGCTCCGCGAAAATCTCGCGCAAGGGCCGGACGTCAGGGCCGGCAGCCGATTCCTCGAGGGACCGCCATTTCATGGGAGCGGCTTTCAGCTATCAGGCTTAAGCTTTACATCCCCGGCAACTTCATCCCGGCCAGCTTGCGCGCGAAGCTGGCTTTGCCCATTTGCGTGAACATCTTGCGCATCTGAGCATATTGGCGCAGCAGGTTATTGACCTCTTGTACGCTCGTGCCCGAACCGCGCGAGATGCGTTTGCGCCGGCTACCGTTGATAACCTCGTGGTGCAGGCGTTCGTGGACCGTCATCGAATTGATGATGGCCTCGACGCGATTAATTTGCTTTTCGTCGATTTTGTCCGCGTGCTTTTGCAATCCCGCGAAGGGACCGATGCTGGGCAGCATGCCCATGATGCTCTGCAGGGATCCCATCTTTTTCACTTGACGCAACTGATCGCGGAAGTCCTCGAGGGAGAAACCATCGCCGGACAGGGCGCGGCTGGCCATCTCCTGCGCCTTCTTCTTGTCGACATTCTGCTCGGCCTTTTCGATCAGCGAAAGAATGTCGCCCATGCCGAGGATGCGGGACACAATGCGATCGGGATGGAAGGGCTCGAGTGCGTCGTACTTTTCGCCCACGCCGATAAACTTGATGGGCTGGCCCGTGACTTGGCGGATGGAGAGCGCAGCGCCGCCGCGGGCATCGCCGTCCATCTTGGTAAGCACGACGCCGGTCAGCGAGAGCTTCTTGTGGAACTCATCGGCGGAATTCACCGCGTCCTGGCCGGTCATGGCGTCGGCGACGAACAAGATCTCTTGCGGATTGAGCAACCGCTTGAGCGATTGCATCTCCTCCATCAGTTGGTCGTCGATGTGAAGTCGGCCAGCGGTGTCCACGATGAGCACATCCGAGCCGGTATTGATAGCTTCGCGACGCGCTTCTTTCGCCAGACGTTCGACGGTTGCGGTGTTGGCTTCGACGTTCGCACCTTCGTAGATGTTCGCCTTAATTGCCTGCGCCACAACCTTGAGCTGTTCGCGGGCGGCGGGGCGGTAAACGTCAACCGAAACCAGCAGCGGCCGATGCCCGCCATTCTTAAGCCAATTTGCAAGTTTGCCCGAAGTGGTAGTCTTGCCGGAGCCCTGCAGTCCGGCCATCAGCACTACAGTTGGCGGCTGTGAGGCGAACTTCAAGCGCGCGGTATCGCGGCCAAGGGTTTCGATCAACTCGTCACGCAGGATTTTGATGACCTGCTCGCCCGGTGAAAGCGCGGTCGCCACCTGTTGGCCAACAGCCTTTTCTTGAATGTGGTCGATGAGCTGCTTAACGACTTTGAAGTTGACGTCGGCCTCGAGTAAGGCGAGACGGATTTCCCGCAGCGCCTCCTGAATGTTTTCTTCATTGAGGACGGCCTGGCCGCGCAGCGTCTTGAACGCGCGTTGAAGTTTTTCTGAAAGATTCTCAAACATATCTTTAGACGTCTATTTTAGCAGTTGGAATGCAGAGCACACGGTGTCACGGCGCGGCCGAAAGACGAATTCCCATGTTAAACTACTACTACGCCACTCCGAGCTCGAAGGAGAATCCATGACTGAGAAGCCGAGTGCCACTCTGCCTGGAACTGTCGAAAAAATCATTAAGTCCCCGCATCCGAGCGACCCGGAAAAGGCGCAAATCGCCGTGGAAGGCGCTGATGAGCTGTACAAAGAAATTCGTATCGTCAACAATTTGACTGACGAGAACGGCGACGAAGTGCGTTTGAAGCAGGGCGCCAAGGTGGAAGTCACAGTCGAAGCCGGCCCAGAAGCTGTTGTTTCCAAGCCCTGAAGCTCGTCCTTGCTTTGCCTTGCCGAGAAGAGCGCTCAGTCTCTCTCAATCTAACTCGGCTGCGATTTCCTTCGCGGCAATCACCGTATTGCAGTGAATGGTGACGGTGTCTTCGACCCGCCGGGCATAGCCGCCGGCGAACGTCACCATCACCGGGATACCACGAGCGCGGGCCACCCGAAAAACCAATTCGTCACGGCGTTTCAGTCCGTCGATAGTCAGCGAAAGACCTCCGAGCTGATCTTCGCGGTAGGGATCGGCGCCCGCAATGTAGCAGATCAACTCCGGTTCGAATTGACGCAGGCCTGAGCTGAGGGCGTTGTCGAGCCACGCCAGATAATCGTCATCGCCGATCTCGTCGGGAAGATCGACGTCGATCGAAGATGGCGGCTTCCACATCGGATAGTTGTTTTCCTGGTGAAGCGAGATGGTGAACACGTCTCCCGCATGGGCATTACGCACCTTGGCGGGTGCAGCAGGATTCAGAGTGGAAGCAGGGGTCGAAGGCAGCGGCCCCGTCGGGATGCGTACGCCGGCAAAAATCGCGGCAGTCCCGTTGCCCTGGTGAACATCGCAATCCACGGTCATGGCGCGAGTGATTCTGTCATCTCGCTGCATGCGGCGGATGGCGACGGCCACGTCGTGAATCATGCAGAAGCCTTCGCCGTGGTCGGGAAAAGCGTGATGAAATCCGCCGCCGATGTTGAAAGCGATGCGATCCTTCAGAGCATAGTCAGCAGCCAGGATTGAACCGCCAGCCGCCAGCCAAAAAGCTCGAACCAGTTCGGGTGAGTAGGGAACTTCCATCTCCAGCTCTTCGCGCGCAGAGAGCGTTCCTGTCTTTAATTTATTCACGTACTGAGGGGTGTGAACGAGGAGCACATCCTGATCGGATGCGAGTTGCGGGATCACGAAGTCAGAAGCCTCAGCGGCGCCGGTCTCAAGCAGGCGCTCGTGAATCCGACGATACTTCTCAGCCGGAAAGACATGCGCTCCGATGGGAAGATAATAGTCGTCGCTATAAACCAGCTTGAATGGGAGCATGGTGGCTTGCGGCGATTTTTATCATACGCGCCCGGTGGTTCATGACAGTCAGTATTTGTGGTTTGCGCTAGCAGAACTGCCAGTTTGAGAACGCTTTCAATCCGCGTTATAAATCGGGCGTGGAGAATCTCCCCGCTCCTGGAAACGTTACCGACGAAGGACCAAAGCCGCGACGCTGGGTTTCCTTCGGATTGGCCGGCCTCGCGTTTGTAGCACTGGGCGTCGTGCTGGTTGCCATTACTGACTCGACGGTGGTCTGGTCGAGCTCGAACCTATTCTGCGGAACGTTTTGCCATTCGATGACGTGGGCCTCTGCCGCGTATAAACGAGGGCCACATTACGTAAACCCGGTCGGAGTGAGCGCCAGCTGCGGGCAATGTCACATCCCCTACGAGTCGAGTCGGGCGACGCCAGTCGAGTATGTGAAATTGCTTTTGTTCAAGGCGGATCGCGGGGCAAAAGACTTCTGGAATGAATCCCACAAGACGATCGCTACTCAGGAAGAGTGGGAAAAGCGCCGTCCGTTCCTGCGAACGACGTTTGAGAATTACTTGACTTCTCATAATTACATCACCTGCCGTGGCTGTCATAGGTTGGATTCCTTCGGTGGAGTGCGCAGCCAGATGAAGGTTCTGGTCCACCAAGAAGTGATCAATGGCACGGCTGTGGATTGCCTTCGATGCCATCGCAACATTGGGCACGTCTACGAGCAGGGTGAGACTAAGAAGGACGGATGGTACAGCGAAGAGCAGGCGGCGACAGGAGGCAGTACCTACGCTCAGTCGTGCGCAACTTGCCATGGCGCGAATCTGGAAGGCGGTGCGGGCCCGGCTCTCAAGGGCACATCGTGGCAGCAGTTGTATGGAGGGGCGAAGCTGCTGACGGTGTGGGGCGAGATCAAAGGCCCGATGGCGCAATATGCAGGCACGACATTCACTACACAGCAGTCGCTCGACCTGCTGGCTTACTTGCTAAAGCAGAACGGGCTTCCTGCCGGGAAGCAGCCGCTAGCGGATACGAGAGAACTCTCCGACACGATTCCATCCAAGTAGCCGGAAGTAATTTGAGATTCACCCCCATTCGAACACATTGATGTCGAATCTGTAGGGAGTTCATTGGGCAGTAACTTCTTCGTGTCCGAACTAGGACTTCTGCTAGTCGTGTAATTCCTCTTTATCGACTACTAATCTTTCAACGGCTGCGGGCCTGCGGGAATGTTGAAGGCTGCTGATAACGAAGATCAAGAGGCCTGGAACGGAACTGAATCTCATGAAGATAAACCGTGGACTCATCGTTGTTATTTGCATGATTGTAGGCGGTACATCGTTCTTGATGGCACAGCAGAAGGGGCAATACGTGCCGGGGCAATATGGGCTCAATGCGGGCATCGCGCCCGACCCTGGATTTACCTTTGCCAGCTTAAACATCAACTACTCCGCCGATTCACTGAAAGATTCGGGCGGCAACTCGGTTCCGGGGATTACGGGAACGTACGGTTTCTGGGTAACTGAAAACATCTTCTATTACGTGCCGGCAAAGAAGTTTCTGGGTGGGCATTTCTTCACCATGGCTGCGTTGAATCTGGCGAACGGTTCGCTAACCGCTGACATAACGAAGGCTCAATTCGGTCTCAACGGCGGTGGCGAAGGCATGGCTGACACATGGGTGCAGCCGGCTAACCTCGCATGGAATTTCAAGCGAGCAGATGTTTGGGTGGGCTATGCTTTTGTGGCGCCGACGGGCAAGTTCTCTCCCGGAGCCAGCAATAACGTCGGTTCCGGATACTGGGGGAACAACTTCGCTACCGGGACTACGTTCTACGTGACGAAAAACAAGGGAACCAGCTTGAACTTGTCCACGGATTGGGAGATCCACGGGACAAAGAGGCAGATCAACATAACGCCGGGCCAGGCCTTCACGGATGAGTGGGGATTGGGACAGATTCTTCCGCTAAAAAAAGACTTCAGCCGGCTGCTGCAGCTAGGTGTGGTTGGCTACGATCAATGGCAGGTTACTGCAAATCAGGGTCTTACTGCCGCTTTTCCGTTCTACTCGGTTCACGCCATCGGTGTGCAGAGCAATTTCATTTTGCCGCCGAAGGGGCTGAACCTTTTCTTCAAATATGAGGATGAATACCTGGCGAAGGCGCGGCCGGAGGGGCGGACATTTGTGTTTGGGTTCTCCTGGACGCTTCGCGATCCGAAGCCGCAACCGCCAAAGCAGTGAGCAGCCTTCAAGGCCAAAGTTTCAGACACGAAATCACCACTAACGATTGCCAAATGTCCAGCTCAGCCCTGAGCTGGAGCCGTAGTCGCTGCCCGAGAAGTTGGGGGGCGGCTGGTTATCCCAGTTGCCGTAAAAAGAGACATTCCATTTCAGATTGCTGAAGAGCTTCACGTAATAGGTCGCGTTGGTATTGAAATGTACCCGACCGGGTTGAGAGAGGGCCGGCAACAGCACGGCGCTTATATCCAGGTTGGTTTTGCTGAACTTGAAAAACTTCGCGTTAGCGGCAATCACTGCCGCGCCAAGATTTTGCTGACCAATGGGCGTGATGGATGGGTCGTACACCGTGCTCTGCCAGGCCAATCCCCCGAGCACCGAGATGGTCGCGTTGTTGGTGTTCTTCACATAACGACCGATGCCCCCGCCTAGAGTCGTTTGTACTCGGATGCTTTGCACAGAGCTCTGCAGAAAATTAGCCAGTCCCGCATAGAAGTAATTGTCCCAGCGCAGGAGACGGGAGACGCCGAGTTGCAGATCGTTGCGGGTGGAGACGTTGGTTCCGGTGCTGGAAGCAAGGCTCGAACTTAAGTTGGCGGCGGCGTGCCATCGTTCGCGAACGTAAGCGAGATCCGAGGCTACGTTGTATTGAGCGGATTGATTGCCCTTGGAATAGATAATTCCCGAGCTGATCTCGCCGTTGAAGCGTTGCCAGAAACGATCAGAAGTCTCGTCCATTTTGACGATCTGGGTTCTCTCGAGCTCCACTTCACGTTCTGGAGTTTCCACGACCTGAATCTTTACTGGCTGGCCGCCGGGAGTTTCCGGAGTGTTGAGCTTACCGGTGTACACCGCGCCGTCTTCTGTCCTGACGATGAACAGCTGATTGCTTTCGAGATGCGCCACCTTCGACCATTGCACAGAGGTTGTGCCATCGATGTAATCAATGCTGACGTACAGTACGCCGCCGTTGAGTCCTTTGACTTCGCAGGTCATGCGGTCGCCGTTCTTCATTACCAGCACATCGGTTTTTTCGCGCCCGAAAAGAGGCGCAGCAAGAAGAAGGAGAGTAATCAGAATGAAAGTTCGGTTGTTCATGGCTTTTCTTCTCATGCTATTTTGAAAACTCCGGGCAAGGCCAGAAACTTCCCGGACTAGCGGAGGCAAGCTCCTTTTTGCGGTTGGTCCGGACGAGAGAGGCTGAATTAGTTCCGATGCTGGGTCACGGACGCCAAAGACTAACACGGAGGCTGCGGAGTTACGCAACGATGCTAAATTGCCTCCACCGAGCGTCCCACTGCAAGAACTACTAGTGACATCACTGTATTTTGGTGTTAGTCTGCCGTGCTGGTAGTCCGTGAGTCTTCTGAGAAACTCGCGATCATGCTACCCTTGATCCATTGCCAACGGCGCCCTGCAATCCAATGCAGTTTTGAGCAACTGGAGGATCCGCTCGCGTGCTACGTTCGGGTCCAAATGCTCCACTTTCTCTGCGGAGATCTAGATTTCAGATAATCCATTAAATGGAGGAGGCACTATGCGTATACACAAGCTGTCTATTTCAATTGCTCTCTTGACCGCGTTGCTCGGGTTGTCGATCGCATGCTCCAAGAAGCCCAGCGACGATACCATCGCGAAGGACATTCAGACCAAGATCGCTGCGGATCCGGACACAAAGGACTCCCAGGTCAACGTGGCGGCCAGGGACGCCAAAGTCACGATGACCGGCCAAGTGAAGACCCCGGTGGCCCAGCAGAAAATAGAGCAGATCGCCCGAGAAGAACCGGGAGCTGCTGGGGTGGATGATCAGACTGCAGTCCAGCCCGATGCATCGGCCGCACCCGCTCCCGCACCGGCGCAGGCGATGGCACCACCTCCCCCGCCGGTGGAGAAACCCAAGCCTCAACCCATTGTTGTGCCGTCAGGAACCACCCTTACCATCACGGTGGGACAGGCTTTGAGTTCAAAGACCAGTCAGACGGGCCAAACTTTTATCGGTACGCTGGCTCAACCGGTCAGTGTTGGAGGAAGGTCAGCCATTCCTGCCGGGTCAACCATCAGTGGCACGGTGGTCTCGGCCAAGTCGAAGGGCAAGATAAAAGGTCAAGGCGAACTCGACCTCGCACTCACGAGCGTAACGGTGAGAGGACAAACCTATAACATCCAGACTGCCGTAGTAGCTCAAACGGTCAAAGGCAAGGGCAAGAGGACCGCTGTCGCGACTGGCGGAGGAGCAGCCGGGGGCGCGTTGATTGGAGGGATCGCCGGCGGAGGCAAAGGAGCAGGCATCGGAGCGCTCGTTGGCGCCGGCGCCGGATTGGTGGGAGGGACGTTGACTGGCAACCAGCAAATTGAAATCCCGGCCGAGTCAGCGCTCAGCTTCCGATTGTCCGCGCCTCTGACCCTGCCACCGCCAGCCCAGTGATCAGGCTTTGCAACAAATCTTTCCGCCGGCGTGGAAGCACCGGCGGAGAGGATTTTTGTTGTGATTGAGACCTTTTGCAGAATTAACGGCGGCAGCCGGCTTCAAGCTTCCGACTATGACCGCAGCCCCGCGGGTGAGACCTGCAATGCGACTCCATCCGTCAAAGCCACCGAGCGCTCGATCAGGTTCTCGAGTTGTCTGACGTTGCCCGGCCAGTCGGAATTCGTGAGCCACCTCGAAGTCTCAGCGGAAATATTTTCGACGGGTTTGTTCATTCGGCGTGCGAACTTCTGCCTGAAATAGTCTGCCAGTAGGGGAATGTCATCGCGCCGCTCGCGCAGGGGCGGAACCTGGATGGGGAATACATTCAGTTTGTCGTACAGATCGCCAAGAAACATTTGTTCCGCAACCCGCTCTCCCAGATCGTACTTGGTGGTCGCGATCAGACGAACATTCGTCCGAATACTGTGGGTGCCTCCCAGTCGCTCAAATTCCCGGCGCTCGAGCAACCGAAGCAGCTTGGCTTGAATGGTCATCGGGACATCCGCGATTTCGTCCAGGAAGAGTATTCCCGGGTTTGCCAGTTCGAGATGGCCGATCTTCCGACTCTCGCCTTCGGTTCCTCGCTCTTGTCCGAACAGATCGCTCTCCAGCGTGCGGCTGGCAGTCGCTTCGCAGTTAACCTTCAGGAAACTCTCGTTTCTCCGCGCACTAATACGGTGGATGGCTCGGGCAATCAACTCCTTGCCTGATCCCGCTTCGCCCAGAATCAGCACTGGAGTGTCGCTTTGCGCTACTTTGATCACCAATCGAAGCATTCGCTTGAGCTGCGAGCTTTCACCCACGATCTCATCAAAGCCATTTTCAGCGCGTTGGTCTTGCATGCAGGACCTGTCCCAGGATGACGAACACTACTGTCGCGAACGTAGCATCACGTATGGTGACGAATCCATACCGCGTTGGTACGGAGGAGTTCTACGTTTGCAAAGAAAGACTTTACGAAAGTATTAGGCGGTCTCACGTAATCAGGTCCGAGCGTCCGAGCGGAGGGGTTCATGGCGAGAAGAATCTCTTGGACAACCCGAGCTTTAGGTGTAGATTAGCGGCACATTCTGTGGGCAACCAACTGATTTGCGTTCCTGGCTCGACGTCTGAAGCAGAGCCGATGTAGCACCGCCCGGTTGCCGCGAGGGGGAGAATGGCTTCGGAACCATGTCAACATTCCAATAGGGTCAACGGTCTGGTGAGGTTAGACTTTGCACGTCAAGATGCTCCGGACGGTTCTACTTACTCGGGGGCGGTCTCGGCGGGTATATGCGAAGCGTGCGGACACATTGAGCTATACGGGAAGCTTCATCACTTACTCTGTGACTGGCTACAAAAGACCTGACAGTCGACAGCAGCAGGTGTAGGAGTTTGTTTGTGAACTCGATGATTCGCACCCAAGCCTAGGAGTCGCCGCCAGACTGGTGTGGGAGATTTGTTTTGATAGTCTCCGCAACCTTGCCGGCGGCCGGCTCCTCGCGACCGACTCCACGTCGCGCTCGCAGTGTCGATGTCCATCTCCGCGTCCTGCGGCTCACTCCATCTTGCGGGACGCGCACAGAATCAGAATCGAATCGCTATCGTCAACTTTTTGTCCATCATTTGCTGGAGGCGCAAGCCCGAGCAAGTGATCGAAAGGAGGTCGTATGTCAGCGCCTGCAATAAGCTCTGGCCTATTTGAACCGCCCCAATTCCCCACGCGTCAAGTGCTTTATGGCATCGCCGCGCTGCTGGCGATTGCAGTCGGTCCATTCCTGATCTGGCCGACCCTCGCAGATCGCATTCTGGCTGCGAATTTCCTGCCCCACCTTTATTGCTACCTCGGCAAACCGGGATTGGTATGGACTCACGTGGTTGCCGACTCCTTTCATTGGTCTGTCGTACGTGATGATTTCCGGAACACTTGTTTATCTGGTGCACAAAGGACGCCACGATATACCTTTTCACTGGATGTTCCTGGCCTTCGGCTCGTTCATCGTTGCCTGCGGTGGCACGCATTTCATGGAAGTCGTTACTGTCTGGGTTCCGGTTTACGTGCTTTCCGCAGGGGTTAAGATTTTCACCGCTTTGGTATCGGTCACAACGGCCGTACTGCTTCCCTTCACCGTTCCTCAAATCCTCTCTCTGATTCAAACCGCGAAGGCTTCGGAAGCCGCGGAGGGCAGGTTCCGGGCGCTGCTGGAGGCGGCCCCGGATGCGATGGTGGTGGCGGATAAAGCGGGCCGGATGGTGCTCGTCAATACCCAAACTGAAAGGTTATTTGGGTATCGGCGGGATGAATTGTTGGGACGGACAATTGAGATGCTGGTCCCCGAGCGCCTGCGGGGTCAGCACCCGGGCAACCTCACCGAGCCTCGAGTACCCTCGATGGAAACCGACCTGGCAACATACGGCTTGCGCAAGGAAGGGCGCGAGTTCCCGATAGAGATTAGCCGGAGCCCGCTGGCAACGGAGGAAGGTGTGCTGGTTTCGAGCGCCATCCGCGACATCACCGAGCGGAAGCGCGCAGAACAGGAGTTGCGCGAAAGCGAAGATCGCTACCGCGACCTGGTGGAAGCTCTACCGGACGCGATCTTTGTTATAAGCGAGGAGCGAATCGTTTTTGTCAATCCTAGCGGCGTGAGATTGCTGGGGGCGCAACGGCCCGAGCAGATCGTCGGCAAAGACCTTTCCCTGATCATCCATCCCGACTCCCTGGCATCCGTAAGGCGTCGCAGTAGGGCTGCTTACGAGACAGGAGTTGCAACTCCCCCAATGGAGCACGTTCTTATCGCCCTCGATGGTTCATCGGTGGAGGTTGAGTCGGCGGCGATTCCCATTACCTGGCAAGGGTTGCCAGCCATCGAAGCCATCGCCCGCGACATCCGGGAGCGGAAACGAGCGGAGGAACGGCTGCGGGAATACGAAAAAGCCGTGGAAGGTGTGGAAGAGATGATCGTGGTGGTTGACCGCGAATACCGCTATGTACTCGCAAATCGTGCCTTCTTGAACTATCGAGGGATGGAGAGAGAACAAGTCGTAGGGCGTTCCGCTCCAGAGGTATTGAATGAGGAGGTTTTTGAGACAGTCGTCAAGGAGAAGTTGGATGAGTGTTTCCAGGGTAACGTAGTCGCGTTTGAGATGAAGTACAAGTATCCCAACCTCGGCGAGAGGGACTTATCTCTATCGTACTTTCCCATCGAAGGCCCCCAGGGTGTCGACCGAGCCGCCTGTGTTATGCAGGACATCACCGAGCGTAAGCGGGCGGAGACGGCGGTGCTCAGGCTCGCCGCCATTGTGGAATCATCCGACGACGCAATCATCTCGAAGGATCTGAATGGGGTGATCACAAGCTGGAACGCCGGTGCGGAGCGAACTTTCGGATTCACGGAAGCGGAAGCGGTTGGACAGCCGATCACGATTATTATTCCTCCCGAACTGCAAGACGAGGAACCCCGGCTTTTGCAACGGTTGCGAGCCGGCGAGCACATTGAGCATTACGAAACCGTCCGTGTCACGAAGCAGGGAAAGAGAGTCGATGTATCGTTGACTATTTCGCCGATGAAGGATTCGGAAGGCAGGGCGGTAGGGGCTTCCAAGATCGCGCGCGACATCACGGAGCGCAAGCAGGCGGAAGAAGCCCTGCAGCGGAGCGAAGCCGAGGCCAAGGCCCGGGCCGAAGAATTGGCCGTCATTTTGGATGCAGTGCCGGGAATGACTCTTATTACCCATGACCCGGACGGCCAAACCATCACCGGCAGCCGCGTCGCGTATGAGTTGCTGCGGTTACCATATGGCGCCAACATTTCCAAGTCCGCCCCCGAGGGAGAGCGGCCTTCGACCTTCCGCGTAGTCAGGGACGGACAGGAACTTCCTCCCAGCGAGTTGCCAGTTCAGAAGGCCGCGGCCACAGGACAGGAAGTTCGCGAATCCGAGTTGACTCTGCTATTCAACGATGGGACCTCGCGCGATGTTTTCGGCAACGCGGCGCCACTTCTGGATCGCGAAGGCAAAGTCCGAGGAGCGATTGGCGTTTTTGTCGACATCACCCAGCGCAAGCGAGCGCTCGATGCACTGCGCGAAAGCGAAGACCGCTATCGGGACCTGGTCGAGCATAGCCAGGATCTGCTCTGCACCCATGATTTGGAAGGCAGAATCTTGTCCTCTAATCCCCCCCCGGCGCGCATCTTGGGGTACGAAGTCGCCGAACTGCTTGCCATCCCGATGCGAGAGGTGATCGCTCCTGAATATTGCGAACAGTTCGACGCATATCTCGCCAGAATGAAGACAGTTGGCGCGGACAAGGGCCTGATGACAGTGCTCACACGGACCGGAGAACGCAGGATATGGGAATATAACAACACCCTTCGAACTGAGGGCGTGCCCCTCCCTATCGTCCGCGGCATGGCTCGCGACGTCACCGAGCGAGTGCGCGCGGAAAAGGCATTGTTCGCCACTGAGGAGCGCTTCCGTCAGCTGGCAGAGAGCATCCGCGAAGTGTTTTACCTGACCGAAGTGCCGGGCCATCGCCTTCTTTATGTGAGTCCCGCTTATGAACAGGTATGGGGCAACACCTGCCAGAGTTTGTACGAATCTCCAGAGTCCTTCCTGGATGCGGTCCATCCCGAGGACCGCGATACCGCCCGGCATACTTTCGTTAGTCACCAACCCTTCTTACACGAGTACCGCATCATTCGTCCCGATGGAAGCGTACGCTGGATTTCAGATCGGGGCTTTCCAGTCCGCGATGCAAAAGGCGAAGTCTATCGACTTGCCGGCATCGCGGAGGACATCACCGAAAGCAAACAGGCCGAGCAGGCGTTGCAGGAGTCGCAGGCCGCACTGGCTCGCGTGGCGCGGATCGCGACTATGGGTGAGTTGACGGCATCCATCGCGCATGAGATCAACCAGCCCCTCGCGGCGGTCGCCACAAATGCAAGTGCCTCGCTGCACTGGCTTGCCGTTCAACCACCTAACCTGGACAAAGCGCGGGAAGCGATGGCCAACGCCATGAAGGAAGCGAATCGGGCCGGCGGCGTCATCGCGAGAATTCGAGCGTTGCTGAAGAAAGCGTCCCCAGAACTGCGGCCCGTGGATATGAATGAGGTCATCCGCGAAGTGCTGGCTCTGGTCCGCAGGGAACTGATAAGGGGTGGCGTTACCGCCAAAACGAAGCTGGCCCCCGGTCTGCCCGCTGTGCTCGGCGACCCGGTTCAGTTGCAGCAGGTAATACTGAACTTGATCATGAATGCCATCGACGCCATGAGTACAATCACCGACCGGCCGAGGACGCTGCTCATCAAGTCAGCCAAGGACGCAGAGGGTGTCCTGATTCAAGTTCAAGATTCTGGAAAAGGGCTCGATCCCGAGAACAGCGACCGTATGTTCGAGTCATTCTTTACCACCAAGCCCGAGGGGATTGGAATAGGACTATCGATCAGCAGTTCAATTGTGGAAGCTCACGGCGGTTCTCTATCGGCTAAGCCTGGGGCTTCATACGGAGCAACCTTCGAGTTCACGTTGCCCAGAGCGGAGTACCAAAGGCGGAGCAACGCATGACTGAAGCACAATCCATCGTGTTCGTCGTCGACGACGATGCATCGGTTCGTAATGGGCTCAAGAGCCTCATACGCTCGGTCGGTTTGCAGGTTGAGCTCTTCGGCTCGGCGCAGGAGTTTCTGCGAAGCAAACGACCGGATGCGCCCAGTTGCCTGATCCTTGATATCAGATTGCCAGGAATCAGCGGGCTTGATTTCCAGAGCAAGCGGGCTGAGGCCAACGATCCCATTCCGATTATCTTTATCACCGGTCACGGGGACATTCCAATGTCGGTGCGGGCTATGAAGCGGGGAGCGGTCGAGTTCCTGACCAAGCCATTCCGCGATCAGGATCTATTGGATGCAATTCACGTCGCGCTGGAACGCGAGCGGGCTAGACGCCAACGCGAGGATGAAATTGCCACTCTGAAGGGTCGCTTTGAATGGCTGACCCCCCGTGAGCGAGAAGTGCTGCCGCTGGTTGTTTCCGGCCTTCCCAATAAGCAGATCGCCGCCGAAATTGGAACCAGCGAAACCACAGTCAAGGTCCATCGTGGCCAACTCATGCGAAAGATGGGTGCGGACTCTTTACCTGAGTTGGTAAGAATGGCCGAGAGAATTGGAATCCCCACTACAAAGCCCTAAACTTTCGTACCATCCGATTGTACGAAAGTACAGCAATCTAAGCCTAAGCACAGTAAATTCGTCATCATTCCAATTTACCTTTTTCGCGCAGGATAGGCAGAATGCTTCTACAGTGGAATTAGGTTGCTGAAATAAGCGCCATGTTCGTCTTCAGCCCGCCGGAGACCCCCTCTTTGCGGCGGGCCATTTTTTGCCCGATCGCCAACCAACGCTTCCCGAATTCCAGGTTCTCAGCTGGAGAGATACACTTGCGGAATCCTGCCTCGTGGTAAATCTGATCTGCATACGTAGAGATCTGGTCCGCCCACAAGCCGAATTTAGAGAGTTTGATAGTTGCGGCCGTTGAAAATCCATACTACTTTAATAGACTATATGGTATATTGTCTGATCTAAAGCCGTGAGCGTGACCGGCGGCGACTGAGGAAGACAAATCCATGCTCGCACTTTCCGAAAAGACTTGGGTCCTGTGGTGGATGCTTGCCGTCGTGGTCATCGTGCGCTGGTTCCACGTGCTCTCCGCGGCTGCTCCCCGGGATCCTTACGAGTCCCCCGAGCACCACAGGGACGAATGCACCATGCCCGGTCAGTTGGCTTCGAGAACGTGAGATGTCCTGAGGAATTTGGCGTAAACAAGTTTGTGTGGAGGTAGCTGTATGCCATGGGGTGCGGCAGCCATAGGATTGCTGGTGGGGTTTTTGATCGGTCTCACCGGAATGGGCGGCGGAGCCATGATGACTCCGCTGTTGCTCTGGACCGGTTGGGCAGCACCAACTGTAGCCGTTGGGACTGATCTGGTCTGGAACGCTCTAACGAAAATAGTGGGCGCGGCAGTCCACTATCGCCACAGGAATGTGAATTTGAAGCTGGTCTGGCGGCTGGCGAGCGGAAGTATCCCCGGAGCGTTGACCGGCCTCTACCTGTTGGGTTCTCTGAAAAGGTCTGCGGGGCTGGAGTTTGTCGACCATCTGATCGTTCGACTGCTGGGGGGAACGCTCATCCTGGTCGCGGTGGGGATTCTCTTCAAAGCGTACATCCATCATTGGCTTCCCGCGACGGCCACTCGGTCCGCAACGGACGAGAACCTGAAAAGCTGGCAAGTGCCGCTGCTTGGTTTCGTTGTTGGCGTACTGGTTTCCTTGACTTCGGTCGGAAGCGGCAGCCTCATCGTAACGACTCTCTTGCTTATGTTTCCCGGGGAGAAGTTGAACCGGTTGGTAGGCAGCGATGTATTTCACGGAGTGCTCATTGTTGGTGTGGCCGCGCTGGGACACTGGCGCCTGGGAGATGTGAAGCTGCCGCTGGTATTCGGTCTTCTGCTGGGCTCCGTTCCCGGTGTCTGGATGGGAAGCTTTATCGCCAGTCGGATTCCGGAGGGGGCTTTGCGCCCCGCAGTGGCCGCTCTTCTATTAGTAACCGGATTGAAATTGGTATAAATCTAAGGCAAGGAATGCCCGGAAATCGGCTAGGCCAGTTTCCGCCAACCGCATTGCAGAGGTAAAATCACTGATCGATTCACAACTGCGGGAGGTCTGCGGGTCCGTTAGCGGGACCTGCGCCAAGAAGCCAAGTCTGAGGTGAATTCAATGCTGTGGAAGGCCGACCCGACTTTTTATCCTTCTCCCAAACTCGCCGGCCGTGCACCCGCTGAAAAGCTTGCATACGTGGCAGCTCTGAATGCGAACGGTGGTACTCAGCCTGACGCGCTGGTCGTCGTGGACGTAGACGAGGAATCCAAGAAGTACGGACAGATTGTTGGTCGAGTGGACATGCCTAACGCCGGAGACGAGCTTCATCACTTCGGCTGGAACGCCTGCAGCTCCGCTCTCTGTCCCTACGCTCCGCATCCGCACGTGGAACGGCGATATCTGATTGTTCCCGGTCTGCGCTCTTCGCGGATTCACGTTCTCGACATCAAACCGAACCCGAAAAAGCCAAAGATCGTAAAAGTAATCGAGCCGCAGACGCTGGCGGATCGCACCGGCTACAGCCGTCCCCACACGCTGCATTGTGGTCCCGACGGCATCTATGTAAGCGCTCTAGGCGCGCCTGGCGGCGATGGGCCCGGCGGAATCTTTGCCCTCGATCATTACACCTTCGAGCCATTGGGACGTTGGGAGGTGGACCGCGGTCCGCAATACTTTGGCTATGACTTCGCCTGGCATCTGGGATACGACATTGCGGTGACCAGCGAATGGGGCACCCCGAACATGGTGGAGAACGGCGTGAATCCGGAACTGCTCTTGGCCGGCAAGTACGGACACAGTCTTCACTTCTGGGATCTCCGGAAGCGGCGGCACCTTCAGGCTTTGGATCTCGGTGCAGAACAGCAGATGGTGCTTGAGCTGCGACCGGCGCACGATCCGACGAAGGCGTACGGATTTGTTGGAGTGGTCACTTCGCTGAAAGATCTTTCCAGTTCGATCTGGTTGTGGCACCGGGCAAACAGCGCCTCGAACGGGAAATGGGAAATCAAGAAGGTCATTGAGATTCCCGCCGAGCTAGCCGACCCGAGCCAACTGCCGCCGCTGCTCCAGGGCTTCAAGGCCGTACCTCCGCTGCTCACTGACATCAATCTTTCTGTGGACGACCGTTTTCTCTATGCTTCGTGCTGGGGCACGGGCGAAATGCGCCAATACGACGTTTCTGATCCGTTCAAGCCCAAGTTGGTTGGCTCGGTTCATATTGGCGGGATCGTACGACGCGCAGCGCATCCTGCCAAGCCGAAGGATGTCCTGAATGGTGGTCCACAGATGGTAGAAGTCAGCCGTGACGGCCGCCGCGTCTATTTCACCAATTCTCTATACGCCTCGTGGGATAAGCAGTTTTATCCTGAGGGCATTCGTGGTTGGATGGTCAAGCTGGACGTGAACCCGAACGGGGCATCGAGCTTGATCAGAAATTGTTTGTCGACTTCGGCGATCTGCGCGGACACCAAGTCAGGCTGCAGGGCGGCGACGCGTCCTCGGACTTCTACTGCTATCCATGAACCACACCTGGCCTTGGGCAGTTCTTGCGCTGCTCGGGGCCTATCACGGTCTGAACCCGGCCATGGGCTGGCTGTTTGCTTTGGCTCTCGGCTTACAGGAAAAACGCCGGTCGGCAGTGATCGGAGCCCTGTTCCCGATTGCTCTAG
>Ga0210405_10002663_pt1 | contig 18341 bp, 14 predicted proteins | sample IncBWH11MmetaG_FD_155492 | JGI IMG/M metagenome (GOLD analysis project Ga0210405, IMG submission 155492) | Forest soil microbial communities from Barre Woods Harvard Forest LTER site, Petersham, Massachusetts, United States - Inc-BW-H-11-M | ecosystem: Environmental > Terrestrial > Soil >... | reverse complement strand
CGTAGGTGGCTTCCGAATATCAGAAGAGTCAGAAGTAGAAGTTCCGTGACGTGCGTCTACTCGTACCGCAAACATACGATGGGGTCCAGGTTGGCCGCCAAATTCGCGGGATAAAAGCCAAAGAATAGACCCACCGCCACCGAGATCGTGAAGCCGATCGAGACCCACAGATACGACAGCGTTGCTGGGATCGAAGGCACGAACGTGCGGACCAGCGTCGATACGCCAGCCCCGATCAGAATGCCGATGGTGCCACCCACCAGGGTGAGGACCACTGCTTCCACAAGGAATTGAAGGCGGATATCGACGCGGCGGGCGCCGATAGCTTTGCGCAAGCCAATTTCCTGGGTACGCTCGGTCACGGAGATCAGCATGATGTTCATCACGCCGATGCCGCCCACGAGCAGGCCGATGGAACTGATCACGCTGGTCAGGATCACCAGGGCCCCGGTAAGCTGGTTCCACAAATTGCTGAGGAAGTCCGGCGAACTCAGCTCGAAGTCGTTCTCTTTGTTAGCGGGAACATGCCGCAGGCGGCGCATGGCCTGAATCACTTCGTCTTGTGCGGTTTGAAGGCTCACGTTCTCTGGGACGGTGAAGGCCATGATCAGCTCCTTGGCTTCGGGATACACCTTTTTGAAGTTGCTGAGCGGGATCACGGCAAACGCGTCTACGCCGGGGCCGATGAACAAACCTGGATCATGCTCAAAGACGCCGATGACTTCGTAGAGGTCGCCGTTGAGCCGCACCGTTTTTCCCACCGCGTCCGTGTAGGGGAAAAGCGATTCGTTGATGGCAGCGCCGAGCACTACAACCGGCCGCGCATGTTCCTGATCAAAGGCGCTGATAAAGCGGCCGCGTCCTACCGTGAACAATGGAATCGCCTCCGCATACTGAGGCTCAACTCCCCGCACGATGACCTTCTCGACGCTGCGATCGCCGTTGGTTATCAGGTTGCTGTCGCCAAAGAAAAAGCCGCGAGTGCCAAACGTGGTCACGATCTGGACGTCGGGCGCAGCTTGCCGGATGAAATCGGCGTAGTCGTAATCGAAATATCTGCGGGTGCGGATGCTCTGTGGCCATCGCGATGGGTCCGAGCCCGGCGGAAATCGTGAGACAAAATACGTGCGCGAGCCCAGGGACTCTACTTTATCTTGCACAAACTTGTTCAGACCCTGAATGATGCTGGCCATCGAAATCACTGAAGAAACGCCAATCACGATGCCAAGCACAGTCAGCACCGACCGCACCTTGGACGAGCGCAGCGTTTCGAGCGCGGCGAGGCAATTTTCCCGAGCTTGCGAAGCCGTCATAATCGCCATTAGTCCGCCCTCATGGCGACGACAGGATCAAGCCGGGACGCGCGGACTGCGGGATAGATACCGAAAAACAGTCCGACCGCGGAACTGAGAAACACTCCCAACACTGCGACCCAGCTCTGCACCGAAGCGGGAAAGGGAGTGAAAGTTCGCAAGATCAGCGCGACCAGAAATCCCAGTGCGATGCCAACCAGTCCCCCAGCAATACACAACGTGACGCTTTCCGCGATGAACTGCCGCACGATGTCCAGCTTGGTTGCGCCCACGGCGAGGCGCACACCGATTTCCCGGCGACGGGCAGTCACGCTGACCAGCATCACGTTCATGATGACGATGCCACCGACCACAACCGAGATGACGCTCACCATAATGAACACGGCGAAAAATGCTGAACTGATGCTGCGCCACAACGCCATATAACTTTCCTTGGTGCCGATGAAAAAGTCACTCTCCATATTCGCCGTGAGGTGATGCCGTGCGCGCAGAGTTAGCTGAGCCTGATCCTGCGCAGGTTCAAAGTTCTCCGCCGTGGTCCTGACATTGATGATGAGGCTGGTGTGCGCGCCTTGCATGCGCAGGAAAACCGAGAGCGGGACCATGACGAAGTTATCCTGGTCCTGGCCCAGCACGCTGCCGATTTTCTCCATGGTGCCGATCACGGTGAACTCGTCGTTGCCGATGCGCATGGTTTTCCCCATCGGATCAACACCAAGAAATAATTGCTGCACCAAGGTGTCGCCGATCAAGCAGACGTTGGCGCGGTGCTCGGCCTCCGACGGCGTGAAATACCGGCCGCGCTCGACGGTGCGCGTGTCGATGTCCGCCATGCTCGCGGTTTGGCCGGAGAGATTCACGTCGGTCACTTCTTTGTTGCCGTACCGCACGCGGACGGTGCTGCTGGCGCTGGCACCAACCTCGGCGCATGCGGTGCATCGATCGGCAATGGCCTGCATGTCGTCGAGCTCAATTTTTCTGAACTTCAACGCCTTAATGACGATGTTGAAATCGGTGACTGCGAAGGGAGTGCGTGCGACTTGAAAGACGTTCGTGCCCAGATTGGCGATCTTCTGTTCCACATAAACGTTCGCGCCCTGCACCAGCGTCATCACCGTAATCAGCGTGGCCACGCCCATGGTCAATCCCAGCATGGTGAGTGAGGCACGCAGCTTGTGGGCGCGCAGGGCGCTGACACATTCGGCCAGATTGTCTCGGACGGCGAGCATAAGCGCACGGAAACATTTTCCAGCTACACTCTTCAATCCTACCAGCGTTTCTTGTGAAGATCAGAAGCTGCCGTCTTGGTGAATTTGCTTTAAACCATTAACCACAAAGGGCACGAAGGTACACAAGGGTTTGTCAAAAAGACTTCTTCGTGTACCTTTGTGTCCTTCGTGGTTCAAGATCTTGCTTGATTCTTATACGATCGTGCTCGGCGGAAGTAATTTTCAACACCAATACTGGTGGTCAGTGAGGACCTTGTCATGACTAAGATGCAGAGATCGATAATTCTGGCGGCGTGCACGTGCATGGCTTTAACCTGCCATGCCGCAGCTCCACCGGACCGGCAGGTTGCGGTTACCATTGACGATTTGCCAGCGGGCAACGCTTATAACATGTCCGCCGCTGACATTACCCAGATGACTACAAAGTTGCTGGCGGCTCTGCGTCAGCAGAACATTCCGGTTGTTGGGTTCGTGAATGAGAAGAAGCTATATCGAACGGGCGAAGCGGATGAACGCATCAAGGCTCTCGATATGTGGCTCGACGCTGGCTTTGAACTGGGTAATCATACTTTCAGTCACACCTCGCTGAATAAGGCGGGACTAAAGGCGTGGGAGGACGACGTTATCCAGGGTGAAAGCGTGACCCGGCTGTTGCTGGCGCAGCACAAGATGACGCTGCGATATTTCCGGCATCCGTATTTGGATACCGGGCGTGACCTGCAGACGCGACGCGATGCTGAGGCCTTTCTCGTGGGACGGGGATACCGCATCGCTCCGATCACGCTAGACGCCTGGGATTGGATGTTCGGCGCCATCTACGAAGACGCTAAGAAGCGAGGCGACGCCGCATTGCAGCAGGAGATGGTCAGCTCTTACTTGGCGCACAGTGATGAGGTATTCGCGTACTACGAGCAGCTTTCGAAGCAGATCGTGGGCTACGAGCCCAAGCAAATCTTGCTGCTGCATGGAAACTGGCTGGAAGCTGATCACATCGGCGAGCTTGCTGACTTGATGCGAAAAAGGGGATACCGTTTCATTACGCTCGAAGATGCGCTGAGCGACCAAGCCTACAGCCTTCCCGACACATACGTCGGAGAAGAAGGGACCAGCTGGCTCGATCACTGGGCTATCACAATGGGCAAACCTCTGCAGGGATTTCCCGAGGTGCCAGCGTCAGTCATTGAAAGGCACGCTGCGCTGACGAAACCGCAAACTCCTTGAGTCTGAGGGATTACTCGTATCGCAGCGCAACCATAGGATCGACCTTGGCCGCACGGTTGGCAGGAATGTAGTTTGCCAGAAATGCCACAAAGCCCAGCAACGCGGTAAAAGCCGCGAGGGTTAAGGGATCGGTGGCGCTGACGTCGAACAAGAGGCGCGAAATCAGCCTCGTCAGCGCGAAAGCCGCGACGAGACCTGCGGTCACTCCGGCCAAAGCAAGCGACATTCCCTTCCACACGATGAGCTTCATCACGTCCGCGCGCTGGGCGCCGAGTGCCATGCGCACTCCGATTTCCCGCACCCGCTGGCTGACGAAGTAGGCCATCACCCCGTAAATTCCAATTGCAGCCAGCAGCATGGCTGTGGCTGCAAAGAATCCAAGAATTTGCATGGCAAAGCGGCGCGGCGCCAACGAATCGGAGATGATGCTGCGCAGCGCTCGCACGCCGAACACCGGCAAGTCGGGGTCGACAGCTTGGATCTCGCGACGGACAGGCTCTTCCAGAGCCTCGGGACTGGATGTGGTCCGGATGTAGACGGTCATTGCGTTCAGCGGAAACTGTCGTGAAGGAAGAAACAGGTGCGGAGTGTACGGTGCGTCGAGGCCCTCATTTCTGCTCCTGCCTATCACGCCCACGATCCTCCGCAGGTCAGGGTTTTGAGGCCCACGCTGTATTTGAGGGCCAAGCTGTAGGCGAATCTGCTTCCCTACCGGATCTTCGTGTGGCCAAAAGCGCTCCGCCGTTGTCTGGTCGATGAGTACGACCGGTTCGCCTTTCTCGTTGTCGGCGTCGGTAAAAAATCTCCCTGTGATGAGCGGGGTGCCGAGGACATGGAAAAGCTCGGGCGATGCCACACCCAACTGAGCGGTTGGAGCTTCACCTGCAGCGGCTACGCGGCCCACGATCTCGAAGCCTCTGGAGTTGCGAAGCCCGGTAAAGGGAGCGTTTCCACCCCCGATTGCGACTTCCTTCACGCCGGGCACAGTGCCGACGCGACGCAGCATCTCACTCACGAAAATATTTCGTTTCTCCTGCGTCGGATATGGATTGTTCATGGGATCATTCGGTACTGGCAGCCACAACCGGGCGGTCACCACATTTTCGGCGTTGAAGCCGGGCTGGACGTCGAGCACTTTCCAAAAGCTGCGCAGCAAAAGGCCAGCGCTCACCATGAGCACGAATGAGAGCGCGAACTCGCAGGCAACCAGCGCGCTGAGGAAGCGGTGTTGACCCGAGGCGAGGCCCGCGCCGCGGGTCCCTTGACCCAATTTGTCCATCAATCGCCGGTCCGACATTTGCAGTGCCGGAGCCAGGCCGAACAGGATGCCGGTGATTACGGAAATCGTAAAGGCGAAGAAAAGTGCGCGTCCGTTCAAAGCGACTTCCGTAAGTCTCGGAAGGTTCGCTGGAACCAGCGTGAGCAAAATGTCTTTAAGCCAAAAGCTCAGTGGGAGGGCGAGCGCTCCGCCGCAGAGCGAGAGCACGACGCTCTCGGTCAGGTCTGACGAACCAGCCTCCAGCTACTTGCGCCCAGCGCCTGCCGGACAGCGATTTCACGATGACGCGACGAAGATCGCGCCAGCAGCAGGCTGGCGATGTTCACGCAGGCAATCAGCAACACAACTCCCACCGCGGCCAGGAGCAGGAAAAGCATCAAGCTCACGTTAGCGGTCACATCTTGCTGCAGCGGCACCAGTCGAAGTTTCCATTGTGCCGTCGCGGGATAGTCCGTGGGATATTGCTCGCGCAGTTGCGCGGCGAAGGCGTCGAGCTTCGCCTGGGCTTGCGCGACGGAGAGTCCAGGCATCAAGCGTGCGATGGCGCCAGGAATAAATCGTAGGGTGCGCACAGCAGGTTTCGGAAACGGCGGGGCGGCGTATCCTGCCGCCACCCAGACTTCTACGTCGTGCCCGAGAGTACGTCCGGGATGGCGAAAGGTCGGTGGCATGACTCCGATGATGGTGTAGAGATCAGTATCTATCCGGATCGCCTGACCCAAGACGTTCGGATCCGCACCAAACATGGTGTGCCACAGGCTGTCACTGATGACCGCGCCTTCAGAAAATCCTTCGCGGGAATCGGCGTCGTTCCAGACCCGGCCCATGGCGGGTCGCGCATGCAGTAGTGTGAAATAGCTTGTGCTAACCGCATTGGCCTCCACGCGCTGGGGTTTCTCTCGTCCGGTAATGTTGGCGTTGATGGGCCAAATCGCCGAGAGCTGCTCGAATACGCCAGAGCGCTTTTGAAAATCATCGAGTTCGGGCTGAGACATGCCGGCGTCCGTGAGGTTGGCTCCCGGAATGTCTTCCTTCAGCGACACAAGTTGCTCCGGTTGTGAGAAAGGGAGCGGCCGCAAAAGGATGGCGTCGACCACCGAAAACAACGCCGTGTTGGCGCCGATGCCCAGGGCCAAAGTGACAATTACCACTGCGCTGAAGCCTGGGCTCTTGCGCAGCATGCGAACGCCGTAGCGAAGATCCTGCAGCAGAATTTCCATCGGTCGTCCTTGATGCGGTTGCCTCGCTCTTCTTGCAGGTTAAATGCCTTTACGCAACCCTCGCGATTCTAATTTAGACGATTGATACGCATGGCGGTTACGGGGCAAATTCATCCGATGTATGTTCGGTTGTGGGATTCGGGCGTTCGAAAGTGGACAGGCGTCGCGTGCTGACCATGGTCGTGCCGAGGCAGAGGGAAAAAGCGTTGCAAGCTATCCGCGGTTGAATTCGTGCGAGAATCGCATGGGGGTGGGAATGTCCAAGCAGAAATTGAACATTGGCATGATCGGGTCCGGTTTCATCGGCAAAGTGCACTCCAACGCCTTTCGCCAAGTCGGGCATTTCTTCGACACGCCTTACGAGGTTGTCTGCAAGGTCATCTGCGGCCGCAATCGGGCAAAGCTGGAGACGGCCGCCTCTCAGTGGGGATGGGGCGAGATTGAGACCGACTGGCAGAAAATCATCGCAAGAAAAGATATTGACGCAGTCGATATCGCCGTCCCTAACGCGCTGCATTCTACGATTGCGATCGCGGCTGCGCAAGCTGGCAAGATCGTTCTCTGCGAAAAGCCGCTGGCGTCATCCATTGAAGAAGCGGAAAGCATGACCAAAGCGGTAGAGCACACTCCCAACTTGGTCTGGTTTAATTTCCGCCGTGTACCGGCGGTTGTTTTTGCGAAACAGCTCATCACCGAGGGACGCGTCGGCCAGACTTTTCACTATCGGGCCCTCTACTTGAATCAGTCCGGCAACGATCCCAGCAAGGCGAGCACATGGCGTTACAAACGGAGCGAAGCAGGAATGGGAGCCGCGGGAGATTTGCTCTCCCACTCGATCGACATTGCGCTTTATCTCAATGGACCAATCAAGGAGCTATCCGCGTTGATGCACACGTTTGCTCCTGGCCGCGATGTCGATGACGCGACGCTGCTGATGGCCCGCTTTGCAAACGGCAGTATCGGCACGTTCGAAGCGACTCGATATGGGGTGGGGTGCCAGAATCGCAATACGTTTGAACTGAATGGCTCGAAGGGGATGCTGAGTTTCACTCTCGACGACATGAACCAGCTTGATTTCTTCGATGCTACCGAACCCGCCAATTTGCAAGGCAAGTGCAGCATAGCCGTCACGGCGCTGGATCATCCACATGGCAAAAACTTCTGGAAGCCGGGCCATGTTTTAGGATACGAGCATCCGTTTATTGCGACGCTTGGAGACTTTCTTAATTCGATAGGCCGACAGGAGCCTTTCCATGCGGATTTCAAAGATGCGCTCGCCGTGCAAAGAATCCTGCATGCGATTGAGCGGTCTTCCGCCTCGGGTGGTTGGGTGAGTCTGGACGGGAACGCCGCATAAGCAACGCGGGCGTGTGCGGTCCCAGAGAATCCTTTGTGTACCTTCGTGTCCTTTGTGGTTGATGAAGCGCAAATGCCAGAACCACAAAGGGCACAAAGGTACCCCCGTTGCATTAATGCAAAGCGACCTTACCCGTCAGCGCGATCTCCGCCGCCGAACGAGCGACAAACAAATCGAAGTCTCCCGGCGCCACCGTCCATGCGTGGTTCTTGACGTCATAATAGGAGAACGCTCGCCTATCGAGTTTCACGACGACGTTCTTGGTCTCACCCGGATTCAGGCTTACTCTCTTGAAGCCTTTCAGTTCTTTTACCGGGCGAGGAACGGGAGCATGCCGATCGCCAACGGAAATGGCGGGGAGGCGTATTTCGCCGCGATCCAAATCTCCACGTCGTGCCCGGAGGTGCGCTCGGGATGGCGAAAAGTTGGCTTTCAGCGCAGCTCGCAGTTTTCAAGTTACTCATTAATAAATACTTCTTGGCTTCGTTTTGCAAAAACAGCACTATCACACAACTCGGGTGCGTCACCTATCCTTGCGTCAAACGTACGCTCACCGGCGGAGGGATCATTTCTCCGTGGCGGCGTCGCTGGAGCCGTTCCAATCGGTCGAGGGCACGACCGAGCTGTCGGTCGATCGAAGCTTCATAGCGAAGAATCTTGTCGAGTGCATCGCCATTCGGAATGGCATGCCGTCCAACGGCAGCCTCCATGACGTTGGTCCATCTCCGCGGACCCAGCGCTTCGAGATAAGCGATTCCCTGTGTCACTGTAGACATACAAACTGCCCAAGAACGCATTTCCCGGCTTAACTCCCGCAAACGTTTCGACACGTCTGGTTCCTCTAGCCGTTCTTGAGCGCGTTGGTCGAGTGCCGACCATAGCGCTGCAAATTCCGGCATCATCGCGCATATGCCCTGCTTCAGCTCTTGTGAGATTTCGCCTCCGTCTTCAAGCTCCTTTTTCGCGCTTTGCAATTGGAGGATAACCGCCTCCTCTTCTTTGTCCCGTTCCTTGCAGTACGGTTCTTGCTCTGCTAATTCTGCCCTAACAAAATCGCGCCGAGCGGCAAGGTTTACGGCGTTCTCGTAGCGCCACGCGCGTTTTAACCTCCAGCAGCAGAGCGCGACACGTTCAACTTCTATTTCCTCAGCCCGGCCAACAGGCCGGTGTTGGCGCCAGAGCCCGTTCAGCAGATCCTCGTATTCATGCGGATCTTCCCCTAATGCCTCGAAATCTGTGGTAGGTCTGACGTATAAACCGTGTTTGACGGCGTTCCTTCGACTGTACGCCTTGCCTGGGGACGTCCTCGGACCTGTGGATTTTTTCGCATTTTCCCTATTTGCTTTCAGTTTACGTTCAGAAACGCTAGCGGACTCGATGGGCTCGCCTAACTGCGCGGCTCGATCGTTTTTCGAATCAGAACCCTTCACTCAGAACCTCCCTTGGCATGCATGCACTTGGACATCTTCCCGAGGCGCGTGACAGGAGCCCGAGACTCATTCCCTTTGAACGATTAGATGCACCCCTTAGAAAATGTGAGTCGGTTACGTTAGTACGTCCCTTAGTGGTCATTACCTTTTGGATGATCGATGTTTGACGCCAGTCCGTCCCAGGTCAATCTGGGCAGGAATAAATAACAGCCAGATCAGGGACTTTGTCTTGTGGGTCCTTCTGTGACTTCCTGCCTGGCTTTGCCAGCGGGCGAGTATGGCGTTGCAGTGGAGGTGTCTTAGAACCGATCAACAGGAAGATCGACTTCTATCCTAATCACTACTTTTCTCTGTTTTCCGCTTGACCTTTGCCCATCGAGCGCGTGCTGCTCTTTGAGCGATCGCGATGCGTTCTTGAGAGGTCAACTTGCGGCTTCTGGCCTTTCCTCCCAGCTGACCCAGGTACACCGCATGCGGATCTTTCTCTCTTTCTTTAGTCATCTGCTTTGAACCTTATCTCGGCTGCCTCAGAAAAATCAAGTTTACTCTTGACATTGCTTAACGCTAAGCATATGCTTAGCGTTAAGCAAAAAAGAGGAAACGATGGCAATCGCAAAGAGGTTCCGAAGAGATGTAAAGCTGGCCAAATCGGTGTGGGGCGAACTGACTCCGCTTTCGGTCTTGACGTTGTTAGAGACATTGAGGAGGCATCGTTTGTCCGTCGCGTCGGGCGATTTGCTACTTATCGATGGGCGTTGGTATGTCACTCATTCCGGATTACTGAGAATCGCGGCACGGAATCAATGTCGCGGTATTCGGATCCGGCCCGTTGCAGAATTCTGCGAAACCTCGGCCTCGCGTTACGCCTTTAAGGCAACAGTTTTTACGTCTTCAGAGTGCAAGGGTTTTGTTGGTTACGGCGATGCCGATCCCTCCAATGTTTCGTTTCTTGTCCACGGTGCCGAGATGCGCGTTGCCGAAACTCGCGCTGTCAACCGCGCTTTGCGGAAAGCTTATGGCATCGGTATCTGCTCGGTCGAGGAGATCGGTTCCTTCGCCGAGCCGTCGCACTCCTCTCGTCGGGAGTCCAAGAAGCTCCCTCCGCAGCCGGCCAGCGGAAACTACGGCGGGCGAACAGTCCGTGATCACCTCTGCCAACTGATTCGCCAGCATCAGCTAGACGCCACCCTAGTTAAGTCGTACGCCACCGATTTCTGCGGGGTCAAAACCCTTCGTGAAGCCACGCGCGAGCAAGTCGAAAACTTCGTAGCGCACTTGGCCGATTGGGCCGAAAAAGACCGCGATGCCCTGCTGTGCCAGCTCAACAGCTATCTCGGCGCGAAAGAAGGCGCCGCGTGAGACGTCGAATCCAAGGCTTAAGCGATGCCGATCAGTCTGCTATATCTCAAATTCGCGATGGCCTATTACTCGTTCGCGTCGAGCGAGCTAGCCATCGATGGAATGCACGAAAACCTTTCTATCTCCTCCGGTTCTCAATCCTGGCGCCTAAAGAACTCGCCGGGAATTCAGTTACCGGCCGCCTCTACTGCACGCCCCGAGCGCTGTGGAAACTCAACTGGTTTCTGCGTGACTTCGGTTACGACACCGAGCTGCTCGGCCGCGATGAGATCGACGAGAAAAGCCTTATCGGGCTCCGCGGTGTCATCAAGATCAGCCACACGGTCGTGAACGGCACGTCCCTGCCCAATCTCGACGGCTTCGCGCCTTCCGTCCAGTGGCAACAACTTTCGAGCGCGTTCCCCGTGAGCCTCGCTGTATGGGAGACGTCCAAGTGACCTACAGCTACACCCAGATCAGCCACTACCTCACCTGCCCGCGCCGCTATCGCCACCGTTATCTCGATGGCTGGCACGAGAAAGATACTCGAGCAGCCATGCTTTTCGGGCGCGCATTCGAACAAGCTCTGTCCGCCTACTTCTTGCGGGAGGACGCTGCAGCTGTCCTATTTCGCGAATGGTCGCGCTCCCAGAACCAAGGCTTGCACTACTCGAAAGGCGACACCTGGGATCGGATGCTTCAACAAGGAATTCAGCTCCTCGACCGGTTCTGCCAAGACGACCGCATTCGCATTCGCCAGCCTCGTCGAAACTTGCAGATCAAGTTCACCAGGCCTGTTTCGAAGAATAACGACTTCGTCGCCTACGTTGACGCAATCGGCAAACTAGATGAAGAGCGTTGTCTGATCGAGTGGAAAACCACATCGAGCCGCTACCCGGAGGAACCAGACGGTCTGCTGGCGCTAGATCCGCAACTCGTTTGCTACTCCTGGATGACGGGCATATCTCAAGTTGCCCAAGTCGTCTTCGTCCGCAAACGATTGGTGGAGATCCAATACTTACGCACCGCAATAACTGACGAACAGCGTCGCGAGTTCGGCCAGCTGGCGGAAGACACGATTGGGCGAATCGAGTCCGCCCACTTCTTGCCTCATAGCGGGGTTCGCTTCCCGCAAAACCCCTGCAGCAGTTGCCCTTATGTCGGGCTTTGCCTAGGGAAACCGCAGACGGTCGAAACCCGTCTCGTTCGAAGCGGAGCAGAAAACCTTGGTTGGCTTGACGAGCTTGCGTACTAGGAATCCGGCCGTGTTGCCCAAGCTGAACCGCCGACGAGCAATAGTCGTCCTCGCGAAGATTGACGAGATTCTTTCGTGGGAAAAGAAGAACGAGGCAGAACGCGACACGCGCTTCGTCGAACTCGGGCGCTATCTGTGCGAAGTCCGAGCAGGACAGTATTGGCAAGTCGAGAAGCTGGCGTCGTTCGATGATTTCCTCACGCGACGGTTCGCGGAATCGAGGAGGAAAGCTTATTACCTTATGTCGATCCATGAGCATCTCCCTCCACAGGCCCGGCGGGAACTGAAGCAAATCGGATGGACCAAGGGTATCGAATTGGCGAAACTGGCGCGTAGGGACGGTCCTGGTTTCAATTGTGCAACCTGGTTGCACAAAGCGCGAGAGTTGCCCAAGGATCAGTTCAAGCACGAAGTAGAAAAGGAGCTAACCGGCCTAAATACCGAACCGACTGAAATCATCTATTTCAAATTCTACAAAAGCCAGATCCCGGTTATTGAGCAAGCGATCGAGACGGCAGGTCTGATGCTGGGGACTGACAAGTCAAGAGGATATTGCCTGGAGATGATCTGTGCTGATTTCCTAGCAGGAGCAAATCTTGACTCTGGCAACTCGAATGTGCTCCTGTATTCGATCCTGCGATTGTTCAACTTCCTACCGGGCGAAGAAAGAAAAGCGTTTCTTGATCACGCAACTGAGAAAACCTCGTGAACTGCCCGGCACGAAAGCGCGCACGTCTGCGCCTGAATTCCGAATTGTACGACCAGCTTCGCAACCAAGTGCTCCGCCGGGACGGTTGGAGATGCCAAGCGTGTGGCACAATGTCCAATCTTGAGGTTCACCACAAGCAGTTTCGCAGCCATTCCGGCAAAGATTCCGAGCGGAACCTGATCACGCTGTGCAGCCAATGCCACGCTGCCATGCATGACGGTTCAAGATCTCCACGAGTCTCGCACTCACCAAACTTAACAAGGGATTGATAATCCGAAGCGTGCTTTCGCCATCAAGTTAAGGGCTGCGAGCGGAGATTTCTAGTCCAAAGTTACTTTCCCCGTCAGTTCGATGTCGGCCGCCGAACGAGCGACAAACAAGTCGAAATCTCCAGGCGCGACTGTCCAAGAATGGCTCTTGACGTCATAGTAGGAGAACGCTCTCTGGTCGAGTTTCACAACGACGTTCTTGGTCTCGCCGGGATTCAGGCTTACTCTCTTGAAGCCCTTCAGTTCTTTTACCGGGCGAGGGACCGGAGCGTGCCGATCGCCAACGTACACCTCGGCAACGTCCGCGCCGGCGCGAGTGCCGGTGTTGCTAACGTCGAACGCGACGCTGACCTGCTGATCCGATGACGGTGGAGATATTGTCAGATTCTTATACGCGAATGACGTGTAGGACAGGCCGTAGCCGAAGGGAAACAGCGGCTTGACCGTCGATTTGTCGAAGTGGCGATAGCCAACGAAGACCCCCTCAGTATATTCAACTTTCTTGCTGCCATTCTTCGGGTAGTAGGAGTCATGCGTCGCATTGTCTTCCCATCGACGTTCGATGGAAATCGGCAACCGTCCGGACGGATTCGATTCGCCAAAGAGTAGCTGAGCTACCGCGGCGCCACCCTCCTGACCGGGGTACCACGCTTCGAGAAGCGCAGGGACACGATCGATCCACGCACTCATGTCAACTCCGCCGCCCGAAGTCAGGACCACAACGGTTTTCTTGTTCACGGCGGCAATCTGGTTGATGAGTTCGTTCTGCCCGGGAGGCAGGCGGAAAGTCCGGTCGGCGCTTTCGCCTTCGCTGGCCGTGTCAAAACCTGGAGCGAGGATCACGGCATCGACGCGAGCAGCCAGCGATTTCGCCTCCGCACTTACCAGCGTTTCAGGACGAACGATGCCGAGGTTCGCCGTAGTTTTGCCCCATCCGTTCTTGGCGTAATAGTCGAGTTCGACCTCATGCGGGCCCGATGTAAGAGCGACCGAAACCTCCCCCACAAAGGCGTACCACTGCGTCCAGTTATCAAGCACCAGTTTCTTGTCGATATAGAGCCGGTAGCCGCCGTTTTCACCCGGTCCTTGCACGAATGTAAGGTATTGCCCGGGGACAGCCGGCGTGAAGAAGCCACTCCATCGAACGGAGACATTGTTCGCAGCACCGTCTGTTCCGCGGGCGGGCTCGTAGTGGACGTACTTGTCGTATCGAACGATCGCAGGCGAGCCGCTCAGGTCCGAGTTATTGAATAACTCCATCTTCAAGCCTGTCTGGCCGCCGGTTGCCTGCGTGGTAAATTGCATCTGCTTCGACATTTCATCGAGTGTTGGCAGTCCCGGTGCATAGTAGACTTTCGCGCCATCGCCGAGGTAGTCCTTGATACCTTCAAGATAGCTTACCGGGGTGAAGGGCTTGGCTTCGGCGCTGCCTCCTCCGCCGGGCTGCGCGGGATAGGCGTCGGGGCCGATGACCGCGATAGATTTAATACTTCCCTTTTCAAGAGGCAGAAGATTACCGTCGTTTTTGAGCAAGACCATGCCGGAGCGAGCGGCCTCCAATGCAGTCTGATTTCCGGCAATATTCAAGAGCGAGATTGACAAGTCCGTTTGATCGCGGTCCAGCCATCCGAATTGAATCGCTGTCCGCAGAATGCGCCGCACTTTGTCGTCGATGGTGGCTTCGCTGACTGTGCCGGCTTTGACGGCTGGCAACAAAGTCGCGCGATTCATAAACTTTCCCTTGGGCATTTCCAGGTCTAAACCGCCATTCGCAGCCGCGACGCCGTCATACGTGGCATCCCAGTCAGACATCATGATTCCTGTGAAGCCCCACTCCTTTTTGGCGACGTCCGTGTTCAGGTAACCGTTCTGGGTCATGTGCAAGCCGTTGGTCAGGTTGTAGGAATCCATAATCGCACCAACCTTCGCCTCTTTGACTGCAGCTTCGAAAACCGGAAGGTAGATTTCGCGCATGGCGCGCTCGTCGATTATGGAATCGGTATTGTGACGGTCGAATTCCGAATTGTTTCCCATGAAGTGCTTGATGGTCGCGCTCACTCCCTGGCTTTGCATACGGCTGATGTAAGCAACCGCAATGCGTGAGGCGAGGAATGGGTCTTCGCCGAAGTATTCAAAGTTGCGGCCGTTCATCGGCGCACGATAGATATTCACTCCTGGCCCGAGCATAAAATGTACACCACGGGCGCGGGCGTCCTGGCCGATCGTGGCTCCGATCCTCGCCGCCAGTTCCGGATCCCACGTGGCAGCGAGGCCAATGCCGCCAAAGACCGTCGAGGGCCCATAGTTCCGCACGCCGACCGGCCCGTCCGCCATCTTCAAGCGAGGCAGCCCGATCTTGTCATTGGCGCGAATGTAGAAATCGTCCACACCACCGATCAAGTCCACCTTCTCCTCGAGAGTCAGCTTTTTGAGAAGGGAATCAACGCGGGCGTCCACATCCGTTGACGAGTTCTGCGCCTGGGAGCATGCCAGAAAAACAGGGAAAACCAAGAGGAGAACAATAGGCCGAAGCCTTCGCGCCATTAGAACCTCCATCTTACTGAGCTAGCTAAATTAGTTGACCAGATTCGGTCGGACTTCATGATGATTTCTGCGCAGACACAATTTCCAAAGCAAGCGTAGCTAGCTCAATGTCCTCGCTGGACGAGAGGCCACTAACGGCAACTGCGCCGGCAACGACACCATCCTTCCAGATAGGAATCCCGCCACCCCAGCCCACAAATCTGGGATCACCGTAGTAGGCAATGTCGTGCCCCTTTTCAGGGTGGCGCACCTTTTCGCCGATTTCCTTTGTTGGTTTTCGTTCTCGAGCAGCCGTCCACGCTTTGTTCGCGGCAATTCGGATTGAGGAAATGGGAGCGTCGTCCATGCGGGCAAAAGCGATGAGTTCACCGTGAGAGTCGGCGACAGCAACCACAACTGATTTCTGCTTATGAGCGGCCTTTTCTACGATCAGGTCAACGATCCTTTTGGCCTCGGCGTAGTCGATGGCGGGGACATGCCTCATGGGGATTGGACGAACTTTAATTCAAACGGAGAAACCGGCTGAAAGGTTGCAACTCTTGCAGCCTGGTGAGATCGCACTTGCGAGAGACAAGAAAAACCGGGCTGGGTAAAATGCCCAGCCCGGCCAATTTCGCACTCCTCAGAACTTGAGCTTCAGAGCAAACTGAATCAGACGCGGGGTGTTGCCCGTGTTCGTGGACGTCACCGTTCCAAATCCATTAGCGCTGTTGTTCCCTGCCGCGGGATTAAAGTTCGTGCCCGGGAAGCCGAATTGCGGATGATTGAACAGATCAAAGAATTCGGTTCTGAATTGAAGCACGAACCTTTCGGTGATCGACGTGTTCTTGAATATAGCAAAATCCCAGTTGTTGATTCCGGCCGCGCGCAGTGAGGCGTCTACACGGGATTCGGTGCCAAAACCCCACTGCGGCGGGGCGGCAAAGCAATTCGTGTTAAACCAGCTTGTCAGCGAACGGCTGCCTCCTTTGGAGCATCCAGCCACAACGTCAGGACGGACGTTGCTCACGCCGAGGCTGGCATTTTCCAAGGCGGTTGCGGGGCCGGACCATGCAATCTTGAGCGGAAAACCGCGCTGGAAGGTGGTTACGCCGTCAATTCCCCAACCGGAAACAAGCTTGTCTTTCGCTCCTGTGCTTCCGGCAAGGTATTTCTGGCCGTGCCCAAAAGGAAGATCGAGCACATAACTGATGACCAAGCGCTGGGACACATCCTGAGAAGAAAGCGACTTTTCGCCGGCCAGATTATTCCAGTCTTGCACCTGCCCCACGCCGCCCGTATTGCCATTCTCAAGCCAACTGGTCTGGGTGTCGGTATTGCTCAGCAGTTTGGCGTTCGTGTAAGCCACCAGCAGGGTGCCACCGCCCTGGAATCGGCGAGTTACCGTGGCCTGGAGCGAATTATAGGTGCTACCGCAGCACCCAAATTGAGCCAGACTCACATTGTTGTACTGAGGGTACGGGCGATCAAGCTGTCCAAGATTGACCGTGTTGCCGGTCAGCGCGGTATTGGGGCTCACGATGGGATTGTTTTGATTGACCGCGGCAAATGACGTTCCAATCGTCGGGGTTTGACCAGCCGCGGCCTGCGCAGCGGCTTGCGCAACGAAAGAGTCGGGGATTTGATTGATAATGACATTAGGGTTGTCGTTCGAAAGGTGAACGCCGTGCGAACCCGCGTAGGCGACATCAACGAAAAACCCGGCTGGCAACTGCCGTTGAATGTCGAGATTCCACTGCTGTACGTACCCTTCTTTCGGGTTGGTCCAGGGCGCCAACGTGGGCGAACCGTTTGTTGCAATAAAAGCCGAAGTACTTGGCTGTGCAAATCTGCCCGGCGGCGGCAAAACTCCAGGGGCACCAAAGGGACCTGCAGTCGTGCAAGTGAAACTAGCAAACGTCTGACCAGCCAAGGTGCAACTGCTATTGTCAAGAGTAGCAGCCGGCGACAGGCCATGATTGATCGATCCAAAGAAAGGCGTGGTCGCCAGGTTGATCGGATCATTGTCTGGATTGATGTTGAAATCGGTGTAGTTCGGAATCCAGAACACACCGTAGCCGCCGCGAACCACAGTCTTCTGATCCCAGCTGTAAGCAAATCCGAGGCGTGGAGACCACTCGTTCTTATCCAAGGGCAGGTTATTCCTGCTGGTGTTAGGGCCGTTGCCGACCAACAGCGCGTCACCGAGACAAGGCGATCCGGGAGTACCGTTGCAGCCTGTAACCGTTGCATTCGTCACCGTCGGGTCCCAGTAACTCAAGCGGTTGTAACGCTCTGACCACGGCCCCTGAAGTTCATACCGCAGGCCCCAGTTTAAGGTCAATTTGCTGCTGACCTTCCACGTGTCACCCCCATAAAGCGATCGGTAGGTCTGACGGCCGGCGGTTTGCGCTGGAACCTGGGCCGCGCCCTCCGTCTGGTTCACGAAGGTAGCAGGCCCGTTTTGGGCTAAACCCAACAGGAAATCAGCAAAAGCGAACCCGCCGGCAGCGGGGTTAGCAACAGTAGGTAAGCCCGTGCTACTTGTCCAAGCTCCCGAGAAACCAAATGCGCCGCTGGCGATGTTGGTTTGGTAGTAATTGTCGAGACCCAACTCATACTGGGCCCCGAACTGGAAGGTGTGTTTGCCATGAATGACGGTTACAGAAGGCGAGATGTTGTATTGGGTATTATGGTCGCCAATCGCGCTGTTGCCTTGGCTTCTGCCAATATCGCCGGGAAACGGAAATGCCGGCGTAGGAGGTGTCCGCATGATCTCGGGAACTTCACTGTTGTAGCTCGCCGGCCATCCCAGTTGAGTGAGATCGTAACCAGAAAGGAGTGGCGCGCGGAGGTAAATAAAGCGGCTCCCTGAAATATTCAAATCGCCGATGATATTCGGACTAAAGACGTGGTTGAGATCAATCGCGAGAGCTTTCGTGTGGTAATCCTCGGCGCAGCGGTCCAGGCACAAACCCGTGCCTAAAGGATCGGTCGGAAGGTCAAGCAGGCCAAAATAAGTAAAGCGCCCGAACAGGCGGGTCTTGTCGCTGATGTTGTAGTCGCCGCGCGCCACGAACTGTGTGTGATTTCCGCCGCTGCTGCTTGCCGAGGTAAAGTTATCGGGACTGTTGTTGTTGAAATTCGCAGCAGCCACGGGACTGTAGTACTTATCCCATAATACGGTCGCGGCCTTGC
>Ga0210405_10002662_pt1 | contig 18343 bp, 19 predicted proteins | sample IncBWH11MmetaG_FD_155492 | JGI IMG/M metagenome (GOLD analysis project Ga0210405, IMG submission 155492) | Forest soil microbial communities from Barre Woods Harvard Forest LTER site, Petersham, Massachusetts, United States - Inc-BW-H-11-M | ecosystem: Environmental > Terrestrial > Soil >... | reverse complement strand
CGGGGAACTTCCGCAGAACCTGCGCGAAGACTACGAGGAGCACTATTTTGAGTGCGCCGAATGCGCGCTGGACTTGAAGGCGGCAGCGGTGTTTGTGGATACGAGCCGGGAAGTGTTGCGCGCTCAGCCAGAGAAGTCGACGAAGAAGGCTGCTGCTGCGGGCAGCGGATGGTTTGCATGGCTGCGGCCAGTGGTGGCGGTGCCCGTGTTTGCCGCGCTCTTACTCTTTATTGGGTATCAGAACGTCGTTACGATTCCGCAGGCGAAGCAGGGAGTAAGCGTCGGCAGCGGTCAAGTCTTTACGTCTTCGTTCTCGCTAAGGAAGGCGGATACGCTTGGCGGCGAAGAGACCAAAGCGCGGGACGAAGGGAAACTCCAAGTCCGCGCGAATGAAGGGTTTGCATTAAAGTTTGACTTCACGCCGCGGCAGCGTTTTGACAGCTACATTGGCCAGATTCAGGATGAATCCGGGCGATCTGTGCTGCAAGTTAGCATTCCGGGAAGCAGCGCGAACCGAGAACTGCAAATTGCGGTTCCTGCGGGAGCAGTGCAGCCGGGCAAGTACACTCTCGTGATCGGCGGCGCCCCTGAGCACAATGGTGATGCCGCCAAGGATGAAGTCCTTCGCCTTGGCTTTTCTATTGAATTTCTCCAGTAGATGAATGAGTATTAGGCCCCGCAATAACTGGCGGAGAGAGGTATCCTCGATGAAATCGGAGAACCGCAGCCACTTCTATTTCCACGCGGTTGGTCATGCCCTCAGCGCCAAGTTTCATCGTCCGTTCGATCATGTGATTGAAGCGCAGGCCGCGACCTCCTTGCCCACTATCGGAGGGCACGCCAACGCGCACGTGGAGAATTTCCGGGCTCATCATTTTGCTACGTTCCGGGCAGCTCATACGCATGTGTCGGGGAGTTGGATGGATGACGACACCGTGGTTACAAAGGCAGACACCACGGTCGAAGACCTGAACATCCTGAATTTCATTACAGCGGACCGCATCGTTGCGCGGCTCACCTCGGAATATCGCAGGGGTAAAAAGGAAGCGCACATCATCGCTCTAGGAAGCCAGTTTGATAACTTGCGAATCGCGGGTCACGAAGTCAAAGTAATACTTCGGCATGATCTGTTTCTCAAGTGTCCGATGTTCGAGGATTTGCAGAAACTGATTGCGAATGACAAGAACTCCGGCAAAGTATCAGTTACACAGGATGGAATCGCGCTTTGCTCCCTGGTCGAGAAAATCGAGACGGACTTGCCGGGCTTGGAAAAGAACGGGCACATACTGCGCATTCCGCATTTCGGCGAGGTCTCCATCGCGCAGGTTTTCGCCACGGCCGGCACGCGAATTCTAACGATGCTACGCCTCAATTTGGGCTGTCCCGACTGTGGCCTTGCGACGGTCTGCGAAGCGCTTTCCGAGGGGCAGCCACCGCCGCCTACCGGTGGCGGCGGTTAATCGCATCCACAAGTAGAGGCCCGACTTTCCTAGCGGCAGTCTGTTTGGGGGCGTTCGCGCTTGGATGCAATTCCGATGCGAAGCGCAGAGCACTCCGCGATCAAGTAGTTCAGGAAATCCAACACGGAGACATTGCAACTGCGTCTCACGATGCGGATAAAGGGTATCGCCTGTACGCGCCCGGCAGCGAAGAATGGGCTTGGCGCTTCCGAGTGCTTCAGGCTCAGATTCTGCTCAATCAGTCAAAGGCTGACGAAGCATTGGTATTGCTGAAAGAGCCTCTCCCGGGGTTTCTTTCTTCCGGTGATGTTGCCATTCACAGGCTGATGCTTGGGGGAGTTGCTTACCGGGTTCGTCAGGATTTCACAAGTTCCGAGCAGAAGCTCTCTGAAGCCCAGCAACTTGCCGAAACTTCCCATTCATCCATGCTTTCTGATGTGTTGAACGCCAGAGGCGCGCTGCAATTCGATCAGAAAAAGTATCAACTGGCAGAAACGACATTTTTTAGGGCGCTTGCCCTTGCGCAGGAGAATCGCAACGCTCGCCAGGAAGCAGCTGCACAGATGAACTTAGCTCGTGTCGCGACTTTGTATGGGCACTACGGTGATGGCACCGATCGGAATCAGATTGCTCTGCAACTCTCCAAGAGATTTGGGTACAAGAGCTTCGAAGCGACAAGCCTTGGGAATCTAGGCTGGAGTTCCTTTCAGTTGGGGGACTTTGACAATGCCGTCGAATTCTTCAAGGAGGCTGCCGAGGCCTCTCAGCGGCTTGGCCTGACTGGCTACACCTTCTATTGGCAGGGCTTCCTAGCGCAGACCTATCAGGAACTCAATGACTATGCTTCCGCAAAGGCCCTTCTGCTAACGACCGTGGAAAACGCCCGCAAGCTAGGCAACAAACAAACTATGACGGAAAACCTGAATTATCTTGTGCGGCTGTCACTGAAAACGAACCAGCTTGACGATGCCGAGCGGTATAGCCAAGAGGCGCTTCAGATCGAGGAAGCTGGCCAGGATCATTTTGGAGTGCTTGAAACCCGCTTACTGGCCGGTCGCATAGCAACCCTGAAGCGAAATTTTCCCGAATCAGAAAAGTCTATTCGTCAGGTCATAGAGGATCCAGCCGCAGAGACCGAGATCTTCTTGAAGTGGGAAGCCGAATCCGCTCTTGCGGAGATGCACGATGCTGAATCCCTCGCGGCGCTGTCGGACCAGGAGCATCACAAGTCCATCGCTACCTTCGAGCACGCGCGCTCTGATATTGATCGAGATGACCTGCGCCTGAGCTTCCTTGCGCGCGGAATCGAATCCTACGATGTCTACATTGACTTCTTAATGCGCCATGAGCGTCCCGTGGACGCGCTCAAGATTGCGGAGCAAAGCCGTGCGCGCACGCTTGAAGAAGGCTTGACAGCGACGGCAGGTGCTGTATCCCGCTCGCCTCGCATCCTGCCACCGGAGCAGATTGCACGGAAACTGGGGGCTTCGCTGCTTTTCTACTGGATAGGTGAGAGGAACTCGTATCTGTGGGTGATTAGTCCGGCGAAGACTACGTGGTTCAAGCTGGCGAAGGCATCGGAGATTGACCCGCTGGTGAAAACTTATCGAAAGGCGCTGCTGGAAATGCACGATGCCCGGGACGCGGGCAGCTCCGAGGGGAAGCAATTGTATTCGATGCTGGTGGAGCCGGCGAAGAAGTTGATTCCCGCGGGCTCGCGGGTGATCGTTCTGCCTAGCGAGAGTTTGTATGGGCTGAACTTTGAGACTTTGATTGTGCCGGATCCGCAGCCGCATTTCTGGATTGAGGACGTTACGCTGACGACGGGGAACTCACTCTCTCTATTGGCTTCGTCGGCCACACGCGCGGCGCCAAAAGAGAAGAGCCTTTTTCTCGTGGGCGACACGGAGTCTCCTGGCCCGGTGTTTCCGCCGCTGCCGCAGGTTCGCGAAGAAATGAAGCTGGTCGAGAAATACTTTGCGGCGTCTCAGACGAAAGTTCTGGAAGGGAAAGAGGCCACGCCCACAGCGTATCTGGGCAGCAACCCGGAGCGATTTTCTTACGTTCACTTTGTCACGCATGGGACGGCCAGCCAGACGCGACCGCTAGAGTCTGCGGTGATTCTTAGCAAGGAGGGGGACTCGTACAAGCTTTATGCGCGGGACATTGTGAAACACCACTTGAACGCAAGGCTGGTGACAATTTCCGCGTGCAACGGCTCCGGCACGCGCGCGTATTCCGGCGAGGGACTGGTGGGACTTTCCTGGGCTTTTTTGCGGGCCGGCGCTCACAATGTTATCGGCGCTCTTTGGGAAGTTAGTGAGGCTTCCACGCCCCAACTGATGGATGCGTTTTACGGCGAATTGTTTCAGGACAAAGATCCCGCGACGGCTCTGCGCGATGCCAAGCTCAAGCTGTTGCATTCGCCGGATGCGGACTCCGTGTTCAAGAAGCCGTTTTATTGGGCGCCGTTTCAGCTCTACGCCGGATCATAGACATCACGCAATCCGTACGCAGGCTTAAATAGAGGTACGTCTTCATAATTCGGATCGAGAATGATTTCCACTGGGCGCGTCTATGGAAGACAACAAGTTATTGCATCTTCGGCGGGGGCGTACTGTTCAAGCGCGTCTGGCGACTGAGCACTCCGACCAGCCCTGAGCAATCCGACGAACGATCAATCTCCCTTCCCACGCGGTTGCAAGGTCGAAGCATTGCGGAGACTAGGATTGACACCTGCGTCCACAGGTCAGTAAGATGCATCCACTTCGCGGCAGTAAATCGTCTCCCGTGGAATTCGGTCCCGAGTGTGAGGTCCGTCATGAAAAATCTCTTTTGGTCTGTGCTGACTCTAGCGGGCTGCATTGGATTGGCAGCGCCTGCGGCTGAGGCCCAGGCGCAGCCTACGGCTCCCCCGGCCGCCGCCGCATCTGCGCCGACGAGTGCGCCTGCTGCCCCTCAGGGGCGGAAGAAGCGCGTGGCGATATTCGATTTCGACTATGCCACGGTTCAGACGGCCTCGGCCGCAGTCTTTGGTACCAACGTGGACGTCGGCAAGGGCATCTCGGATTTACTGGTGAACAATCTGGTTAAGGACGGCACGTATTCCGTCATCGAGCGCAAAGCGTTGGACAAGATTCTGACGGAACAGAATTTTTCAAATAGCGATCGCGCCAATCCGACGTCCGCCGCCAAGATCGGGAAGCTCCTCGGCGTGGATGCCATCATTGTTGGCAGCGTCACGCAGTTCGGCAATGAAACCAAGAACACCAATGTGGGGGGCGCGGGTGGAGGTCTCGGCGGGCTGGGCATCGGCGGATTTGGGCACAAAAAGAGCAAAGCAATTGTTGCCGTGAACGCCCGCATCGTGGACATAGACACAGCGGAGATCCTCGGCGTGGCCGAGGGCAAAGGGGAGTCTGCGAGGGAAAGCACCTCCCTGGTGGGTGGCGGCGGCAATTGGAAAGGATTCGGCGCAGGCGGAGCAAACTTTGGCAGCAGCGACTTCCAGCAGACGATCATTGGCGAAGCCGTGAAGAACGCCGTGGATCAGATGAGTACGGGGCTCATCGCTGACAATACCAAGCTGCAAGCGCGCACGATCAACGTTTCCGGCCTCGTTGCAGCGGTAGACGGTGGACAGGTCATTCTGAACGTCGGTAAGAAAGCTGGACTGAAAGTAGGTGATCAACTCAGCGTGGAGCGAGTGACGCGTGAGATCAAGGATCCGGCCACCGGCCAGGTCATTCGCCGCTTAGCTTCCTCCATCGGCGTGATTCGAATCACCGACGTGGACGATATCTCCGCGGTGGCTGCGCCTGTTACCGGGTCCGGCTTTAAAGTGGGTGATGCCGTAAAAACCGTGACCCAATAGGCCACGGAGTTACGCTTTCATGTCCAGAATACTCAGTTGACGCGCCGTGGGCCGTTTTGGACGGCGGCCTCCCGTTCCCCATCCTCTTCCGACCAGAGTATGGTATTCCTCGTGTCTGGCTCTCGCTCGCCCGTATTTTCCGCCGACGCGAGAAAAAGGAAAGATTGTTCTTTTCAAGTGGAATTACAGCTATCCGCTTTGCGCGCGAGCGCGGACCGGGCGCTCCTGCGCACACTCCATTTTTGTAGCTCTTGCTTGCGCGTGAAGAATCTCGGACAATGTAAGGTTTACAGAGCAGAAATTTTCTTCACGGCAGCGGTCGTCCGCGCCCAATCGAAAAGCGAGAGAGATGGCAAGCCAGGTAAATTCCGTAAAGCGCATCGTCGCCTATTTTTCCATGGAAATCGCATTGGAGAACGCCATGCCCAGCTACAGCGGGGGGCTTGGCGTCCTGGCGGGAGACACGATCCGCGCGGCTGCCGACCTGCGGCTGCCGATGGTGGCGACTTCGCTCCTTTATCGGAAGGGATTCTTCACGCAACGGTTGGCGGAAGATGGCTCGCAAACCGAAGAGCCAGTGGAGTGGCGAGTTGAAGATTTCTTGCAGGAAGAACCCGTGCAAACGCACGTGTCGATCGAAGATCGCCGAGTGGATCTCCGTTGTTGGCGTTACTCGGTGAAGGGCGTTCGCGGTTTTGAAGTGCCGGTTTATTTTCTGGACGCCGATTTGCCCTCGAATACGGAGGCTCACCGCAACCTTACCGGCTCCCTCTACGGTGGCGATTCCTACTACCGCCTGTGCCAGGAAGTTGTGCTCGGCATTGGCGGCGTGCGGATGTTGCGAGCCCTGGGTTACAACGACCTGACGCACTACCACATGAATGAAGGGCATGCCGCGCTTCTCTCGCTGGAATTGCTGGAGGATGAGGCTAAAAAAGCCGGACGCACGGCAGTGCGCGGCGAGGACATCGAAAAGGTCCGCAGCAAGTGCGTATTCACGACGCATACACCCGTTCCCGCGGGGCACGACCGTTTTCCGATGGAGTTCCTTACGCGAGTATTTCCGAAGCAGACTGGTTTTCTGGATATGAAGGACGCCGGCTCGGTGGATTTGATGAAGAGAGTTTTGCAAGCGCAGCAGGATTTTCCTGGCCTGGAAGAAGCGGCGCGGCAAGGCGCGACACTGAACATGACTCAGCTCGCGCTGGGCCTCAGTACCTACGTCAACGGCGTCGCCAAAGTGCACGGCGAAACTTCGCGCCAGATGTTTCCGGAAGTGCCGATCGAGGCCATTACCAACGGTGTGCATGCGGGGACTTGGACGTCGCCCGCGTTCCAACAGCTGTTTGACCGCTACATCCCTTCGTGGCGCGAGGATAACTACAGTTTGCGCGGCGCGCTGGGCCTGCCGGCGGAGGAAGTCTGGGCCGCGCACCTGATTGCCAAGCATGAATTGCTGGAGACCGTGCGCGAGAAAACCGGTCTGAACTTCGACCCCGAGGTTTTCACCATCGGGTTCGCGCGGCGCGCCACGGGTTACAAGCGCGCGGATCTGATTCTCTCCGATCTTGACCGGCTGCGGCAGATGGCTAAGAACGCGGGCCGCTTCCAGATTATTTATGCGGGGAAGGCTCATCCCAATGACGGCGGCGGCAAGGACATCATTCGCCGCATTTATCATGCCAAGAAAGCGCTGAAGAAAAGCGTTCCTGTAGTTTTCCTGGATAACTACAATCTCGATCTCGGTGGAAAAATAACTTCCGGCGTGGACCTCTGGCTGAATACCCCACAATTTCCTTTAGAAGCTTCGGGCACAAGCGGCATGAAGTCGGCGCTGAACGGCGTGCCAAGCCTGAGCATTCTTGATGGCTGGTGGGTCGAAGGTCACATTGAAGGTGTGACGGGGTGGTCCATCGGCGAAGCGCGGCGTTCCGTGGCCGGCGGGGCTCCAACGGACAACAAGTCCGAGGCCGAGTCCCTCTATTACAAGCTGGAAAGCGTGATCCTGCCGATGTACTACAACGAGCGCAACAAATTTCTGGAAGTCATGCAGCACGCCATCGCCATTAATGGCTCCTTCTTCAATACGCAGCGCATGGTACAGCAGTACATTACGGACGCGTATCTGCGTTGAGCGGGGCGGGAAGCGCCTGAAGAATCGCGGAACTCCCGAAAACACCAGAGAAGGATCGAAGGCGCGAGTCAGCCAAGCTGATTCTTGTACAGAGCCATCCCGACGGCGGCGTCCATGCCCATTTTTTCCAAGGTTGCGATCTCGCGGCGCGTCTTGATGCCGCCGGCAGCGATAATTGGGTGAGAAGTAGCGTCGCGGAGGGTTCGAAACCAGGCGAGATTCGCGCCGGTCATGGTGCCTTCGCGGTCCACGTCGGTGCATAGGAAGCCCGCGCAGAAAGGTTGGAGCTGCGCGAATACTTGTTCGGCTTGAAATGCCAGCCGCTTCCGCCAGCCGTGAATCGTAATTTTTCCCTTGGCCGTATCCAAGGCAATGACGATTTGTTCGCGATTCACTCTTTTCGTGAGGCGCCGCAGAAGGCGGGTATTCACTTTGCCCTCATGGAATGCGGCGCTTCCGATAATGATCTGGTTGGCGCCCCAGCGGGCAATTTCTTCCGCGCGGGCAACGGTTCGAATCCCGCCGCCAACGCGAACTTTCATTCCGAACTCTTTTTGCGCTCTCGCGCAGAGTTCGTGCGTCAGCTCGACGTTCCTACCCTTTTCCATGGCGGCATCGAGGTCGATGATGTGCAGCCAGGGATATTTCTTAAATTGCTGCAGGAGGCCGAAGACGTCGGCGACGGCAAGCTCGCGTTTTCGCCCATGCACCAACTGGACGGCCTGGCCGTCTTGCAAATCGATGCAGGGAATCAGCAAGGGAAGCGCACCTCGACACCGTTTGTCGAGAGAAACTGTTTCAGCGCGCGGATAGGCTGCACGCTATCGTGAAAGATGGACGCGGCCAGCGCGGCGTCCGCCGCACCTTGTTTGAAAATCTCGACGAAATGTTCGGGCAATTTGGCTCCGCCGGAAGCAACCACGGGAACCGAAACTTTGTTAGAAACCGCTGCGGTGAGCGCCACATCGAAGCCGCTCTGCGTACCGTCGCGATCCACGGAGGTCAGCAGAATTTCTCCCGCGCCCTGCGCCACACCTTTTTTCGCCCAGGCGATCGCATCCAGAGGCGTGGATTCTCGCCCTCCGCGCACCATCACCTGCCAATGATCGCCGCAACGCTTCGCGTCGATCGCCAGCACCACTGCTTGGGCTCCAAACTCGCGCGACAATTCTGAAATCAGTTCCGGCCTTTCGACGGCGGCGGTGTTTATGGTGACTTTGTCTGCGCCGGCGCGGACCACGGCGCGGCCATCCTCGAGCGTCTGAATTCCGCCGCCCGCCGTCAGGGGAATGGCCAACTCGACGGCCACCCGGCGGATGGTTTCGAGAAAGGTGGGGCGCCGGTCGCGGGATGCCGCAATGTCCAGCACGACCAATTCATCGGCGCCTTCCGCGTTGTAGCGGGCGGCGAGCGCGACGGGATCACCCGCGTCACGTAGCCCCACGAAGTTGACGCCTTTCACAACGCGCGCGCCATCGGTATCGAGGCAAGGAATGATGCGGTGCGCGAGGCTCACGCCGCCAGCCTCAGAAAGTTACGCAATAGCCGCGCACCGGGTTCGCCGCTTTTTTCCGGATGGAATTGCACGGCGAAAATATTTTGTTTTTCCACAATGGCAGTGAAATCTGTGCCGTGTGTGCACGTTGCGGCCGTGCTGCCGTTCGAATCGAGCAGGGCGAAGGAATGCGCAAAGTAAAAGTAGGAATCTCCGGCGATTCCTTCCAAAAGATGCGACTCGCGCTTGGCCGCGACTTGATTCCAGCCCATGTGAGGGAGTTTTACTGTGGCAGGCAGCGCGCGTACTTTTCCAGGAAGCAAGTTCAGGCCTCGCAGTTCCGAAGCCTCTTCACTGGATTCATATAGAACTTGCAGCCCGAGACAGATTCCGAGAAACGGCACGCCTCGCCGGATGGCCTCGATCACAGGCGCCCGCAGATTTTGTTCGTCAAGCGCGCGAACCAGAGCGGCGTAATGTCCAACGCCGGGTAGCAGCAGCGCCTCCGCTTTAGAAATGAGCTCGGGAGAAGTGGTTCGCTCCGAATCTGCGCCGAGTCGCTGCAGAGCTCGCTCCACGGATGGCACATTCCCTGCCCCATAGTCCACGATTGTCACTTTCATAGCAGCCCCTTCGTGCTGGGCAGAACCTTTCGCAAGCGCTTGTCCCTCGCAACTGCAAAACGCAGCGCTCGCGCGAACGCCTTAAACATGGCTTCGACTTGATGATGCGACGAGCGCCCGTACAACGCGCGCAGGTGGACGTTCGCCCGGGCGGCTTGGGAAAAGCCCTGAAAAAAATCCTCGACGAGTTCCACTTGGAAATCGCCGACACTTTTTGCGGTAATCTTTGCGTTTACAACGCAAAAGGGCCGGCCGCCCAGATCCACGGCGGCGGCAGCCAACGTCTCGTCCATGGGCATCAGAAAATATCCGGCGCGCAAGATGCCGCGCTTGGAGCCGAGCGCCTTCTGCACAGCATCACCCAGCGCAATCCCCACGTCTTCCACGGTGTGATGCTGGTCCACGTCGAGATCGCCGCGCGCGTCCACGTCCAAATCAAAGGCGCCATGACGCGCGAGGAGTTCGAGCATGTGATCGAAAAAACGAATTCCCGTGGAAACGCGCGCTTTTCCGCGGCCGTCTAGGTTCAGCTTTAGGCGAATGTCAGTCTCGTTCGTTTTGCGATGAATAATCGCTTTGCGTGGCATAGGGTGTTTCTCATTGCGCCAGCGTTCGAGCGGGCGCTTTCCATTCCTTTCGAATGGCCTTCAACACGTGTTGCATTTCAGTTTGCGTTCCGATGGTGATGCGGACAAATCCCGGACCAATGTCTTTGCTTCGGTCGCGCAGAAGGATTCCTTGTTTCTCCAGTTTTTGAAACAGTGGCGGCCCGGCTGGTCCGAAGTTCGCGAGGAGAAAATTTCCGGCACTGGAGTAGGTAGTTACGCCAAGCTTTCTCAGTTCCACAGCGAACCAGACGCGCAAACGCTTTACCTCTTTCACGTAGCCTCGCATGCTGGCGCGGTCATTGACGGCGGCTTCGGCCGCCACCAGAACGGCGAGATTGACAGGGAAGGGCGGCATGGCGCGACGCACCAGTGCGAGCGACTTTTCGCAGGCGATCACTGCGCCGAGCCGCAAGGCCGCAAGCCCGGCCACTTTCGAAAAAGTTCTGGCAACAAAGAGTTGAGGATAGTTTCGAATCCACGGCACTGCGGAGAAGCCGGAGAATTCCGCGTAGGCTTCATCCATCACAACGGCGGTGTGCGTGGCCGCCTGCAGAATTTTCCGCAGCTCATTTTCCCGCATTAAAGTTCCCGTGGGGTTATTGGGATTCGCAATGAACACAACGCGCGGTTTCCTATGAAGCGCGGTAATGACCTCTTTAAGCGGAAACGCCATCTGGCGGCCGTAGTGCAAAACTGCAATCCGCGCGTCGTAAATCTCCGCGTAGTAGCGGTACATGGGAAACGTCGGCTCGCAAATCAGGATGCTGGTGCCCGGCTCGACGAAAGTGTCGAAGAAAACGCGCAGGGCGTCATCTCCACCGTTGGCGAGCAGCAGTTCCTCCGGGCGCACGCGGAAATAACGCGCGAGGCGCTTCGTTGGCGCTTGATATTCGGGATACATCGCCAGTTGTCTGCTCGTCAGCTTGGCAAGCGCCCGTCGCACCGCCGGCGAGCAACCCGCGGTGTTTTCATTAAAATCCAGGCGCACCTTGTCCGATCGTCCTTCGGCAGGCGCCTCATACGTGCGGCGATTCAGAATGGCCTGGCGCACGGGCAAATGTACTTTCATCGGCGTATCTCCACGGAGTTTGCATGCGCCAGCAGTCCTTCGGCGCGCGCCAGCGTCTGCACGTCATCCGCCAGCTTCGCGAAGCCAGCTCGGCCGATGGACTGTATACTGATGCATTTCACAAAATCAGCCGTTGAGAGCCCGCCACGCCGGCGCGCCCAGCCGCCAGTGGGCAGCACATGATTGCTGCCGCTGGCGTAGTCACCGAGAGGCTGCGCGGCCCAAGGCCCCACGAAAACCGTACCGGCGGCGTGAATGCGTTTCAAGAGCGTTACACCGTTGTCCGGTAAGCTCAGATGCTCCGGTGCGAAGCGATTCACGAATTCGCTAGCTGCTTGGAGTGATGGTGCGACGAGAATCGCGCCCACGCGCTTGATCGAAACGTGAGCTGGATTGGTCTGTGGCAATTGCTCCAGTTGCCGCAACGCTTCCGCTTGAACTAGCTCTGCCATGCGAATCGAAGTGGTCACGAAGAAGCTTCCGGCATCCGCGGCGTGTTCGGCCTGCGCCAGCAAATCCGCGGCGATCCAGCGTGGTTCGCCTCTTGTTGCCAAAACAACTGCTTCGGTCGGACCGGCGGGGAGATCGATCGCGCAGTCGTTGCTGACAAGTTGCTTGGCCGCGGTAACGAAGCGGTTTCCCGGCCCGAATATTTTCTCGACGCGGGGAACGCGCTTTGTGCCATACGCGAAAGCGGCGATGGCTTGTGCGCCGCCGATTCGCGCAATGCGCGTGACGCCGAGGACGCTCGCGGCGGCAAGCAACGCGACGTTCGGCCGCGGACAGGCGACCTGGATGTGTGACACGTCGGCAACCTTCGCCGGCACTACCGTCATGACCAAAGTCGAAAACAGAGAGAATTGCCCGCCGGGGATGTAGCACCCGATGGAACCAATCGGCCGTATGATTTGGCCGATTTTCACTCCCGGTTCGACTTCAATAGTCCAAGGTCTTGGCAACTGTTTTTCCGCCACGCGGCGGACGTTGCGCGCGGCGTGTTCCACCGCCTTAAGAAAATCGCTGCTCACTTGCTTGCGTGCGGCGCGAATCTCGCTCTCGGGGATCCACGTTCCTTCGTGCCGGAGGTCCATGCCATCCAGCTTCTTTGCCCATGCATACAGCGCTGTATCCCCACGGTCGCGAATATCCTTGATAATCTCCTCCGCGACGCGCTGGGCTTCCACGTCGTGCTCGCGGCGCGCGCGCAGAAGTTTTTTCTCAGCAGCCGGCGTAAGTTTCACGATGCGCATCAGAGCACGATCTTATTCAGGGGATACTCGACGATCCCCTGCGCTTTGGCGGCTTTCAGCTTTGGCAGGATCTGCCGTACAACCGCTTCTTCAACAATGGTATTGATCGCCACCCAATCCGGATCGCTCAGTGCGGAAATCGTGGGTTTCTTGAGCGCCGGAAGAACGTTCAGCACCGCCGCCAAATCATCCCGATGCACGTTGAGCAGAAGCCCCACTTTGCTCGCGGCCGCGATGGCCCCTTGGAGCATAAGAATCAGATTCTCCGCCTTTTCGCGCTTCCAGGAATCCGCCGCTGCTGTGCGATTCATGATGAACACCGTTGCCGATTCCAACACCGTATCCACGATGCGCAGGCGATTGGCGCGGAGCGATGAACCTGTCTCCGTCACTTCCACGATGGCATCGGCAAGCTGCGGCACTTTCACTTCCGTCGCTCCCCATGAAAATTCCACACGCGCTTTAACTCCGTGCTTCGCTAGATAGCTCTCCGTGATTCGAACGACTTCGGTGGCGATCACTTTGCCTTCCAGACCGCGCGCATCGCGGATCGCCGAATCCTCCGGCACGGCCAGCACCCAGCGCACCCGGGCAAGCCGCTGCTTGGCGTAGACAAGCTCGGACAGCTCCTCCACCGCGGCGCCGGTCTCCACGACCCAATCGTGGCCGGTGATGCCCGCGTCCAGCGCGCCGGACTCAACGTAGCGCGCCATCTCCTGTGCGCGCACCAGCAGGCACTCGATTTCATCGTCGTCAATCGCCGGAACATAGCTGCGTGAACCCAAGGTGATTTTCCAGCCAGCGCGCCCGAAGAGGTCGAGCGTGGCGTCTTGCAGGCTGCCTTTTGGAATTCCAAGCTTCAGCCGGTTCATCCCGCCTTCTCCTGCCCGTAGACGTTCTCCGGCGCGAAGGTGCGCTCGGCGATGATCTTTCCATCTCCGCCAGCCCCGAGCGCGCGAAAAAAGCAGCTTCGATAGCCTTCATGGCAAACGCCCGGCCCCACCGGTTCGACACGCACCAGCAATGCATCCGCGTCGCAATCCACGCGGATCTCGCGAACTCGCAAGACATGCCCGCTGGATTCGCCCTTCTTCCAGAGCTTGTTTCGCGAACGGCTGAAGAACACGACTTCTCCAGTGCGTTGCGTCTCCGCCAGCGACTCGCGGCTCATGAAGCCGAGCATCAACACGTCGCCGGTTTGCTTGTCCTGAATGATGGCGGGCACCAACCCGCCGCTTTTCTGAAAATCGATCTCCACGTCTGTGCCTCCCGAAACTAAGCTATCCGAAAACAAAAAACCCGCTGGGGCTTGCTGCGCCAGCGGGCTGAAGAGTGCTTTGTTTAGCGAATCGCTATGCACACCTCAGCGGGCGCGGCTCGTAGCCGTGATGATGATGATGGCGATGCGTCCGAACTGTGAGTGAGCCGTTCATTGTGAACTTCGAACTTAGAGGAAATCCGTCCGCGTGTCAATGACTGGATTCCGTGCAGGAGGGGCTGAACTGAGGGATGCTGCACCGGCCGGGAGCGAACGAAAATTCGAATGTTTCGCATCAAAATTTCCCGTTTGACCCAGGATTCCATGGTTCTAGTATGGCGACATTGTGGTTTGCCATTGGATGCAGGAGGTACCATGAAAAAGTGGTTGTTGGTCCTTCTCGTAGTTGCAGCAGTCATGCCAGCCGCGGCCTTGGCGCAGCACTCTTCAAAGGCTGCTGAGGCGAAACCGGCTGGCTCGAACCCTCAAGTAGTTGCCCCCAAAGCGGTCGCCATTTCCGGCCAGGTTAGCGAAGATGAAAAAACTCTGGTCAGCGACGATGACTCAATCTGGGTCGTGAGCAACCCGGGCGTCCTGGCGGGACATCGAGGCCAGCAGGTTAGCGTGAAATGCGAAGTACACTCCGGGAAAAACGAAATCCACGTCTTTTCCGTTAAAATGAGCCTGCACGAAGTGAAGTACGTATCCAAAAGCGGTGATTCGGCGTTCCGCCGTTAGCTTGGGCCGCACCGAGATGTGATGTAGCTTCGAAGCTGGCTTGGTTTGCCCCCAACTCGCTAAAATTATCTTTGGAAGTACCCTGCTTCGGCTCAGCGGGCTGCCCCTGGGGATTTTGCGCCACTGAAGTTCATGCTCATTTTGAGGTGAACGGCCACGCCGGACTTGCCATTGGGAAGCTCCTCCACGCGCACGACCTCCGCTACATATTCACAATTCATGGGATCGTGCGGCGAGCTGTACGGAAAGGTCACGAAAACCCGCATCCCCTTGTAGTAGGATTTCCGTCGTGTGCTGAAGAAGATGCCTTCCTTGGACGCATTCACGCTGACTGGCAGGTCTTCGAAGTGCTCGTCATTGGGGTCGGACGGCCGCACGCGGACCGGCCGGGCAATCTTAGCCCTGCGGCTGCTGCGCTTTACCGGATAGTCGGTGGTCGAGGGTTCCGGAATGGTGGCTTTCGAGATGGTCTTGCTCCATACCTACTATTCGCGAACGCGGCTGCATCGTCAAGCGGGTGCGCTGAATCTGATAGTGCACGGGAAGTACCATTTTCGGACTCATCGAACGGAGATGTCATGACAGAGAAAGTTCAAAAGGACGCCGCTGCATGGAAGAAACAACTCACGGAGAATCAATACTTTGTGACCAGACAAAAGGGCACTGAACCCCCTTTCACCGGCGAGTATGAGGATACGGAGACTGCAGGAACCTACAAGTGCGTTTGCTGCGGTCAGTTCCTGTTTCGTTCTGATACAAAATACCACTCAGGGTCCGGCTGGCCGAGTTTTTACGCGCCTAGCAGCGAAGAGGCCGTTGAGGCTGAAACGGATACGAGCCACGGGATGCGCCGAACCGAGGTAAAGTGCAGCCGTTGCGAAGCCCACCTTGGGCATGTCTTTGATGACGGTCCCCAACCCACCGGCTTGCGGTATTGCATCAATTCCGCGGCGTTGGAATTGGACGAAGACTAAAAAGGCGCCGCGATTTCTCGGGACGCCTCTTTTTCGGCTCTTTTTTCTCTGCGTATAATTAGAAAGGGATTAGGTGGCTGGGCAGGCACACGCCACCAATTCGGCGACGGGATCACGTTCCCAGGCGCCCAGCAGCAGCACTTTCGTACCTGTCGGATACTTGAACACGTAATACGTGCTCGCAAGCCCTTCTATTTCATAAAAACCGGGCCGGCGCGGATCGGGACGCGAAGGCGCACCCACAGTGAGAAGCTGACGCAGTTCAGCAATCTGTTCCTGCGAATGGTTCCGCAGATCTTCCACGACGGGCGGTTGTTTTGTAAGGTTCATAATCATCTTCATTCTCCGCCACATTCAGCTTATCCTCTCCTCACCTGTAAAGACGTAGAAACTCGGAAAATGTTTCATGGAACGCAACGTCTTTTGTGACAAATTGGCCTATAGCCGCTTGGCCCCCTCGAGCGAACCGACACTGATTGGATGCGCCGGAATGAGAATATGGTGCGTCCCCTGGGGGGCTCGCCAGCATTTCGTCTTGAAACGTGAATTTCTATCTGAATAGTAATAAAAACATGAAGTACCCACGCGAGCGAACAGATCCCTTGCCGCGGATTGGCACCTTTTTCCATTTCAACTGGCGCATTTTTCTGCTGTAATGGACCGCGGGTTACTATCTCCCCCGGTACTTGCGCGGCGCTGGCTTCCCTGAGATAGTGCCGTGCTTACTCTTTTGAAGCAGGGATGGTCAACGTGACAAAAAGTGGGACGAAGAAGGGTGCGGGACGAGGAAAAAGTACCTTTGCAAAGGACCGCCGCCGCAAGCATCACCATTATCTCGTCAGTGTCTATTACGCGGACGGCGAAAAATTCGGGCGTGTTTACACCGACAAGGAAAAGGCTTCGCGCTTCGCCGAGCGGCAGCGCCGTTCGCCCGTGGTGAAGTCCGCCCGCATCACCCAGGTTTCCTGACGCAATTCGAAGGTGGATTTGTTTCGCTTTGGCGCGGCACCGCCAGGTCAGGCTTGTCGCTGCCGTCGCAGGCATGTCATAAAAAGAGTGTCGTTGAGCGGCCTTAGTATAGTGGTAGTACGGAACCTTGCCAAGGTTCAGGTGTCGGTTCGATTCCGATAGGCCGCTCCATAATTTCAACTACTTACAGCGACTGTATCTTCAGCGCGGGTCCATAAAGGACCAATTGCTGTTTCTGCCGCTGGCTGAATCAATCCAACCAACTTCAGATGTGCTGCCCGCGTAGCCGGGGTCAAAGCCTGTGCGTACACGTCCAGCGTCAATCTGCTGTTTGCGTGCCGCATCGGTTCCTGGACAGTCTTTATGTCCTCACCGCATGAAAACGTCGCGGTGACGGGAGCGGCTCAGCCGGAAGAGAATACGTTCGAGCCCGTACTTGACGAGGATCAATCCGAAATCCACGTTGCGCTCATGCGTGGCAAAGGTCGTCCTGCCCCAGCACGGTACAATGAAGTCGTAGGGTCTTCCCCTTAAAAACGCGAAGCAGTTCTTGTCCGCTCGCCGTTTGGCGGTCATGTCTTCCGGGTGTCTCCCGAACGTAAAGTTTTCCGTTCCGATTTGACTATCTCTTGTTAGAACTATAACATCGAATGGAAATGAAGGTACGGACACAGTCAAAGGTCGCATGGCTTCTGTTGACGTTCACGCTGCCGACGAAACAAGCGAGTCAGCGGGTCGAGATCTGGCGAAAGTTGCAACGATACGGAAGCGTTCCGCTTGGCAACTCCGGATACCTGCTGCCAAATAATCCGGTGAACGAAGAGCGGTTCCAGTGGCTGGCCACGGCCATTCGTAAATACAAAGGCGGCGCGTCCATCGTCCACGTGCAATCGATCGACAACATTTCCACGCCGCAGTTGGTAGGGCGCTTTGCGGGAGCGCGCGCACGCGAATACCAGGAATTAATTCGCCAGCTGCAGGAGTTCTCCTCCCTGCCGATCCAGAAGCAGGCGGTGGGCCGGCTGAGCCGGTTACGGAGCCGTTTCCAGGAGATCGTCGAGGTTGATTTTTTTGGCAACTCGCTGCAGAAGCGCGTGGCGGAACTGTTGGCACGCGCCGATGCTGCGCGTGTGGCGACGCGGGCTCCGGTATTTGCGGTGATTCGTCCGCGAGACTACAAGGGAAAGGTGTGGGTGACGCGGCCGCGGCCAGGCGTCGACCGTTCGGCTTCGGCGTGGCTCATTCGGCGCTTCATCGACGCCAACGCTCGCTTTGCCTTCGCGCCCGAAGATCAGGTGCCGCGCGAAGCCGTGCCGTTCGACATGTTTCACGAACGAGGCTTCGGCCATCGCGGCGACGACTGTACGTTCGAAACCCTGCAAAAACAGTTCAAGATTCGCGACAAAAGAGTGAGCGCGATTTCCGAAATCATTCACGACGCGGATCTGGCGGACGGCAAATTCGGCCGCAAAGAAGGTTATGGCATCGACGAAGTTCTCAAGGGCTGGGCCCGCCAAGGAATGTCGGACCAGGCGCTTCTCGATCACGGCATGCAGCTGATGGAAGGTTTGTATCACTCGCTTGCGTTAGGGAGTACTTGAACTAGCGGTTTCTGAATTGGAGCGGATCGTGTTGAACATTTGTCGCAGGAACTTCGGGTGGCTGGCAGTCGCTTTGCTTCTGGCGTGGTCTTTCGGGCCGAACGCACAAGCGCAAAGGCGGCGGCTCATTCCTAGCGCGGCAGGAGGAATGTCTTTGATCCAACGACGGACGAAAATGACCGACCCGCCAGGGCCAAACGAATTTCCCAGCAGAATAACCAATTTCATAAGGAGAAGGATGATGATCACTAGACTGCGCTGTTTGATTGTGTTGTGTTTCTTGTTGCTTC
>Ga0210405_10002661_pt1 | contig 18347 bp, 14 predicted proteins | sample IncBWH11MmetaG_FD_155492 | JGI IMG/M metagenome (GOLD analysis project Ga0210405, IMG submission 155492) | Forest soil microbial communities from Barre Woods Harvard Forest LTER site, Petersham, Massachusetts, United States - Inc-BW-H-11-M | ecosystem: Environmental > Terrestrial > Soil >... | reverse complement strand
GGGCAAAAAAGATGACGCGTCGCGCTTTCTCAGTATATCGTTCAAACACGATTAGCTCGCTTCTCCCCCTGGGGTCCCCGTCGCCTCGGCTCTCACCGAGCGAGTCCGCAGAACGCCATGTTCCAGTCCAACCACGCGATCACATCGTGCCGCCAGCGCCAAGTTGTGCGTCGCGATTAACGACGTCAGGCGATGCGTGCGATGCAACCGCTGCAGCAACTCGAACACAGCCCAAGCATTCTGCTCGTCCAGATCTCCGGTCGGTTCATCTGCCAGCAGCACGCGCGGCCCTGTGACGAGCGCCCGGGCAATCGCTACACGCTGCTGTTCCCCGCCCGAAAGTTCTCCCGCACGGTGTTCGGCCCGGTCCTGCAGCCCAACCTCCGCCAGCCATTTGCGCGCCGTTTCCAGCGCGACTGGCTGTGGTTCTCCGCGCACCAGCAACGGCATCGCTACGTTCTCTACGGCCGAGAAATCCGGCAGCAGTTGATGCCTTTGCCAGAGAAACCCCACGGCTCGATTACGAAATAGCGCCAGAGCCGCGTCTTCATTCGTTTCAATCGCTTTGTTTGCAAAGTATACTGTACCGCTCGTTGGAGTGTCTAGCGCGCCGAGCAAGTGCAACAACGTACTTTTTCCCGCTCCCGACGGCGCAACGATCGCAACCATCTCTCCTTCGCGCAATTCCAAGCTCGCGTCGGTCAAAACTTCCAGTTTTTTCTCGCCGGTCCCAAAACTCTTCCGCAGTCCGCGCGATTCCAGCACAACGTCGCCCGTTAATACTCCGCCGGCCGTGCTGGGCGAACTCATCAGAGGCATCCTCCGTCCCGGCTAGGTCTACGGCAAGGTTTTCCGTCACATTGCAAGCTCACGGACATATACATAAGATGCGCAAAATCGGCCGAGAAACACTGCGGCCAATTGTCACTTGTTTGCACTGGCTTACCCAACGGTTTTCCCATTTCCTTCCCCAAACTACCCGTGCCGGTAGAGCGAGAAACTGTTCGAAATCGAAACATTTCTAATTGTTGGTGTTTCAATACTTTACAGTAGGCTTCGCGGTCGGAATACAACTCCGATGACGCGGCTGGGCCAGCCTCCCAAGTATTGCCTTCCCTAGGAGCAAATCGAGCGCCATACCCCCCACCCCAAGGCGAGCCCTTTCGTTCCAGGTTCATTCAAACCTCAGGATCTCCACCGGCAGCAGGCGCGCCGCCTCTCTTGCCGGCAGCAGCGTCGCCACAATCGCGATACTCATCGCCGCAATTCCAATCCACAACCCATCGAAAAAATTAGGGTGAAACGGCACGTACGGCACCGCGTACACCTGGGGATCCAGTGGGATCAGTTGATACGTTCCCGCAATCCAGGCGAAGGCATAGCCGGTTACCAAGCCGAGCATCGTGCCCGACGCTCCAATCGCCAGTCCTTGAAACAAAAATATCCTCCGGATTTGTTCCCGCCGCGCTCCGATCGAAAGGAGCACTGCAATGTCCCGCGCTTTGTCCGTCACCGTCATCGAAAGAACCACCAGAATATTCAGCCCTGCCACGAAAGTGATCAGCCCGATGAAGATCGCCGTTACCAGCTTTTCGAGTTTCAGCGCCCGGAACAGCGCCTTGTTCTCTTCCATCCAGGTGGCGGTGGAATATCCCTGGCCCGCAGCTCGCTCCACTTCCGGCGCAATCTGTGCCGCAAGCTCGGGCTTGGTCAGGCGGAACTCCAGCACGTTCACAATGTCGCCCGAGCCGGCCAGCGACTGCGCCGCCTGCAAAGATACAAAGCACCAATTCTCGTCGTAATCGTAAAACCCGGATTCGAAAACGCCCGCCACGCGGAATCGCCGCGTCCGCGGCATCAATCCGAACGGCGTCAACCGTCCTTGCGGGCTGGTCAGCGTGACGTAATCCCCCGGCCGCAATTTCCACTCGTCCGAGAGCTGCTTGCCGACGATCAATCCATCGATGCCATCCGCGTCCGTGGAAAAATCCAGTTGCCCCGATGTCAGCTTCTGCAGCGCTTCATCGCTCTTCTTCTCGCGCTCAATGTCAATCCCTTTCGTCACCACGCCCCGCGCCTGCCCGCTAAACGACAGCAGCACCGTCTCGTAAATCGCGGGCGTCACGGAGCGCACCCCGGCCATCTGCTGCAGTTTTTCCGATAACGCCAGATAGTTTGGGATTCCGCCGGAGCCGGGACGGGTGAGAGAAATATGCGCCGTCACTCCCAGCAGCCGGTCCTGCAAGGTTTCGCGGAAGCCGCTGTTCATCGAGAGCGCAATCACCAGTGTGGCCACGCCCGCCGCCACGCCAATCACCGAAAACAGCGTGATCAATCGCAGAATCGCTGGACGGTGCGGCGACCTCAAGTACCGCCGCGCCACAAACCATTCGAAGCTCATGGCGCGCGGTATCCTCTACGCCTTCCCGGCTGCGTGCGCCGGTGGTTCATCTGCAGTGTTTCCTTCCGGGCGCAGCAGCGGGAATAAAATGACGTCGCGGATCGAATGTGAATCCGTCAAAAGCATCGTAAGCCGGTCGATGCCGATTCCTTCGCCAGCCGTCGGGGGCATCCCGTGCGCCAGGGCGCGAACGTAGTCTACGTCCAGTTGCTTCGGGACTTCATCGCCGCCCTGCGCGATCTGGGCCAGGAAGCGACGCTCTTGCTCCGCGGGATCGTTCAATTCCGAAAAGCCGTTGGCGATCTCCATCCCAGCCACGTAAATCTCGAATCGCTCGGTCAGGCTCGGATCTTCCGGCTTCTGCTTGGAGAGCGGCGAAATCTCCGTTGGAAAATCGTAAAGAATTGTCGGCTGGACCAGCTTGTCTTCCGCAATCGTCTCAAATAGCAGCCCGGTCCACTCGCCGTCCGCCAGCGTGCCCTTCGCCGCGGCATATGGTGCGTGATTCGCCTTCGCCCACACGTTGTATCGCTCGGTTGCCCGCTGCGCCCCGCCCGGTGCGGCCAGATCTGCCAGAGTCGGCGCCGCGCCGGCTTCTACCGACCAATAGTTCACAATCGCCTCGCGCATTGTCAGTCGCTGCATCCTGCTGAAATCGAGCTCTACGTCGCCGTACTTCACAGTCGTCGAACCTGTGATCGCCGTGGCCAGTTGCGCGAAAAGCTGTTCGTTCAGGTCCATCAGGTCGCGGTAATTGCTGTACCCCTCGTAAAACTCCAGCATCGTGAATTCCGGATTGTGCTGCGTCGAAATTCCTTCGTTCCGGAAATTCCGGTTAATCTCATAGACCCGGTCAAATCCGCCTACCGTGAGCCGCTTCAGGTAGAGCTCCGGCGCAATCCTCAAATAAAGGTCGATGTCCAGCGTGTTGTGATGGGTCACGAAGGGCCGCGCCGTCGCTCCGCCCGCAATCGGGTGCATCATCGGCGTTTCGACCTCGATGTATCCGCGGGCGTCAAAAAACTTTCTGAGCTCGCGCACAATCCGCGCCCGGGTCTCAAAAATTTCCCGCGACCTCTCTGTCGCAATCAGATCCAGATACCGCATCCGGTAGCGTAGCTCGATATCCGCCAACCCGTGCCACTTTTCCGGCAGCGGCAGCAGTGCCTTCGACAAAAAGAATAATTCGTCCACCCACACAGACAGTTCGCCGGTTTTCGTACGGAAAATGTGCCCGCGCACACCGACGTGATCACCCAAATCCAGCAGTTGAAAAAGTTGAAATCCCCGTTCCCCGACGACATCTTTCTTGACGTAAATCTGAATCCGCTTCCCGCCGCCCTGCAAATGGGCGAAGCCCGCCTTCCCCATCAGCCGGTAGGAAACGATGCGCCCCGCCACGCGAACTTCCTTTTTTGCCGCCTCCAATTCCGCGGCCTGCGCCGACGCATACTCCCGCACCAGATCCGCCGCCGTATGACTCCAGCGAAATTCCTGTGGAAATGCTTCAAATCCAAGAGCTTGTATCTGCTCCAGTTTTTTCTGGCGCTGTTCAAACTGGTCACGAGGCTCGAATTGCAAGTGGAAGTTCCCTTTCCAAGTTGCTGCAACAGGAGTATAAGGGCGGCTGGATGCCTAGAGCAAGGAACGCCCGTAGAGTCGATTCGAACGGTCCATTCCCGTTTTGGTACAAGAAATTAAATATTATCGATTCTTAAAAGTTTTGTTATACTCACCAAACTTTTCGACCTGTCCCGGGGAGGTCCACAGTGCGACTCACTCTATCGCCCACGCGCTCCGGTTCTGTCTCTCAAGATTGGAGATCCCCGCTCTCCGCACAAAAATCCAGAACCTACTTGGACACTTTGCGTGGTCTAGAAACGTCCTACGCCATGTTCAGTGTCAATCTGGACGAAGCCATCGGACTTCGCCGTAATGGCCGGCTCAGCAAGGCACATCAAGCCCTTTCCGTCACTCCAGCTCTTTGCAATAGACTCGCCGATCCTCTCCTGACTCTTCTGCGCGCCATGCTTGTTCATGCCAAGCATTTTCGCGTTGTCCCGAATCTCAGTCCGCTCGATCCCGAAAATTTTCAACAAGCCAAGAGCCGCCGCGCCGCCAGCTTCAACGGAATCTGCAGCCGCATTTTTCTCAGTCATCGTTCGCAATTTCATCACAAAATCTCCACCCTTCTGGAACTCGTCGAGAATCTCAACGAATCCTTCCGTGATGCCACGCAAGAGTTGAACGACCCCTCTTCCGTGCAGCCCGAGCGCGAATGGGATCTGCTCGATGCCTCGCACTACGACCTCAACACCTGTCTCCGCGAATCCATCGTCCTTCTCAAGTGCTTTCTGCTGGCCCTCCCGGATGAGCAATTGTTGGAGTTCAACGCCACTCTCCGGGGTGCTCCCCTCTCTTCCTCTTCCCGGCTACTGGCCCCCAAGCGGCATCTTGCCCATAGACGGATGACGCTCCTCAAGGGACAATAACTTTGACCCCTTGGGGACGTCTTTTTGGCCCCATGCAACCTATAGACCTCATTTACCTTCTATAGGTGCATATGTGCGCCTCGTCCGTCATCCCAGGGACAACTTTAGGAGCGACTCGGCGCATCCGTACTAGAAGTGGCGCCGCAACTGGACAGTTGGCCCGTCAAAGACCAGCACAACCGGTAGCGTGGACCGAAGCGGAGGCTATCCGTCTGGCTCAGGCGGGAAATGCCCCTGCTTTCGAATTCCTTTACCAGCTTCATGGCCGCAGGGTGTATGCCCTGTGCCTGAGGATGGTCGGGAATCCCGCCGATGCGGAAGACCTGATGCAGGAGGCTTTTCTTCAGCTGTTCCGCAAGATAGGCACATTTCGCGGCGAATCGGCCTTTTCCACCTGGTTGCATCGCATGACCGTCAACGTCGTTCTCATGCGTTTGCGGAAGAAATCGCTCCCCACCGATTCGCTCGAAGAGACCCTGGAACCGGACGCCGAAAACAGCGGCCCCAAGCGGGATGTCGGCGCCCCCGATTTGCGGCTCTCCGGAGCCGTTGATCGCGTCAACCTGGAGCGCTGCATTGAAAAGCTCCCTCCAGGCTATCGGACCGTGTTCGTGCTGCATGATGTGCAGGGCTACGAACACAACGAGATTGCGGACATCATGGGATGCTCCGTCGGAAATTCGAAGTCGCAGTTGCATAAAGCGCGCACGCGTCTTCGCGATTTGCTCCAGGAGGAAATCCGGCAGCAGGCTCGCGAGGAACGCAAGGCCGCAAAAACTCCGACAGGTTCCTTGGATTAGGTTAGAATGAAGAAAACACTCCAGTCGCACGGTGCGCAAAATTCGCGGTACAGGTTTCCAGGGACTGCACCCCAGTGCTTCTCCCACGGGAGTTCCTTGTATGCACTGTAAAGAATTGGAATCCGTTCTAGAAACCGAGGGACTCGGGCCGCTTCCCAAAGACGCTCGCCTGCACCTTGCCACTTGCGGCGCTTGTCAGGCGTTTGTCGCTGATCTCAATTCCATCGTCTCCGCGGCCAAGTCTCTTCCTGCGGAAGTGAATCCGCCGGATCGCATCTGGATTTCTCTGCGCGCCCAACTCGAGGCCGAAGGTTTGATCAAAGAGCCGGTGGAAGTTTCTGAACGTTCTTCCTGGTGGGAATCTTTCAACGCCTGGTTGAAGCCTCGTACGTTCGCCACGGTCACTGCTGCCGCACTCGTACTGGCGGCCGCCATTTTCGTCACGCGGACTCCCCACAATAGCAATGTGAACAATTTGGATTCCGCCAAGAACCAACCGGTGGCCGAAACCCCGCGTCCTGCGCAGCCTCAAGTGACAGCGTCAGCCCCCCCGTCTTCCACAAACGCGGCGAATGTGCCCTCCAAGGGACCAACTCCTTCCAAAGCGAAGGATCTCGCTCCCTCGCCTTCCGAGTCCGCCTCCTTCACCCTCAATCAGGCGGAGCTCGACGTGCCCAATATGCAGCTCGCCGGCAATTCCCAGGTGGATCTGGCCCTCCGCCAGAACCTGCGCACGCTCAACGCCTTCATCGCCGAGTGCGAACTGCACCTCAAGCAGAATCCGCAGGACGAACTGGCGCGCGAATATCTGAATACTGCTTATCAGCAAAAAGCCGATTTACTCGCCGCGATGATGGAAAGCGGCAGGGGTGAAAACTAAAATGCAGCCTACGATCAAGCACCGCCAATCAATGAGTGTCTGGAGCTTCGGGCTTCTTCTCTTCGCCGCTTCCACCGCCATCGCCGCTTCCCCCGAGCATCAGGAGCGCCATTTCGCCGTCAAAGGCCACCCGGTCGTGGTCCTGCAGAACATCGTCAACGGCCGCATCGAGGTCAAGTCCTCGAAAAATCCGGAAGTCGTCGTCTCCAGCACGTCGATCGCCGACAAAGTGGCGATCGACATCGAGCAGGTCGGCGATCGCATCGACATCAGCGCCTCTTCACTCAGCTCTTCTCCGCTGCCCCATGAAGTCGAAGCTAATTTTCAGCTCACCGTTCCCGAACAGACCGAGCTCCAGCTGAAAACGCAGACCGGCCTGATTTACGTGGAACAGGTTACCGGCGACATGAAGCTCGAAAGCGTTGCGGGCGACGTTCACCTGAAGGAAGTTTCCGGCTACATCATCGTCAAGACCACCGGCGGTTCGCTGGTCTGCACACTCTGCTCGGGCAAGCTCGAGTTCGCGTCCATCAGCGGCGGCGCCCAGGTGCTTCAGCCGTCTCTCACCAACGTGAATCTGATGACCACTTCCGGCAACATTCTTTATGACGGCGATTTCATCCGCACGGGCCTCTACACCATGCGGAGCGGCAAGGGCCTGGTCGAAGTCCGGTTCTCCGGTAACGATTCCTTCGACCTGAACGCCCGGACCAATCTTGGCGTTGTGGACAATCAGGCAGCGGCGTTCCTGAAGCCGGACACCCACGCAAGCCGCCACGCCGCCTCTCGCTACGCCCACAGCCTCTTCGGCACCGTTGGCCAGGGCCTCGCCAAAGTGGAACTCTCTTCTTACAGCGGCACCATACGGATCCTGAAGCGCAACTAACTCACTTCGACGGCCAATAGGGTGGTAGAAGGCGAGCGGACGATTCTTCTCTGTGGCTTTATGCGTAAAAGCGGAAGCTTCGCTTCCGGACTCAAAAGAATTGTCTCTTTCACCAATTCCCAAATCTTCGACTTTGGCTCACGCTCTCGCCGCTGTATTCTTTATCTAGCGTTATGAAATCAATTCCGCGCTTGTCGCTATCGTGAATTCAACGCTCATATCTCGCGGGCCTCTCCCGCGCATTCCGATTGTCTGCCTCGCCGGATTCATGGGCTCCGGCAAAAGCACCGTCGGCGCGCGCCTCGCCCGCCAACTCGGCTGGCGCTTTGTGGATCTCGACGAACGCATCGAAGCCACCGCCGGGATCACCATCCCACAATTTTTCGAACGCCACGGCGAGCCCGCCTTTCGTCAACTGGAAGCCGATGAACTCCGCGCCGCCCTCGGCCGCGCCGTCGAACAAAAGGAACCCACCATCCTCGCTCTCGGCGGCGGCACCTACGCGCAGCCCGGCGCTCCCGAATTTCTCCGCAACGCGGGCGTCCCGGTGATCTGGCTTGACGCCCGCATCGAAGTCCTGCTCTCGCGCTGCATGACCATGACGGGCCGCCCGCTCTTCCGCGATGAAGCCAGCTTCCGCGCGCTTCACACCCAGCGTATTGTTTCTTACCAGCTTGCCGATTTTCGCGTGGACAGCTCCGGCGACGCCGCCGTGGTCGTCGCCGAAATTCTTCGTCGCGGCATTGCCGGCGCCCCGGCTGCCGATCTTGAAGCGCATCTCGAACTCGAAAAGCCGAAATCCTGAGGGGGCTCCATGAGAAGTGATTTTTCCCGTCGAACTTCGTTCAGCGCTCCACCAGCACTGCTGGCCCTCGCCGTTCTGATCGGACTTTCCACCTATGCTGCCGACAAAAAAGCCGTGCCCGGCTCCGTCTTCATCGCCGACAAAGGCAAATTCAATATCCTTCTCGATGGCGCTTCCATCGGCCGCGAGGAGTTCGAAATCGAACCCTCCGGCGCCATCTGGACCGCAAAGGGTTCCACTTCGATGAAGACTCCCGACGGAAAATCCGCTAAGGTCACCGGAACGCTAACCCTTCAGCCCGACGGCGCCCCGCTCAGCTACGACTGGTCCGCGCAAACCGACAAATCCAACTCCGCGCATATCCTCTTCGTCAACGGCGTCGCCAAAACCACGCTGCAGATGCAGGGCGCCGCTGCCTATCAGCAGGAAAACTCTTTCGGCTCGCCGCTCATCGCCGTTCTGGACAACAACCTCTATCACCAGTTCGAACTCCTCGCCCACATCTACGATTGGAACAAGAAAGGCGCGCAAACTTTTCCGGTGCTCATCCCGCAAGAGCTAACTCCGGGCACGATATCCGTCGAGTCCACGGGAACAGCCACCGCCGGCGGAAAATCCTACGAATCCCTGAAAGCCACTACCTCCGACCTCGAAATCCACCTCTACCTTGACTCCAGCCACAAACTCATCCGCCTCGAAGTCCCCTCCGCCAAAGTAGCCGTCGTCCGCGAATAGCGGCTGGCTCCATAGCCGCGTAGTTTTTCAGTGTATAATTCCGGTCAACTCGGTTTTGGATGGTGAACCTTGGATAGTATTCCGACTCCAAATCTTTGGGTTCCAGTGTGTTGTTCGCGCGTGATGCGCTACAACGTGTTCGCGCAACAAGGTGGCGCCGCCTATGGCGTCCTGGTTTGCCCAGTGTGCAACAAAAGCGTGACGTTTGAGTTGGAACATCAAGTGGACGTGAGTATGTATGGAGAAGGCTCGCGCGTGTTGAGCATGTTGGGATCTCCAAAGCCCCCGACTGTGGAGCGGAAGAAACCGCATAGCGATGCCGAGCTGGACGAGAAGACATTGTGAAGTAGACCGCCCCCTTCTGAAGAACGGGCTCGGACATGATTGACGAGACCATCTCTCACTTCCGCATCATAGAAAAACTGGGTGAAGGAGGAATGGGCGTCGTCTATAAGGCCATCGATACCCGCCTGGACCGCCCGGTTGCGCTGAAATTTCTTCCGGATAAGATCGCGAAAGACTCGCAGGCGCTGGAGAGGTTTCGCCGCGAGGCGCGAGCCGCATCCGCTCTGAATCATCCGGGGATCTGCACAATCTACGACATCGGCGAGCACGACGGCAGGGCGTTTATCGCCATGGAGTTCATTGATGGAGAAACGCTGCGCAGCCATATCCGCGGGAGGGCGCTCCCTCTTGAAGAAACGCTGAAGCTTGGGATCCAGATAGCAGAAGCATTGGATGCGGCGCACACCGAAGGGATAATCCACCGCGACATCAAACCAGCGAATATTTTCGTGACAAAACGCGGACAGGCGAAAGTGCTGGATTTTGGCCTGGCAAAACTTGTTCCCAAAGGGGTTGGGAAAGCGGACGCGGATTTCGGCGGAGAGGCGCCAGATTCCACTTCGATCGTGGGAATTATCAGCGGCACGCCTGCCTACATGTCGCCCGAGCAAGTCCGCGGAGACAATCTGGACGGGCGCACGGATATCTATTCGCTCGGTCTGCTGTTGTATGAAATGGCGACAGGGCGCCAGGCGTTTAGCGGCGGCACGGGCGGAGTGATCATCGAGGCAGTGTTGACGCGGTCCTCTGTTCCCGCGCGAACGATCAATCCCGATATCCCGCCGCAGTTGGAAGAAATCATCAACAAGGCGCTCCATAAAGATAGGGAGCAGCGGCATCAGCATGCGGCTGAGGTGCGCGCTGAGTTGCAACAACTGGAGCGAGGCCCTGATTCCGGTTGGCGCGCCAGGGAAGAAACCGCACGATCTGTCGTAAGTTCGAACACAGGTCATTTGCAGACGAAGGAGGATCAGACGGCACGAGATTCGACGGGCCAAACCAGCGCGCCCCGCACGGAGCGGGTTTCGAAGATCATTGACTCGATTGCCGTTTTGCCTTTCGAAAATGCGAGCCGCGACGCGGAGCATGAATACCTCGGGGACGGAATCGCGGGCAGCCTGATCAATATTCTGGCGACCATCCCGAAGCTGCGAGTGATGGCCCAGAGCACGGTATTTCGCTATAAAGGCCGTGCGATTGATCCGCAAGCGATCGGTCGCGAGCTGAATGTGCGCGCCGTGCTCACCGGAAAAATCATGCAAAGCGGTGGAGCTTTGCGGATTGGGGCCGAGCTCGTGGATGTGGCGACCGGGTTGCGATTGTGGGGCGGGCAATACGATCGCAAGCCGGGCGATATTTTTGCGATCCAGGACGAAATTTCCAACGAAATATCGGAAGCACTGCGGCTGAAGCTAACCCGGGCGGAAAAAAAGCGGCTGACGAAGCGCCAGACGGTCGACGCCGAGGCTTACCGGCTTTACCTGAAAGGCCGTCATCACTGGAACAAGTGGACCGAAGACGGATTCTACAAGGCGATCGAATACTTTCAGCAAGCTGTCGAGAAGGATCCCGGTTACGCTCTCGCATTTACGGGCTTGGCCGATTCTTATGTGCTTCTCGGGTGGAACAGCTATCTGCCGCCGAAGGATGCGTTCCCGAAAGCCAAACGGGCCGCAATGGGCGCGTTGCGGCTCGACCCGGATCTCGGGGAAGCCCACACGTCGGATGCAGCCGTGTTGTGGCTTCACGACTGGCGGTGGCCGGAGGCTGAGCGGGAATTCAAACGCAGCCTTGCACTAAGTCCCAGCCATCCGACGGCCAGCCATTGGTACGCCGAGTCTTTGATGACCATGGGACACCACGCGGAAGCTATCGAGAGGATGAAAAGCAGCCAGGAGCTCGATCCGCTCTCCCTGATTATCAGCGTCGCTATCGGGTGGGCCTTTTACATGGCCCGGCGGTACGAGGAGGCTATCGAACAGTTCCGGCGAACTGTGGAATTAGACCCGAACTACCCCGTTACGTACTGGATTCTGGGCCTGGTGCTCCGGAAGATGGGCCGCTATGAAATGGCCATCGCCGAGGGAGAGAAGGGAGTGAAGCTGTCGGGCGGCAGTCCTCTGATCAACGCGGCGCTGGCGCAAACTCTTGCCACTGCCGGCAGGAGAGCGCAAGCATTTCAAATCCTGGATGATCTGACAAAGCTGGCAAAAGAAAAGTATGTTGCGCCGTATTTTTTCGCCGGAATCCACGTCGGCTTGGGAGAAGACGACCGCGCGATTGAATACCTGGAGAAATCCTACGAAGAGCACTCCCACTGGTTGATGTATCTGCACATGGATCCCGGCATGGACGGTTTGAGGTCCCTCCCGCGTTTTCAGGACCTGTTGCGGCGCGTCGGCCTTCCCTTGCCGCATACGAGCGCTCAGACAGAAGATGCCAGACTGCAATGATGGGGAGACTCCGCCCACAAACTCATGGGCCTGGAAGGCCACAGTTATTGAAGTCCTAGAAGGTTGTCCGCGCGTACAGGTTTCCGCGACCTACTCGAGCAGATCCGGCTCGTCACGAAGGATGCGCGCGAGAAGCGGCTGAAACTGGAACCATCCGGCGAAATGAGACCCGACTTGCCCCCGGGTAGCGATCGCCTGCGCGTGATCGATCTTTACCGGCTCACCGGCCGCCTCTGCGAGCAACTGCGCGTGGCAACTCCGGTCCATGGTGATGAACCACCAGGCCGCCTCTTCCACCGTCTCGCCCACGGTGAGCAAGCCGTGATTCCGCAAAATCGCCGCCTTGTGTGGGCCAAGAGCTTTAGCGATCCGCTCTCCCTCGGAAGTCTCGTACACCACACCTGTGAAGTCCGCGAACAAGCCATGGTCTTCGTAAAACGCGCAGGCGTCCTGCGTGATGGGATCGAGCAGCCGCCCGAGTGACGCCCAGGATTTCCCGTACATCGAATGGGCGTGCGCCGCGGCAACCACGTCAGGGCGCGCAGCGTGTATTTGCGAGTGAATCGCAAATGCCGCTCCATTGACCGGCTGGTTGCCCTCGACGACCTGGCCGCGATGGTTCACGAGAATCAGGTCCGATGCGCGGATTTGCCCGAAATGCATCCCGAACGGGTTCACCCAGAAATGGTCCAGCCGTTCAGGGTCGCGGGCCGTGATGTGGCCGGCCACTCCTTCATCAAATGCGAAGCGCGAAAAGAGGCGAAATGCGGCGGCCAGCATGCGCTTGCGATGCAAGCGCTCCTCGGCCGCAGTGGCAAATTTAGGTGGTTGCGGAACGTTTGGTGCGCTTGCGGGTGAGCCTGCCATTTCGTCCTCCGGCAAATGGGAACTGGAGACTGGAAGCTTACTTCGTTTGGGGCCAAAATGCGACGCGCCACTGGAATTTCAAGACTCGCCTGGCCGGAAGGCTCTGTCGCACGCCCAAGCTGTCCCTGCTCTGGCAGGTCCAAATAACAAAAGCGGCGCTCCAGCTTCCGCCAGAGCGCCGCTTTCCCGAGCCCTAACCCGCTTATTCGAAATTTCCTTACCATGCCGGCGGGGCTGGGATAGCCGCGCCGGGACGGGAGTTGCGGACTGAACGGAGCCTGTTCTAGTGAGAAAGCATGCTGTTCTGCGCGTTGGCGGCCGTGGTTTGCAAAACCACAATGAAGGCCGCGGACGTGGGGGAGTCGGTATTGCCGCCGATGTAGAAGATGATGCTGGTGTCACCGAAAGTGACATTGTTGCTGAGCGATGGAGCCGTGCAGCGGCCAACCGTATCGCAAGTGAAGGAGCCAGTGGAACCGCCGGTCGCCTGGTCCGTGAGGGTGGTGCCGGTAATGGACACCTCGGTCACAGGGAGCAGTGGAATTGGTACGGTGGAGGGCGGCCCTATTGGTGCGCCGAAAGCGTAGATGCCAGCGCCGGGGGTAACCGCGGTTTGCGGGGCAACGATGCCGAAGGCGACACCCTCTCCGTTCTTGGTGCCGATCATTAAATAGGCAAAACCGGTGCCGTCTAGATAGGCGAACGAAGTCGATGTCTGGCCGGCGTTATTTGTGCTGGTGAAGGAGGTCCGCCCAGCAGAGGAAACGCTATAGGTCACGGGCTTCGCGGTATGGTTTTGCGCACCGACGCCGCTTACTAGCTGATCGTCGGTGACACTGGCAGTGCCCGCGGTTGCATTGAAATTGTTCACGACACCAACAAAGCCGCCGACGGAGAGGGCCCCAGTAGAGGTTGCGGCAATGCCATGAGCGGTGAAGACGGCGTTGCCAATCGAGGAATTGGAGAAGGAGCCGCCTTGGCCCAAGGGCAGACAACTTGAGCCGGGCTTGCCCGAAACGAAACCGACTTGCACGGGAATGGGAGCGGTGCCGCCGGTCCCGTTGGGGTAGGAGCCGCCGGTGTTCAATGCAAAGGCTCCGCTGCCATCGATGTTGTAGAAGGTGGTGTCAACCGTGGTGCCGTTGGAGTAGGTGAGAGGAGATGTGGTGGTGATGCGGCCATTGGCATCCGGGGCAGAGAGGGTGCCCGCGTTACCGGAAGCTCCAGTAAGCGTAATAATGGCGGTGCTACTCAAGCCGACATCGGCTTGGAGGAACGTGACCGCATTGGAAGAATTGGTGCACAACGCACCGATCACAATAAAGTACAAGCTGGGGGTGCCACCCTCCAGGCCGAATCCATAACTTCCATCCAACGGCGTGGAGGGGTTGCTCTGAACCTCGATCTGTCCGCTGCCGCTGAAGCCGCTCGAGTCGGATTCCATGGCAAAGCCCCGCGTACCGTCGGCGCGCATAGCGTAATTCAAGGTGCGGGCAGTGCCGCCGGCAGTGAAGCTGAGGGTGCCGGTGCCGGCAACGCTGGAGTCCGAGCAACTGCCGGCCGCACCGGAGATGGATTGGTTAGCGGAAACTGCGGACTGGTTGCGGAAATCGAGCGCGCCAGTGACGGAGTTATCGGCCGCGACGGTAACGCTGCCGACCATGGCGGCCTGACCGGCGGAAGTGTCGCCAGCAAGTTCAAAGGCCAGTTGCTTGCCGGAGAGGGCGCAAGTTGCTCCGGTGGCGTTGATGGTGATCGTGAGAGTCGCCGACGTGGTCTGTGCGGGAGATTCAGAGTCCGCAGCCTGCACTGTGAACGTGGAAGTAGCAGCAGTGGTGGATGTGCCGGAGATCATGCCGCCCGGGGAGAGCGTAAAGCCAGCGGGCAAAGAACCGCTAGTCTTGCTCCACGTGTAGGGTGCGACGCCACCGGTGGCCGCGAGTGTCTGGCTGTAGGCAACATTGACGGTGCCATTCGGCAACGTACTGGTGGTGATAATCAGCGCCGCAGCTTGGGCGATGGTAAGACTGAGCGTGGCGGAAACGGTATTTGAAGCCGCGTCGGTGACCTTGACAGAAATGCTGAAGGTTCCGTTGTCGTCGGTGGTGCCGGAGATAGTGGCGGCAGGAGTGGCGGAAGTAGCGGTGATGCCAGAGGGCAAGCCGGTGATCGTCCATGAGTAAGGCGTTGTGCCGCCCGATGCGGTGACGCTGGCGGAATAAGCTGTTCCTGCTGTGCCGCCGGGAAGAGAAGTAGTAGTTATCGTGAGCGCAGTTGGTACCGTGATCGTAATGTTGAAGCTGATGCTGGAAGATTGGCCGTTTGCATCTGTGACGGTCACCGAAATGCCGATAGGGGTAATGGCGGGCACACGGGTTTCTGGCGCATGAGCAGAGCCAACCGCGTGTTGAGCTTGCGTCGTGCCGGAAATGGTGAGGGTTTTGGTGTCCGCGCTGACGGCGTCTGTAAGCCCATTGGACAGGCCTGTTACCGTCCACTTAAACGGGGTTTTGCCTCCGGTAACGGTGATCGAACAAGAATAATTGGAACCGACAGTGGCTGCCGTACAGGAGGAGGGGAGGGATGCAGCAGTAGGCAAAACTGGTTTTGAGCTTCCACTGGATGAACAACCGGCCAAAATGTGCGAGAGCGAAGAGAGTAAGACGAATACCATGAGAAATCGTATGCGCCGCGAATAACCTGGATGGAAGGAAGCGAATTGTTCGTTGCGATTCTTCATGACGTCTCCTCTGGAAGACTGGCAGTGCTGGCCGGCAAATTCCTGCCCGCGAAGGGGCGTATCGTTGGCATTACTTTGAGTACAGGTAACAAAGAGTCGTAGTTCCCCAGGCAGCCTGTGTGGATACACCAGCTTGCTGGCGCTGGGTGGAAGTCGGTGCTAGAATCGCGCCGATTCCAGGTTGCGCGTCCTTCGGGTCTTCCTACGCTGTGCGGCAGGCAGCTGTCTATGCAGGACTTCGGAAAATTTCCGAAAAAATCCGAAAACACCTCTCGTGCGCCCCGCTACGAATTCGGCCCCTTTTGCCTTAATCCTCAGAAAAGAATTGTGTTGCGAGAAGGAGAGTTGCTGCCGCTGACCCCTAAATGCTTTGACCTTCTGCTGGTGCTTGTGGAGCGTCATAACGAGGTAATGGTCAAGGAAGAGCTGATGGAAAGTGTCTGGCAGGATACTGTGGTGGAAGAGGGCAACCTAAACCGTCATATTTCGACGCTAAGGAAAGCGCTGGGAGAATCCCCGAACGACCACAGGTATATCGTGACGGTGCCCGGGAGAGGGTACGAATTTGTTGCAGAGGTGCGGGAGGTGCTCGACGAGCCTCCTGCAGTGATCCGGCGAGAGGGAAGAGCACGAACCGAGGCGGAGGAAAATATTTCGGAGGGCCAGGTCCGGAAGGGGATGCTACAAGCCATTCCCGTTCCCGCGCCGGAGATCGTGAGAGCGGCCACCGTTGCAAGTCGCGGCATGAGCAAGCGGTTCCTGTGGATCGGGGTGGGAGTCGCAGGCGGGGTCCTGGGAATCGCGCTGATCTATGCGGCCGCTTTCAGGACAAGACCGCCGTTAACCACAAACGATCTAATACTCATCGGTGATTTTTCGAATTCAACGGGGGATGTGGTGTTCGACGATACCTTGAAGCAGGCACTGTCCGTTGATCTGTCGCAATCTCCTTACCTGAACATCCTGTCGGATGCGAAAGTCCACGCGACGCTGAATCTGATGACTCGGGCAAGCGACACGCGATTGACGGAAGAAGTGGCGCGGGAAGTGTGCCAGCGGGCCGGCGGCAAAGCGTACATCAGCGGCTCGATCGGACGACTGGGCACGCAGTACGTCGTGGGGCTGAATGCAACGGACTGCGCCAGTGGAGATTCCATCGCGCGAGAGCAGGCGAAAGCGGGAAGCAAGGAAAGCGTGCTGAACGCTCTGGACGGCGCGGACAGCACGCTGCGGCAGAAGCTGGGGGAGTCACTGAAGACGGTGCGGGAATTCGACACGCCCTTGGTCGATGCCACAACTCCCTCGCTGGAAGCACTGAAAGCGTATTCGCTGGGACTACAAAAGGACGAAGTGAACGACGCGGCTGCAGTGCCTTTTTTCAATCGGGCCATCGAGCTGGACCCGGAGTTCGCTTCGGCTTATGCGGCACTCGCGGGTTGCTACCGGAATCTGGGAGAGTCCGGCCTGGCGCGCCAGAACTTTTCGAAAGCGTTTGAGTTGCGCGGGCACGTGAGCGAGCGGGAAAAGCTGCTGATCTCAGCGCGTTATTTCAATCATGTAACGGGTGAATTGCAGAAAGCGATCGAAGCATATCAACTCTGGGTACAAGCTTACCCGCGTGATGCTACCGCTCACAGCAATTTGGGCAGCCTCTACGGAGCCTCCGGTCAATATGAGAAGTCTATCGAGGAGACAAAGGAGGCGATGCGCCTGGACCCAGAAGCGGGGACGAATTATTCGAACCTGATCCTGGCCCAGGCGGCGCTCGACCGTCTGGACGACGCGGCGGCTACGTTTCAGCGGATGTTGGGGCGGAAGATTGAGGACCCCATTGCACGGGTGAACTGGTTCGGCGTGGCATTTGTGCGCGGGGACGCGAAAGAGATGGACAAACAAATGGCCTGGTCGGCGGGGAAACCGGAGGGAGAAGATAACTTCCTGGCGGCCAAGTCGGACGCCGAGGCGTACTTCGGTCTGGACAAGAAAGGGCGTGAATATTCGGGGAGGGCGGTCAACTCGGCCCTACGAAATGGGGAGAAGGAGACTGCGGCGCAGTGGAGAATGGACGAAGCGGTTCGCGAGGCGGAGTTTGGAAACAAAAAGCTGGCAAAGGAGGATACCGCAAGCGCGCGTGCACTAACGTCGAGCCACGACACGCAGATACTTGCGGCGTTGACCCTGGCGCGGACGGGCGAAATGGCGGAGGCCGAAAGGCTCGCCAGCGATCTGGAAAAACGCTATCCCCTGGATACGCTTGTAACCCAATTCTGGGTTCCTCTAATCCGTGCGAGCAGCGAAATTGGGCGCAACAATCCGTCCCGGGCAATCGAGATATTGAGACCAACAGCGCCTTATGAACTGGCCAGTCCGGTAACGTGGTCGGGCCTGGGGGGCCCGTTGTATCCGGCATATTTGCGCGGGGATGCCTACCTGTTGTTGCACCGGGGAAGGGATGCCGCTGCGGAATATGCAAAATTGATCGATCATCCGGGGTTTATGCTGGCATGTCCTCTGGGCGCATTGGCGCATTTGAGATTGGGGCGGGCGCTGGCGGTAGCGGGAGACAGGGAGAAGGCACGTGCCGCTTATCAGGATTTCCTCACACTCTGGAAAGACGCCGACCCCGATATACCTATCTTTATAGCTGCCAAGGCCGAGTACGCGAGACTGCAATAGCCGAAGGGAAAGACAAAAACGGCGCCCCGGCTTCTGCCGGAGCGCCGCTTTCCCGAGCCCCCTAACCCACTTATTCGAAATTTCCTTACCGTGCCAGCGGGCGCTGGAACACCGGCATACCTGGCCTCCGCAGCGGATATCCCTGCGGCTGACCATGGGCTTGCGCGGGGATCAGCCCATTCGAATGGCTGGCATGTCCGATGTGCCCGTGCTGCCCGTTGCCATTCGCCGGCGCGGGCTGCGGTAGCCGAGCCGGGTTACCGATAG
>Ga0210405_10002658_pt1 | contig 18359 bp, 18 predicted proteins | sample IncBWH11MmetaG_FD_155492 | JGI IMG/M metagenome (GOLD analysis project Ga0210405, IMG submission 155492) | Forest soil microbial communities from Barre Woods Harvard Forest LTER site, Petersham, Massachusetts, United States - Inc-BW-H-11-M | ecosystem: Environmental > Terrestrial > Soil >... | reverse complement strand
CATCCGGTCGCCTGGGCAACACGCTCGATCCCGGCGGCAAACAGCGCCGCGTCACCGCGAAATTTGTTGACGATGAAGCCACGGACGAGCGCCGCATCCTCGTCCGGCAATACCGCCTTAGTGCCGACGAGGCTTGCGATCACGCCGCCGCGGTCGATATCGCCGATCACCACCACCGGCACGTCGGCGGCGCGGGCGAAGCCCATGTTGGCGATGTCGTTCGCCCGCAGGTTAACCTCGGCGGCGCTGCCGGCGCCTTCGACGAGCACGATATCGGCCTCGCCGCGCAGGCGCGCGAAGCTGTCGAGCACGAACGGCATCAGCTCGCGCTTCATCTGCTGGTAGGCGGCGGCCTTGGCGCTGCCGTAGACGCGGCCCTGCACCACGATCTGCGCCCCGATCTCGCTCTGCGGCTTCAACAGTACCGGGTTCATGTGCACGCTCGGCGCCGTTTGAGCCGCGCGCGCCTGCAGGGCCTGGGCGCGACCGATTTCGCCGCCGTCGGCGGTCACGGCCGCGTTGTTCGACATGTTCTGCGGCTTGAATGGGCGCACGGCGAGACCGCGCGCGGCGAACGCGCGGGCGAGACCGGCGACGATCAGAGATTTGCCGACGTCCGAGCCCGTGCCCTGGAACATGAGCCCGCGCGCCGGCATGTTTTCAGAACTCGATGCCCGGCTGCGCCTTCACGCCGGCGGCAAAGTGGTGCTTCACCAGCGTCATCTCGGTGACAAGATCCGCGGCGGCAACAAGCTCCGGCTTGGCGTTGCGGCCGGTGACGACGACGTGCAGGCCCTGGCGGCGTGCGGCGAGCGCGGCAACCACGGCGCCGAGATCGAGATAGTCGTAGCGCAGCGCAATGTTGAGCTCGTCGAGAATGACGAGGGAAAAGCTCGGATCGGCCATGAGTTCGCGCGCCTTCGCCCAGGCGCGCTCGGCGGCCGCGATATCGCGCGCGCGGTCCTGTGTGTCCCAGGTGAAGCCCTCGCCCATCGTGTGCCAGGCGACCTGATCGCCGAAGCGGACGAGCGCGTCGCGCTCGGCCGAATGCCACGCGCCCTTGATGAACTGCACGACGCCAATGCGGTGGCCGCGTCCGAGCATGCGCAAGGCAAGGCCGAAGGCCGCGGTCGATTTTCCCTTGCCGGTGCCGGTGTGCACGATGAGGAGACCCTTCTCGATCGTCTTTCCCGCCACCTCGGCGTCCTGCACCGCCTTGCGTTTCGCCATCTTGGCGCGGTGGCGCTCGGCTTCGGCCTTGTCGGTCGTTTCGGTCATGACGTTTCCTTCGCGGCGCCCTTCACGGCGAGCGGGAGGCCGGCGACCATGAGCACGACCCGGTCCGCGCCCGCGGCGAGCCGCTGGTTGAGAGTGCCCTGCAGATCGCGAAAGCGGCGGCCGAGCGGATGGTCAGGCACGATGCCGGAGCCGACCTCGTTCGCGACCAGGACCACCGGTGCGGCCGCCGCGGCCAGCGCCGTTTCCAGGCGCTCGACTTCCGCATCGATATCGGCCTCCGCCAACATGAGATTTGACAGCCACAGCGTCAGGCAATCGACCAGCACTGGCATTCTCCCGCAAGCGGCAAGCGCCGCGGCAAGATCGCACGGCGCCTCGACCGTGCGCCATTCGGCGCCGCGGCGCGCGCGGTGTGCCTTTATGCGCGCGGCCATTTCGTCGTCGCCCGCCTCAGCCGTCGCCACGTACGCCCAGGGCGGCGGCAACCCCTCGATCAGGCTTTCGGCATAACGGCTCTTGCCGGAGCGGGCACCGCCGAGCACGAGGGTGCGCAAGCGGCGCGCCGTCAAGTCTCGGCGGTGCGGCCGAGACGGGCGTAGAGCGCCCCGGTCGCCAAGCCGAGCAATGCCCAGAACGCCGCGTTAATTCCGAGCGAGCGCGCAGCAAACGCCGCCGCAAGCTCGGCCGGAACGAGGCCTGCGCCCGCCGGCGGATGCGGCGCGCCGATGACATGCGGCGCAACGAGCAGCGCAACGCCGCCCGGAATGGCCCAGGAGGCGCGGGCGAAAAGCATGAGCCCGATCGCCGCGGCTGTCGCCACGGCAGTTCCGATCCACCACGCCTGGCGGGGGAAAAGATCGGCCGCGACCGATCCCGGCAGCTCCGGCGGCAGGCCGAACGCGGGCGCGAGCGCGAACGCAGCAAAACCGGCGATCCCCCACAGCAAGCCTTCACGTGCGTCGACCGCGCGGCCGCTGACCGCATAGGCCCCGACCAGCAGCAGCGCGAATCCGACCGAGGTGAGCGTCGTTGCCATCCAGGTAAAGACGGGACGCCACGGCGAGTCTTCGGCGACCATGGGCGCGTCGGCCTCGTGATCGTGCGCCTTGGCCTCGGTGACAAGCAGCGAGGCCACGGCCATGCCGGACTGCGTTGAGATCGCGCCGTGCTCGTGGTGCGGCGCCACCGTGCCCTTTTCGTACTTCTCCGCTTCGAGGATCATCGGCACCAGCGCAACCTGCTGGAGCGCGGCAATGAGCACGCCGACGCCGATGCCGGCGCCGAGCGCGGCCGCAAAAATCCGGCGAAACATGATAGTCCCGTCAGTGACAGGGGAAGCTGATGGCGTGACGGGTGTTGTGCGCGGCGTCGTGCAGCGCCTGCAGTGGCGCGAAACCGGTCACCCCGATGAACAGGGTGCCGAGCAGGATCGCGGCGAGCCCGTAACGCATCGCGTCGCGGCGCGCATCCGGCAGTGCAACCGAACGGATCAGAGTGGACATTTCGTTCTCCTTCGTCCTCCACCCGAGGACCGAGACAGAGGCCAACGCCGCCGGCAGGTCTCCTGACTTGCGGGTCAGCGCCTGGTCTCGACCTTCCCGGAGCGGGCTCCAGTGGATCGACGAGGAGGCTCGCCGCTCACAGTTGCGGGGGCAGCCGCGGCTTCGAGCAAGCTCTCACCGCGTTCCCTATTGCGTCCCGCCGATGCGGGAACCGACAGCGCCGACAATAATAGCGGCCGCCAGCCCGGCCGCAAGGCGTCCGCGGCGGCATTGACAAAGTCCGCGGGACGGCCGTTTAGTCGCGGCTATTCGACGGCCTCTCATGTGAGAGCCAATAGGGAATGCGGTGCGGAACCGGCGCGTTCCTAATCCGCAGCTGCCCCCGCAACTGTAAGCGGCAAGCCCGTGCCAATCCGAAGCCACTGGGTTCACCCGGGAAGGCGGTAACGGGCGGCAAGCCGCGAGCCAGGAGACCTGCCGTCGATGCGGTCGTTGGCCGGGCGGGGTGCCTCGGTATCGGTCGTTCACCCTCTGCACCCCGTGACGCATGTCGGAGCGGCGCGGGTGAGTTCTTGCGATCAACCGAGCGTGACAGATCGCGCGGCCGCGGCGGCCGACGCGCCGACCATCTATGTGTGCGTCACCTGCCGGCCCGTCGGTGAACCTGACAGCGAACTGCGTCCCGGCGCCGTGCTCGCCGCGGCGGTCGAACGCGCCGCCGCCGGAACGGAAGTGATTGTGCGCCCGATGCGCTGCCTTGCCAATTGCTCGCGCGGCCCAAGCGCCGCGCTGCGCTGCAACGGCTCGTGGACCTACGTTTTCGGCGGCCTCGACCCGGCTTTTGCCGGAGCGCTGGTCGCGGGCGCGCGGCTGCTCGCGCGCGCCGCTGACGGCATTCTCCCCTGGCGGGGACGGCCGGAGCCGCTCAAGCGCGGCCTGATCGCCCGCGTCCCGCCGATCGGATTCGAGGAGGTTGATGCATGAACGGTTCGCGGCAAAGCCTTGCGCGCGTTCCCTGCACCATCGTCACCGGCTTCCTCGGCGCCGGCAAGACGACGCTGATCCGGCACGTGCTGGCGAACGCGCAGGGCCGCCGCCTCGCCGTCATCGTCAACGAGTTCGGCGACGTCGGCATCGACGGCGAAATCCTCAAGGGCTGCGGCAACGAGGCCTGCCCCGAGGAGAACATCGTCGAATTGGCCAATGGCTGCCTGTGCTGCACGGTGGCGGACGAATTCGTACCGGCGCTCGACGCCATCCTGGCGCGCGACGGCGTCGAGCATATCGTGATCGAGACCTCGGGCCTCGCTCTGCCGAAGCCGCTGGTCCAGGCCTTCCATTGGCCGGCGATCAAGAGCCGCGTCACCGTGGACGGCGTCGTGGTCGTCGTCGACGGCGCGGCGCTGGCCAGCGGCCGCGTCGCCGACGACCTCGACGCCCTGGCCCGACAGCGCGCCGCCGACAGCGCGCTCGCGCACGACGATCCGGTCGAGGAAGTATTCGATGATCAGATCGCCTGCGCCGATCTCGTCGTCCTCAACAAACGCGACCTCATCGATGCGGCGGGCATCGCCAAGGCGCAGGCGGCGATCGCCAGCGTACTGCCGCGCAGCGTCAAGGTGATCACGGTCGCCGACGGCAAGGTCGATCAGGCGCTGCTGCTCGGACTCGGCGTCGGCACCGAGGACGACATCGCCAACCGCCGCACGCGGCACGACGACGAGCCGGAGCACGATCACGACGATTTCGATTCGTTCGTCGTGCCGCTCGGCGAGATCGCCGATCCGTCCGCGCTCGCCGCCCGCGTCGCCGCACTCGCGGAAAATTTCGACGTGCTGCGCGTCAAGGGTTTCGCCGCCGTGGCGGGCAAGCCGCTGCGTCTGCTGGTGCAGGCGGTGGGACCGCGGGTGACGCATCAATACGACCGGCCATGGGCCGCCGCCGCGCCGCGCGACGGCCGGCTGGTGGTGATCGGGCTCAAGGGCCTCGATCGCGCGGCGGTGACGCGCGCGCTGATCGGGTAAGCCGTCGGGGCGGACGATGCATCTGTTGGCGACGACTTCGACCAACCTCGACGAAATCGTCGAAGCGGTCGATCTCGGCCAGCCGCCGGGCGAGATCGTCGTGCTCTCGTTCGCCGACAGCGACCTCGCCGGCCTTGCCGCGGCGTGGGAAGCGGAACGCACCGTGCTGCCGAGCGTGCGGCTCGCGCATCTGCGCGACCTGCGCCATCCCATGTCGGTCGATCTGTGGATCGACCGCGTCGCCGCCCACGCCAGGGTGATCGTCGTGCGCCTGCTCGGCGGCCTCGATTGGTGGCGATACGGCATCGAACGGCTGTCGGCGCTGGCGCGCGCGCGCGCCATCAAGCTCGCGGTGCTGCCGGGCGAAGATCGTGACGACGCCCGCCTCGCCGCCGCCTCGACGCTGCCATCCGCGGAGCTGGACACCCTGCTCGGCTTCTTCCGCGAAGGCGGCGGCGAGAATTTGCGCGCCCTGCTGCGCACCCTTGCCCGCCACGCCGGGCACGCGCTCGAGGCGCAGAGGCCGCGGCCGGTGCCGCGCTTCGCCGGCTACCTGCCGGGCGAAGGCGCAATCGATGTCGGCAAGCTGATCTCCTCGCGCGAACCGGGCAAGGCGGTCGTGCCGATCATCTTCTATCGCGCCATGCTGCTCGCCGCCGACACGGCGCCGGTCGACGCCCTGTGCGCCGCTTTGGGCGCCCGCGGCCTGACGCCGGCTGCGCTCTTCGTCACCAGCTTGAAGGATCGCGACGCTGCCGAATTTTTGCGCGGCGCGTTTGCGCTGCTTGCTCCCGCGGTCGTCGTCACCACGACGGCGTTCGCTGCCGGCGGCAACATCGGCGAGCCGACGCCGCTCGATGCGGCGGGCGTTCCCGTGCTGCAGGTCGTGAGCGCCACCACGCGACGCGCGGCGTGGCGGGACAGCGCCCGCGGACTCGGCGCCGCCGATCTCGCGATGCACATCGTGCTGCCCGAACTCGACGGCCGCATTCTCGCCGGCGCAATCGCCTTCAAGGACCCGCTGCCGCCGCATGAGGGGCTTGCCTTCACTGCACTAACAAGCCGTCCCGAGCCGGACCGCGTGGCGATGGTCGCCGACCGGATCGCCGCGCTGGTACGCTTGCGCGCTTTGCCGCGCAGCGAGCGGCGGATCGCGGTGCTAGTGCCCGATTATCCCGGCGCGCCGGGGCGCACGGGATATGCGGTTGGGCTCGATGTGCCGGCGAGTGTGATCGCGCTCCTCGACGATCTCGGCGCCGCCGGCTACGTGGTGCGCGGCGTTCCCGAAACGCCGCGTCATTTGCTCGATGCGCTCGCCGCCGGCAGCGATGAGGCCGCACTCAGCATCGGCGAATATGAAACCTTGCTGGCGCGCGTGCCGGATGCCGCGGTCGCGCGGCTGCGCGATGCCTGGGGCGAGCCCGCGGACGATCCCGGCGTGCGCGACGGCCGCTTTCGTCTTCGCGCGCAAACATTCGGCAAGGTTCTGGTCGCATTGCCGCCCGACCGCGGCCGCACGGGGGAGCGCCGCGCTGATTATCACGATCCGCTGCTGCCGCCGCGGCACGCGCTCGTCGCCTTCGGCCTCTGGCTGCAGCACGTGGCGAAGATCGATGCGCTCGTCCACATGGGCGCGCATGGCACGCTCGAATGGCTCCCCGGCAAGGCGGTCGCGCTCACCGCGGAATGCTTCCCGGAAATCGTGACCGGCGCGCTGCCGGTGATCTATCCATTCATTGTCAGCAATCCGGGCGAGGCCGCGCAGGCCAAGCGCCGCCTCGCCGGGCTGACCATCGGGCACCTGCCGCCGCCGCTCGTTGACGGCGGACTTTCCGGCGACGCGCGCGAGCTCGAACGCCTGATCGACGAGTACGCACAGGCCGACGGCCTCGACCGGCGGCGGCGCGAACGCCTCGCCGCACTGATCGTCGAGACGGCGCAGGGCACCGGCTTGGCGCGGGAGGCCGGTATCGCGAGCGCGCCCGCGCCCGACGACGCGCTGCGCCGCATCGATGCCTGGCTGTGCGACCTCAAGGACCTCGCCATCAAGGACGGCCTGCACGTTTACGGTCGCGCGCCGGCGGAGATCGGCGATCCGGCATGGCAGCAAAGCGCCGCGGCGGAGCGCGCGGCGCTTCTTGCGGCGCTCGACGGCAACCGCGTCGCGCCCGGCCCCGCCGGCTCGCCGACGCGCGGGCGGCGCGACGTGCTGCCGACCGGCCGCAATCTCTTCACCGCCGATCCGCGCACCCTGCCGACGCCGGCCGCCATGGACCTCGGCCGGCTCGCCGCCGACGAGGTCGTGCGCGCGCATCTGCAGGCGCACGGCGAGTTCTTGCGCGCGGTCGTCATCGACCTCTGGGGCAGCGCCACGTTGCGCACCGGCGGCGAGGAGATCGCGCAGGGCTTTGCGCTCATGGGCTGCCGGCCGCTCTGGGACGGCGCCAGCGGCCGCGTCACCGGCGTCGAAGTGCTGCCGACCGCCGCCATGGGCCGCGCGCGGGTCGACGTGACCTGGCGCATTTCCGGCCTGTTCCGCGACCTCTTTCCCGCGCAGATCGCGCTCATCGACGCGGCGGTGCAGGCCGTCGCCGCGCGCGATGAAAGCGACGAGGAAAATCCTCTCGCCACGGCACGGCGCGCCGGCGAAGTCGGTGGGGCGTCCCGCCTTGACCGCATCTTCGGCAACGCGCCCGGCGCTTACGGCGCCGGCGTCGAGGATTTGCTCGGCCGTGATGCCGATGGCCAATCGATCGGCGCGGCCTATCTCGCGGCGACCTCGCACGCCTACGGCGGGGCCGGCGGCGAAGGCGGGGCGGCGCCCGGCGCCTTCGCGCAACGTATCGCCGCCGCCGATCTCCTCGTGCATCCGAGCGACGATCCCGGCCGCGACCTCCTTGAAGGCGCCGAGGACGCCGCCTTCGTCGGCGGCTTCGCCGCCGCTGCAAAACTCCTCGGCCGTGCCGTCGATCTCGTCATGCTCGACCTGACCGATCCGCAGCGGCCGCGCGCGCGATCGCTGGCGGCGGCGCTCGCGCGCATCGTGCGGGCGCGCGCGATCAACCCGCGCTTCATCGCCGGGCAGATGCGTCACGGCCCGCGCGGCGCCGCCGAGCTTGCCGAGACCGTCGACCGGCTTGCCGCCTTCGCGCAAACGACCGGCGCGGTCGCCAGCGAATTGTTCGACCTGCTGCACGACGCCTTGGTCGCCGACCTCAAGGTGCGCGACTTTCTGCAGGAAAACCCGCAGGCTGCCGCGGCGGTCGCCGAGCGGCTCGACGCCATGCGGCGGCACGGTTTCTGGCATCCGCGACGCAACGATGTCGACGCCGGCCTCGCGGCACTGCGCGGCGCGTGCAGCCGGAAAGCGACATGAGGGCCACGATGTTCGGGCAAAACCTCGCGACGCCCGTTGCCGGCGCCTCTGCGCCAAAGCGGGAAGAGCACGTGCAGCGCCGCGGGTCCTGTCCCGCGCTCTCGACGCCCATGCCCACCGGCGACGGATGGCTCGTGCGGCTTCTGCCGATCGGTACCATCGCACTCGACGCGTTCGCCGCGCTGTGCGATGCGGCGCGAGCGCATGGCAACGGCGTCATCGAAGTCACCGGGCGCGGAAGCATCCAGGTGCGCGGACTTACTCCCGATTCAGCGCCGCGCTTCGCGGCGGCGATCGGCGCGCTGGAGATTGCGGCGGCGGAGGGCATTCCCGTTGTCAGCAACGCGCTTGCCGGACTCGATCCGGAAGAGATGCTCGACGCGAGCGCGCTCGCCCGCGATCTGCGCGCCGCGCTGGTGCGCGGATCGCTCGGCGCATCAGTCTCGCCCAAGGTCTCGGTCGCCATCGACGGCGGCGGACGCCTCAGCCTCGACGAAATCGCCGCCGACGTGCGTCTTCGCGCGGAAATGAGCGAGTGCCGCGCGGCGTTTCGCGTCGGCCTCGGCGGCGACGGCGCGAGCGCCGTCGACATCGGTGTCGTCCCGCCGGCGCGCGGGATCGACGCTGCCGTCCGTCTCCTCGAAGTCATTGCGCGGCGTGGCCGCGATGCGCGCGCGCGCGACGTGCTCGCCACGGAAGGTCTCGCACCATTTCGCGCCGCCCTCGCCAGCGCCGGCGGCTTCTGCGAGCTTCCTTCCCCCGCAGGAGAAAGAAAACGGGGCGAGCCTGTTGGTGCGCATCGGTTGCACGACGGCTCGCTGGCGTACGGCGTCGGGCTCGCCTTCGGTCACGCCGGCGCGACATCGCTCCGACGATTGATCGAGGCCGCAAGCAGCGCGGGGGCGAGCGGGGTGCGCGCGGCGCCAGGCCGGGTGCTCATGATCGTTGGCGTCACGCACGCGACGGCGCCCGCATTTGCTGCCGATGCGGAGCGGTTCGGCTTCATCACGCGCGCCGACGATCCGCGCCGCTACGTCATCGCCTGTGCCGGAGCGCCGGTCTGCGCCGCCGCGCACATCGCCGCCCGCGCCATGGCGCCGGCGATCGCCGCGACAGCAGCGCCGCTTCTCGACCGGTCGTTCACGATCCACGTTTCCGGTTGCGCCAAGGGCTGCGCCTATCCTCGGGCCGCGGCGCTGACCGTCGTCGGTACGCCCGAAGGATGCGCGCTCATCGCCGACGGCTCAGCGCTCGATATCCCGCACGCCGTGGTGTCGGCGGACGAATTGCCCGCGGCGATCGCGCGCAGCGCGCGCACGCGAACCGGCGACAGCGGCCATGTCTGAGCCCGCGGCATATCTGCGCGACGGCGCGGCGATCTACCAGCGCTCGTTCGCCATCATCCGCGCCGAGGCCGATCTCGCGCGCTTCTCGGCGGGCGAAGCCGAGGTCGCGGTGCGCATGATCCATGCCTGCGGCGTGGTCGAGGCGGCACGGCACATCGCGTTCGGAGCCGGCCTGGTGCCGGCGGCGCGCGAGGCGCTCGCGGCTGGGGCTTCGATCCTGTGCGATTCAGAGATGGTGGCGCACGGGGTGACGCGCGCGCGGCTCCCGGCGGGCAACGCGGTGATCTGCACCTTGAACGATCCGCGCGTGCCGGCGCTTGCGGAAAAGCTCGGCAACACGCGCTCGGCGGCGGCGCTCGATCTGTGGCTCGATCGACTCGCCGGCGCCGTGGTCGCCATCGGCAATGCGCCAACGGCTCTGTTCCGCCTCCTCGACCTGCTCGACGCCGGTGCGCCGAAACCGGCCGCGATCCTCGGCATTCCGGTCGGCTTCGTCGGCGCTGCCGAAGCGAAGGAGGCGCTGGCGAGCAATCCGCGCGGCGTACCATTCCTCATCGTGCGCGGGCGCATGGGCGGCAGCGCCATGACCGCGGCGGCAGTGAATGCGCTGGCGAGGCCCGGCCTGTGAGCGCGGCAAAACTCATCGGCGTCGGCGTCGGGCCGGGCGATCCCGAGCTGATGACGCTCAAGGCGATGCGTGCGCTCGGCGAAGCCGACGTGATCGCCTATTTCGCCAAGGCCGGACACGCCAGCCATTCGCTCGCTACCGCGGCGCCACATCTGCGCAACGGCGCAACGCAGCTGCCGCTCCTTTATCCGGTCACGACCGAGCTGCCGAAGTGCAGCGATCGCTACCGCGATGCGATCCGCGATTTCTTCGACGGAGCGGCCGCGACGCTCGCCGCGCACCTCGAGGCCGGGCGCACCGTCGCCGTGATCTGCGAAGGCGATCCGCTGTTCTACGGCTCCTACATGCATCTGCATGCGCGGCTGGCGCCGCGTTTTACGGCCGAGATCGTCGCCGGCGTCACCGGCATGTCCGGGTGCTGGTCGGCGGCGGGGATGCCGATCGCCCAAGGCGATGACGTATTCACCGTGCTGCCGGCAACGCTGCCGGAAGCCGAGTTGGCGCGGCGCCTCGGCGAGGCCGATGCCGCCGTGGTCATGAAGGTCGGCCGCCATCTGCCGAAACTGCGCCGCGCGCTCGAGCGGAGCGGCCGCCTCCCCGGCGCCATCTACGTCGAGCACGGCACCATGGCCGACGCGGTGATGATGCCGCTCAGCGCCAAGCCCGACGACGAGGCGCCGTATTTCGCCGTGGTGCTGGTGCCCGGCTGGGAGGGACGGCCGTGAGCGGGCATCTCGCCGTTGTCGGATTGGGTCCGGGCGATGCCCGCTACCTCACTTCGGAGGCTGCCGCGGCGCTCGCGGCCGCGGATGCGCTCTACGGCTACGTGCCCTATCTCGACCGCGTGCCGGCGCGCGCCGGGCAGAGCCGCCACGCTTCTGACAACCGCGAGGAACGCGCGCGCGCGGCCGCGGCGCTCGATCACGCCGCGCAAGGGGCGCGCGTCGCGGTCGTTTCCGGCGGCGATCCGGGAGTGTTCGCCATGGCCGCGGCCGTGTGCGAGGAGATCGAAGCCGGACCGGCGAGCTGGCGTGCGCTCGACATCGAGATCATACCGGGCATTACCGCGATGCTCGCCGTCGCTGCACGCATCGGCGCGCCACTCGGCCACGATTTCTGCGCGCTGTCGCTGTCCGACAATCTCAAGCCGTGGGAGCTGATCGAGCGGCGGCTCGACGCGGCCGCGACCGCGGGCTTCGTCATCGCGCTTTACAATCCGGTTTCGCGGGCGCGGCCGTGGCAGTTCGGCGCCACCATCGAGCGTTTGCGCCGGCACCTGCCGCCCGCAACGCCGGTCGTCCTCGGCCGCGCGGTCGGGCGCGCGGACGAGCAAGTGAGCGTGGTGACGCTCGCCGCCGCCGATACAGCGAGCGCCGACATGGCGACGCTCGTCATCGTCGGCTCGCGCGAAACGCGGGTGATCGCCCGCAGAGGGCGCTCGCCGCTCGTTTACACCCCGCGCGCCGCAGCCGAGGTCAGCGCATGAGCGAGCCACGCCACGGCATCGTCGATGGTCTCGACGGCGGGCGCCTCGGGCGCTTGCGGCCGGCGCAGCATGACGACTTCGATGCCGAGCGCCCGCGCCGCGCCGATCTTGCCGTAGGTCGCGCCGCCGCCGCTGTTCTTGGCGACGACGATATCGATGCGGTGCGTGGTCATGAGCGCGCGATCGTCGGGCTCGCTGAACGGCCCGCGGCCGGTCACGTATGTCACGTGCGGCAGCGGCAGCGGCGGATCGACCGGATCGACGCTGCGGATGAGATAATGGTGCTGCGGGGCTTGCGTGAATGGCGCCAACTCCTGGCGGCCGAGCGCGACGAAGACGCGGCGCGGCGCTTGCCCCAGCGCGCGAACCGCCTCCCCCGCGTCGCTCACCTCGATCCAGCGGTCGCCGGCGACCGCGGTCCACGGCGGACGCCGCAGCGCCACGCTGGGCACATCGGCTTCGCGTGCGGCGGCGACGGCATTCGCCGAAATGACGTTGGCGTACGGATGCGTGGCGTCGATCAGCGCGGCGATGCGCTCGCCGACCAGATAGTCCGCGAGGCCTGCGGCGCTGCCAAAACCGCCGCGGCGAACCGGCACCGGCTGCGGCGCGGGCGAGGCGGTGCGGCCGGCGAGCGACAGCGTGACCTCGAGGTCGGGGCGGCCCGCCAGCCGCACCGCGAGCATCCGCGCCTCCGCGGTGCCGCCGAGAATGAGGACGCGTGGCATGTCGCTCCCTGACGCGATCGCGCGCGAGACTGCCGCATCGCCGCGCTGGCTGTCCATCGTCGGCATCGGCGAGGACGGCGTCGACGGGCTAAGCGCGGCGGCGCGCGGGCTCATCGGCGCGGCGGAAATCGTCTATGGCGGGCGCCGGCACTTGAGCCTTGCGGCGCCATTGATCCGCGGCGCGGCGCGGCCCTGGCCGAGCCCGTTCGACGGCGCCGGCGACGAAGTGCTCCGCCATCGCGGACGCCAGGTGTGCGTGCTCGCCTCCGGCGACCCGTTCCATTATGGCGTCGGCGCCACGCTCGCACGCCGCGTCGACGCCCGCGAGATGCTCGTCGTCCCGGCGAGCTCGGCATTCAGCCTCGCCGCGGCGCGCCTCGGCTGGTCGCTGCCGCAGACCGCCCTACTCTCGGTCCATGGCCGCACCCTCGATCTGGTGCGCCCGCATCTGCAGCCCAGCGCGCGCATCCTGGCGCTGACCTCCGACGGCGAGGGCGCCGCAGCACTGGCGAAGCTTCTGACAGACACGGGCTTCGGCGCCTCGCGGCTCACGGTGCTCGAGGCGCTCGGCGGCCCGCGCGAGCGAATCCGAGCTACGACCGCCGTGGGATTCGATCTCGGCACCGTCGATGCGCTCAACACGGTGGCGATCGAAGTCGAGGCCGCGCCCGGTGCGCGCGTCATCGCGCGCACCGCCGGACTCGCCGATGATCTCTTCGAGCATGAAGGCCAGATCACCAAGCGCGAGGTACGGGCGGTGACGTTGTCGTCGCTGGCGCCGCGCCGCGGCGAGCTGCTGTGGGACATCGGCGCCGGCTCCGGCGCGGTGGCGATCGAATGGATGCTGGCCGACCCGCTGGTCATGCGTGCGGTCGCGATCGAGCGGCAAAGCGAGCGCGCCGCCCGCATCCGCCGCAACGCCGCCGCCTTCGGCGTACCGGGGCTCGAGGTCGTGGAAGGCCTTGCGCCGGCAGCGCTCGAAAAGCTCGCGTCGCCCGATGCAATTTTCATCGGCGGCGGCGCCGGTGATCCCTGCGTGATCGAGGCGGCAATCAACGCGCTGCGCTCCGGCGGCCGCCTCGTCGTGAACGCGGTGACGCTCGAAACCGAGGCGATGCTCATCGACCGGCACAAAAAGTTCGGCGGCGAGCTGACGCGCATCGCGATTGCGCGCGCCGCTGCGCTGGGGGAAAAGACCGGCTGGCGCGCGGCGATGCCGGTGACGCAATGGCTGTGGACCAAACAATGATCGTCGCCGGCGTCGGCTGCCGACGGGGCGCGCCAGCCCCGGACATCGAAACCGCGATCCGCGCCGCGCTCACGCGCGCCGGCATCGCCGCCGACGCGCTCGATGCCATCGCCACGCCGCAGGCGAAACGCAGCGAGGCCGGAATCATGACGGCGGCGGAAAAGCTTGGGGTCCGCGTCGTGCTTGTGCCCGAGGTTGAACTCAAAGCCGCGAGCGCGCGCACGGCAACGCGCTCCGCGCGCGTGCTCGCGCTCATGGGCGTGCCGTCGGTCGCCGAAGCGGCGGCGCTCGCCGCCGCCGGCCCGTCCGCCCGCCTCGTCAGCCCGCGCCTGGTGATCGGCGCGGCGACCTGTGCACTTGCCGCTTCGGAGGCGGCGCCATGACCGTGCATTTCATCGGCGCCGGACCGGGCGCGGCGGACCTGATCACGTTGCGCGGGCGCGACCTCATCGCCCGCTGCCCGGTCTGCCTCTACGCCGGCTCGATCATACCGCGCGCCCTGCTCGCTCATTGTCCTCCCGGCGCGCGCATCATCGACACCGCGCCGCTGTCGCTCGACGAGATCGAGGCCGAGTTCGCCGCCGCGCACGCCAGCGGTCTCGACGTGGCGCGCCTGCATTCGGGCGACCTTTCGATCTACAGCGCGCTCGCCGAGCAGATGCGACGGCTCAGGCGGCGCGGCATCCCCTATACGCTCACTCCCGGCGTGCCCGCCTTCGCCGCGGCGGCCGCAGCGCTTGAATGCGAGCTGACGGTGCCTGAGGTCGCGCAAACCGTCGTGCTCACCCGCGTCGGCGGCCGCGCCTCGCGCATGCCGGAAGCAGAGAAGCTCGCGACGTTCGCGGCGACCGGCGCGACGCTTGTCATCCACCTCGCGGTCCACGCGCTCGAAACGATCGTCGCGGAGCTGACGCCGTTCTACGGCGGCGATTGCGCGGCCGCCGTCGTGGTCCAGGCGACATCGCCGGACGAGCGCGTTTTGCGCGGCACGCTCGCCGACATTTCGGCAAAGGTCGCTGCGGAGCGTATCGAGCGCACCGCGCTCATCCTCGTCGGCCGCGCGCTCGGCGCCGAGGATTTTCGCGACAGCGCGCTCTACGACGCCGACTATCGGCGTCGCTTCCGCGGAGGCGCGAGTTGAGCGGTCACGCAGCACGGCGTGCCATGAGATGGCCGCAGGTCAAACTGCCGCGCCCGTCTGGTCCCTCCCCCCTTGTGGGGGAGGGTAGGGAGGGGGGTCGACAGGCAATCCCTAGAACGTCGACGCCCGCGCCAGAGCTTTCGTTGACGCATGCGCAAATCCTCCCGACCCCCACCCCTGACCCCTCCCCACAAGGGGGAGGGGAACAGCAAGGGCGAGAGGAAACGACGGAGCGTGTAGCGCTAGCCAGACTTGAACGGGGCGCGGCCGACCAGCATCTGGTCGCGGTCGAACACCACGATCTCGACGGCGATGTCGCGGCCCTCGACCACGCGCTCGGCGGTGCGCTGCGCGGCGCGGGCGACTTCATCGCCGAGCGCGATGCGTTCGGACTGCGCCAGCATAAAGACTTCGGCCGCGTTGTTGGCCCCCGCGATGTGCGCGCAAAGCTCCTGCGCGCCGCCGGCCGCGCGAGCGAATTCGGCAAGGCGCGCATGATCGACGACGCCGCGCTTCGAATGCAGGTCGGTGAGGCCCTGCGCGAGCTTGGTCATCTTGCCGACGCCGCCGGCGATGGTGACGCGCGGCACCGGATGCGTGCGCAGATATTTGAGCATGCCGCCGACGAAGTCGCCCATGTCGATCAGCGCGATCTCCGGAAGACCGTAGAGTTTCTGCGCGGCGGCTTCCGAACTCGTGCCGGTTGCGCCGGCGATGTGCGTGAGCCCGGCGGCGCGCGCCACGTCGATGCCGCTGCGGATCGAATAAATCCACGCCGAGCACGAATAGGGCACGACGATGCCGGTGGTGCCGAGGATCGAGAGGCCGCCGACAATGCCGAGACGGCCGTTGAGCGTCCGCGCCGCGAGTACTTCGCCGCCGGGAATGGAGAGCTCGACCGCGGCATCGATAGCGCATCCGGCCATGGCGGCGACTTCGGCGACCGCGTCGCGGATCATGCGCCGCGGCACCGGATTGATCGCCGGCTCGCCCGGAGGAACGGGAAGACCGGCCCGCGTGACCGTGCCGACCCCCTCCCCGGCGCGAAAGGTCACACCCGACCCCGGCGCACCGGCGCGCACCGTGGCGAGGATGAGCGCGCCATGAGTGACATCGGGATCGTCGCCGGCATCCTTGACGATTCCGGCGGTCGCGGAGTCGTCGTCCTTCCGCGTCAGCGCCAGGGCGAAGCTCGGGCGCTCGCCGCGCGGCAGCGTCACTTCGACCGGATCGGGAAAGTCGCCGGTGACGAGCGCGAAAAATGCCGCCTTCGCCGCCGCCGCGGCGCAGGTGCCGGTAGTCCAGCCCCGGCGCAAAGGGCGATCCTGCCGCTCCATCATTTCCCCTTTAGTCCGGCGCGCCGCCAACGTCACCACGGGCGCGCGAATCCATGACCGCGTGGGACACATTGGCGGCCGAGCGCACCGGCGTGCCGGTGCTCGCGCCCGGTCATGTCTGGCTTGCGGGCGCCGGGCCGGGCGATCCCGGGCTGCTCACGCTCGACGCGCTCGCCGGCCTGCAGCAGGCCGAGGTGATCGTCTACGACGCACTGGTCGATGCGCGCGTATTGGCGCTCGCCGGGCGGCAGGCGCTGCTCGAATTCGCCGGCAAGCGCGGCGGCAAGCCCTCGGCGACGCAGGCCGACATCAGCCGGCGGCTGGTAGAGCTGGCGCGCGCGGGACGGCGCGTGTTGCGGCTCAAGGGCGGCGATCCGTTCGTGTTCGGTCGCGGCGGCGAGGAAACCGCCGCGCTTGCGGCCGCCGGCATTCCTTTCCGGGTCATTCCCGGGATCACCGCCGGGCTCGCGGCGCTCGCGGCGGCGGCAATCCCGGCGACGCTGCGCGGGGTCAACCGCGCGGTCATCTTCGCCGCCGCCCACGCCGTCGAGGAGGATTTCGACTGGGCGCCGCTCGCGCGCACCGGACAGCCGATCGTGCTTTACATGGTGATGCACAGTCTCGAGCGCATCGCCGCGGCGCTGATGCGGGCCGGGCTCGCCGGCTCGACGCCATCCGCCGTGATCGCGTCGGCGACGACGCCCAGGGAGCGCATCCTCATCTCGACGCTGGAAAAGCTCGCCGCCGACGCCCGCGAACAAAAACTCGAGCCGCCGGCAATCGTGGTGATCGGCGACATCGTGAACGCGCGCGAGCGGCTGCTCAGCCGGGGCGCGGCGAAAACGTGACGGCGCGCGGGCTCATCATCGCGGCGCCGCATTCCGGCGCCGGCAAGACGACGGTGACACTCGCCGTGCTCGCAGCGTTGCGGCGGCGCAGCGTTCGCGTGCGCGCCGCGAAAGCCGGACCGGACTACATCGATCCGGCCTTCCATGCTGCGGTCACGGGCGCCGCGAGTGTCAATCTCGATTCCTGGGCGATGCCGGGCGACCTGCTCGATGCGCTGGCTGCGCAAGCCGCGCGCGACGCCGATCTCGTGGTGATCGAAGGCGTGATGGGCCTGTTCGACGGCGCCAGCGGGCCGGAGGGCCGGCGCGGCGCGACCGCCGATCTCGCCGCGCATTTCCGCCTGCCGGTCGTCCTCCTCATCGACGTGGCGGGGCAGGCGCAGTCGGCGGCGGCCGTCGTGCGCGGCTTTGCCGCCCACGACGCGGCGGTGCAGGTCGCCGGCGTGATCTTGAACCGCGTCGCCGGCGAACGCCACCGCATGCTCGTCGCCGACGCCATTGCCGCGTTAGGCGTTCCCGTGCTCGGCGCCCTGCCCCGCGATGCGGCGCTGGCGCTGCCCGAGCGGCATCTCGGCCTCGTGCAGGCGCACGAGCATCCCGATCTTGACGCGCTGATCGATCGTCTTGCCGCCACCGCCGAGCGCCATATCGACCTCGGCGCGCTGGCCGGCGCCGCCGGGCCGTTCAAGTTCGCCGCAACAGCGAGCGCCGCCGCGGCGCTGCCGCCGCCGGGCCAGCGCATCGCGTTCGCCAGCGACCGCGCCTTCAGCTTCGTCTATCCGCACCTGCTCGAGGCCTGGCGCCAGGCCGGCGCCGAAATCGTGCCGTTCTCGCCGCTCGCCGACGAGCCGCCGCCGAAGCGCGCCGACAGCTGCTGGCTCCCCGGCGGCTACCCGGAATTGCACGCCGACGCCCTTGCCGCCGCGCACAGATTTTCCGCCGGATTGCGCTATTTCGCCGAGACGTGGCCGGTTCATGGCGAGTGCGGCGGCTACATGGTGCTCGGCGAGAGTCTCGAAGACAAAGCCGGCCGGCGGCATGCCATGACCGGCCTGCTCAGCCATGCGACGAGCTTCGCCAAGCCCAAGCTGCATCTCGGCTATCGCACCGCGCGGCTTTTGTCGGACTGCCTTCTCGGCCGCGGCGGCACGGTCGTGCGCGGCCATGAGTTCCACTACGCCGCGCTCGTGTCCGCGGGCACCGACGAGCCGTTCGCGGAGGTCACCGACAGCGATGACGGTAGGCGCGAAAAGGCCGGCGGGCGGCGCGGCCGCGTCACCGGAGCCTTCTTCCACGCCATCGCCGCGGCGCAGCGGTGAGGCGCAAGGCGATCTACTGGCGTCTCGTACCCAAGCAGTCACCAACACAGGGCGGCGGGGATGGCGGCGGCGGGGGTGGCGGCGGAGGCGGCGGCGGCGGACTGGTTCCCGCGCCGTGCTGCGTCCCTTGGATGAT
>Ga0210405_10002657_pt1 | contig 18360 bp, 10 predicted proteins | sample IncBWH11MmetaG_FD_155492 | JGI IMG/M metagenome (GOLD analysis project Ga0210405, IMG submission 155492) | Forest soil microbial communities from Barre Woods Harvard Forest LTER site, Petersham, Massachusetts, United States - Inc-BW-H-11-M | ecosystem: Environmental > Terrestrial > Soil >... | reverse complement strand
TCGTCGCCGCCGGGAAAACTCTGCTGAAAGATGGCAAGCTTCTCACCGTCGACGAGCCCGCCGCCATCGCCAAAGCGAAAGAATACGGCCAAAAAGTGGCCACGTCGCTTAAGTAGACGGGACGTAGCACAAGAGGGACCTACACTTTCTCTTCTGTTCCATTTTGGAAACTTTTCCGCGCTCCCGGCTCGTCTCTTCTCAATCTATCTGCCGCTAAGATACGGCCTATCAAAATCTTGCACAGTTTCCCCCAAACATCCGCTTGACACTCCCGCAATTGAGAAGTAATTTCGTTTCAATATTTTCCCCGTACTCAAAGCGTCGTTCGAGCCGCCGGGGACTTCAAGAGGATTCGCTGGCGGTCATTTTTACTTTTTGCCGCGACTCCAGGGTGCTTCAGTCCCGGTGTGAAAGTTAAGAGAGTCGAACTCTTAATTTTCTGCCGCTCTTTTGCAATGAGTCCAGGGTTCCTAAAAAGGGGTATGCATGATGAGCAAGAGAATTCTCTTTGTCCTGATGGCTTGCATGACTGCACTGTGTTTCTCCCCGCTCGCGTTCGGTCAGGCGATCGGCAGTTTCTCCGGCACGATCACGGATAAGTCCGGTTCCTACATCACCGGCGCTTCCGTGACCGTGACCTCTCAGGGCACCGGTGCCACTCGCGACACCAAAACGGATGACACTGGGCACTACATCGTGAATTACCTGCCCGTGGGCGTGTACACCATCCATGTGCAATTCCAGGGCTTCCAGCCCGCCGAGGCCAAAGATCTCAAGCTGCAAATCGACGAATCGCGCGAACTCAATTTCAGCCTTAACCCCGCTTCTGTCTCGTCGACCGTGGAGGTTACTGCCGACGCCGTCGCGGTCACCACCACCGATCCGACTCTCGGCCAGGTCATCAATTCGCAGCAAGTCGCCCAACTCCCCTTGAACGGCCGCGACTTCGTGCAACTCGCCACGCTTACCCCGGGCACCGTGCAGGAAACCAATCCCACCAGCTTCTTCAATGCCGGCCCCAGCAGCGAAGTTTCCGCTCGCGGCTCATTCTCCCTCTCGGTCGGCGGCTCCCGCGCCAACAGCACCGACTGGCTGCTCGACGGCAATGACAACAACGAGCTGACCGCCGGCGGCATCGCAATCCTCTCCTCGATCGATTCCATCCAGGAATTCAAGGTGCTCACCTACAACTATTCGGCCGAATTCGGCACCCGCGCTGGACCAACCGTGCTGGTCACCACGAAATCCGGCAGCAACGCTTTTCACGGTTCGCTGTACGAATTCCTGCGCAATACTTCTCTCGACGCCAAAACCTTTTTCGCCACCAAGCCGGAAAAATTCAACCTTAACCAGTATGGTGGCTCCCTCGGCGGGCCGATCCGCAAGAACAAAACCTTTTTCTTCCTCGATGGCGAACAAAAATCCCAGCGCCACGGCACAACGTTCACGGGCTTGGTTCCCACAGACGCCATGCGCGCTGGAGATTTTTCAAAGGATCCGTATGGAGTAACTCTTGGCCCGCCAACGCTAAATTCGGACGGAAAAACATGGTCGATTCCGGCTGGCGCCATCTACAATCCGAACCTTGGCACTCTCAACGGCAAAGGCGCCTCTTCGGATCCTGGCGCCGCCCAGAATATTTATTTCCAGTGCGACGCCAATGGCGTCCCGATTACCCCGAATGCTAATGGTTCTCAAACCAGGGCCAATAACTGCTACAAGATTCCTGGTGGGCCCAATGGCCTGATCAACCCGATCTCCGCGCAAATGCTTGCGCTCTACCCGGAGCCCAACGCCAACAATTCCGTTCTCGGATTCAACTATGTTGATTCTCCTGTCCGCAAACTGGATGAAACCAAGTTTGACATCAGGCTCGACCATACCTTCACGGCCAGTGACACCGCCTTTGCCCGCTTCAGTTACGACCAGGCGGTTTCTTATGTTCCCGGCGGCGCGCCCGGCTTTCCCGTTTTTGCCGAGCAGTCTCCCTTCGCCAGCAACCAGGGCATCCAGAACCATGGCCGGAATATTTCGCTCTCCGAAACGCACGTGTTCTCGCCCACCAAAGTGAACCAGGTCTCCGGGGGCTACAACCGCATCTTCAACTACATCACTTCGGAAGGGGATGGCAGTTGTCTGGCCGCGAAATTCGGCATTCCTGGCGCCAATCTCGGCTGCGCGGATGGCAGCACTTGCAAGGGCGATATCATCAGCTGCGGACTCACTTCCACCCAGCTCAGTGGCGGGTATTACTCGCTTGGCGATCGCGGCTTCGCTCCCTTCACCGGCGGCACCAACGTTTACTCGATCGCCGATTCCTTCGACATGATCCTTGGTAAGCACGACATCAAGATGGGCGGCTCCATTCGTGTCATGCAGATGAACGTCCGCACCAACGGCTTCCAGGACGGCTACTGGATTCTCACCGGCCTTTGGAGCGGCAACCCCGAAGCCGATCTCGCCCTCGGTTTGCCAAGCCTCGCGATCCACGACCAGACCTTCCTCGGCGACACCACCGGCCGCCGTTGGAAAATTTTCCGTCCCTATGTCCAGGATGACTGGCGCGCAACAAAGGATCTAACCGTAAATGTCGGTCTGGCTTGGGATATCACCACCCCGATCGCGGAAGTTGCCGGCCGCCAGGCGGACTTCAACCCCGCCAATGGACAGTTCTTAATCCCGGGCGTTAACGGAGTCAGCGACAGCGCGGGCATTCGCACTTACTGGAAAAACTTCGAACCCCGCATTGGCTTGGCTTACAAAGTGAAAGGCAGCGACAAAACCGTCGTCCGTGCCGGCTATGCCATCTTCCACGACTCGTCCTGGAGCCAGGGTGCTCAAGGGCTGTGGCAGAACCCGCCTTTTTACGCGGAATCGGACTCGTTCACGTTTGGCGGCGCATGCACCTTTGCAACGGCTGCCTGCGCTCAGGCACCCTTCAAACTGACTCCGTCTGCCAACAGCTTTTCCAATGGCTTCCCCATCTTCACCTCACAGCCAGACCCCGCGACCTTCTCAGGAACCATTCAAGCGCAAAACATCAATTTCCGGCCTGGGCAGGTCCAGCAGTTCAACGTCAACGTCGAGCACCAGATTCCCGGTGATGTCGTTCTCACCGTCGGCTATGCGGGCGCTCGAAGTTCGCACGTCCTCATCGACGGCAACAACCTCAATGTCAATACACCCACGGCTTGCGCCGGTGGCTCGAATGCCGTCCCCGGCTCCGGTTACACCTTGGGTTGCGGTCCGGGCGGCGCGTTCCTCCCCCAGCCTCCTCAGTTTGCAAATTTCCCCTTCTCCACGATTGCCAATATCACCGACCAGGGCAGCGCTCATTACAACTCGCTGCAGGTCAAGGCGGAGACCAAGAATGCGCGTCATGGCCTTTACGCACTGATCAGCTATACCTACTCCCGCGCCTACGACAATGGCTTCGCCGATGGCGTTGGAAGTACGATCGGGGCTACCTACTACCCCCTGCCCAATTGGAGCAAGCTGGACTGGGCTCTCTCCCAGATCAATCTGAACAACAACTTCACAGCCAGCGTGATTTACGACCTGCCGTTCGGAAATGGCAAGCGCTTTGGAAGCAACTGGAACCGTGCGACCAACACACTCCTCGGCGGCTGGCAGATAACCGTGATCCAACACATCAGTTCTGGGTTTCCCATATTTGTCGTGAACACGGCGAACGGTTCTGGCGTGAATTTCCAGAATAACGGCAACAGCCTGATTCGCCCCGACCAGATCTGCAGCCCGACTGGCGGATTCCAGCAAAGCCTCGGCGAATGGTTTAATACCAATTGCTTTGTTGCGCCAGGCTCCGGAGCCCCCGGCAAACCTGCCGTAGCCGGCGAACTTGGAAATGCCAACCGTACCCCGGTTAACGGCCCGGACTTCGTTAACACCGACTTCTCCGTCATCAAGCGCTTTGCGCTCCCCTGGGAAAATACCGGTCTCGATTTCCGGGCGGAAATGTTCAACCTGTTCAACCATGCTCAGTTTGGACTGCCGGGCAGCGACTACAATTTCCCGCAGACATTTGGGAAGATCAACTCCACGGTCAACGGCCCTCGGCTCGTCCAGTTCGGGCTGAAATTCACCTTCTAGGGACCGACTTGAAAACCAATTCTCCGTTCCACTCTTCTCGACCCACGGCGCAAGCCGTGGGTCGTTTCCTTTTCGGTGCGGCACTCATCACTCTTCTCATCAGTGTTTCATTCGCCTCCGCGCAAACCCGCCGCAAGGTCATCATCAATCAGGACTGCTCCGGCCCCGGCGGCAGCAACATGCAGACCCTCGCCGTCCTCATCCAGTCGCCTCAGGTCGAAGTCCTCGGCGTCACCATCGTCACCGGGAACCAGTGGCGCGACGAAGAAGTCGTCCACGCCCTGCGCCTCCTTGAAGTCATGGGCCGGTCCGACATTCCCGTCGTTCCGGGCGCCGTCTTCCCTCTCGTCCGCACCCGCGAAGAAGCGCAACTCTGGCAGGAGCGCTACGGCAAAGTCGGCTACGCCGGCGCTTGGGACAGCCGCTGGTATCACGATCCCTTCGTCGTCCCGCCGCCCAAGGAAGGCCCGCCCACCACGAAAGCCTCCACCGAAGACGCCGCTCATTTCCTGATCCGCATGGTTCACAAATATCCGCACGAGGTCACCATCTACGAAGGCGGCCCGATGACCAACCTCGCCCTCGCCCTGCGCATCGATCCGCAATTCGCCGAACTCGCGCAGGAACTCGTCTTCATGGGCGGCAGCCTGAATCCCGCCACGGACAATCCGGAATTCGTCAACACGCCGCGCCACGAATTTAATTTCTGGATGGATCCGGAAGCCGCCGACGCGGTTCTTCACGCTAACTGGAAAAGAATCACCTGCACGCCCGTGGACATCTCGATCAAAACTCGCCTCACCCAAGCGATGGTGGACGAGATCGCGAAGGCAGGCACTCCGCTGGCGCGCTATGTCGCGCAATACTACATGCGCGGCCCTGGCGCCGACTTCATGTGGGACGAACTCGCCGCTGCCGCCTGGATCGATCCCTCCATCATCACCAAGCGCGATGTCCGCTACATGGCCGTGGATACCGACCACAGCGCCTCGTACGGCAACACCCTCACTTGGCTCGAAGGTGACAAGCCCAAGCGCCAGCTTCAACGAGTCGAAATCCTAGTGGACCTGGACTCCGAAAAATTCTACAAAATGTTCATCGACTTGATGCGCGCCCCAACCCCGCAACCTCTAACGCACTAACCCGTCAACGCCGGGTGCCCCACGTGCCGATTTGGCACGTGGGCTCTTCGGTCTCTCTTCCGTGTGACCTCTGCGTCTCCTCTGAAAACTCTGTGGTTAATCTTTCTTCTCTTCTCCGCTCTTCCCCGTGACCACAAACTGCCCCAACTCCCGCCGCTCCCGCTCCATCTTCTCTTTCTTCTTCTCCGCAACTTCTTCGTAAAGCTCTGACTCTTTCCGCGCCTTCTCCGTCTCCCCCATCCGCCGGTAAACTTGCGCTAACCGTAGGTGCGCCTCATCCGGCAGCGGCGTGTATTCCACCGCCTTTTCTAGCGACACCACGGCCTTTGCCAACTCCCCCTTCTCCTCATCCAGCAGTCCCAATTTCAAATACGCATCCCCAAGCCGCGGATCAATGCCAATCGCTTTCTGCAACTCCGTCTCGCGCTCCGCAAAATCCGGTTCGCCCCGCTGCTGCTTCTCGAGCGCCACCGCATAGTAGTAGTGCGCCCACGCGTCATCCGGCCGCACCGCAACAAACCGCCGAAACACCCCCACCCATTCCTGCGGTTCGCTTTTCGCGACTTCCAGCACCTTCCCCAAAAACAGATAAGGCCGCGCATCAGACGGCGCCAGCGAAATCGCCGCCAGCAACCACAGCGCCGCCTCCTCATTCAAATCCTGCCCATAAGCCGCCGCCCCGAGGCCCACCAGCATCCGAATGGATTTCGGATACAGCTGGTGGCCCACGCTAAACACTCCAGCGGCCGGGGCATCCGCGTGATGCAACAGCAACTCCGCGCCCCACGCGAAAAGGTATGCCTCGCTCGGAGCCATTTGTGCCGCTCGCTGATACTCCTTCACCGCCTCGACTGGCTGCCCTTCGGCTTCTTTAATCTCGGCCAGCAGCGCGTGCGATTCGGCGGTCTCCCTCTCTCTTGGCCAAAGCCTGGCGAGCTCCTCCGCACGCTTCGGATTCCCGGTCCGCAGGTAAGCCATCGCCAGCCAATAACTGGCATCAGTAGCATCCGGCCTGAGTTGCAACGCCCGTTCGAGGTACACAATGGCATCCTTCGCCCTGCCGGACTGGACCAATTTTCTCCCCGCCTCCCAATTCCCCGCAAAATCTCCAGAGGCCACCTTGGGCAGCTCCGCGGGAGCTCCTGCATTTCCACGCGAATCAGAAGTCTCTTTTGCCAACGACGCTGTCTCTCGTGCCAGCGCTTCCTTCGTCGGCAGCGTCACGTTCGAACCATGTCCGCCCACGTTGCTCGGATCCATTACTCCCGCCACAGTAAATTGCGGCACATCCGAATACTCCAGAACCTGCGCCGTGTTTTTCCCTGGAGCGGCATCCTTTTCCGCCACTAGCAATAAACTCAGCGTCTTCGTCTCTCCCAGCCCAAGCGCAAACGGCCCCTCCACCTTCTCCACATAACCCGGCTTCCGCGCGCGCAAAGCATACGTACTCGCCGCAATGCCGCTAAATCGGAAGTGCCCGCTGTCGTCCGATACGGCGGCCTGTGTTCTCCCTTCCACCTGATCGTCGAGCAGCACCCGCACATCCACAAGCGGCCGCTTCTCCGCATCGCGCACCACTCCCTCCACCACGCCCCCGCCGCCCTGCGCTCGAACTAACGGCGTGCTCAGCCACAAAAGTGAGCACAGCACTCCCCCAGTGATCAGATTAAATTTGCGATGAAATTTACTGCTCATCTGCCCTCAAATTTCTACCGAATCAGGAGCTTCCTTGTAGCGGCCACCTTCCGAGGCGGGCGCCTCTGTCGCGGACTCTCTTCTCCGTGTCCTTTGCGCTCTTTCTCTGTGCCCTCGGTGTTAAGTCCTCTTCTTCTCCCCGAATTACTCCCTCAACTCCTCCAGTTCTTTCCGCGCCTGCGCTTGCTCCGGATGCACTTTCAACAATTCCTGCAGCGTCGCCCGCGCCTTCGCCTTGTCTCCTTCAATCGCGTACACCCGCGCCAAGTTCAGATAGGCCTGCTCAAAACCTGGCCCCACCCGAATCGACTCCGCAAAACTCTTCTTCGCCTCCTCCGGCCGTCCCGTTCGCAAATACAGAATCCCGAGGTTATTCAACGCTTCCGGATACGCCGGCCGCGCTGCCAGCGCTTTCTGCAGATAATCGTACGCCCGGCCGGTATCATTCAATTGCGCATACACCATGCCCAACCCGTAATTTGCCTCCGCATCATCCGGATTCAAAGCCAGCGCGTGTTCTAACGTTTTCTTCGCCGCGCCCCAGTCTTTCTTCTGCCGGTAAGCGTTTCCCAGGTTTTGCAGCGCAACCGTATGATCCGGATTGATTTCGAGCGCCTTCTGGAAAAATCCAATCGCCTCGTCCGTCTTTCCTTCCCGCGCCGCCAGTATACCCAGGTTGTTCCAGGCGTTCGGCAGTGTCGGAGGGTAATCCGCCGCCGACCGGACGGCCCGTTCGAAATACTCCCGCGCTTCCTTACGTTTCTGCTGCTCCAGGTAAACGCTGCCCAAGCCGTAAAGAGGCTCCGCTCCACCTGGATCTTCCTTCTCCGCCAACCGAAAAAACTCCTCCGCCTGCTCCAGATACCCGCGCTCATAAAATACAGAGCCAAACGAAAGATAATTCCTTCCAACTTCGTAAGTTTCGCTCACACCCGCGAACGGCAGCCCACGCGCCATGCGTTCCGCCGTCGTTTTCGGAATCTGACGAAAATCCGATTCCACGTGGTCCAGGCGCAGTGCGCCCTGATAAATCTTCGCAATGTTTCCCTGCGCATCAGTCAGAAAGGTTGTCGGCAATCCCATGTCACGGTGGCGGTCAAGCAGCCGCCCATACAGCAGGTTGTACACGGCAATCAATTCAGGCGGCGCACTCACAACGGGAAACGCCCACTCATCCGCCGCCTTCGTCCCAACAACATTCACCACGACCAACTGCAACCCTTCTCTCATCCACTTGCCGTGCGCTGTTTGAAAACTCGACAGTTGCGGCTCCCAATCAGGCAACTCCGCCGATCCGAAATGCAGCAGCATCGGCTTTCCCCGCCGCGACGAAAGCAGTTCCTCTTTTCCGCTCGCTCCAAAAATGCGGAAATCCGGCGCGGCCACCGGCGCTAGCAGCCACGTCTCCACCTGCACAGGCAGTTGCTCGGCCCGTCCAGACGAACTCGCTGTGTTTGCCGGACCGTGTTTCGCGGGCGAAGCAAACGCCTCCTTACGCACAGCCGCCGATCCTTCTTCAATCCAGATCCGGTGATTGGCCGGCAATTCCGCAACTCTCTGCTCCAACCCGCTCGGCCAGCGAATCGCCGCATTAATGGGCCCTTTCGCCTCGCCTAGCCCGAAAAACAGTTCTTTGCTATGCTGCGCCAGAAAGCCGGAGCCCGCCTGTACGAACTTCGTCTGCCGCCCAACATTCGTTTCGATCGTCACCAAGGCCCCAATCGCATCCCGATTGCTCTTCTTCCCCTGCAATCGAAACGCAATCGCCGGCGCCAGCCGCGGCATCACATTTTTCAAATACCGCAATTGCGGTCCATTTCGATTCTTCAACACCACTTCCACGCGCCCGTCATGGTCGAAATCCGCTAGCGCAAACGTCCGGCTGTCCTCCATAAAATCCATCCCCGCAACGCCCGACACATCCGAAAACGTCCCGTCGCCGTTATTCAGGTAGAGCACATTGCGTTCGTACCCGCTCCACGTGGCATCGGCGCGAATCAACTCATTCACAGCATTCCACCCATGCTCATACGCACTGCTAGGCTTCGCACCCTCCGGGGAATTCGCCACCACCTGCCGCCAGAAAAAACTGTTCAGGTCGTCGTGCTGGGGCCCGGAAATCATTCCATTCGCGATATACAAATCAGGCAGCCCATCGTGATTAAAATCCCACGCATCGCTCGACCACGCCCACCGCCCCATCAACGTCCCCGAGCGCAACCCCACATCCTCAAATTTCCCGTCGCCTCGATTCCGGTACAGGCAGTTCCCCATCGCATGCCGCTGGTACATCGCCCGAATCTCTTCGCTCACGTTCTTCTGAAACATTTCCTGCGTCGCAACCCGCAGCCCCGCCGCCGTCCACATATCCGCCACATACAGATCGTGCCGTCCATCCCGGTCGAAATCGAGCCAGCTAACGCTCATCCCCGCGCCGACATCCTCCACGCCCGCTTCCTTCGCCACATCCGTAAACGTCCCGTCGCCATTGTTCCGGTACAAATTCTTCCGCCCGAAATCATTCACCACGTACAAACCCGGCCAGCCGTCGCCGTCAAAATCCGCCCACCCGCAACAAAAACTGAAACGGGTATTGTTCTTGTCGAGCCCCGTCTCCCGCGTAACGTCGTGAAAACTTCCATCCCTCTGGTTCCGCATCAGGAAATTCGGCGGCCCGTTTTCCGCCGCATAATACGGCATCGGATACCGGTATTGGTCGGTTCCCTGGTAATAGGTGTACAAGCAGAAATAAATGTCCAGCCAGCCGTCGCGGTCGTAGTCCGCAATCGCTGCTCCCGTAAACGTCCCCTGCGGCGGGTTCGCGAAATGAAACGCCTCCGGCCGCGGCCGGAATTTCCCGCCTCCCGCATTCAGAAACAGCAGTGGGCCGCTGGCCCGCACAACAATCAGGTCCTGCCGGCCGTCATTATCAATGTCGGCAAACAACGCGCACGCTGTGTTATCAAGAATTCCCACTCCCGAAGCTTCCGTAATGTCCTCAAACGTCCCGTCTCCCCGATTCCGGTAGAGCCGGTTCGGAAGCCCCGCCGGTTGGCAGACATACAGATCATCGAATCCGTCACCATCAACGTCTCCCGCGGCCACGCCGTTGTGGCCGTAAATATCAATCCCGCTCGCGCCGTCCATCACCGTGCGCCAGGTATCAATTCCCGGAACAAATTGCGCACCGAACGAGGCGCAACCAGCAAACGCGAACGCCGCAACATCCTCGAACACCGGAGCCATCGACCGGCCGCGTGTCTCCTCCACGTTGCGCCATTTCTGTAACCGAACCTCCTTTCTAGGTCCGCTTTCCCAATCCAGGTCCAAATTCCCAATCCACTGCTCGCGATAAAATCCCTTTCCCTCGCCCACGAATTCATACCGCACCCGGGTGTGCACTCCGACATTCTTCTCCGCAGAGACCGTCGCGCCCGCCTCGGCACGTATGCCTATAATCTGAAACTCCACCGTCAGCAGCTTCGAGAAATTTCTCACGGCTGACCGCCACGCCGCCACAAACACCTCGCGCCCAATCGACGGTTCCTCCGAAAACTTCGCTTCCCACACCTGAAAGATTCCGCCGTCCTTGCGCCGCACCTGCGAATTCGCCGTCGGAGAAGTCGCCAAAAAGTCGCCGCTCATCACGCGTTCCAGTGTGTCCGTCTTCTGCGGCGACACCCGTAGCTCAACGCTCCACTGCTCCAGAACCTTCGCGATTTGATCCTGATAAATTTCCGTGGGAAAACTGTCAGACTCCGCCCGCGCTTTCTTCAGCACGGCCTCAATCGCGCGGGGAGTCTTGTAAACAGGATGTACGTGAAATTCAGGTGCAAGGGTTGAATCTTGCGGGAAACTCTCGGAACCGAATCGCGGCCATTCGAGTCTGGAAGGAAGAAACGCCAGCGCCGCCCCTTGGCTATATTGCAGGAATTCGCGCCGGCTTAGTCCGGCAAAACGCCGTTTCTTCCCCGGCCAGCTCAGAAAAATTCCTCCATTTTTGTGGCGTGAAGCCCGAATCTAGCATCGGGCCACTGATCGGTCAAGCTAGCCACGCGGCCACACAACGGCACACTGCCGGAACGCGAAAATCGCGGGTGCGTTCCCCCACAAATCCACTGCTCTTAATTCTTATCGTTGAAATTTGGCTGGGAGACCTGGACTCGAACCAGGATAGCCAGATCCAGAGTCTGGAGTCCTACCAATTGGACGATCTCCCATCCGCCTTATTTTGAAGAAGTTAGAAGTTTCTGGCGCTTCCTTCGGCGAGCGATTTTCACTGATCTTTCACCATCGGGCACCAGATTTGTCGTCGAAGCAACCTGCCGAACGCTCTGTTGGACGCGCCGCATTGCCTCAACAACATCCTCCGTATCTACGATGTGATAGCGGTCAAACACATCTCTGGTTTTGTGACCGCTGATCTTCATAGCTACCTTCTCGTTGACGCCGGCCTTCATCAAATTCTTGATCGCCGACAGGCGCAAGTCGTGGATGATTAACCCAGTATACTTGGGGTCCGGTTTGCCTTCAACTTCGATGAACCTTCCTAGACCAGCTGCGGCGCAAGCTTTGTGCCACTCCTTCCGCAGGTTCGTGGTGTCGAAGACTAAACCTTGTTTGGAATCGATCTGGGTCAGGAGATCCACGAGAACATCTGGAAGAGGCAAGACCGCCTCCTCCTCCGCCCCCGCCGATGTTAGTGATGCCGATGACGGTACCGAGGGCGATGATGGTGACGAGGACGATGTCGCTGGCGCCGGCGGCTTCTATGCGGCGAGAACTGTAGGCACCAAAAACAAAAAGGCCGGCACCCGATTAGCCTTTATTGATTACATTTGTTAGCCCGAAAATCCGCGCAGTGTCTCCAACTCAGAACGAAGAGTCGATCGGCTGTTGATCGTCCCACGGCAATCGGTTCGCTCCGCGTCTCTGGAATCCGTACCGACGCCGGCCGATGCACGTCGAACTGGGGCAACAGAACGATCCCGGCCGATATTGAGTACGTCCTGATGGGTAAACAACAGGCTTGACGGTGTTTGTAGATGCAGTCCCACCACCAGCCGGATCGGTAATCCCGGACGGCCTGCCTCGCTGTAGTACGACGCGAAATGCGCTTCCAGCCGCGCCCAGTCGATCAGCCCAGCTAGCCGCACCAACTCATGACGCATGTTGGATGTTCTTTAGCTTCGAACGAAACAGTTCTTCCACGCCGCTGTCCTGTGGTTTTACCGTCGGTTTCATCCCTTCCCCCAAAAATAAAATTGCAAGATTTCAGCGCTCTCCACGCCAAAATCTTGCAATCGCTTTCCTCAAAATTCAAATCAATTCACTATCAACTATTCACTGTTTCCAATTTTTAACGGGAGACGAACTACAACCTTTTAGTTATACGGAATTCCCCCGCACTCCGCCATTGGCGCGTATTGCTGCTACAGCTACGGCAGAGCAAACGTGAAAAGGCCCGATCCGGCCGCAATGGCGATGTACTCTTTTCCGTCAATCGCATACGCCATCGGCGCGGCGTACACCGCTCCTCCCATTTGGAAATGCCACAAGGCCTTGCCTGTCTTCGCATCCAAAGCAATGAAGTTTCCTTCGGAGTCTCCGGTGAACACCAGGCCGCCAGCGGTGGTCAGCACCCCAGACCAACTCGGCGAAACGTGCTTGAACTCCCATTTCCGCTCACCAGTCAGCGGGTCCAAGGCGCGCAACGCACCCCAATAGGGCTCTGCGTCATCCGCCGGGAAATAAGCGCTTCCGTAGTAGGCATGCCCTTCCTCATTGGCTTGCTCTGCGGTGCTGAATACATCGCACTGCTCCCGCGCGGTTACATAGAACAATTTGGTTTGTGGATCGAAGCTGGGCGACATCCAGTTTGTTGAACCGGCGGCTCCTGGACACACCTTGTTTCCTTCCAGTGTCGGCGAACTTTCGCCGGTGGCCACCGGGCGGCCTTCGGAATCGAACGTAGTGCTCCATGTCGTCTTTGCATAGGGCTTCGAGAAAACGAGCTTCCCCGTGGTCCGGTCGATCAGGTAGAAATAGCCGTTGCGATTGGCGTGCGCGATCAGCTTTTTGCCGTCGAGGTCGAGCATGACCGGGACTTGCGTCGAGTCCCAGTCGTGTTCGTCGTGTTTCGTGTATTGAAAATACCAGTTCAGTTTGCCGGTTCCCGCGTCCAGCGCCAGCAAACTGCTGCTGTAGAGGTTGTCGCCTTCACGTTGCGCCTTGCGGTTGGAAGGCGCCGGATTCCCCGTGGTCCAGAACAATTGATCGGTATCTTTGTCATAGACTCCGGTGATCCATGCCGGGGCCCCGCCGATCTTCCAGGAATCGCCGGCCCAGGTTTCATGTCCGGGCTCGCCCGGACCCGGCGTGGTGTAAAAGCGCCATTTTCGTTCCCCGGTGTTTGCGTCGTAGGCATCGACGAAGCCGCGCGTGCCGTATTCACCCCCCGAGATTCCCACCACAATCATGTTTTTCACCGCAAGCGGCGCGAGCGTGAAACTGTAACCCTTGCGATAATCGGCGGCAACCACGTTCCAGACAACGTTCCCGGTTTTCGTATCCAGTGCGACCAAATGCGCGTCTAGTGTTCCGTAGAAGACTTTGTCTCCTAGAATCGCAACGCCGCGGTTGACTCGCCCGCAACACGGCCGGATGTCCGAGGGATAAATGTATTGGTATTGCCAGATCGGGCGGCCCGTGCGTGCATCCAGGGCAAAGGCGTGATCGTCCTGGCCGGTTCCGTAGAGGATTCCGTCTACCACCAGCGGCGTGGTTTCAAATTTCCCCAGTGCTGCCGTCTGATACACCCAGCGAGCAACCAGGCCTTTTACGTTTTCGGAATTGACCTGTGTCAGTTCGCTATGCCGGTGGCCCGCGTAATCGCCCGAATAGGTCAGCCAGTTTTGCGGTTCCTTGGAAGACTGAAGCAAGCGGTCGAATGTAACCTGGGCACGGAGGGGAAAGCACGCGCAGCTCAGCACAAAAAGGTGAAAGCATGCTCTCTTCATTGGCAAGGCCTTCACTTTGCGCTCACTTGAAACAAATAGGCCAGGAGATCCTGCAAGTCGCGGTCCGGAAGCGTCTTTTCATCATAAGCAGGCATCAGTGATTCGCGCGTCTTTTGGAAGGATTTGAGCGTGTCCTTTTCAAAAAGGTGAATCTGCTGCTGCGTATCCATCATCTGGAGGCTAAAATTGTCCTCATTCAGAGCGACGCCCGTGAATTGCTTTCCGTCCGCAGTGACCACCGATACGGTTTCATATTCCTGCGGAAATTCCCTCGTGTTTTCAATCAGACCGATGGCAAGGTGCCGGCTCGGATTTCGCAACGACTCGATAAGCGCTTCAGTCGAGCGTGCAGTGGCGATGTTCGTCAATTCCGGGCCGAGCCGCCCGCCCTCTCCATTCACCATATGACACGTGAAGCAACCGCCCGAGCCATGAAAAAGCTTATCGCCGCGGGCCCGATCGCCCACCAGAGAAGGAGCCACCTTCTTCTCCACGCTTCGAATGTAGGTGATCACCTGCCAGATCTCTTCCGCGGTCATTCCGACGCCCTGGCCGGTTGTTCCATTCGCAGGCATCGCGGTGCCGGGAACTCCATCGCTGATGGTCCGAAAGAGGTCGGCGTCTTTTGATCCATGGCGCTTTCGCGCCCGGGTCAAGTCCGGACCGCGTCCGCCGCCTCGCGCGCCCAGTCCATGGCAGAACGCACAGTTCGCGCGGAATTGCGATTCGCCGGCCTTTGCCGCCTTGGCGTCTCCGGCGAGCGGATTGCTTTCCTGAGCCAACGAATTCGTCCATGCCATCAGCGAGAGCAAACCCGCGCAGAGAATTGCAGCCACGACGAGCCTGCCCATGCAGCTTACGGTTGCTAAGCACCGGTTGATGGCATCTTCCGCTCTCATCGCCTAGTTTCTTGAGTGAATTCGCTTCCCAGGAATCGCGAGGCAGATAATAACACAAGGCAGGAGGGGACGATTACAGTGGGGTTGTCTCTGCTGAATCAAGCGCGGCCAGCCGAACTGTGTAAACCGGGGCGCGATACTGTTCACAGACAAATAGTTGAACGTGTGCCAGGAGTTCTTCTCTAATTTCAGCACACACCATATGCCCAGGCCAGCCGTCCGGCCTTGCTCCGCGCATCATGGCGCCGAGTAGCGGATTTTGGCGCTCACCAACTCGAGGGAATGCGCTTCGCTTGTGCAATACAAACAGGCACTCTTCGCTATGCACCATTGTCCAGCTTGCTACGTCAGGAACGTGGGTCAAACTGAGGGGCAATTTGAAGAGAGTGTAATTTCTAATTAAGTGCAACGGTCGGAACGGTTTATCACGCGATTCAATTAATATCCCGGGTCTGGAGTCCTACCAATTGGACGATCTCCCAGCCGAGGGAGAAAGTTGCACGCAGCACCGCAAGGACGCCTTCGCACCACCACTGCAACCTTTCTAGGCTAAAACGCCCTTCCACTCTCCGTCAACTCGCTCCTTGCACCTCGCTCTACGGCAAACCTCCTCAGCCAATAGAACTGGTTGCAGGATGTCGCCCGCCCGTGATACTTTGCCTCAACGTCTCGCATCAAAACGTGGCTGTCTCGCATCAAAACCCGGAATTATCGCCTCGTCTTGGCCGGGATGAACCGCATCAATTGGTACTTTCCTTGTTTGCGCGGGCTATCGGGTGGCACCGGTACACCTGCGGGGCAAGGCCGATCACTTCATTCCATTCCACGGCGGACATCCAGGGGGAACTTATGTTTCTAAAAAACGCGCTTCGCACTCCACATTTTTCTTTCCGTATCCTCGCCCTGTGGCTCGCTATTCCGGCGCTGGCCCTTGCGCAACAGCCATCTGGCGCAGGCGCCGCAGGTTCTTCCTCCGCCAAACCTGATTCTCCACGGCCCAAGCAGGAAGCCACCCCGCAGCCCAGCGGTTCCAGCAAGAGCTTCATCGGCTACGTCACCAGCCGCTCCATCGTCTTCCCCGATATCGCGACCAACCCCTTGCCACTCTCTCCCGGCGGTAAATTCAAGATCTTCGTGAACCAAGCCATCTCTCCCGCTTACGTCCTCGGCTCCGGTGTCAGCGCCGCGGTGAATCAGGCCAACAACTCTCCAAGCGCTCCCGGCCAGGGCTGGGAAGCCTACGGCACCCGCGTCGGCTATTCCATGGCCCGCGCTTCCTCGACCTCATTCTTTGGGACTTTTGTCTTCGCCTCGATGCTCCGCCAGGATCCGCGCTTCTTCCCCGAAAGTCATCCCAGCTTCGGGCGCGCCATCAAGTACTCGGCCGTGCGGATTTTCGTCACCCGCAATGACAAGGGCAACGACGTATTCAACTCTTCCGGCTTGCTGGGACCACTGGCCGCCGAGGCCCTCTCAAACGTGTATCTTCCACGCTCCGAGCAAACGGGCGCAAGAAGCATGGAGCGCTATGGCAGCGATCTCGCCTGGCGTTTTGCCGCCAACGTATTCAAGGAATACTGGCCGACCATCTTTCGCGATATGCATCTACAGAAAGTTATGCCGAGTCCCGGCAACAGCCCACAGCGCTGACACGTAGCACAGCCATTCCCGGTTGTGGTCTTGCGTCGCTCAGCGCCCTCTGCGCTCTTCCTCTGCGACCTCTGCGTTAAGTCTTTTTCTTTCCACCGAGCGCTACTCCTTCTCCAATTGCTTGCGTGCCGCCTTCAACTCCGCCAATTGTCCTTCGCTAATCTTTGGATACTCCAGCTTCATCTCCGATAGCGCATCAACCACCGTAGCTACCACCAGCAACCGGCTGAACCACTTGTTGTCCGCCGGCACCACTACCCACGGCGCATGCTCGGAAGCCGTGTTTCGAATCATTTTTTCATACGCCGTCTGATACTCGTCCCAGCATTTCCGCTCCTTCACGTCTGCCGCGGAAAATTTCCAGTTTTTCTTCGGGTTGTCCAGCCGCTCCACAAACCGCTGCTTCTGTTCTTTCTTGGAGACGTTCAGAAAAAACTTGCGGATCGCAATCCCGTTTCGCGTCAGGTATTTTTCAAATGCGTTGATATCTTCATACCGGTGCTTCCAGAAATGGTCTCCTCGAAACTCTTTCGGAATCTTCTCCTTTTCCAGTAGCTCCGGATGCACCCGAACCACCAACACCTCTTCGTAATAAGACCGGTTGAAAATTCCTATTTTCCCCCTCGCCGGCATGCAGCGATTCGTCCGCCACAAAAAATCGTGCGCCAGCTCCCCGCTCGAAGGCTCCTTAAACGCATGGACTTCCACTCCCTGCGGATTCACGCCGGACATCACGTGTTTGATCGTGCTGTCCTTTCCCGCCGCGTCCATCGCCTGAAAAATCAGCAGCAGCCCCCAGTTGCTTTGCGCGTAGAGCTTGTCCTGCATTTCGCTCAGCAGCACGACTCCTTCGCTCGTCAATCTTTTCGCTTCAGGCTTATCCTCCGATTTCAAGTCATGCGTATCGCCAGGGTCATGATCCTTCAACCGAAATTCTTCCCCTGACTCCACCACATACTGCTCGATAAACTTGTGAACGCCCTTTGCCTTCATCTCTTCCATCGCCGCCCCCGCAACTGCCGTCGCCTCTTCTCAGCGCTTTCTGCGTCCTCTGCGAACTCTGCGTTAAATCTCTCTTCTCTCTTTATTCCTTAACTCGACGCCGCCCAATTCTCAATCCTTCGCCGCCCCCACTTCCCTCATCTTTCCACCCTCAATCGCATACTCCACCCCTCCCCAAGTCACCCGGTTCGACGCAAATCCCGCCAGCCAAACCGCAAAGTGAATCGCATCCCGGAGCGGTACCAGCCACAATCTTCGCCGCAACACTTCGTCCCCCACGCCCCATACGCCCACCACCCAGGCCATCAGCAGCCGCAACACTAGATACGCCGCCACATATCCTGCTCCGATTGAAGCTGTCGGCGCCACCACCGCCGCGATCACGCACCACGGCAACCCATGCGTAACTACCAGCCCGAAAAACGAAGCCGGCCGCACCAGGCGCACCGTCCTCGCCCACCGCACCTGATGCTGCCAGAAACTCTTCAACGATTGCGCGGGATACATCGTCCAAACCGCTTCACGCGACAACAGCACCTTGCCCCCGGCCTTGTGCACGCGGTTCCCAATCTCGTAATCGTCCGCCAGCAAATCCGCCAGCACCTCGTATCCGCCAATCTTCTCGAGCCACGTTTTCGTCGTCGCCACGGATGCGCCCAACGCAAACGTCACCCGGCCGGGCAAATTCGCCACCAGTGCCCCCGCAAAAAAGTCGCTCGCCGCCCCTACCGCCTCCACTTCCGCCCAGAAATTCCGTTCCGCCACGCCGCGATAGAAACAACTCACCACGCCCACACTTTCAACCGCAAACTCCGCAACCACATTTTTCAAATAGTCCGGCGA
>Ga0210405_10002654_pt1 | contig 18365 bp, 14 predicted proteins | sample IncBWH11MmetaG_FD_155492 | JGI IMG/M metagenome (GOLD analysis project Ga0210405, IMG submission 155492) | Forest soil microbial communities from Barre Woods Harvard Forest LTER site, Petersham, Massachusetts, United States - Inc-BW-H-11-M | ecosystem: Environmental > Terrestrial > Soil >... | reverse complement strand
GCCCACTCCCACCGCCGCCGCAAAATCCCGCCACAACTTCGGGTGCGATCCTTCTGGATTCTCTTCCTCCGCCAGGTTTTCCCGGATCAACCCCTGCAAAGGACCCTCCGTCCGCGCCGCCAGCACCCGCAAGTGCTTCGGGAACGCCTCCACGTGCCGGTAATACTGCGCCGCATAAAGCTGCAGCGCCTCGCGGCTCAGCTTCCCCGCCTGCCAATCCTGGTAAAACGGATGCTTCAGCAAATTCTTCTCCGCAATCGCCGCATCCAGCTTCTTGAGCAATTCCGCGTTCGCCATGATCGCTCTCCTCAGCAGGCCGCTCCCCATCAATTGCCCGCACCCACTCCGCATAAAATCGGTGGCGTGCATTGTACCAAACTTCAGAGGAAATTGTCGGTAAGGATGGTCACGGGAAGTGGGTACGTTCCCGACTATGCGACTTACCGGGTACTTGAATTCGTTTTGGCCCCCGAAACTGATTCAATGCTTGGAGCGTTCGGCATCGCGTTCAAGTTGCTGAATGATTGGCGGCGCAAGGTCAGTCAGGTCGGGCGAGAGGCGTACAGCCAAGAGCATAAGGTCTGGTGTATTTCCAATAAGAATCGCCGCCCCGCTGATGGGGTAGGCATTTTTCTTCAACCTTGAGTTTGTTCCCAATCCCTCTGTGTTGGCTGGAGTTTCGTATTCAACCATTTCCTTGCTTCGATAGGTCAGCTTATCTTCTGGGTAGGGGCCAAAAGGAAATGAGCTTGCTGGTTCAATTCCTTCCGCAATTACACCCTCAACAAAAGACTTGTGGGCGGGAAAGACGCGCGCAATAACTCGCGCAACGCTAAATCGTCCCGACGTATCTCCGGTTTCCCCTGCAAGTTCAATCGCTGGTCCAGTAAAGCCGCTCCAGGTGCTCGAAAACAGATTACTGGCCGTGACCCGTTCAGGGCTCACATATAAAGCGTAGCCATTGGACCCATACACACCAAAACAGGACCACCCGCGCGGCGCAAGAACACCAAACCCCTGCTCTGATTTGTAGTAGGCCAGATGGTTTGCTGAATCGGCAGATATAGGTACCAGCTTGCTCGTGCCAGTGGGGGCTTTCACGGGCCCGACCTGACCGTCAGACTCGCACCCTACAAAGGGGACGGCAGCGGTTACTTTTTGAGGTTGCGCCAACGCTTTCGATTGCGCGAATAGCGGAGGCTTTAAACGCAACGCGAGTCCCATCGAGATGGTCAATATGCAAAAAGGAAGGAGAATGTGCTTCAGCATTTTGAACGACACCCTTCAGCTACTCTCGCTCACTAATAGCGCACAATGAGGAGACTGTTGTCAGTGCAAAATGACAACTCCCGATACACGCACTGACCGGAAACCGACTCACTGTCCGGTCACGACCCCGCCCCGTGCACGCGCTCGATATCTGCTCCCACTCCGCGCAGCTTTTCCACAATCCCCTCGTACCCACGGTCGATGTGATAAACGCGCTCAATCACCGTCTCGCCGTTCGCCACCAATCCCGCGAGTACCAGCCCGGCGCTCGCCCGCAAATCCGACGCCTGCACGACGGTTCCGGAGAGTGCCGATGGGCCACGCACCGTCGCCGTATGCCCTTCGATCGAAATGTTCGCGCCCATGCGCATCATTTCACTCGCGTGCAAAAACCGGTTCTCAAAAATCTTTTCGACAATCAGCGATGTGCCTTCCGCCTGCGTCGCCAGCGCCATGTACTGCGCCTGCATGTCCGTTGCAAATCCCGGATACTCCTCCGTCGTCAAGTCAACGCCCACCAACTTCTTCGCGCCCCGCACACGCATCGTTCTTTTGTTCACAATCTCAACCGGCACGCCCGCCTGCTCCAATTTCGCGATCACCACCCCCAAGTGCTCTGGCGCGCAATGCGTAATCGTCAACTCCCCGCCCGTAATCGCTCCCGCGACGAGAAACGTTCCCGCCTCGATCCGGTCCGGAATCACGGTATGTTCCGTCCCATGAAGTTCCTCCACGCCGCGAATCCGCAGCGTCGAAGTTCCATCGCCAGAAATCTCCCCCCCCATCTTCCGCAGCATCTCCACCAAATCCGTCACTTCCGGCTCCCGCGCCGCATTTTCCAGAACCGTCTCCCCATCCGCCAGCGCCGCCGCCATCAATATATTTTCCGTCCCCGTCACCGTAATCTTCTCAAACACGATATGCGCGCCCTTCAGGCGTCCGCCTTTCGGCGCCTTTGCCTCGATATACCCGTGCGAAGTCCCAATCTCCGCCCCCATCTGCTCCAGTGCCTTCAAGTGCAAATCCACCGGTCGCGCTCCGATCGCGCAACCTCCCGGCAGCGAAACTCGCGCCACTCCCACGCGCGCCATCAGCGGCCCCAGCGTCAGCACCGACGCCCGCATCGTCTTCACCAACTCATACGGCGCCTCCGTGTGGTTCAACTTCGGCGTTTCGATCACGTAATCGTTGCTCGGTATCTCGGTCGCCGAAACCTTCGCATCCATGAACGCCAGCAACTTGCTCATCGTAATCAGGTCGCGCACCTTGGGAATGTTGTGCAGCGTCACCTTTTCCGCCGTCAGCAAAGCCGCCGCCATCACCGGCAGTGCCGAATTCTTCGCCCCGCTGATCGCCACCGTCCCCCGCAGCGCCTTCCCGCCCCGAATCCGAAATTTATCCATTCACTCCTCTACGTAGCGGCCGCCTTCCGAGGCCGGCGCCTTTTCCTCTCTGTGTCCTCTGCGTCTCTGCGTTTAGCTCTTTTTCTTCATTCCCCAAGCGCCATGCGTAAATTTCCACCCACAACCTTCAATCTCTTCCTCGCCTCCGCACCTCCTATCCCCAGCTTCAACATCACCAACCCCACCCGCAAGTCGTGTCCCGCCGCCCGCAGAGTGTGTTCCGCCGCAGACACTCTCTTCCCGCTCGCCTCCGCCAGAATCCGCAGCGCCCGCTCCGCCAGCTTCTCATTCGTCAACATCATGTCGATCATCAAGTTTTCATACACATGCCCCAGCCGCGCCATCACTGCCGTACTCAGCATGTTCAGCACCATCTTTTGCGACGTCCCCGCCTTCAGCCGCGTCGATCCCGCCAACACTTCCGGCCCCACCTCCGGCGCAATCACAATTTTCGCCAGCCGCCCCACCGGCATTCGCAAGTTCGAAGTCACCGCCACCGTCGTTGCCCCACTTCTCCGCGCATACTTCAACGCCCCCACCACATACGGTGTAGTTCCGCTAGCCGCAATCCCCACCACCACGTCGTTCCGCGTCAAGTTCTTCGCCCGCAAATCCCGCTCTCCGTTCCGCGCCGAATCCTCCGCCCCTTCCACCGCCCTCGTAATGGCCCGCCGTCCTCCCGCAATCAACGCCACCACCACCTTCGACGAAGTCCCAAACGTCGGCGGACACTCCGCCGCATCCAGCACTCCCATTCGTCCGCTCGATCCCGCCCCCACATAAATCAACCGCCCCCCCTTTCGAATCCCGTCCACAATCGCATCCACGGCCCACGCAATCGCCGCACTCTCCCGCCCCACCGCGATCGCCACTTTGCGATCCTCGCGATTCATCAACCGCACAATTTCCCCCGCTGTTATGCGGTCAAGATTCTTGGAAGCCGGGTTTCGCTGTTCCGTGCGTCGGCGATCCATCGGGCGGGAGGGCATCCTCGCATTATATCTGTAGCTCAGGCCGGAATTTGTCCCGACTTTGTCGGGAGGCCTGAGGCCTTTTCCCGATTTCCACCTCTGCCCGCGATTCTTATCCTCCACGCCGTTGAGCTTCAGGCCTTCTCTCGACATACTTCTAGGCACACCGCTGCTCAGTCACGTAAATTTCGTCGCTTGAAATCAGCTATGCTAGAAAGGGGTTAGCTCAGACATCCGTCAAAGCGAATCAGGCGGGCACGCATGTCCCTGGAAGTTCTCAAAACTCTCTTCGCGCAGCACTTTCACGCCCCGCCCGAGCGCGTCCTCCCGCTCCAGGGCGAGCTCGGCGCCTCCGGCCGCAAAATCATCCGCCTCGCCAACGAAAAAGACCGCGCCATCGGCGTCCTCTACAACGTCCGCGAAGAAAACGCCGCCTTCCTCGCCTTCTCCAAACATTTTCGCCGCCACGGCCTCCCTGTCCCCGAAATTTACGCCGAAGACCTCGCCAACGGCGCCTATCTCGAAGAAGACTTCGGCGACACTACGCTTTTCGAATTCCTTTCTAAAAATCGTTCGGGCCCAGACATCGCTCCTCAAGCAATCGAAGCCTACCGCAAAGTCGTCGGCGTTCTTCCGCGCTTCCAGGTCGAAGCCGGCCGCGACCTCGACTACTCTGTCTGCTATCCCAATCCCAGTTTCGACCGCCAATCCATCGCCTGGGACCTCAACTATTTCAAATACTATTTCCTCCGCCTCGCCGGCATCCTCTTCAACGAGCAAGCCCTAGAAGACGACTTCAGCCGCCTCACTGAATTCCTACTCGCCGCCCCGCGCGATTATTTTCTCTACCGTGACTTCCAGTCCCGCAACATCATGCTGCGCAACGGCGATCCCTATTTCGTTGACTACCAAGGCGGCCGCAAAGGCGCCCTGCAATACGACATTGCCTCGCTCATGTACGACGCCAAAGCCGACCTGCCCCCCGAACTCCGCCAGCAACTCCTTGATCACTATCTCGACCGCCTCTCCAGCTTCATCCCGCTCGACCGCGAAGCCTTCCTACGCCATTACTACGCCTACGTCTACATCCGCGTCATGCAAGCCCTCGGCGCCTACGGCTTTCGCGGCTTCTATGAACGCCGCGTTCATTTTCTCCAAAGCGTCCCCTACGCCCTGAAAAATCTCCGCTGGCTCCTTCACAACGTCCGCCTCCCCATCCCCCTGCCCGCGCTGATGAACGCCTTCAAAGACATGCTGTCCTCCGAAAAATTGCAATCTCTCGCCACCGACGCCGACAATCTCGTCGTCCGCATTTTCAGTTTTTCTTTCCACCACTCCTTGCCCGCTGACGAAACCGGCAACGGCGGCGGCTTCATTTTCGACGGCCGCAGCCTCCCCAATCCCGGCCGCGAAGAGCGCTTCAAAACTCTCACCGGCAAAGACGCCCCGGTCATTGACTACCTGAACCAGCAGGAAACCGTCCACCAGTTCCTGGCCAGCGTGTATTCCCTGGTGGATTCCAGCCTCGCCAACTACCAGCAACGCGGCTTCAAAAATTTAATGGTCTCCTTCGGCTGCACCGGAGGCCAGCACCGCTCGGTTTTCCTAGCCGAGCAATTGGCGAAACGCTTGCGCAATCGCAACGGCCTGGAAGTTGCCGTCCGCCATCTCGAACTCGAAAAACTCGGCAAGCGCAAATCCCCGCAATGAAAGCCATGATCCTAGCCGCCGGCCTAGGCACCCGCCTTCGCCCGCTCACCGACACTCGCCCCAAAGCCCTGGTCGAACTCTCGGGCCGCACCCTCCTCGAAATCACCCTAACTCGTCTCCGCACCTTCGGCGTCACCGAAGTCATCATCAACGTCCACCACTTCGCCGACCAAGTCATCGCCTACCTCAAATCCCACAACAACTTCGGCATGCGCATCGAAATCTCCCGCGAAGAAGTACTCCTCGACACCGGCGGCGGCCTAAAAAAAGCCGCCTGGTTTTTCCTCGAAGATCCTGCCGGCCTCGACGAACCCTTCCTCCTCCACAACGTAGACGTCATCAGCAACATCGACCTAAGCCGCATGCTCCAATTCCACAAAGAAAACCAAGCCCTGGCTACCCTGGCCGTCCAATCCCGCGAAACCTCCCGCCCCCTCCTCTTCGACAACCACAACCAACTCCGCGGCCGCCGTATCGACAACAAAGACACTCTCATTGCGAGCCCCCACGACACCGTCATTTCGAGCGATGCGAGAAATCTCTCTTCCTCCTCATCACTCGCTTACCCCGACCGGGTCGAGGCCACTCGCCACTCGCCACTTCCCCAGTCCCCCGAACCATCCCCTTTGCAACCCCTGGCTTTCTCCGGCATCCACCTCATCTCTCCCCGCCTCCTCCCCCTCCTCGCCGAAGAAGGCATCTTCTCCATCATCCCTTCCTACCTCCGCCTAGCCGCCCAAGGCGAGAAAATCCTAGCCCTCCGCGCCGACCAATACTATTGGCGCGATCTAGGCCGCCCCGCCGCCCTCGCCCAAGCCGCCCTCGACTTGCAACAGAAGATTGTTCTATGAACCTCCCCCTACCTTCTATTTGACGCATGCTCCCGTCCATTTCCATCCCCCAAATACCGCATCGGCGTAGTCCCCAACTGTTTCCGGAACATCGATATGAACGCGCTCGGACTGCTGTATCCTGCCTCCAACGCTGCTGCCGTCACTTTTTCCCCCGAAGCCATCAGTTGCAGTCCATGGAGCAGCCGAAGCTGCTGCCGCCACTTCCCAAAATTCATCCTCGTTTCTTCCAGAAATACGCGCTGAATCGTTCTCTTGCTCGCCCCGCAGTCCTCGCAAAGTCTTTCTAGGTCTCTTTGATCTCCCGGATCAGCCAGCAGAACCTTCACCACGCGCATCGCCCGCGAATCCGTCGGATGCGGCAACTGCAAAGGGACTGAGTCCACCGCCTTCAACTGCTCTAGAATAATCTCGATGATCCGCCTCTCCGCCAATACTTTCTTGTTCAACCTTTTGAACTTGCAGGCATGCAGAATCAGTTCCCGCAAGAGCGCCGAAACATTCATCACAAAACATTTTCCCCGTAGTGCCCGGCAAAGCCTGGGCAGAAAATACAGCGTCCTCATCGAAACCGGCCCCGACATCGCCACCGTGTGCGGTGTATTCGCCGGAATCCATACCGCACGCATCGGCGGCACCACCCATACGCCTTGCTTCGTCGCCAGCGTCATCACCCCGCTCGAAGCAAACAACAGTTGGTCCTCCGGATGCGAATGTTCAGGGATCACGTGTCCGTGAGCAAGGTCCGCCGATACGCTGGCCATCTCGCCAAGAAGCCGCCCATTTGGCGCATGAAGTATGCTTTGGCACCTGTGCGACATTTCTTGTCACAATATCGAGAGAATTCGCGCCCCGCAAGTGCTATTCCTATGACCACCTAACCCCAAAGCGAGTTGCTGTGGGACAGGCATTCTTGCCTGTCCCTCTTAGCGAGTGATTCAGCGGAATCATTCGTTTCTCAGCAGGCCGTTAGAAAGGGGCGACAGGAGGCAAAACATGCTCGCATCAGGAAAAATGGTCGGCTTTATCCCCACAACCGACTACGACAAGGCCCGCGATTTCTACGAAGGCAAGCTTGGATTTGAATTTGTAACCCTCGATAAATTTGCGCTGGTCATGTCCGTGGGTGGACACATGATTCGCATCGTCAAGATCCCGAGTTTCACTCCGCTTCAAGGCACCATCCTCGGATGGCAAGTCGAAGATATCCAAACCGTCGCCACCTGGCTGAGGGACCGCGGCGTCCCCCCGGAAAAGTATCCCTTCGCCCAGGACCAAAACCTCGGCATTTGGACCACCCCCGACGGCAGCAAAGTAGCCTGGTTCAAAGACCCCGACGGCAACATCCTCTCCATCAGCCAACACATGTCCTAACACGGGGAAACTTGGGATAAACTATTTCGCGCCTGACGCGTCAATAGCCTGTAGATCCCTGGAGGTACCATGAAGTTGCGCCTTCTATTTCTTTTTCAGCTTTCGTGCTTCCTTTCGGTGGCCTCCGCTCAAGAAGTTGCGCCTCCGGTGCCTCAGCGCCTGGATATTCACTCCAACGTTCTCAAAGAAGATCGCGTCATTTGGGTCCGCATGCCGCCCGGGTATCAGCAAAGCAAGGCCGTGTACCCGGTCGTCTATCAAACCGACGCACCGGGACACGTCAACGAAATCGGCAGCACTATCGACTTTCTGGTGAACAACAATCGCGTGCCCCCGCTGATCGTTGTGGGCATCGCCAACACCGATCGCAACCGCGACCTGACTCCCACCCACGCCGACATCAAGAATCCCGACGGCACCGTAAATGCTTTCCCCACTAGTGGCGGCGCGGACCGCTTCCTCGATTTCATCCAGACCGAACTGATTCCCGAAATCGAGAAACGCTACCGCACAGCGCCTTACCGCATCTTCGCGGGCCATTCGTTTGGTGGGCTGCTGGCCATCCACGCCCTCATCACCCGCCCCGACCTGTTCAACGCCTACATCGCCGTAAGTCCTAGCTTGCAATGGGACAACGGTCACACTCTGCATCAGGCGCAACAGTTTTTCTCGACTCATGCCGAACTCAAGAAAACGCTCTTCTTTTCCTTGGCTAACGAGGACACCCCTCCGAATCCGATGGGCGAGAACTTTGAGCAATTCCGGAAGACCTTGGCCGCTGGCGCGCCGAAAGGACTGATCTGGGATTCCGCGCATTATCCGGACGAGGACCATGGTTCCACCGTGCTCCGCGCGCACTACGCTGGCCTGCGGACCATCTTCTCTGACTGGCAAGTGCCTCGCGACGAAAATGGGCTTCCTGGCGGCGGCCTCGCCGGGTTGCAGCAGCATTTCCAAAAGCTGTCGGAGAGCTTTGGCTACCACATTCCTGTGCCGGAAAATACGATGAACAACCTTGGCTATCAACTTATGGGCGCCAAGAAACTTGACGAGGCTATCGCCGTCTTCAAGCAGAACGCTGAGCTATACCCTGGATCGGCTAACGTTTACGATAGCCTCGGCGAGGGTCTCGAAGCGGCAGGCAAGTTCGACTCCGCCACCCAGAACTTCCAGAAAGCCATCGAGATGGCAACGAAGAATAACGACGGCGCGTTGCCGGAGTTCAAAAGGCACTTGGAACGCGTCGCCGCTGAAGTCAAAGCAGCCGCCTCGAAGAATGCCAACTCACATTAGGGCAGGTCGCTACCAATCTAGTTTGGCTTTCTCTTCTGACTAAAAACTGACAACTGACAATGTTGCTTCACTTCGCTGGCGCTGCCGCCGTCGCAAATCCCAGCGCCTGCATCACCGCGTCATGCAACGTCACCCGCACCTGCTGAATCTTGGTGTTTTCGCGCGTCGGGTGTACGCGGTTCGTCAGCAGCACCACAAAAAGCTGCCGGTCCGGGTCAATCCAAATCGAAGTCCCCGTAAATCCGGTATGCCCAAAGCTGTGCGCCGAAAAATAATGCCCGCTCGAACCGCCTTCGGTCGGCACCGCCCAGCCCAGCGTCCGCGTCCCGCCGGAAAGCTGCTGCGGCGCAGTGAATTGCGCAATCGTCGCGCGCCGCAAAATTCTCTGGTGTACGTAAACGCCGCCGTTCAGTAGCATCTGGCAAAACGACGCCAGGTCCGGCGCCGTGCTGAATAGTCCCGCATGCCCCGAAACGCCGCCGATCGCAAACGCATTCTCGTCGTGGACTTCGCCCCGCACCAGTCGGTGCCGCAAATTGTTGTCGATTTCCGTTGGCGCAATCTGTGGCCATAGTTTTTTCGGAGGCTGGTACATCGTTTCCTTCATTTCCAGCGGCGAAAAAATATAAGTCTTCGCCAAATCATCGAGCGTTCGCCCCGTCAACCGCTCGATAATTTCCGCCATCAAAATAATTCCGAGGTCGGAATACACTTCTTTCGTACCCGGCTCGTAGTCCAGCGGCTCCGCAAAAATCTTCGTCAGGGTGTCCTGCTTGTTTTTCGACGTCCGCCAATACTCCTTGAACGGCGGCAACCCAGAAGTGTGCGTCAGCAAATGCCGCACCGTCACGCGGCGCCGCCACTCCGCGTTCGGCCCGCTCGCCCACTCCGGCAGATACCGCTCCACCTTCGCGTCCAGATCGAGTGGCGCGGCGAAGTCGCCTTCCGCCAATTTCGCCACCAGCGTTGTCGTCGCCACGACTTTTGTGAGCGATGCAATGTCGTACATTGTGGTCGGGGCTGTGGCCGCTGACTTCGCGTCGTAACTCAATTTTCCGAACGCATGCACCGAAACTTTTCCGCGATACCCAACCGCAAGAGTTGCTCCTGGAAATGCTTTATCGGAAATCGCCTTCTCGATTACATCGTATGCTGGCTGCAGTTGCGTTTCGCCGCGCACTTCCATCGGTCGCACCGTCATCGGGCTCGCCGGCAACTCGATTCCGAATCCTGCCTTCAAATTCACGCCCGGAATTGTCACCGGCAATTTCCCGCGTACGGGAATTTGCCCGAACAGCGCGCGCGCTATGGAAATTTGTGCGACGTCGCTGATTCCAAACGCCGCCAGCCACGTCTCCGCCTGCGGAAACCGTTCAATCAAATACGGGCTTCCGAATCCCACGGTGATCAACGGCTTGCCGGTCTTGTAAAGCTGCTCGGCCAACGCCTCCTGTTCCGCCGGAACATCGACATTTCCCTTGCGGTCGCTCACCCGCACAAACAAAGCGAGAATCGCCACGTCATACGAATCTGGCGGCGGCAATTTCAGAATCGAAGCATTCACAAACCGCGTATCCGCTCGCAGCGTGGTCACCGAATCGAATCGCGAACGCAGCTCGCGCTCCAAGTCTTCTCCCGGATACGGTTCCGGATCCGCATAAAACGCCAGCAGCAGCGCGCGTGAAGGTTTCGTTCCATCGAGCGGCAAGCGGTGTGGAGTGTCGCGAAGCAAAGTCACGCCGCGATCGGAAATCTCCTGCGCTTCTTTCTGCCACGCAGCGCTGCCGAATTTTTTGTTGATCGCATTCACGTCCACGAGCCGGCTTGCGTTCAGGCCTAGCCGCGCTTTCGCCTGAAGAATTCGCCGCACCGAAGCATCGAGCTGCTCTTTCGAGATTTGCCCCGACTTCACCGCTGCCTGCAATGCTTCAAACGCCGCATCCGGCACCGGCGGCATCAGCAAACAATCCGCTCCCGCGGCAACTGCGCGCACCGCCGCTTCTCCGGGCGCGTACCGCACGGTGATTCCGCCCATGTCCATCGCGTCCGTGACGATGAGGCCCTGAAAGCCGAGTTGTTTGCGAAGAACGTCGGTGAGGATGTTGTGCGATAACGTTGCGGGCGTGTTGGGATTGGGCTCGAGAGCAGGAACATTCAGATGCCCGGTCATGATGCTGTCCACATTCATGGAAATGGCCGCGTGGAAGGGAACCAGTTCCAACGCATCGAGGCGCGCGCGGTCGGCGCGAATCACCGGCAAATCAATGTGCGAGTCCGCGGCGGTATCGCCGTGGCCCGGAAAATGTTTGGCCGTCGCCAAGCCGCCATTTTCTTGCACACCGTGAACGAACTCGCGCACGAATTCCGCAACGCGCTCCGGATTTTCGCCGAAGGATCGCGTGTTGATGATTGGATTCCCAGGATTATTGTTTACATCCGCGTCCGGCGCATAGATCCAGTGAATTCCGACGGCGCGTGCTTCGAGCGCCGTGATTTTGCCCATGGTGTACGCATCTTTCACATCACCGCCAGCCGCCAGCGCCATCGCCGTTGGGAACGACGTGCCTTCATCCAGGCGCATCGCCGTGCCGCGTTCGAAGTCCGCGCCAATCAGCAGCGGCAGTTTCGACTTGGCCTGGAGCTGGTTGTTCAGCACCGCCGTGGGATAAGCCTGGCTCTTTACGATGCCCAGCGGCGACCCTTGCGTAATGTTGATAAATCCTCCCACGTGTAGGTCGGTCACGTCGTGCAGGATCTGCCGGTAGGCCGCCGTGTCCATGGCCGTAAAACTCCCGTGATAGGTGGTGAAAAGAAGCTGACCAATCTTTTCGTCCACCGTCATTTTCCGCAGCGTGCTTTCCGCCCAGGCTTTCGCGACAGGCGACAATTTTTTCGCCGTGCTCTTTGCCGGAACGGCGTTTTCTTTGGCGACGGTTTGTTTTGCGAAGGCGCTGCGGTTTTGGCTGCGTGCGTTATAGGCCATAAAGAGAACGATTAAGATAGGGATCACGAGCAAAAAACGGACGCGGCGTCCTACCATCGGTTGGAATCCCCCAGTGGCCGCCAGCAGTCCTGCATTTATTGATAACACACGCACATCGCGCTCTCAACGCGGCTTCGGCGGACGCGTTCCAGAATATCATTGTATGGTTTCGATAGCGGGGGACCCTTTGACAGGACTCAAGCGCGCGCACTTAACTCTTATCCATTTCACTATCTTTGTCGCGATTCTTTCGCTCAGCGCTTTGGGGACGCGTGCCGGAGCGAGACATTCGGGTCGCGCGGCGCGTGTTCAAACCGGCCTCGATGTTCTCGAATCACAGAAGTTCGCTGCTCTTCGCGGCAAGCACGTCGGCCTGATCACCAATCACACGGGGTTGGATTCGCAAGGCCGCAGCACCCTTGAGCTGCTGTCGCATGCGCCTTCCGTGCAGCTGGTAGCCTTATTCAGCCCGGAACACGGCCTCGCCGGGCGCAACGATGAAAAGATCGCTTCTTCCAAAGATCCCTCCACCGGCCTTCCCGTTTATAGTCTCTACGGCGAAACGCGGCGTCCCACCGATGAAATGCTCAATGGCATTGACACGCTGGTCTTCGACGTTCAGGACGCCGGCGTGCGTTTCTACACGTACACGGCAACGATGGCCTACTGCATGGAGGAAGCCGCCAAACACAACATCGCTTTCTTCGTGCTCGACCGTCCCAATCCCCTGGGCGGCGAAATTGTGGAAGGCCCAATGCTCGACGCTGATAAAACGAGTTTCGTGGCGTACTATCCATTGCCGGTGCGTTATGGCCTCACGATCGGGGAACTCGCGCAGCTTTTCAACGCCGAGAATCACATCGGCGCCGACCTTCAAGTGATTTCCATGAAGAACTGGCACCGCAACTATTTCTTCGAAAGCACGGGCATCAAGTGGATTCCACCCTCACCGAATCTCCGGACCATCAAGGGTTCCATGCTTTATCCGGGAATCGAAATCCTCCAGAGCGTGGGAGTCTCCGTCGGACGCGGCACGCAAACCCCGTTCGAAGAATTCGGTGCGCCGTGGCTCAACGGCGATGAAGTGGCCGCGGCTCTGAATGCGCGCAATCTCCCGGGCGTGCGTTTTTCCGGACAGCCCTTCATACCCATTGCCGGTCTGTACAGTGGACAACGCTGCGGCGGCGTTGCCGTTCGCGTCACCGATCGCTTCAAAGTCCGTTCCATGCGCGTGGGCCTGGAAATCGCCGCGATTCTGCAGAAACTCTACCCAAAACAGTTTGAAGTCTCGAAGCTGGTCGAACTCGTTGGAAACGCGGACACTGTGCAGCAGCTGCAGTCCGGCGTGCCCCCGGAAAAAATCGTGGCGAGTTGGACGGACAATCTCGCGGAATTCGACAAAGTTCGCCGCAAATATTTTCTCTATAAATAGAGGTCGAACTATTTCAGAATGCGAAGCAGATTCAGAGTAGGTCCTATTGGCACCCTGTCGGCCACGCTCCTGCTTCTCTGTTCCTGCTCAAAGAAGCCAGAGCATACCTTGTTTCCTGCCGGTTCGCCGATGGCCGATTCGATCCAATTTCAATATGCCGTTTATATGCTGCCGATTCATGCCAAGAATCCATCCGCCGTGCTTCAAGAGGCCCTGGCAAAGAAATACGCTGGCTTGAAACTGGTAGCCGAGATCCCAACGGAGCCACGAGAGATGGTTGTGAGCGCGCACTTGCAGAAGCATGTGCAGCAAGAATACGCACCGCCGAGTATGGAATCTCTTCAGTACTTCGGGCACGGTCTCAGTCAAGAGCAAGCTCAGGCCCTACAGAAATCAGAAGAGGCCTTCGTCTTGCAGTTTTCCCACACCAGGGAAAATGTTTGGGCCGGGCTGCGCAATGCCAATGCGCTCGTCGAAGAGATCGCCAGAAAGACGAACGGTTTGGTGTGGGATGAAGAAACCCGGGAAGTTTTTTCACCCGATGCCTGGCACGAGAAGAGATTGAAGCCCTGGTCTGGAGAGGTGCCTGACATATCGGGCCAAACGGTGATCCATGTCTACAAAAAGGACGAGCTCGAAAGAGCCATCACGTTAGGTATGACAAAGATCGGATTGCCTGACGTTGTTGTTGACGGTATTTCATGGTCTTCAAACAGGGAGGTTGGACACCTTGTCAATCTTTTTTGCCAGGCGATGGCGGAAGGGGCAGTTTTTGAGAAGTCGGGTAAGTTCAGCCTGCAGCTTCGGGCTATCAAGAATTCAGAAGTCCGCGACGCTCAGTTGAAATCCCTCAAGGGCAACTCCATGGGCGTGGCTTATCTTTCTCTAAGGCCGGGCGTGTGGGAGGAAGGCGATCCAAAGAATCGGCTAATCCAACTTACGGCTGAAAGATATGTGGGAAACGACGCACCTGCCAAACAAGACCGAATGACTAGCTGTTTCTTCGGTTGGGAAGACAAAGTGACAGATGTTGAACACAGTGAGGAGTTGCTCGAGGAAAGCCGCAAGGAAAGGGCGAAGCTGCCGGGGCTACAGAAAGATTTTAATGCCGGTCTGCAGCCGGATGAATTCATTCTGGTGAAGGCTCCATTCAAAACGCCCGACGGGGGTAACGAGTGGATGTGGGTCGAGATCACCTATTGGAAGGGAAACCTCATCAGAGGGACCCTCGATAATGAGCCTTTCAAGATCGCGGATCTGCGCGCCGGACAGGTTGTCGAAGTTTGGCAAGGAGACGTCTTTGACTATATCCGGCAGTTTCCCGACAAACATCGGGAAGGAAACACCACGGGCGAGATTATTCGCAAAATGGAACAGAAACAAAGCGGGTCTACCCCTTCCTCCGAGAGCCGCAACCAAGTTGCTTCGCCGGCCCAGAACGTTAACTGCAATCCGGACTAGGACTCGAACGAAACCGATCGAAGGACCGCCGGAGGCCGAACTGCGATTGCGAGCCCTATATCCTTTGGGGATGGGCCTTGTCAGTTCCTTCCCACAGTCGTCAGCATTGGAGATGTGATACATTTCCCGCATGCGAATTGTGTCGCTGCTGCCGTCGGCTACGGAGATTCTGTTTGCGCTGGGGTTGGAGCGCGAAATCGTGGGCGTGAGCCACGAGTGCGACTTTCCCCCACAGGCGAAGACGAAACCGGTGGTGATACATTCGCGGATGCCGCACGACGCGGCGCCGGCGGAAATTGACCGGCTGGTGAGCGAGTACGTGCATCGTGGCGAGAGTTTGTACGCCGTCGATGCCGAAGCGCTGGAGAAGCTGGCCCCGGATCTCATTGTCAACCAGGACTTGTGCCATGTTTGCGCAGCGTCGCCCGACGATCTGGCCACGGCGTTGACGCGCTTCGAGCGGCGGCCGGAAGTTCTCTGCCTCAATCCGCAGGATTTGGGCGATGTTTGGCGCGACATTTTGTGGGTGGGTGAAGAAGCCTGCCGCGGCCCGCAAGCGGAAGCGCTAGTGAAGCAGATCGGCGAGCGGCTCGGCGCGCTGGAACGGCAGTTACCGCCATCCGTGGATCGTCCCCGCGTTGCGTTCCTCGAATGGCTGCAGCCGTTTTACGTTGGGGGCCATTGGGTTCCGGAAATGATTCACGTGGCGGGCGGAGCAGACGTCTTGGGCAAAGTGCGCACGCCCTCTTTCCGCGTTCATTTGCAGGACATCGTCGAGGCCGAACCGGAGATTCTTCTTATCGCGCCCTGCGGGTACAGCGCGCAGCAGGCGCGCGACGAATATCGCTCGATGGATTTTCCCGAGCAGTGGAACGCTATGCCGGCCGTTCGCAATGGGCGCGTCTACGCACTCGAAGCGAGCAGCTACTTTTCGCGCCCCGGTCCCCGCCTCGTCACCGGCATCGAGACACTCGCCAAGCTTTTCCATCCCGCGATGGAAGTTCCGCGCGAAGCCGAAGCCGCCGTCGTGACAATCCATGCGAGCGCGCACGCCCGCGCCGCTACCACTTAGCTTCTGCACCGCTGCCGTTTGCTTTGGGACACCTGTTCCAAAGACCAGTTGACAATTCTCATTTTATATATAGGATTATTATATGTAAGGGAGAGCCCTATGATTGGAAGTGGAATCAAGCGCGGCACAGCTGAACTCGCGATCCTCAGCGTTCTGGAGGAGGGTCCGCTTCACGGCTACGAAATGGCGCGGCGCATTGAGGCACAAACCAAGGGAGCGCTGCGCTTCACGCTCGCGGCGCTCTATCCCATGCTGTACCGCATGGAGCAGCGCGGCTGGATTCGCGGAAGCTGGGAAACGAGCAGCAACGGCCGGAAGCGCCGCTGTTACCGCCTCACTCCTTCCGGGAAGAAAAAGCTAGTGCCGCTCCGCAAGGAGTGGGAGGAACTTTTCGGCGCTCTGAAGCGGCTGACCAAGGTGGCCCATGCCTGATTGGCAAAAACTTGTCCGTAGGCGGCTCGCCGGCCTTGTACTGGAGCCCGCAGAGCGAGCCGGGGTAATTGCAGAGCTCGCGGCGCATCTTGAACAGGTTTTCGAGGAATGGCGCGAGCAAGGGCTGGCAGAAGAAGAGGCCATCCGGCGTACGCTATCACAAGTCGAGGATTGGCAGGACTTGCGTCGTCGGATTCAAACTTCCAGGACAAAGGAGAACATTATGACGAACCGGGTTAGGCAATTCTGGTTCCCCAGCCTGTTGACTCTTCTATTGTCGATGGGCCTCCTCATGCTGATCCAGTTTCTTGGTCCTAACCCCTGGATAGCCGCCCGAAGGAGCGGCTGGTCTCTCATCGCCCCTGCTGCGGTGGTCTACCTTCCTTGGCTGTTTTTGCTCCCTTTAATTGGAGCGATGGGGGCATACCTCTCGAATCGAGCGGGTGGGTCGCAGCGCACCATGTTCTCCTCCATCGTTTTTCCCGTCTTGCCTTACTTGGTTTTTTTCCTTTTGGCACTACCCGTGACGGCCCTCTTCAATGAAAGCCTCGGGCACAACATCATGTTCCTTGCTTTGTTTCTTGGCTTATTGGTTTGGGTGGTGGCTCCCGCTGCGGCGCTCCTTACAGGGGGACTGCTGTCAAAATTTTTTGTTTCACGTCGGCCGGACACCCGGCGAGTTGCCAGCAACTGAGAGCGACTGGTTCCAGCGGCGATAGAAGGGAAGCCCCGCGAGAATCAGGAGCAGGCCGATCGAGGAGCGGCCGGGACGTTGGAGCCAGATATTGAAGGTGAGGGCGAGAGCGCCGGCAACAAAAATTCCGGGGACCCAGGGATAGCCCCAGCAGCGATAGGGGCGGGGCAAATCGGGCTCGGTCTTGCGCATCCGAAACATTGCAAGCACGGCCGCCCCGTAAAATATCCAGGCCGCGAAAATAAAAAGATTTGTAAGTTCTTCAAATGTTCCTGTGAGGGCCATCAGGCTGGCCAGCACGCCCTGAAAAATCAGCGCGCGCCCGGGCGTGCGGAATTTCGGGTGAATGCCTTCCGCGATCTTGAAAAAGATTCCGTCGCGGGCCATCGCGTAGCCGACGCGCGCTCCGCTCAGCACCGAGGAGTTCATCGAGCCGAGGGCGGAGATGACCATGGCCAAGGTGATCCAATTGGCTGCCGCGGCGCCCTTGATGTGCTCAACGACATCGGAGGCGATGTGGCGTGAGGCGGCCACGGTTTCGAACGGCAACACTTTTAAGCAGGCGGCGCTGAAGAGGAGATAAACCACGGCGACGAAGGCGACTCCGCCGACGAGCGCGCGCGGGAAATTTTTCCGCGGGTCTTGCACTTCGGAGCCGACCAGGTTCAGGTCTTCCCAACCGTCGTAGGCCCAGAGCGCGGCCGCAAGAGTCGCAAGAAACGCGCTGAAAATGGCGCCGGCACCCATGTCTGCTGCAGGCCAAAACGGTTGCGTTCCACTCGCTTGAGTGCTTGCCGGGGCAAAGAACGCAACACCAATCACAATCGCCACGGAGGTGATCTTGATGGTGGTCAAGAATACCTGGACCGCGCCGCCGAGCCGCACGCCAAGATAATTCACTCCCGTCATGGCCATAATCCACAAAACCGCCAGCGGCTGCGCCCAGGTGAACACAAAATCGTATGGCTTAATCCAGGCGGTCAGGCCGGGAATGGCGATGTGAACGCTGAAGAGCGGCGCGGCGATGACCGGAAGGAGAAAGCTGAGGAAGCGCATCATGCCGGCGGAGATGGAGGCGAGAGAACTGGGGCGGCCAACGATGGAATGCATCCAGCCAAAGAGGAAGCCGTAAACCGGTCCGAAGCCGCGGCGCAGATAGGCGTATTCGCCGCCGGCTTCGGGAATCATGGAGCCCAATTCGGCGAAGGAAAATGCCCCGAAGATGGAAAGAATCGCGCCGATGATCCACGCGGTGAATACAACGGAGACGCTGCGGCCTTCGCGGGCCATTTCGGCGGGCTTTAGGAAAATGCCCGTGCCGATCATCGTGCCGATGACGATGGCGCCGGAAGCCCACGCGCCTAGACCGCGCACCAGCTCGAGACGTTTTTCGGTCAATCCATCCTGCCTTCGCCATCGA
>Ga0210405_10002653_pt1 | contig 18375 bp, 17 predicted proteins | sample IncBWH11MmetaG_FD_155492 | JGI IMG/M metagenome (GOLD analysis project Ga0210405, IMG submission 155492) | Forest soil microbial communities from Barre Woods Harvard Forest LTER site, Petersham, Massachusetts, United States - Inc-BW-H-11-M | ecosystem: Environmental > Terrestrial > Soil >... | reverse complement strand
CACTCACTGTTTTTCTTGCGGTGCTGAACTACCGGGGCATTCGCTGGAGCGCGACGTTTCAGAACTGGACGACGGGTCTCGTGCTTTCGCTGTTCATCATCCTTCTGGGCATCAGCGCCGTCCGCGGCGCTCCCGCCAATTTTCATCCCGCGTTTCGCACCACTCCGTTCGTTTCGATCCTGCTGACGCTCCAGATCGTGCCTTATTTCATGACCGGGTTCGAATCGGTGCCCAAAGCGGCGGAGGAAGCCCACCCGGGTTTTCGTTCCACGGGATTTTCTCGCGCCATCCTGATGGCTGTTCTCGTGGGCGCGGGTTTCTATGTCCTCGCCGTCGCGGCGGTGGCCTACGTTGCCCCCTGGCAGGGTTTGCTCGGAAAGCGATTTGCAACCGCCATCGCCTTCGAACAAGCGCTTGGGGCGCAATGGCCCGTCCGATTGATTGTCATCATGGCCCTCTTCGGGCTGTCGCAATGTTTCAACGGCAACTTTGTCGCGTCCACTCGTTTGTTATTCGCTTATGGCCGCCGCGGATCGATTAATCCGCGCTTTGGCCAAGTACACGAAAAATTCCTGACCCCCAGCATTGCGATCTTCGGAATTACCGCGGGAACGCTGGCCGGTCTTTTTTTGGGAGATGCCCTGCTCGTTCCCGTCACCGAAGTGGGTTCAATGGCTTCGGCCCTCGGATGGTTCGCCGCGTGCCTCTCTTTCTGGATTGTGGAGAAACGCGCCTCGATTCGCATCGTGACGGGGCTGGGCATGACTGTCTCCTTGCTGCTCTTCCTGATGAAAGTTCTGCCCGCGGTCCCCGGGCACTCTTCACTCGCCGAGTGGATCGCCTTCGGCGTCTGGGTCGTTCTCGGATTTCTGCTGCGCAACCGGAGCAAGAGTGGAAAATAAATCGCTTGGCTTCGGCAATGGAAGGGAGAACTGGCCACTCGAACGCGAGCGACATTCGAGAGAGAGCGGCCCCTCGTGTATACTTTTGAAGGCGCAACGCTCTGCCATCGATGATTCCATTCCTCTATCTTGGACCTCTGACAATTCCGACCTTCGGCCTCATGGTCGCCACCGGCCTTTTGGCCGCCGCATATCTTTTGCAAGCGGATTTTGACCGCCGCCGCGCACAATTCGAGAAGAGCGGCTACCTGAAAAGCGGCAAGCCGAGCCATCACGACGAAGGGTTTCTTATCATTGGCATCGCCGGACTCGCCGGCCTGGTGGGGGCACGCCTCTATCACGTTTTGGAAAGCCCGCGAGAGTTGATGGCGGATCCCTCGGTGCTGTACAGCCGGTTTGGGTTCGCCTGGTTCGGCGGATTCCTAGGCGGTTTCGTCGCACTATTGTTCTTGGCGCGGCATTACAAGATTCCTTCCCTTGAATTCATGGACCTGTGCTCGCCAGCGGCGGCGGTAGGCTACGCCATCGGGCGCATTGGCTGCCTGCTTTCCGGCGACGGCGATTACGGCGTGCCAACCTCGTTGCCCTGGGGCATGAGCTTTCCCAACGGCGTCGTGCCGACAACGGCCCGCGTGCATCCGACACCCATTTATGAATTTTTTATCTGGTTGGCAATTGCGGCGGTCCTATGGCGCATGGGAAAAAAAGCAGTGAGTGGCGCACGGCCCAGGGGCGAAATCTTCTGTGGCTACTTGATCTTGACGGGCATGGCGCGATTCCTGATTGAATTCATCCGTATCAATCCGCGATCCTTTTTCGGACTTTCGAACGCGCAGACGGCAAGCCTTGTGTCCGTCGTCATCGGCGTCCTTCTGTTCTGGCGGATTCGAGGCAGCTCGAATTTGCCATCGAAATCTTCTTGATTTCCATTTAGTGCAAATAGGAAATCCCCGGAAGGGGACATCCGGGGACATTCGGGCCAGGAAACTTCGCGAGCGCTAGAGCATTTGCCGCAAGACGTACTGCAAAATGCCGCCGTGATGGTAGTAGGAAACTTCCTCCGGTGTATCCGCGCGCGCGATCGCCGAGAACGTCTTTACTTTTCCGTCCGCCGATTTGGCGCGCACCGTGACCTGCTTTTTGGGCGCCAGTGAAGCCACGCCCTCGATCTCAAATATCTCGTGCCCCGTCAGCCCCAGCGATTCGCGATTTTCCCCTGCTTTGAATTCCAGTGGGAGCACGCCCATGCCGACGAGGTTGCTGCGGTGGATGCGTTCGTAACTTTCAGCGATGACCGCGCGCACGCCCAGCAGCCGCGTGCCCTTCGCCGCCCAATCGCGCGATGACCCAGATCCGTATTCTTTTCCGGCGAGCACCACTAGCGGCACGCCCGCCTCGCGATATTTCACCGCCGCTTCGTAAATTGTCATCTTCTCGCCATCCGGAAGGAACAGCGTCCAGCCGCCTTCGGTGCCCGGGGCGAGCTGGTTGCGCAGACGGATATTCCCAAACGTCCCGCGCATCATGACCTCGTGATTCCCGCGCCGTGCGCCATAAGAATTGAATTCATGCGGCTTCACGCCGTTGGCGATCAGGTATTTCCCCGCGGGCGAGTCCACGGGAATCGAGCCGGCCGGCGAAATGTGATCGGTAGTTACGCTGTCGCCAAGAATGGCGAGCACCTTCGCGCCGTGAATGTCCGCGAGCGCCGCCGGCGTCTTCGGCATGTTTTCGAAAAACGGCGGCAGCTTGATGTACGTTGATTTCGGATCCCACTTGTAGATATCGCCTTTGGGGACCGTCAAGGACTTCCAGTGCGCGTCGCCTTCGAACACTTCGCCGTATTGCTTGGTGTATTGCGCAGTAGTAACGGAAGCACGCACGGTCGATTCGATTTCCTGTGGCGTAGGCCAGATGTCCCGCAGATAAACCGGCTTGCCGGCGGGGTCGTTGCCGAGCGGTTCACTGGTTAGGTCCACGTCCATGCGCCCCGCAAGCGCGTAAGCGACGACCAGTGGCGGCGAGGCCAGGTAATTGGCGCGCACTAGCGGATGAATGCGGCCCTCGAAGTTGCGATTGCCGCTGAGCACCGCAACGGCGATCAGCTGATTGTCCTTAATGGCTGCCCCAATAGCGTCTGGCAATGGCCCGCTGTTGCCGATGCACGTGGTGCACCCGTAGCCGACCAGATGAAAATTCAATTTCTCGAGATAAGCCGTCAACCCGGCAGCGAGCAAGTAATCGGTCACAACCTTTGAACCGGGCGCAAGGCTGGTCTTGACCCACGGCTTGACGTGCAAGCCGCGCTCAACGGCTTTCTTCGCAAGCAAGCCTGCGCCGAGCATCAGCGAAGGGTTGGAAGTGTTGGTGCAACTGGTGATGGCGGCGATGACCACTGCGCCGCTGGAAAGATCGAACGAGTCGCCGTTATTTCGCACCGCAACGTGCTTGGCCGGCGTTCCTTCCACAACTTTCGTGAACGAAGCTTTGGCCTGGCGCAGCGCCACGCGATCCTGCGGACGCTTGGGGCCGGCGACCGTGGGCTCAACCGTACCCAAATCCAATTCCAGCGTGTCATTGAAGAGCGGCGCCGGCGTCTTATCGCTGCGGAAAAGCATCTGCTCCTTGCAATACGCTTCGACAAGGGCAATCTGCTCCGCCGAGCGCGCTGTGAATTGCAGATAAGCGAGCGTCTCCGCATCAACCGGGAAGAAGCCCATTGTCGCCCCATACTCCGGGGCCATGTTGGCAATCGTGGCGCGGTCAGGAACGCTCAGCGTGGACAGGCCCGAACCATAGAACTCCACGAACTTTCCGACGACGCCTTTTTTCCGCAACATTTCTGTAACGGTCAAAACCAAATCCGTCGCGGTCGCGCCTTCGCTCAAGCGCCCGTGCAAACGGAATCCGACGACTTCCGGAATGAGCATCGAAGATGGCTGGCCGAGCATGGCCGCCTCCGCTTCGATCCCCCCAACGCCCCAGCCGAAAACGCCCAGGGCATTGACCATGGTGGTGTGCGAATCCGTGCCCACCACCGAATCAGGATAGGCTTCAAAACGGTTGCCGTAAGGCATCGCGCACACCACTCGCGCTAGGTATTCCAGGTTCACCTGGTGGCAGATGCCGGTGTCTGGCGGAACGACTTTGAAATTCTGAAACGCTGTCTGCCCCCAACGCAGGAACGCATACCGTTCAACGTTACGCTGGAACTCCAGCTCCGCATTTAACCCGAACGCGTTGACGTTGCCGAAATTATCCACCTGCACGGAATGGTCGATGACCAGCTCCGCAGGAAACAGCGGATTGATGCGCTTCGGGTTGCCGCCCATGCGTTGCACCGCTTCGCGCATGGTGGCGAGATCGACGATCGCCGGGACCCCGGTGAAGTCCTGCAGCAGCACGCGCGCGGGCATGAACGCAATCTCTTTTTCCGGAGCGCCCGGCCGCCAGCCAGCCAGCGCCCGGATGTCTTCGGCATGGACGAACCGGCCATCCTCGCAGCGCAACAGGTTCTCCAGAAGAATGCGCAGGGAAAAGGGCAGCTTTGCCAGGTCGGCGACGCCCTCCTTTTCCAGAAATTCGAGGCGGTGAATGTCGAAGGTCTGAGCGCCCACGCTCAGTTTGTCGCGTGTGCGGAAAGAATTGCCCGCGTTGATCGCCATCCTGACAGTCCTTTCGCTGTGAATCCTAACCCTCTATGATAGCCGAAATTGAATCCCAGCGCCGCGCGGCTATACTGGTGGGGCCGTGAACATCGTGCTCATTTCGACCTACGAACTGGGGAGGCAGCCTTTCGGCCTGGCGTCGCCCGCAGCTTGGCTGCGCAAACGCGCCCACAACGTTGTCGCGCTCGACCTTGCGCGGCAGCCGCTTGATGAGGCTGCCATCGGCGAAGCCCAGCTGATCGCCATCTATTTGCCGATGCATACCGCCACGCGGCTAGCCGCGCAACTCATTCCGCAGTTGCGTAAACAGAATCCAAGCGCCCATCTCTGCTGTTACGGTCTGTACGCTCCCATGAACGTCGAATATCTTCGCGCGCTCGGCGTATCCACGATTCTCGGCGGCGAATTCGAAGAAGGGCTGGTGCGCCTGGCGGAGCATCTGTCGACAAATGGCAAGCAGTCCGGCGCGCAGCCCGCGGACTCCCTGATCTCCCTGGCTCGTTTGCAATTCGAAGTGCCGGATCGCTCGGGAATGCCTCCGATGGAGAAGTATGCGCATCTCATCGTTCCCGGGGATGGCTTTCGGATCGTTGGTTCGACGGAAGCCAGCCGCGGCTGCAAGCATCTCTGCCGCCATTGCCCCGTCGTGCCCGTTTACAAAGGAGTGTTTCGGATCGTCAGCCGGGACGTGGTTCTCGAAGACATTCGCCGCCAAGTGGCCGCAGGGGCGCAACACATCACCTTCGGCGATCCGGATTTTTTTAACGGCATCCGTCACGCCATGGAACTCGTGGAGGCCTTTCACCGTGAATTTCCGGCGGTGAGCTACGACGTGACCATCAAAATCGAGCACTTGCTCAAATATGAGGAGCACCTGCCGGTGCTTCGCGATACCGGCTGCCTTTTTGTGATCAGCGCGGTCGAATCCCTGGATGATGCGGTGCTTGGTTTTCTCGATAAGGGACACTCGCGCGAAGATTTTCTCCGTGTCGTCAAAACGTTCCGCGAAATGGGCATGACCCTTCATCCGACGTTCGTGCCGTTCACGCCCTGGACGACCGCGGATGGCTACCTGGATTTGCTGCGGGTGATCGAGCAACAGGGTGTGATTGAAAATGTCGCGCCCATTCAGCTTGGCATTCGTTTGCTCATTCCGGAAGGCTCGCGCATGCTGGAATTAGAAGACGTGCGCCGTCTGGTTGGAACCTTCGATCCGCAGTCCCTGGCGTACCCCTGGAAAAACGCCGATCCGCGCGTGGATGCCCTCAGCGAAACCGTGCAGAATATCGCCGCCGCAGCGGAGCTGCAAAAAGAATCGCGGGCGGCTACCTTCGAACGGATCTGGAAGGCTGCGCACGCCGCGGCCGAATTGACCGCTCCGCGGATCAATCTAGCGGCGCAGCCACAAGCCGGGGTTCCATTTCTCAGCGAACCCTGGTACTGCTGCGCCGAGCCGACCCGCGACCAGTTGGTCTCCATAGGTGCCCCGACGCCGGTGGCGAAAACTGCCGTAGCCAGCGCCGACGGCTTCGTTTGATCGGCAAAAACGCGCTTGTCTTGTAGGAGCGGCCTTCTGAGGCGGGCCGCTCCGAATGAATAACGTAGGCTACCAATGACGAGCCCATCCAAACGATTGCTGCTCTTCACCGCCAAACTTGGCTACCAAACGCGAAGTTTTGAAGAAGCCGCGCGCAACCTCGGCGTGCAACTCGTCTACGTCACCGATCGATGCCACCAACTGGAAGACCCCTGGGGCGACCAAGCCATCCCCGTTCATTTCGAAACGCCTGAAGTCGCTTCCTACACCATGATGGAAGCCCTTCGCGGTCAGGAGGTCAGCGGGATTCTCGCTCTTGGCGATCGCCCTGCCGCGGCGGCCGCTTACGCCGCGCGTGGTCTGGGAGTCCGTTACAACCATCCCGCAGCCGTCGAGACCTGCCGCAGCAAGCTGCGCATGAAAGAAGTTTTTCGAGACGCCGGCTTAACCGTCCCGTGGTTTCGAAGTCTTCCCATCGATCCCGCGCCCGAGCCGGTGCTGCTGGGGATTTCCTATCCCTGTGTGCTGAAGCCACTTTCGCTTTCGGCGAGCCAGGGCGTTGTGCGGGCCAACAACCGGGAGGAGTTTCTCGCCGCGGCCACACGGGTCCGGCGCTTGCTCAAATCCCCTGAGGTTCTCGCCACTCGCGAGCCGAATCTGGATCAAATGCTCGTGGAAGGTTACATACCGGGCAGGGAAGTGGCCGTCGAGGGGCTTATCACGGATGGCGCTCTGCGCCTGTTGGCGATCTTCGACAAGCCCGACCCACTCGAAGGCCCGTACTTCGAAGAGACGATCTACGTTACACCTTCGCGGCTTCCCGAATCCGTACAGCACGCCATCGAGAAATGTGCGAGAGACGCAGCGCGAGCGCTGGGTCTTTCGCATGGACCAATCCACGCGGAATTTCGCATCAACGATGATGGCGTGTGGCCTCTGGAAGTAGCGCCCCGGCCGATCGGCGGGCTCTGCGCTCGGGCTCTGCGCTTTTCTTTTGATGGGGCAAGCGAGCCTATCGGGCTCGAAGAGCTTCTGGTTCGCCACGCGCTGGAACTCCCGGGATGGAATTCGCCACGCGAACCGCTGGCCTCCGGCGTAATGATGATTCCCGTTCCCAAGAGCGGCATTCTGGAGGGCGCTGCGGGGGAAGATGCAGCTCGTTCGGTTCCTGGAATCACCGAACTCGCGATCACCGCGAGGTTGCACGATGCCATCGCCGCCTGGCCGGAAGGCTCGAGCTATCTGGGGTTTCTATTTGCCCGCGGGAGCACGCCGGAAAAACTCGAGCAGGCGCTCCGCGAAGCCCATGAAAAATTATCGTTCACCATCAAGCCTGGCCTGCCCGTCGAACATCCCGCGACTCGCCGCATGACCGGCCAGGGGAATTAACTCTTCGCCTTGGGCGCGACGTATCCCTCGGGCAATTTCGCGCCCTCGCCGAAGAAAAACTGCTCCATCTGCTCTTCCATGATTTTCTGCGAGTTGGGATCGAGCGGATTCAGCCGGTACTCGTTCATGACCATCTTGGAATGCTCCAGCCAAAGTTTCCAGGCGTCCTTCGAAACGCTCTCGTAGACGCGCTTGCCAATCTCTCCCCGCCACGGAATGCGGTCCAGCCCGGGCAATTCTTTGCCGAATTTCACGCAATGCACCATGCGCGTGCCGGGCTTCACCGCTTCGCTGGCCGCCGGTGCGGGATCACAAGATTCATTCGCCATGCTTTTCTCCTCACGCGCGTTCTTCCTTCTCACCTTACTGCAAACCCCGCGAAATTCCTAGCTGCGCACCCGACTTCTCCTGCCGGTTCGCGCGAGTCTGCTCGCCTCCAGTCCGCCCGCATTTGCGGTTCACGGCTGAATTATGGATATAGCCAGAGCAACAAGAGTAGAATCATGCCGCACGGAATTCCCAGGAGACAACTTGTCGCTACCTAAGCAGGCGATATTTCCAGGTCTTCTGGAGAGCGCCTATCGGCGGGAGCTGCAAAACCTCTCTGCCAGTAACGCTCTTGCCCGGCTCTGGGCCAAAGACATTTCCCTTTGGCCGGCCGAACAGTTCCAGGTGGAATCCATAAAGAGCAATCTGCGTTGGCTCGATTTGCCCGGGCAGTTGCCGCCGCTGCTCTCCCGCGTGGCCGCCAGCGCCGCGATGATTGAGCCCGCGGGCTTCGAAGATGTGGTTCTTGTCGCGATGGGAGAATCCAACCTGGCGGCCAGAAGCATTTTGCGCCTGCCTGCTGCGAAACTGGCGAAAAGAACTTTCCTGCTCGACACCATCGATCCTGATTCTCTGCGGGCTTTCGATGAGCATCTGCGCCTCGACAAGACCCTCTTCATCTTTGCCAGCAAATCAGGCAAGCACATCGAGGCGCACTCCTTGCTCTTGTATTTCCTGGACAGGCTGCGCACTGCCGGAGTCCCTTCTCCCGAGCGTCATTTTGTCATTCTCGCCGAAGAAAATTCTTACCTGGGCGAACTCGCCGGGGAATATGCATTCCTTGACAGCTTTTTTGATCCTCCGGGCATTCATGGCCGCTTTTCTTCGCTGATTCATTTCAATTTCTTCCTAGCCTCTCTTTGCCGTTTGGATCCAAATGATCTACTCACGCGTACCATTGCCATGCGCGATGCCTGCGGGCCTTCTGCTTCGCAGAACGCCAATCCTGCCGTATCGCTCGCAGCCTGCCTCGCCGCCGCGGAAATCGAGGGCCTGGACCGCTTGTGCTTTTTCACCACAGACACCCTGAATCCGGTGGCCCGCCGAATCGGCTCTTTGGTGGGAGGCAGTACCGGGAAGGAAGGGCAAGGAATCGTCCCTATTTTCGGACACCCCTCGCACGAACTTGCCATGCTGCGTAAAGGTTGCATCGTCGCCATTCTGAAAATGGCCGCGGATGAAAACCCTGAACTCAGCAAGAGAGGTGACGAGTTGCTCCATGCCGGCGTGCCCACGCTCACCATCGAATTGAACGGTTCCGAGCAACTGGCTGCCGAGCTATTCAAGTGGGAGATTGGCATAGCGCTTGCCTGTTCGCTGCTCGAAGTCCATCCCTTCTACGATCCTGACATTCGAGAGAGCCGCGCAAGAACCGTCGAGATATTGGAACAGGTAGCTACCAAACGCCAATCTCCAGCGCCAACCGTGCGCGTGCGAGAGGGAGAAATCGAATTGTACGCCGAGGGCGAAACCCGCCAGCAGATCTCCACTCTGAACATGGCCGAGGCCTTGCGAACTTTTTTTGGCTTGCGGCATCTGCAAGGCTACATCGCGTTGCTGCCCTTTCTGAACTATGGAGAAACCCAGAAAATAGTATTCCGCCGGATTTGTGAGCGCCTCCAATCCACGCTTGGACTGCCGGTGCTGCTGACTCCCGGTCCTCGCTATCTTCACTCCCTCGGTCAGCTCTACCTCGGCGGCCCCGCCAAAGGACTCTTCCTCCTCCTGACCGCGGCCCCCGCGAGGGATCTTCCTATTCCTGGCGCTCACTATTCCTTTGGGCAGATGCAACTCGCGTTGGCCCTGGGTGACTTCGAATCTCTTGGCCGCCGCCGAAGACCCGTAATACGATTGCATTTGACCGGTGGCGCCGAATCGGGCCTGCCACAATTGGAAACCATCATCAACAGCGCGCTCGGCAAGACTCGTGTCCCTGCGCCATAAATTTGGTATCTCTTCGCCTTTTCGTTCATCAAATGGTACGGTCCCAACGGAATGCAAAGACCGGAGGAGATGCGCCCTTGGCTGAAATCACCACGCTGTTCTGGGACATCGGCGGCGTCATCCTGACCAATGGCTGGGACCGCGGCTCGCGCAAAGAAGCCGCCAGCGCGTTTCACCTCGATTGGGAGGAGTTTCAGGACCGCCACGATCTCTCCTTCCCGGCTTTCGATTCCGGGCAAATCACCTTGAACGAATATCTCGACCGTACCTTGTTCTATCGCCAGCGCGCCTTCACCCGCGAGGAATTCACTGCCTTTATGTTCGCGCAGTCCAAGGAATTCCCCGAGACGCGCGCCATTCTGGATAAAATCTCTCGCTCGCCCAAATACTTTGTCGGCGCCATCAACAACGAGCCACTGGAGCTCAACAACTACCGCATCGAAGCCTTCGACCTGCGCAGGAACTTCCTTGTCTTCTTCAGCTCCTGCTATGTTCGCTCTCGGAAGCCCGAAGAAACGATTTTTCGCGTGGCGCTGGAAGTCACCCAGCGTGCCCCGGAGCGCTGTCTTTTCATAGACGACCGCCCGCTCAACCTGGAGAGTCCGCGGCGCCTCGGCATGCACACCATTCACCATCAAAACGCGGCGCAATTGCGTTCCGAGCTTGGAAATTATGGCGTTGAGGTATAGTTTGGAACGCTGCGTCCGCACCTGAACAGCGCGCAACTTGGCGGAGGAAGACACCATGGCTGGGGATACCGTTCGTTCCGGTTCAGTGTACGGGGGAGTGGCAGAGCCTTGCACTGTAGTTCTCTTCGGCGCCTCGGGAGACCTCGCCAAGCGCAAAGTCATTCCCGCCATGTACGACCTCGCGATTCACAACGGCCTGGGACCGCGTTACGCCATTCTCGGTTTTGCGCGCACCGCCATGTCCGAAGACGCCTTCCGCGCCGCTCTTGCCGACGCCGCCGAGAGCATCTCTGAGGTTGGGCCCATCGAGCCCAAACAATGGGACGAATTCGCCTCCAACCTTTATTACTGTCCAGGGGATTATGCCGACCCGGCAGCCTACGCGAAGCTCGCCAAGCGGCTTGACGAATTGGATTCTTCCAAGAACATCGGCGGCAACCGCCTCTTTTATCTTTCCACGCCCCCAGAGGTTTACCCCGACATTGTCGAACACCTCGGCCGCGCCGGACTCGCTCGCCCTTCCTCGCCGAATTCCTGGGTGCGCATCATCATTGAAAAACCCTTCGGACGAGATCTCGCCTCCGCCAAGGCCCTGAACCAGATCGTGCTCAACGTTTTCGACGAGAAGCAGGTATATCGCATCGATCATTACCTCGGCAAAGACACCGTGCAGAACCTCCTCGTCCTGCGCTTTGGCAACGGCATTTTCGAGCCTCTCTGGAACCGCAATTACGTCGATCAAGTCCAAATCACTGCCTCTGAAACGCTTGGTGTCGAGCGCCGCGGCGGCTTTTATGAAACCGCGGGTGCCCTCCGCGATATGATTCAGAGCCACGTTCTCCAACTGACCTCGCTCGTGGCGGTCGAGCCTCCCGCCTCCTTCGACGCCAATGCCGTGCGCAATGAAAAACTCAAAGTCCTGCAGTCCATTCGCCCCTTCGATTTGGGAATGGTTGCCCAGGCTGTCGTTCGCGGACAATATGCTCCCGGAAAGCTCGACGACAAGCCGGTGTCCGGCTACCGCGAAGAGCCCAACGTCAAGCCGGCTTCCAAGACGGAAACCTTCGTCGCCGCCAAATTATTGATCGACAACTGGCGCTGGGCCGGCGTCCCGTTTTATCTTCGCACCGGCAAGCGCCTTGCCAAGCGCAGCACGGAGATCATGATCCAGTTCCGCCGTGCTCCGCACATCGTTTTCCGCGAAAAAGAAATCGAGCCTAATCGCCTGATCTTGAATATCCAGCCCAACGAAGGCATTTCTGTTTCTTTTGGCGCCAAGCGTCCCGGAACCGAAATGAGCATCGGAAACGTCACCATGAATTTCTGCTATCGGGATAGTTTTGGAGACGCCTCTCGCAGCGCCTACGCCACACTTTTGAACGATTGCGTGCGAGGCGACGCGACCCTCTTTGACCGCGGCGACAGCGTCGAAGCCGCCTGGTGCCTCGTCGATCCCATCCTCGACGTCTGGAGCGCCGCCAAGAGCGCCGCCGTGCCACAATACGCGTCCGGAAGTTGGGGTCCGCGCGAATCCGATCTTCTGCTCGAACGCGACAGCAGACAGTGGTACAACCCATAAATGCTATAATTGGCTCGTTAAATCGATTCAGGCGATACGCAGGGAGGGGAAGATTGATCCTCGCGGGCGATGTTGGCGGGACCAAGTGTAATCTTGCTCTTTTCTCCGAAAAACGCGGCACCCTCACGCCCGTTTACAAGCAGCGCTTCGCCAGCAAGGAGTTCGCGCAATTCGAACGCATCGTCAAGGAATTCTCCCTCCACGCCGCCGAGCATCTCGGCAAGGAGCGCATCGTTGCCGCCGGCTTCGGCATCGCCGGCCCGGTCATCAATGGCACCGTTCGCGCCACCAATCTGCCCTGGATCGTCGATACCGCCGCACTCACCAGGGAACTGAATGTTCCGCACGTTGTGCTCTTGAATGACCTCGGCGCCACCGGCCATAGCATCGAGCATCTTCCCCCGGAAGACTTCTGCGTCCTGAATCCCGGCAAATCAGAGCCGGGCGGAACCCGCGCCTTGATCGCCGCCGGCACCGGTCTTGGCCAATCGTTTCTTGTTTGGGACGGCGGCCGCTACCGCGTGGTGCCCTCCGAAGGCGGCCATTCCGACTTCGCTCCGCACACCGAGCAGCAGATCGAACTTCTTCGCTTCATGCGCCGTCGCTACCCGCAAGTTAGTTGGGAACTCATTCTCTCCGGCCGCGGCTTCCGCACCATTCACGAATTCCTCGCTCCAAAAGTAACCCACGCGTCCTTCGAAGATCCCGACGCCGATCCCGCCCCGGAAATCACCCGCCGCGGCTTGGACAAATCCTGCCGCGTCTGCTCCGACACCTTGGATCTCTGGACCGCAATCTACGGCGCCGAAGCTGGAAATCTCGCCCTGAAAGTCCTCGCCCTCGGCGGCGTCTACGTTGCCGGAGGCATCGCTGTCAAGATCCTCGAAAAAATGAAAGACGGCACCTTCTTCCACGCCTTCAAGGACAAATGGACCTTCGAAGGCCTCCTCAGCAACATCCCCGTCTCCATCATCCTCAACGAATCCGCACCTCTCCTCGGTGCCGCCTACGAAGCCCTCGCCGCCCTCGACAAATAATCCTGAGCATGCTGCGCCCCTTGGCAGCCAACTCTCCGTTTCTTCTCTGTGTCCTCTGTGCTCTCTGTGAACTTTGTGTTAAGTCTTTTTCCTCCGCTTCCGAACGGAGCTTGCTACGCTTAAATCAATGTCCCTCCTCGAAGAAAAATTCGGCGACTGGAAGCCCGTCTCCCGCCTCGCCGGAATCGCCTGGCTCACCTTCTACGCCCTTTTCCTTCTCTACGCTCTCACCAGCAGCACGCATTTCCTAATCTTTGACTACGCCAACCTGATCATCCACGAAGCCGGCCATTTCTTCTTCAGTTGGTTCGGCGAAGCCATAAGGATTCTCGGCGGAACCCTCGGAGAACTCCTCGTACCACTGCTCTGCGCCTCCTATTTTTTCTTCCAACGCGAAACTACCGGCTTCACCTTCAGCATGTTCTGGTTCTTCGAAAATTTCCCTTACATTGGCGCCTACATGGCCGACGCCCGCACCGCATCATTGCCCCTTGTCGGCTCGGACGAAAGCGATTGGGCGATTCTTTTCGGCCAGTGGGGCTTCCTCGCCCAAGACCAAGAAATCGGCTCCACCATGCGCATCCTCGGCTATCTCGGCATGCTCGCCACCATCGCCTGGCTTGCCTACCGCCTCCGCCACGACACCGCATCTGGAGCAAGGTCCTTTGATTCCCGCCAAGCGCCATAAGCGCGTCAGAGGTTAGCCCAGCCCGTAAGGGCTGGGAAAACCTAGCATGGAAATCCCGAGCGCCGTAGGTGCGGCATCCATTTGGCTTGCACACCCATTCTAATGTTGCTACAATTGTTATAACGGAAGGAGAACACCATGTTGGAACTAAAAATTCGCAAAATTGGCAATTCCCTCGGCGTGGTTCTGCCTAAGGAGGCCGTCAGCCGCCTGAAAGCCGGTGAAGGTGACCGCCTTTTTCTGATCGAAGTCCCGGACGGCGCCTACCAGCTCACGCCCTACGATCCCGCCTTCGAAAAGAAAATGAAATTGGCCGAGGACATCATCGGTCGCTACCGCAACACTCTACACACCCTCTCGAAGTAAGCGAAACGGCTTGGCCAAGTGAGTCAACCTGCCTGGATCGATGAGCGTGACGCCCTCGCGCTCCATGACCGCCTTCTCGCGCTGGACGGCGGCGCTGCTGGCCTGCGTGACGCAGGTCTGCTTCAATCCGCTCTCGCACGACCGCAACAGTTGCATGCTTATGGCGACAACCCGAACATCATAGAAATGGCTGCCGCCTACATCGCGGGTATCGTCCGCAACCACCCGTTCATTGACGGCAACAAGCGCACCGGCTTCCTCGTAGGCGCCCTTTTCCTTGAATTGAACGGCCATCGATTCACCGCCTCCGAAGAATCCGCTGCTCAAGCCATCCTCAGCCTCGCCGCCGGAACCATCGACGAACCCGCCCTCGCCGCCTGGCTCCGCGCCAACGTGAGCCGTTCTTAATCACCTCGTGATTCCCGTCTCTTCCTGCTTGTTTCTTGGTAAACTACATCGATCCGAATATTCGTCGAGTTGACCCCGCTGGACGCGCCCCCGCATTCCGCGCACGGGCCAAGGAGCTAAGTATGAGCAGTGCCGTCACTACCCAAGTCACCGATCTTCAGAACTACGTGAATGGCGCTTGGCGCCGATCCAACGCCACTGAATATGTGGATGTTACCAATCCTGCGACTGCCGAAGTCCTCGCTCGCACGCCCCTCTCCTCGTCTGCGGACGTTGACGCCGCCGTGCAGGCCGCTGGCGATGCTTTTCCCGCATGGCGCCGCACCCCTCCTGGCGAGCGCGTTCAATACCTCTTCAAGCTGAAAAACCTCCTCGAAGAAAATCTTGACGATCTCGCTCGCGTCATCACTCTCGAAAACGGCAAGACCTTCGCCGAGGCCCGCGCCGAACTCCGCCGCGCCATCGAAAACGTCGAAGTCGCTTGCGGCATCCCCATGATGATGCAAGGTTACAACCTCGAGGACGTAACGCCAGGCGTCGACGAGATGCAAATTCGCCAGCCCCTCGGAGTCGTCGCCGCCATCGTGCCCTTCAATTTCCCGGCGATGGTCTCGTACTGGTTCCTTCCGTACGCCATTGCGTGTGGAAATACCTTCATCCTGAAGCCCTCTGAGCGCGTTCCCCTCTCCATGCATCGAGCTTTCGAGCTGCTGGAAAAGACCGGCCTGCCCAAAGGAGTCGTGAATCTCGTCAACGGCGGAAAAGAAGTGGTCAACGCGCTTTGCGACCATCCGCAAGTGCGCGCCATCAGCTTTGTAGGCTCCACTCCCGTCGCCAGGCATGTCTATACGCGCTCCGCGGCCAGCGGCAAGCGCATGCAATGCCAGGGCGGCGCAAAAAATCACGTTATCGTCCTGCCCGATGCGGATATGGAGCTTGCCACGCAAATCATCAGTGACAGTGCGTTTGGCTGCGCCGGCCAGCGCTGCCTCGCCGTTTCCGTCGCTGTCACGATTGGCGAAGCGCAAAAAACGTTCCGCGACTCCATCGCCCACTCTGCTTCTTCGATTCGCGTAGGCAACGGCCTCGACGCTGGCATCCAGATGGGTCCGGTTATCACCAAAGAAAGCAAGCAGCGCATCGAATCGCTGATTTCAGCGGGCGTCGGTGAAGGCGCAAAACCCATCGTCGACGGCCGCAACACCAAAATCCCCAAATACGAATCGGGAAATTTCCTCACCCCCACAATCCTTGACGATTTGCCGTCCACCAGCCAGCTTGCCAACACAGAAATCTTCGGTCCCGTGCTCAGCCTGGTTCACGCCAATTCCATCGACGAAGCCATGGAATTTCTTCGCCGCAGTCCCTATGGCAACCAGGCCTCGCTCTTCACCACCAGCGGCTCCGCCGCCCGCAAATTCCGCTACGAAGCCCCCGCGGGAAATATCGGCATCAACATTGGCGTCGCCGCCCCGATGGCCTATTTCCCCTTCAGCGGCTGGAAAGAAAGTTTCTTTGGCATCCTCCACGGCCAGGGCCGCGACGCCGTCGAATTCTTCACCGAATCCAAAATCGTAGTCGAGCGCTGGTCGCGCCAGGAAACCCGCAAATTTTAGTGTGGAGTGCGGGAGCTAGCTCCCGCCTTTGTGAACTTCGAACTTGATCATTCTCCTGATGGGCCCAGCCGGATCCGGAAAGACCACCGTTGGCGAACTGCTCGCCGCGCAGCTCCAGTGGGAGTTTGCCGACGCCGACAATTTTCACTCGCCCGCCAACGTTGAAAAAATGTCCCACGGCATTCCGCTCACCGACGAAGATCGCATACCGTGGCTCCATTCCCTTCGTCAAGCGATAATGCAATGGGAATCGCAGCACCACAACGTCGTTCTGGCATGCTCCGCCCTCAAGCGCAGCTACCGCGATCTGCTTCAAATCAATTCGAATGTAAAACTGATTTACCTCAAGGGTTCCTACGAACTGCTTCGTGAACGTTTGCGCGCGCGCAAAGGGCACTACGCCGGCGAGCAAATCCTCGCCGGCCAATTCGCCGATCTCGAGGAACCTGCTGACGCCATCACCATCGACGCTGCGCAGTCGCCCGAGCAAATCGTCGGGGAAATCCGCAAGCGTCTCTCACTCGCCTAGTTGCGCGGTCGGCCATACTTCCTTAAATTGCACCGATGCCCGCGTTCGCTAAAGTTGCGACGCGGCTCGGTGGAGCACTACGTTTAGTGCTTTGCAGGCGCAGGCTGCGGTGTTGCCGCCGGCGCGTTGGGAGTTCCGAAACTGACCTTGGGAACCTGGCGCGCGCCTTCTTCCGTCTTGAAATACGCGTCGTTGCGCGTGAAGCCGCCCATGCTCGCCACCAGGCTGTTCGGAAAGAGCGCAATAAACGTGTTGTAATCCTGCACCGTGTCGTTGTAACGGCGGCGCTCCACGGCGATGCGATTCTCCGTGCCTGCCAGTTCATCCTGGAGGCGCAAAAAATTCTCATTGGATTTCAGCTGTGGATAATTTTCAGTCAGGGCAAGAAACTTCACCATCGCCCTGTCCAATTGTCCGTTCGCCGCAATTTTTTCCGTGGGCGTGCCTGCGCTCAAGTAAGCCGAACGCGCCTTGGCGATTTCTCCGAAAACGGTCTGCTCCTGCGTCGCAAAGCCTTTCACGGTTTCCACCAGGTTGGGAATCAGGTCGGCGCGGCGTTGCAGGACGACGTCCACCTGCGCCCAAGCGGCGTTCACCGCCTCGCGTTTCACAACCATCTCATTCCTGCGGCTGACGAACGAACTCCCTAGCATCAGCGCAATGACCACCAAAACTGCCAAAACGATCAGACCTATTTTCATATCCGCCTCGGCTCAGTTGGATTTACGAATGGGCATTCTTCACGCGCCGCCACTCGCGCTTCGGAAAGTGGTGCTCCAGCGCATCGAGAGTTTTCTCCAATGCTTTTAGATACGCGCCGTACGCCGGAACAATTTCACCGTGAAATTCGCCCGTCTCGCGCAGCTTCAACATGGCGCTGAAGGCGGGCAAGCTCGCACCCGTCAGCGTCGCCGCTCGCGCAACAATATCATGAGCGGCCACCGGCGGCTCCTCTTCAAATGCAATCACCACATGACGCAGCAGCGTCAGCACCGCGGAGAACGATTTTCTCAGCACCGGCGCCAGCTCTTTCGAATCGCCCGGCGCGCGCAAATAATGTTGCCGCAATTTCAGCAGGATGGTACGCAAGTCATGCTCGATCTGCACGCGATGCAAGTTCATGGGTACTTCAATTTCCGCAACGACGTCCGGCCCGAAAAGCACGCGCCGCCCGCGTTTCATGTCCAGAATCTCGATGGCGAAAACATTCGCGGCGTGGCGCAGTTCCTCTTTCGTGAAAAAAAGCGGCGCAGGCTCTTTCTGCTCGCCGCACCACCATTTCACTACCGGCGCGATGCGCCCCAGTTCCTCGACGCCCAGTGAACGAAGAATGCAAACCACATTGAGGTCCGAGTGCCCCGCGTGAAAATCGCCCTGCGCCGCTGACCCGAACAAGATCACGCATTCGAGGTTGGCCGCCGCGAATTCCTTCAGCCGGTTGACCAGTTCCGTCAGTCTTGTTTCCGTGGAGAGCATTTCGAATCCATTCCTTTCCTGCCGCGTTATCAGTCTCCTGAGCGCTACCAGTCTCCCGAAGCGCCTCCGCCTCCGCTGCTGCCCCCGCCAAATCCCCCGAATCCTCCGCCACCTCCACCTCCGCCGAAGCCTCCTCCGCCCCAGCCGCCTCCCGAGCTTCTTCCCCCGCTGTTCGCGAGCATCCCGGCCAGAAACCAGAGCAAACCACTTCCGCCCGATC
>Ga0210405_10002649_pt1 | contig 18404 bp, 16 predicted proteins | sample IncBWH11MmetaG_FD_155492 | JGI IMG/M metagenome (GOLD analysis project Ga0210405, IMG submission 155492) | Forest soil microbial communities from Barre Woods Harvard Forest LTER site, Petersham, Massachusetts, United States - Inc-BW-H-11-M | ecosystem: Environmental > Terrestrial > Soil >... | reverse complement strand
GCGGCGAAGGCAAACGGGTCGCGATTCTCTCGGGCGGCGAACTCACCGTTACCGTGCGCGGCAAGGGGCGCGGCGGTCCAAACCAGGAATACGCGCTGGCGCTCGCCGGCCTTCTCAAGGACACGCGGGGTATTTCCGCTCTCGCCGCCGACACCGACGGCGCCGACGGCGGGGCCGGCAGCGCCAGCGATCCCGCCGGCGCGATGATCGACCAAGGCACTTTCGCGAAGATGAAATCGCTCGGGCTCGATCCCAAAACCTATCTCGACAACAACGACGCCACAGCCTTCTTCGCTGCAACCGGCGATCTGCTCAAGACCGGCCCGACGCTGACCAATGTCAACGACATCCGGGTGATCCTGGTGGACAAAACGTAAATACCGCCCCGGACGTCACCGCCGGTGGGCGACACGGCCTCAGGCGCCCGCGTTAACGCTTTGTTCAGCAAAATCCGACGAAAGCCACCAATATCACTGTCTCTAAAAGCTGCAATTTACCAGCTACCTCCTCCTATGGCTGGCTCCTCATCGCCGGAGCGCTGCAAACCGCTGCCGGGGGCCACATGACGGATTCCATCAAGCAAACCGTCCATCCAGAGCCGACTCAACCGAGCGGGCTGCTCGAGGCTGCCGTCGACAATCTCACCTTGGGAATCATGATCTTCGATGGCAACGATGAGCTCCTGTTCTGCAACAAGCGCTACATGGAAATCTATGGACTCGGTCGCGAGCAGGTCAGGCCTGGAACCCCGATCCAGAAGCTTATCCAGCATCGATTGAATCTGGGATTTAAGGCGCCCTCGAAACCCGACCAAGATATCCGCGAACTGATCGGAAGCGGCGTCGTCGAGAGGACAAGCGTCCAGGAACTCGCCGACGGCCGGATCATAGCATTCACGATTTACCCGATGCCGGGCGGTGGCGGAATGGCCACTCACGAAGACATCACCGCGCGGGAGCAAATGAGCGCTCGCCTGAAACGGCAATTGCAGGTCGGCAAGGAGCAGGAGGAGAAACTGCGGATCCGACACCTGCAATTCGACACCGCGATCAACAACATGTCGCAGGGACTATGTTTCTTCGACGCCGAGCAGCGCCTGATCGTGTGCAACGACCGCTACGTCGACATGTACGATCTTACGCACGACCGCGTCGGCCCCGGAACACCTTTGACCGAAATCGTCGACATGCGCTTCGAGGTGGGAAGCTTTCCTGCGATGTCCAGGGACGAATACCTGCACTGGCGCACCAAGGTTGCCGTATCCAATGAACCCACCGACAGCATTGTCGAACTGAGGAACGGCCGTACTTTCAAGATTCGTCATCGGCCGATGCCCGACGGCGGCTGGGTTGCCACGCACGAAGACATCACCGAGCAGCGCCAATCCGAGGTCAAGATCGAATATATGGCCCACCACGACGCGCTGACCGATCTTGCCAATCGCGTATTGCTGAACGAGCGGCTCGAACATGCCCTGGGCCGCCGGATTCATGGCGAGCAAATGGTCGCGGTTCACCATCTCGATCTCGATCAGTTCAAGGCCGTCAACGATACGTTTGGCCATCCCGCCGGCGACAAGCTCTTGAAGATCGTCGCCGAACGGTTGCGCGGACTGGTGCGCGAGACCGACACTATCGCGCGCACGGGCGGCGACGAGTTCGTCATCGTGCAGGCTCCGATTGCCGATCCCGCCGAGGCCACCTCGCTGGCGGAACGTATCATCGCATCGATGAGCGAGCCGTTTGAGATCGACGGCCATCAGCTCGTCATTGGCGCCAGCATCGGCATTGCGGTCGGGCCGGGCGATGGACTTCGACCCGACAGGCTGCTGCGCAACGCGGACCTCGCGCTCTACCGGGCGAAGGGTGACGGCCGCGGCACATTCAGCTTCTTCGAGCCGGCGATGGATTTGCAAATGCAAACCCGCCGCATCATGGAACGGGACCTGCGCAAGGCGCTGCCGGCTGGCGAATTCGAACTTCATTACCAGCCGGTGGTGAACCTCGCGAGCAACGAAATCAGCGGATTCGAGGCGCTGATTCGCTGGAATCATCCGGAAAAAGGGCTGATCTCTCCGGCCGCCTTCATTCCGCTCGCCGAAGAGACCGGATTCATTATTCCGATCGGGGAATGGGTCATCCGACAAGCCTGCGCCACCGCGGCCAAATGGCCGGGAAATCTACACGTCGCTGTCAACATTTCAGCCGTGCAATTTCGCAGCCCCGGCCTGATGCAGGTCATCATCGGCGCGCTCGCGACTTCGGGCCTGCACCCCACACGGCTGGAGGTTGAGATTACCGAAACTGTGCTGCTGCATAACAGAGACACGACACTTGCAGTTCTTCATCAGTTGCGGGAGCTCGGCGTTCGCATCGCCATGGACGACTTCGGCACCGGATACTCCTCGCTTACCTATCTTCAGTGTTTTCCATTCGACAAGATCAAGATTGACCGGTCGTTCGTAAAGGACATCACGGAAAACACCGGCTCACTCAACATCGTGCGGGCGATCGCGGCGCTTGCAAATGGAATGGGCATGACGGCCACTGCCGAAGGCGTGGAAACGCAGGAACAGCTCGACAAGATTACGTCGGAAGGCTGCACCGAGATGCAGGGGTTCCTGTTCAGTCGACCGCTCCCCGCCCATGAGATCGAGCAGCTTTTTCTGCCAGGGCGCGAGGCGCGAAGCATTCTCGGCCGCAATACCGCGGCCTGACGACGAAAGTCCCGTGTCCCGGACGCGGTGCAGCCTTCTTCACGCTGCTCCGCAGAGCCGGGATCCATGGGCAGCTTTACACAAAGCATGGACCCCGGATCAGCAGCGCACCGCCATAGCGCGTCGAAGACGCGCGTTAACGCGCTAACGGCGCTGCGCTGCAGCCGGGAACATGACCCCGACTCCCACAGAAAATCAAAACTCTCTGGCGATCTTATCCAGCATCCCAAGCAGGGTGGCGCGGTTGACGGGACCCAATAGCTCGTTGAGACGCGCTTCGTGCTTGGCCGCAACGAGTTTTTTCGCCCGCGCCAGCACCGCCCGGCCCTTGTCGGTCAGGATGAGGATGTGCGAACGCCGGTCGTTGGCCGAGCGCATCCGCGCGCACAGATCGCGGCTTTCGAGGCCATCGAGCATCGCCACGAAATTCGGCCGGAGGATTCCAAGCGTATTGGCGATTTCGGTCTGGTTGCGTCCGGGATTCTTGTCGAGCAGCAACAGCACCGAGAATTGCGCAGGCGTCAGTTGCAGCGGCGCGACGCAGCGCAGAAAATCCTCGAAGATCTTCAACTGCGCGCGCTTGAGCGAGTAGCCCAATAGCTCGGCAAGCTCCCCCAACTGGATCGAGGGGTCGCCGACAATTTCGTCGACAGCCTCCTTGCGGGCGGCGCGGGATGCCCTGGTGGCATCGACGGCGGCGGCTTTCGAAACGGTCATCGCTCAGTGCTCGCAATCCCGGTGGGTTGAAACGTTCGGCCTGAAAACCGGCCAGCCTTGAGATTATAGTGAATAATTGTTATACACTATATCAAATATCGGCAGCCTGTTTCAACTGCGGTTACTACGGTCGGCGCCTGGGGCCGCGCGCGCGGCCCATGTGAGGGGGAGCGCCGTCTTGAACACGACGATCATGCTGTTCCTGCTGCAGGACGGCATTACCAACGGCGCCATCTATGCCTTGCTCGGGCTGGCTCTGGTGCTGGTCTTCGCCGTCACGCGGGTCATCCTGATTCCGCAAGGCGAGTTTGTCACCTATGGCGCCCTGACCTATGCCACGCTCTCGTCAGGCCAGGTGCCCGGCACCGCGCGGCTCGCGGTAGCCATGGGTGTCGTCGCATTTGGCCTCGACCTGTTCGCTGGCCGCAGGTCGCTGCACCCCTCGCGGGTTGGACGGGCCTTCGTGGTCAATATCGTGTTGCCCGCCGCGATCCTGGCCCTGACCTATTCGCTCGCCGGCAGGCAAAATCCGATTCTCCTAAACATCGCGCTGTCGCTATCGATCGTGGCAGCCATCGGGCTGTTTCTCTATCGCATCGCGTTCCAGCCGATCGCCCACGCTTCCGTGCTGGTGCTGTTGATAGTCTCGGTCGGCTGCCATCTCGCGCTCCAGGGCTTTGGGCTGGTATTCTTCGGCGCCGAAGGCCAGCGCGGCCCGGCTCTATCGAATGCCGTCTTCACCGTCGATCCGCTGCGCTTTACCGGACAGAGCATCGCGGTCTACACCATCACGCTCGCGCTCATCGCGGGCCTCGGGCTGTTCTTCAATCTCACTCTCTATGGCAAGGCGCTTCGCGCCACCGCGGTCAATCGCCTCGGCGCCCGGCTCGTCGGTATCAGGACCGCGCTGTCGGGGCAGATCGCGTTCCTGCTGGCCGCCATCATCGGCGCGACTTCGGGAATCCTGATCGTGCCGATCACGACGCTCTACTACGACACCGGCTTTCTGATCGGCCTCAAGGGCTTTGTCGCCGCGATCATCGGCGGGCTCGTAAGCTACCCCTTGACCGCGCTCGCCGCCCTTTTGGTCGGCGGCGTCGAAGCCTTCTCCTCCTTCTATGCGAGCAACTTCAAGGAGGTCATCGTCTTCACGCTGATCATTCCGGTTCTCCTGTTGAGATCGCTGGCGGCGCCCGCGGTCGAGGAAGAGAAGGATTGATCGCGATGGCGAAGCCGCTACCCATCATCGTGTTCGCGCTGGCGATGGCGGCGATTCCGTTCGTCCCGGGCATGCCGCCGTTCTGGATCGTGCTGTTGGACAATATCGGGCTTTCCGCGCTGGTGGCGATGGGGCTGGTGCTGCTCACCGGCGTCGGTGGCCTCACCTCATTTGGCCAGGCGGCGTTTTGCGGCTTCGGCGCCTATACCACAGCCGTGCTGACGACGACGTATGGCCTTTCGCCATGGCTGACGCTGCCGCTCGCGCTTTTGGTGAGCGGCCTCGCCGCGGTGGCGCTCGGCCTCGTCACGGTTCGGCTGTCGGGCCATTATCTGCCGCTCGGCACGATCGCCTGGGGGCTAGGCCTGTTCTATCTGTTCAGCAAGCTTGAATTCCTCGGCCGCAATGACGGCATCTCCGGCATTCCGCCATTTTCAATCGGCTCGTTCAGGATGATCGACCCGGGCGCGATCTATTTCGCGATCTGGTTCGCGGTGTTGCTCTGCGCGCTGCTCACCATGAATCTCCTGGACTCGCGCACCGGCCGCGCGATTCGCGCCTTGCGACGCGGCCACGTCGCCGCCGAAGCCTTCGGCATTCAAACGCCGCGCGCAAAACTTCTGGTTTTCATTTACGCCGCCGTGCTGGCGGGACTGTCCGGCTGGCTCTATGCGCATTTCCAGCGCGCCGCCAATCCCACCCCGTTCGGGGCGCAGGCCGGCATCGAGTATCTCTTCATCGCGGTGGTCGGCGGCGCCGGATATGTCTGGGGCGGCGTGTTGGGAGCGGCGATCGTCGTCGTCCTGAAAGAAATTCTTCAGAGCTATTTGCCGTATTTGTTTCATGGCGAGGGCCAGCTGGAGACCATCGTGTTCGGCATCTTGCTTGTGGTCCTGCTGCAACTCGCCCCGACCGGGGTCTGGCCGTGGCTGACGGCGCGGTTGCCGCTCAAGCCAGCCCGCAAGCGGCCTGATACGTCGCTTGCCCTGCCTCCGCGCGCCAAGGCCCCGACTGGCACCGGCGTGCTACTGCAGATCGACCATGCGCTCAAGCGGTTCGGCGGCGTGATCGCGGTCAACGACGTCTCCTTCGAGGTCCGCTGCCGCGAGATCGTCGCGCTGATCGGTCCCAACGGCGCCGGCAAAAGCACGACCTTCAACCTGATCACCGGCGTGCTCGCCGCAACCGGCGGCACCATCGCCGTTCTCGGCAAGAGGATCGACAACGCAGCCCCGCAGGAAGTCGCAAAACTCGGCATCGCCAGAACGTTTCAGCATGTCAAACTGGTGCCGGACATGACGGTGCTGGAAAACGTCGCGATCGGCGCGCATCTGCGCGGACACGCCGGCGCGCTCGCCAGCATGTTCCGCCTCGACCGGTCGGATGAGGCCAGATTGCTGGCGGAAGCCGCGCGCCAGATCGAGCGGGTCGGCTTGGGCGGGCAGATCGACGCGCTCGCAGGCAGCCTGTCGCTGGGCCAGCAACGCATCGTCGAGATCGCGCGCGCGCTCTGCCTCGATCCGACGCTGCTCTTGCTCGACGAGCCGGCCGCGGGCTTGCGGCACATGGAAAAGCGGCAGCTTGCCCAGTTGCTGCGCGAGCTTCGCGACGGTGGCATGTCGGTGCTGCTGGTGGAGCACGACATGGGATTTGTGATGGATCTCGCCGACCGCATCGTGGTGCTCGACTTCGGCACCAGGATCGCCGAAGGCTCACCGCAAGCGATCAAGACCAATCCCGACGTGATCAGGGCCTATCTCGGAGCCGTCACATGAGTTCGGGCCCAAATGCGCTGTTGTCGGTCTTTGATGCGCACATCGCCTACGGCAAGGTCGAGGCCGTCCGCGCCGCCTCGCTCGATGTCGCCGACAACGAGATCGTCACCATCATCGGCGCCAATGGCGCCGGCAAGACCACGCTCTTGAACGCCATCATGGGGATATTGCCCGTGACGGGCCGCATGACTTTCGCAGGCCAGGACCTGGCGCGGCTTGAGATCGAGGATCGCGTTGCGTCGGGCTTGAGCCTGGTGCCGGAACATCGCGAACTGTTCGGCGCGATGAATGTCGAGGACAATTTGAGACTCGGCGCGTTCCGGATCGCCAAGGCCGCCGCGGCGACTTCGCTCGAACGCGTCTACGCACTATTCCCGCGGCTGAAGGAGCGGCGCAAGCAGCTCGCCGGAACGCTGTCCGGCGGCGAGCAGCAAATGCTGGCGATGGGCCGCGCCTTGATGGGCGCCCCAAAACTGTTGATGCTGGACGAGCCTAGCCTGGGGTTGGCGCCGATCATCGTCGCCGACATCTTCCGCACCATCGGCGAGTTGCGCACGAGCGGCGTGTCGGTGCTCTTGGTCGAGCAGAACGCGCAGGCCGCGCTGCAGATCGCCGACCGCGCCTATGTGATGGAGCTCGGTGAGTTCATTTTGAATGGACCGGCGAAGGATGTCGCGGCCGACGCGCGGGTGGCTGCAAGTTATCTCGGATTTGCGGATAGTGAAGCGAGCGGGAATTGAATTTATCCCTTGCTCCGATTTCGCGTATAGTTCCCGCTTACCCTCCCCTGGAGGGGAGGGTCGCTCGCGCAGCGAGCGGGGTGGGGTGATCTATCCGCAGACGAGATACGTATGATCTCAACTTCAATTCGCCGAGCAGCTGCCAGGAAATTGCGGGCCAGCACCACGCCCCGTGAGCGCATGCTATGGCGCGCGCTGAAAGAACTGCCGGTAGAAGGCACCCATTTTCGGCGGCAAGCTCCGATCGGTCCCTATGTCGCGGACTTCTTTTGTCCGGCCGCTCGCCTGATCATCGAACTCGACGGGGGTCATCATAATGAAGATGAAACCGCCGAGCGCGACCGCAAACGGGAGCTTTGGCTCGAGCAGCAAGGATATCGTGTTGTTCGCTTCTGGAATTCCGAGATCACCGACGATTTGGCGGCTGTGCTCGAACGGATTTATGTGGAGGTCCATGGTTCGCGGGAAGCCACAGTCGAACCAATGAAACACCAACGCCGGAGATAGAGCGCCACCCCACCCCGCCCGCACCGAGCGATGCTTCGCATCGCCGAGTGCGGGCGACCCTCCCCCTCCAGGGGAGGGTAAGTGAAGAGTACGCTTCTGTAGAAGAGACCTGGCCCCTCACATCGCCGGCACGTGTTTGCCGTCCTTGACCGTCAAGATGATGCGCGAGCGATCGTCGAGGCCGGAGCGGTCTTTTTCGGTCCAGTTGTAGACGCCCTGGCTCGCGGCGATTTCGCGTTCGCTCAGGAAGGCCTGACGGATCGCCTCGCGGAATTCCGGTGTTCCGGGTTTTGCCGTTTTCAACGCCGTGGGGATGACGCGCTTGAGGACTTCGAAGGCGTCGTAGGAATGTCCGGCGAACTGACTGCGGCTGTTGGGGCCATATTTGGTCTCGTAGGCGGCATTGAGCGCAAGGCCTGGCTTCTTGGTCAGCGCGCCGTCGGGCTGTCCTTCGGGGTTCATCACCGGACCTGACGCCATGATCACGCCTTCGGCCGCCGGCCCCGCGATGCGGATGAAATCCATGCTCGCCGCGCCGTGGGTCTGATAGATCAGGCCCTTGTAGCCGCGCTCGCGCAGCGCCGTCTGCGGCAAGCCTGCCGCGGTGCCGGACGCGCCGACAAGGACCGCATCCGGGTTGGCGGCGACGAGCTTGAGCACCTGCCCCGCGACCGAGGTATCCGGCCGCGCAAAGCGCTCTTCATCGACCAGTGTCATGCCCATCGGCACGCCCTGAGCCTTGAAGTCGTTGAACCAGAGATCGCCATAGGAATCCGAATAGCCGATATAACCGACGGTTTTGACCTTATGCGCCTTCATATGCTCGTACAGCACCTTGCCCATGATCGGAACCGGTTGCGGCATCACGACCGACCATTTCGCCCGCTCCGGCGTGACCGGAAACGGCGCGAGACCGATATGCGGGATGCCGGCCTCGTTGGCGACGTTGGAAACGGCGATGGTCGGCGGCGTCGTCGACGACCCCATGATGATGTCGGCTTTGGTCTCGGTGACGAAGCGCCGCGCATTGGTGGTGGCATTGGTCGGGTCGCCACCGTCGTCGAGAACGATGACCTTGAGCGGCACGCCGCCAATTTCCTTCGGCACGAAATCAAGCGCGTTGCGCTCGGGAATGCCGAGCGCCGCCGCGGGTCCGGTGGTGGTGATCGAGATGCCGATGGTGATCTCATTGGTTTGCGCGACCGCAGGGAATGCCGGCAGCGCGAGAGCCGCTGCGGCAATGGCGGCGGCGAGATGCAACTTTTTCATCGATTCCTCCCTTGGCATTAAACTGCAGTCTAGACGAAAAATTCGTCCGGTCAGCCCTGCATGAATTTCGCAATGATCTCTTCCGGCATCGCGGCCGACTTCAGCCGGGCGGGATCGTCGGGGTGACGTCCGACCAGCACCCGGGTCTCGAAAGCCTCGATCGCCAGCGCCTCGCCCTTGAATACCTTGTGGGTCACCTCGAAGCTCGAACGCTTGAAACTCTCGATCCGGCTTTCGATGGTGATCCAGTCGCCATGGGTCGAGGCGATGTAGAATTTCGCCCGTGTATCCACCATGGGAATGCCGACCAGGCCGTATTTCCTGACAATGTCCTGCTTGGAGAAGCCGGCTGCCTCGAACATGATCGAGGTCGAGTCGTCGAACATCTCGAAGTAACGCGGGTAATAAACGATGTTGGCGGGGTCGCAATCGCCCCACTGGATCTGCACGTCGCGCCGATGAACGAACATGCGATTGTCCTAGCGCGGCGCCATGCGGAGCGATGCGTCGAGCCGCACCACCTCGCCGTTCAGATAGGGGTTGTCGATCATGTGCAGCGCCAGCGACGCAAATTCGTCGGCGTGGCCGAGCCGGCGCGGAAAGGGAATTGCCGCGGCGAGCGAGTCCTGCGCTTCCTGCGGCAGATTGGCCAGAAGCGGCGTCAGGAACAGCCCCGGCGCGATTGTCAGCACGCGGATGCCGAACTGCGCCAGTTCGCGCGCGATCGGCAAGGTCATCGCGACGATGCCGCCTTTCGACGCCGAATAGGCCGATTGCCCGATCTGTCCGTCATAGGCGGCGATCGATGCGGTCGAGATCACGACGCCGCGTTCGCCGTTTGCCAGCGGCTCCAGCTTCGACATTTCCGCGGTCGCAAGCCGCAGCATGTTGAACGAGCCGATCAGGTTGACCCTGATCACCTTGTCGAATTCGCCAAGCGGCATCGGCCCGTCGCGGCCGATCACCCGCTTGGCGACGCCGATGCCGGCGCAATTCACCAGCACCCGCGCCGGACCATGCGCCTTGGCGGCCGCTGTGACGGCGGCCTCCGCCGAGGCCGCGTCCGCAACGTCGCAGACAACGGCGACACCGCCGATCTCGGCAGCGACAGTCTCTGCAAGACTGGCGTTGAGGTCGCACACGGCAACCCTGGCGCCCTGGCTTGCGAGCCTGCGCGCGGTGGCGGCGCCCAGTCCCGATGCCCCGCCGGTGACGATGGCGGCCTGATCCTTCAGCTGCATGATTTCCTCCTGAAAGCGAATGGCTATTTAGGTCAAGGCGTTATCACGTCTGCGGCCGGCGCTGGCGAATAAAGCGCGTCGATCAGCTGGCTGCGGTGATCCAGCACCGCGCGCTGATTGATCGAGCCCTTGTCGGTGACTTCGCCACGATCGATCGACAGCGGTGCATCGAGAAGGATCGCACGCGTAATTCGGGTCGACGAACCGGTCGAAACCATCAGAAATTTTGCCAGTCGCTGGCGAAACGCTTCGCGAACCAAGGGATCGCCCGCGGTCGCGGCGATGTCGTCGAAGGCGAGCGTCGGATTGATCAGGCGGCAACCGTCGGGATCCAGCACAACCAGCGCCGACACCTCGTCGCGGTTGATGCCGGCGATAACGACATCGCGCACCAGCGGCGCGCAGGCGGCGATGAAGCGTGCGCGGAGCGGGCCGACGCTGACCCAGGTGCCGCTGGCCAGTTTGAAATCCTCGGCGATGCGGCCATCAAAATCGAAGCCGGCGCTGAGATCGTCTGGCACCGCGGGCTTGATCGCATCGCCAAACTTGTAAAAGCCTTCCTCGTCGAACGCGGCAGCGGTCAGCTCCGGCTGACGCCAATAGCCCGGCGTGACGTTCGGTCCCCTGGCGCGAACCTCGAGCTTGCCATTGGTGGGAACGAGCTTGGCCTCATTGCCCGAGACCGGAAGCCCGACGTGGCCGGAGCGGCTGGTGAGCGGATTGACCGACATGAAGAACGGTGCAGTCTCGGTGGCGCCGAGGCCGGTCAGGACAGGCACACGAAACCCTGTCTCCTGCACCGCCAGTTCGTCGAGACTATCCCAGACGTACGGCGACATCGCCGCACCCGAGTAGAACATCGCCTGCAGCCTATGAAAGAATTTTTTGCGCAGCGCGGCATCGTCCCGCAAATGGGGCAGCAGCGATTCATAACCCTTCGGCACGTTGAAATAGACCGTCGGCGAAATCTCGCGAAGATTGCGCACCGTCTGCTCGATGCCGCCGGGCATCGGCTTGCCGGCGTCGAGATACATCGAGCCGCCATTGAAGAGCGTCAATCCGATATTGTGATTGCCGCCAAAGGTGTGATTCCACGGCAACCAATCGACGATCACCGGCGGCTCATCTTTCAGAAACGCCATGGTCTCCCGGATCATCACCTGATTGGCGCAGATCATCGCCTGGGTGTTGATGACTGCCTTCGGATTGCCGGTCGAGCCTGATGTCAGCAGGAATTTGGCGATTGTTTCGCCGCCGATGGCCTGATGGGCCGCGTCAAGGCCGCCATGCAGCGGCGCCACCATCAGATCGGCGAGCCGTGTCACGTCGCGGCCGCGCAGCGCGCCAAAGGAGGCGGCGATTTCGGTGTCGGCTGGAACGTTGGCTTCGAGTGCGTCGGTGAATTTGTCCGCGTCGTCGACAAAGACGAGGCCCGGGGTCAGGAGCTTCATCAGATAGGAAAGCTTGCCAAAATCCTTCGACACCAGCGAATAGGCCGGCGACACCGGACAGAACGGTATTCCCGCATACAAGGCCCCGAACGCGAGCAGGGCGTGATCGATCGAATTGCCGGAGAGGATCACAATCGGCTTTTCGGCCGAGAGCTCGCGCGTGAGCAGGCCGGAGGCGATATGCCGGCTCGCGGCCAGCAATTCCGCGTAGGTGACTTGCCGCCAGCCGCCGCCACTGTCGCGCTCGGCCATGAAAATGCGGTCTGGCGCTGCCTCCGCCCAGTGGTGCAGCCGCTCAGTCAGTCGTTCCGGATATTCGCCAAGCGTCTTTTTTGGCCGCAGATAGATGGTGCCATCGGCGCGGCGATCGATCGACACAGATGGGTCGTCGAACGAAACCGCGCGCAACGGACGTTCCTTGCCGCCCGACGCCGGCGCGCCGCCTTTGGTCAGCGAGGATATGTCCGGTTTGGCGCTCATGTCAGGTCGGCTTTACCTTTTTGGTCTTGTGGTCGAGGAAGGCGCGAATCCGAAGTTTTGCCTCCTTGTCGCTCTGCGCCACGGTGGCCATCAGCGATTCCATCAGCAGGCCGGTTTGCGGATTGGCCTCGGCAATCATCGGCAGCGCCTGCAGCACCGCGAAATTCGTCAGCGGCGCGTTGTTTGCGATTCCGGCGGCAAGCTCCATCGCCCTGGGCAGTGCCTGGTCTTGCTCGACAAGATACTGCGCAAAGCCGTAAGCCGCACCCTCGGTCGCCGAGTAAACCCGCCCGGTGAGCATCATGTCGGTTATGCGCGCCACGCCAATCAGGCGCGGCAAGCGCACCGATCCGCCGCCGCCGACAAAGATGCCGCGCTGGCCTTCGGGGAGCGCGAAATACGCGCTCGGCTCGGCGACGCGAATATGCGCAGCACCGGCAAGCTCGAGCCCGCCACCGATCACCGCGCCGCGAAGTGCTGCGATCACCGGCACCCGGCTATATTGGATACGGTCGAACACCCGGTGCCACATCTGCGAGTGCCGCAAGCCTTCTGTCGCGTCGCGCTCGGTCAGTTCCGACAGATCGAGGCCGGACGAGAAGTGGTCACCAATGCCATGGATCACCACGGCGCCGATCCCTTCCGGAAGACTGGCGAAGCAATCCCCAATCGCCAGAACGATGCCCTCGTTCAGCGCGTTGCGCTTGGCCGGGCGATTGAGACCCACGGACAAAACCCGGCCCGACTGCTCGATTTTAAGCAGATCGGACGGGCCGGTCGCGGCGGAGGCGGCGTTTGCCATGGGCTTATTGGTTCCTCTCGATAATAGTTATATTTTATAACTAATTCCGCAGGAGTCAACAGACTGTCTCCGAGGCGGTCATTGCAGCGCAGGTTCCATGGATCGCCCCGGCTCTTGTTTCGGGGGATAGTGTTAGCGAACCATATGTTGCGGCAACCAGGTCGCCAGCAACGGAAATGCAATCAGGATGACCAGCCGAACGATATCGGTTGCCACGAAGGGAATCACGCCCTTGAAGATCGTGGTGAAGGATACGTCCTTGACGACACTTTTGATCACAAAGACATTCATCCCGACCGGCGGATGGATAAGGCCGAGTTCCACCGTCATCACGATGATCACGCCGAACCAGATCGGATCGAAGCCGAGATGGGAGATGACCGGAAAGATGATCGGCACCGTCAGGATGATCATCGCCATCGCGTCCATCAGGCAACCGAGCACCAGATACATCACCATGATGACGGCCAGCACGCCGTAGCTGCCCAAACCGAGCCCGGTGAGGAATTCCGTGACCTTTTGCGGGGTCTGGGTCACCGTGAGGAAATAGCCAAAGATCAGGGCGCCGATCAGCACCGTGAAGACCGCGGCCGCGGTACGGGTCGCCTGCAGGAGCGAGGCCAGGATCTTGTCCTTGTCCAATCGTCCGGTGAACACGCCGATCAGGAACGCGCCAGTGGCCCCGACGCCGCCGGCCTCAGTGGGGGTGAAGCGCGGCAGGAATGGCAGGCCATAAAGCCCGCCGATGACGAAGACAAACAGCAGCACCGGCGCCCAGATGTCCTTCAGCCCGGCAAAGCGTTCGCGCCATGTCGTGTACACGCCCTTGGGCAGGAAGCCCGGCCGGAAATGGCCGATCAGCGCGATGGTGATCATGTACATGGTCATCGCGAGCAGGCCGGGAATGATGCCGGCGATGAATAGCTTGCCGATGTCCTGCTCGGTGATGATGCCGTAGACCGCAAGCACGGTCGAAGGCGGCAGCATGGCCCCTAACGTGCCGCCGGCCGCGATCACGCCGGTGGCAAAGGATTGCGGATAGCCGAAGCGGCGCATTTCCGGATAGGCCACCGCCGAGAAGGTCGCAGCGGTTGCCACCGACGAACCGCAGATCGCGGCAAAGCCGCCGCAGGCCGCGACCGTCGCGATGCCCAGGCCTCCGCGCAAATGACCCACAAAACCGTTGGCGGCGCGGAACAGGTCGCGGCTCATGCCGGAATTGCTGACAAAGGTCCCCATCAGCAGGAACATCGGAATCACGCCGAACGTATAGTCGGTCACCGTGCGCATCGAGGTCTGGCCGACCAGTTTCAGCGCCGGGGTGCCGCCGACCAGGTAGCCAAAGCCCGAGACGCCGACGAGGCCCATCGCCATGCCGACCGGCACGCGCAGCAACATCAGCACGAACAGCGCGATGAAACCGAGGATGGCGACGGCATCGGTGCTCATGCCGCGCTCACTCCGTGGCTTTGAACTTGGGGTCGTGCATTTCTTCTGGATGGAAGATCAGGCGATAGGTGCGGATCGCAATCAGAAGCACGGCCGAGACATCGCCGGCCCATGCCACCGCGAAGAACGGCCAGGTCGGCAGGTGCATGTCGAAGGTCGTGACATTGTCGTTATAGGTGCCGCGCACCTTGTCGAACAGCGTCCAGGTCTGCACGCTCACCACGAACAACAGCACCAGCGTGGCGAACACGTCGATCAGGCGCTGGTATTTCGGGCCGACATTGCCCCAGATCAGATCGACGGTGATGTGGGTGCCGCGATAGCTGGTGGCGGCGATGCCCCAGAAGATCAGGATGCCTAGCAGCAGCCGCCCGATATCGAAGGAGTCCGGAATCGAATAATTGAGAAGATTGCGCAGGAGAACCGCGATGAAGATGTTGGCGGCGACGATGCCGACAAATCCGGCTGCAACCCATTCGATCGCGTCGATGAAACGATCCATAGACGTGCGCGTCATTTCCGCTCCACACGGCCGGGGGAATTTCGAGTGGGAGAGCACGGCGGCGACAAGGATTCCGCCGCCGTGTCAATATGCAGGGGGCTGTTACTGCGTCAAGGCGTTGTATTTGGCGAGCGAGGCCCGCAGTTCGGCCAGGGCCGCATCGGGATCGGTCCCGGTCTTCTTCACACTGTCGCTCCAGGTCTTGACCAGCGGTTCGGACGCCTTCTTCCACAGCGCCGTCTGCTCGGGCGTCAAAGTGTAGACTTCCTGACCGGGCTCGGCCTTCACCCTGTCGAGGCCGGCATCCTCGAACTTGCCCCAGGGTTCACCGACGCGGCCGGCGGCCTCGGTGTCGCAGTTGTTATCGATCGCCTTTTTCTGCCGGTCGGACATCTGGTTGTATTTGTCCCTGTTCATGACGAAGGCGAATGTCGTGACGTAGAGCGGCGCATCCATGTGGAATTTCGTCACCTTGTCGATGCCGAACAGCACCAGCGATCCCCATGGGAAGGTGACGGCGTCGGCCACCCCGCGCTCGATGATGTCGCGAACCTCCGGCGCCGAGGACTGGACGTTGGTGCCACCGAGCAGCGTGACGAAATTCGCGATCGTCGCGTCGGCAGGACGGATCTTCATGCCCTTGACGTCATTCGGGACCAATATCTTCCTGGTGCGCGAGTGGAACGACGACGGCGCATGGATGAAGGCCAGGCAGAACTTGACGTCCTTCATCTCCTTCTCGGCGTATTTCCGGTACCAGGCATCCAGCGCCATCGAGCCGCCCTTGGCGTCCGACATCAGGAAGGGAAGCTCGCCGGCGCCGATGATCGGGAAGCGGCCGGGCTGATAGCCGGGGTTGATGTAGGTGACATCGGCTATACCGTCGCGCGCCATGTCGTAATGGTCGAAGGCCTTGCCGAGCTGCTGCGCCGGATAGACCTTGTACTTGATCGTACCGCCGGATTCCTTCTCGACCGCGGCGCCCCAATCCTCAAGCGCCTTTTGCAGCGGATGCGATGCCGGCACCCAATGCGACAGCTTCAGCTCAAAAGTCTTCTCCTGCCCGAGCGCAGGCGAAATGGCGGCGGCCAGCAGCAGCGCCAGGAGCGCTTTCCTCATCGACTCGTCTCCCCTTCCGGCATCAGGACTTCGATGGCCCTTTGCAGATATTGTTATATGATATAATTATCAGTGCAAGTGCGCGCGGCCACGTCCGCAAGCGACCCAAGCCTATAATAATCAAGGGAGCACGTGTTGCGGACAAATGTAGCAATCATTGGCGCGGGGCCAGCTGGATTGCTGCTGGGGCAACTGCTTCACACCTACGGAATCGACAACATTATCCTGGAGCGCAGGGACCGCGACTACGTGCTGGCGCGGATCCGCGCCGGCGTGCTCGAGCAGGGCACGGTCGATCTCCTGGACCAGGTCGGCGTCGCTGCAAGGCTGCACCACGAGGGCCTGGTCCACGAGGGCATCGAGCTTGCCTTCGCAGGCAGCCGCCATCGCATCGACTTGAAGGCCGCCACCGGCAAGACCGTCACGATCTATGGACAGACCGAGGTCACCCGCGACCTGATGGACGCCCGCGACAAGGCTGGACTTGCCACCGTTTATGAGGCCGACCACGTCGAGCCTCTCGATTTCGATACCGACAATCCGCGCGTCAGCTACGCCAGGGACGGCATCACACACGAGATCGAATGCGATTTCATCGCCGGCTGCGACGGCTCTCACGGCGTCAGCCGCGCCAGCGTCAAACCGTCCGCGATCGAGACATTCGAGCGCGTCTATCCGTTCGGCTGGCTCGGGATTCTGTCGGAGACCCCGCCGGTCAGCCCCGAGCTGATCTATTCCAACCATGCGCGGGGATTTGCGCTTTGCACCATGCGCTCGATGCGCCGCAGCCGCTACTACGTGCAATGCAGCCTCGACGATCACATCGATCAGTGGCCGGATGACCGGCTCTGGGATGAACTGAAGCGCCGGCTGGATCAGGAGGCGGCGGACAAACTCGTCACCGGTCCCTCGATCGAAAAGAGCATCGCGCCGTTGCGCAGTTTCGTCGCTGAGCCGATGCGATTCGGGCGAATGCTTCTCGCCGGCGACGCCGCCCATATCGTGCCGCCGACCGGCGCCAAGGGGTTGAACCTCGCAGCCTCCGACGTGCATTATCTTTCGCAGGCCTTGCGCGAATATTACGACGAGAAATCCGCAGCCGGCATCGACGGCTACTCCGAAAAGGCGCTGTCGCGGGTCTGGAAGGCGGTTCGCTTCTCGTGGTGGATGACCGCGATGATGCACCGCTTTCCCGACACCGAAGGTTTTGGGGCGAAAATCCAGCTGGCCGAGCTGAACTACCTCACCCACTCGAAAGCGGCGGCGGCGGCGCTGTCGGAAAATTACGTCGGCTTGCCGTATTAGGGCATGAACCCATAATCCAGAGGCGTTGGCGAACGTCCGCTTTGGAGCCCCAGCGGATTCCGGACTTAAGTCCGACATCGCGTTAAAACCTGCCCGGAGCCATTGCGGCCCCGCACATGCGCAAACCCGAAGCCGTCATGGAAGCCCGCCCCCAGCCATTCCCGACCGAGATGCGACGCTGGTGTCGCAGACCGGCTGGTCATATCGGCCAGGGTTGCCAGGGCACTATTCCCAAATGGGAATAGTCGCGGGCCATTGGTGCATCACTGATATGCGAGCGGCACGGCAGCGGAATTTTTATGGGGAGGACCAGGTCTTAGTCTGGTGATGAATCAATTCAAGCTCCAGAAGGTCCAGCAACAGGCTATTCAAGCGAGGTTGAACTATTTCATTGGCGCCGACGAGTACGACCGCCTTTTCGTGGGCTTTGAAATTCTCCATCTCGAAAACCACGTACTCACGTTGTGCGTGCGGCCTGCTTGTACAAATGAAGTTCAGGATAAATATTCGTGGCACATCGCGATCGTTGCCGAAGCGCTTCTTAAGCAGGCGATTCGGAAGGTGAACGTCATCCCGCTTGGCTGACGCGCCAAGCCTGCCATCGATACCGTCGAATGCCTGGCCTTTGCGGCGATCCGAACCGCGGCGCGCACGCTGGCCGCCAAAAATCCTGTTTTAAACTTTGTAAGCGGTGCAATTCGCTTCCAGATCGCGTTCAATGGCGTGCCACATCGTCAATGACGGAGCGCTTCGGATGAGTGTTTCCGATATTCCCGAAGGTTTCGAACGCCAAACCCGGCGCAGCCCGCTGACTGATCCCTGGGAGCCGATCTATTCGAAGCAAACGCCTGATGCGATCATCCTGGGACTTCGGCTGGCCACGCCGCATACCAACGCGCGCGGTTTCGTCCATGGCGGGTTGATTGCAGCGCTGACCGATAAAGCCATGGGGCACAGTTGCGGTCACAAAATGCGCGGCGCCAATTCGTTGGTGACGGTCAGCATGTCGATCGATTTCATCAGCAGCGCCCAGGTCGGGCAGTGGCTCACGGTCGAGACGGACGTGATCAAGACCGGCAGCACAATCTGCTTCGCGCAATGCCTCGTCAAAG
>Ga0210405_10002648_pt1 | contig 18411 bp, 19 predicted proteins | sample IncBWH11MmetaG_FD_155492 | JGI IMG/M metagenome (GOLD analysis project Ga0210405, IMG submission 155492) | Forest soil microbial communities from Barre Woods Harvard Forest LTER site, Petersham, Massachusetts, United States - Inc-BW-H-11-M | ecosystem: Environmental > Terrestrial > Soil >... | reverse complement strand
GCTGCTCGGCGTGATCGCAGTTTATTCGCCGAAGCATACGCACGATCCTCTGTACCTTTCCAATTATGTCACCATCAATCTTCTCGATCGAATCAAAAGCACGCCTGGCGTCGGCGACGCCACGCTGTGGGGCCCGCAAGACTACGCCATGCGCGCGTGGGTGCGCACCGACCGGCTGACGGGTCTCGGTCTCACGACCGCGGACATTATCAATGCCATTCAATCTCAAAATGTCCAAGCGGCAGTCGGTCGCGTCGGTGCGCGACCGATCTCGGACGACCAGCAGCTGCAGCTCAACTTGCAGACCAAAGGCCGCCTCAGCTCGGTCGACGATTTTGAAAACATTGTGATCCGGACCAATCCCGATGGTTCGGTGCTGCGGCTTCGCGATGTAGCGAGGATCGAGCTTGGCGCAGCGAATCTCGATCGCGAAACCCGTCTTAACGGTGGCCCCGCCGCAGCCATCGCGATTTATCAGACACCCGGCGCCAATGCGATCTCCACGCTCAAGGCCGTGAAAGAGCGCATTGCCGAAGCGGAGCAGAGATTCCCGGACGATCTGGCCTGGAAGATCACCTACGATCCGACAACCTTTGTCACCGACACGATCCACGAAGTGCAAAAGACGCTGTTCGAAGCGTTCATTCTTGTCGTGATCGTCGTCTATCTTTTCCTCGGCAGCGTGCGCGCGACGTTGATACCGACGCTTGCAGTTCCGGTCAGCCTCATCGGCACGTTCATCGCGCTTCTCGCTGTCGGTTACTCGGCCAATACGGTGTCGCTGTTGGCGATCGTGCTTGCGATCGGGATTGTCGTCGACGACGCTATCGTGGTGGTCGAAAACGTCGAACGCGTGATGGAAGAGCATCCCGAACTTACGCCCAGCGAGGCCACCAAGCGGGCGATGGCTGAAATCACCGCACCGATTATCGCGATTACCTTGGTGCTGTTATCGGTGTTCGTGCCGGTGGCCTTCATTCCCGGAATTTCCGGTGAGCTGTTCCGGCAATTTGCGGTCACGGTCGCCGTGGCGATGTTCTTGTCAGCGATCAATGCGCTGACGCTGTCGCCGGCGCTCTGCGCAGTTTTGTTGCGTCCGCACCATGGCCCGCGCCGCGGGATCATGGGTCATGTCATGCGCTCTATCGACTATGTCCGCGATGCCTACGGCACGGCGGTCGCCCGCCTGGTCCGCATTTCGATCATCGGACTCGCGATGGTTGTCGTGGCGGCGGGAGGCATCTTCGGGCTTTCCAAGTTTACACCCACCGGCTTCCTGCCCGAGGACGATCAGGGCGCCCTGTTCGTCGTTGCACAGCTGCCCGGTGGATCGTCGGTTGCCCGGACAACCGCCGTGGTAGAGCGCGCGGAAGCGATTCTGAAAGAGGAGGACGCTGTCGAGAACGTTACTTCCATAATTGGACTGAATTTCATCGACAACTACTCGCAATCGAATTCCGCCTTCCTGGTCGTCACACTCAAACCGTTCGAGGAACGCAAAGACAAATCACTGAGTGCCTCGGCGCTGATTGGGCGGCTGAACGAAAAATTCCGGCTGATTCCCGGCGGCACGGTTCTGCCCCTGGCGCCCCCGCCCATTCTTGGCCTCGGCACTGGCGGCGGCTTTACCTACGTACTGGAGGATTTGCGCGGCGGCGATCCGAAGGCCATGGCGCAGGCGTTGCGCGGGCTGACCGTGGCGGCAAACCAGAACCCGAAGCTGAGCCGCGTCTTCAGTACATTCTCGGCGACCAATCCGTCGATTTATCTCGATATCGATCGCGACAAGGCGCAAATTATTGGTGTGCCTTTGAGCTCGGTCTTTCAGGCCTTGCAAGCGTCACTGGGCGGATACTTCGTCAACAACATGAATTTGTTTGGCCGCACCTGGCAGGTTCAAGTGCAGGCAGAGGCCGTAGACCGCTCAAGCATTGACGACATTTACCGCATCAATGTCCGGAGCAACGAAGGCAAGATGATTCCGTTGCGTAGTCTCGCCGAGGTTCGCATCGTCGTCGGGCCGGCGGCTCTCATCCGCTACAACAATCTTCGGGCGCTGACCGTTCAGGGCAGTCCGGCGCCGGGCGTTTCGTCGGGCCAGGCTTTGCAGGCGATGGAGGCCGTTGCCGCAAGCACCCTGCCGCGAGGCTATGCTGGTGAATGGACCGATACCGCATTCCAGGAGAAACGCGCCGAAGGCAAAACAGCGATCATTTTGGGGTTTGCGTTATTGTTCGCTTACCTGTTTCTGGTCGGACTCTATGAGAGTTGGACTATTCCAATCCCGGTTCTGCTTTCGGTGTCGGTTGGCGTGTTAGGCTCGTATCTGGCGATCGTCTTTGGTGGCCTGACGCTCGACCTCTATGGCCAGATCGGGATGGTGGTACTGATTGGACTTGCCGCGAAGAACGGCATCCTGATCGTCGAGTTTGCCAAAGAGCAGCGGGAAAAAGGCGTCGCTTTGCTCGAAGCTGCGACCGAAGGCGCGCGATTGCGGTTCCGGCCGGTGATGATGACCTCGTTTGCTTTCATCCTGGGTCTTCTTCCCTTGGTCGTCGCCAGCGGGGCCTCTCAGCTGGCACGGCGCAACGTCGGCACACCGGTGTTTGGTGGAATGATCTTGGCCTCATTTATCGGGATCTTTGCGATTCCACCTCTCTACGTAACATTCCAAGCGATCCGTGAACGCCTTCGACCCTCATCGCGACCGCGTGAACTCAAAGCGCACAATGATGGAATGACTGACGAGCAGAGAACAGAGACAGCTAAGAGACAGGAGCCAGCATCGTCGGTGCCACATCACGACGAGGCCGCGGCAGAATAGCCCGCTCATTTCCACAATCCGCCTGTGGAGCACAAAATGTTTGACTGGTTCAGCGAGTGGATCTTGTCAACGCTCCATGCGGTGCCCCCGATATTTGGCGCCGACGCTCCTCATTTCGAGGCGGCACGAGCGCTTGCGGCACTGTTGCTGATCACCCTCGTTGTCTATGTCATAGCGATGCGGCCGTTGAGTCCGCTCATCGACTATTTCCGAAAATTGCTACGAAAATGACATTCTGGGAAAGAGTGAGTGCACTGAAAAAGAGTGAGTGCACAAGCTTCTGGATCGGCGCTGGGTTCAAGCAGACATCCCATCGTTACGATCCCTTTTGGATGAATTGGTCTGCGTCATAGCCGGAGAAGGAAACCAACATCACGCCTAACGTTTCAGAAAATTTGTACCAAAAGGGAGAACATCATGTCGAGATTCTATAAGAAAATCGCCCTTATCTGCATAGCGGCCGCAACCGGTGCGGTGCTTAGTGCGGTGCCGGTATCGGTCGAAAGCTCGGCAACTTCGGGTCTTGTGTTGTCTGTTGACCAAGCACAAGCCCGCGTTGGTCATCCGGGCAGTGCAGTTAGTGTTGCAGGAGTCAATCGGCGCCATCGGCGTGCGGCACGGCGCTGCGCGACGGGCGTTACCTGCTAGCTATCAGCGAACCAAAGATTGCGATCTTGAGCGACGCCGGAGGCCGCTTCGCTCGGCGGCCTCCTTAAGCGGCACTATCTCCACATGGCCGGCGTATTGCCGCGTCTTGCTGAGACGATCTCCTCGATATCCGAGTCGGGTCACGGCTGCCGCGGCCGATCTTAATCGGAGTGTCCGCATTACGCTCGAAAGCGGGCTCGAAACGGCCGGCGCTACCGCCAAAGGCGACGCTCGCCATCAACTTCGTCATCTTCGGTTGTTTCACCTGTTCCAGACTGAGATGCTGCGTCCAACGGCTCACACGGACATCACGGTTCCAAAGAGCGGCACGCCGCCAGTTTAGGCGGCCCTAAGAGCGCCGAGGAGCAGGGTAAATTGCAGGGGATTTGTCGGGGGGTCCGAACAATTCGGGCACCCGGCACCAATAAAATCAGACCGATCGTGCGCGAGAAGCGAAGCGGTGCCGCTGCGCCCGGCGCGCGTTCCAAAGCGCCTCATCTTACTCAATCACGTCGTCGGTGAGCGCGAGGAAGCCCGGCGGCACTTTGAGTCCCAACACTTTCGCCGTCTTCATATTGAGAACGAGATCGAATTTCGTTGGATGTTGCACGGGCAGATCGCTCGGTTTGGCGCCTCTCAACAATTTATCGACGTATTCTGCGCCTTGGCCAAACTGAGCCACAGCATCGAAGCCGTAGGAAATCAATCCACCGCCCTTGGCATAGAAAGCGAACGGATAAATTGCGGGCATGCTTCGGCGCGCTGCAAGCGTGATGATGAGATCACTGTTTGCAAAAGTAACGGCGTTCGGCGCGACGATCAGGCCGGCCTTCGGCTCAGAGGCAAGCTTATCAAGAACGCCTTCAATATCCGCACCACTATTAACTGCGAGGCTCTGCAACTTAATTTTGAAAGAAGATGCCGCAGCTTCCGCGGATTTTAGATACCCGATATTGGGAGGCTCGGGATGCAGCAGGACCCCGACGTTTTCGACCCCAGGCGCGATCTGACAGAGCAATTCCAGCCATTTGCTTCCCATAGTGGGTTGATAATTTGCAAAGCCGGTGACGTTGCCATTGGGCCTGGCGAGGTCGGTCACGAAACCGCTGCCGATGGGATCGGAAACGGAGACAAACACGAGCGGTATTGTGCGGACCACAGTCTGAAGGATTGTCGTGACCAAATTGGAATTGGCCACCATCACATCCGGTGAAAGCCGGAGTAATTCCTCGCCCATGGTTCGAATGTGGCCAGGATCGTCAGCTGCATAGCGCCAGTCAATTCTGATGTTGCGCCCTTCGACCCAGCCAAGCTTTTCAAGCTGCTGACGAAACGCGGTGACTTGCAACTGTCCATTTGGATCTCTCTCGGCGTAACCCATGACAACGCCGACCCTTCGCACCCGCTCAGTTTGCTGGGCGCGCGCTGGACGGAACGGCCATGTCACTGCCGCTCCGGTCAGGGCAAATACGAATTTCCGCCTTTCGACGTCGGGTGCCAATTGACCCATCGTTGCGAAAGCCTAAGCCATCCAGAATGGCTTGGTTGCTTCGCGGCTCGCGTCCGCACGCGACAGACCGATATCTCGCAGTTCCCGGTCACCGAAATTCAGCAGTTCATTCCGTGAATTGGCGCGCTCCCGCCACATGGTGAAACCCTGTGCGAGGCGGGCCAACACGCGCAGAGCATTTGGCATCATCGTGCTCATCGGTCGCTCCCGAAATCTTCCAACGGGCGGGGTGCGAGTTAAGCCTGCCATAGCCCCGGCGATGTGATCCCCGACACAAATTTCGCGTTGGGCGCGAAGTCCGATCGGGGAACCGTCGGCGACGCTGACGCAATTAGAGGGATAGTGCCCAAATGCGGACAACGCTCAAAGGATTGCCTCTTTCGCGTACTGCCAGAACTGATCTGTACGATTTAGTTCAAAAGGGACCAGGCGATGGGGCGCGCGCTTCGCCGTCGGTAAAATTTGTTGGACTGAAAATTATTCAGAACAGTCAGGCATCCTGAGCAGTGGGCTCCACGAGTCTGGCGCCCACTTCAGGATCGCGCCGCCAGATCACCCTATAGGTCCCATCCTTTGCTGGGCCGTCGCCGGAAATGTTCAGGACGAACTGGTCTGGAAATTCGATCTCCCCAAAGCCGCGCAGCCGGACGCCTCCGTCGGACATGTCGATGACAAGGCAATAACAGACCCTGCCGCCGTCCGGAGGCTCCAGTTTTGCCACACGTTCCAGCGGATATCGCGGCGATTGGCGCTGTTCTTCGTCGAGCTTTTCGGGCTTGGGCAAAGGCATGTGCCCCTCCTGGTTGCGATGACTGGAACTCTGAGGGGCGGAGCGTTGCACCGCTCCTAATCTGTCCCCTCACATTGTCAGCGCATTTGACGAAGATTGGCCGGTTTTTCCCCGGAGCACATCGAGAGTGCGTTGTCGGCACCAATAAAATCAGACACCTCTTGCACTATCGAGCGCGCCGATCTTCCCGAGGATTCCCCCGAACGATTGTTATTTCTGCTTGCTCATCCAAGTCTGAAATTCACGGAAGAGCTGGTCTGTCTGCTCTGATGGCACGCCCCCTCCTCGCTCGCTCATGAATTGCTTGAAGCTCGCCTCTTCACCTTGGGCCTGACCCGCGCGCCAATTTTTGAGCCATTCATCGGCCGCCGCGAAACGGGGCCATCCCGGAATGGTTGCGGCCAGATTTACCGCCTTCCAAAGCGGATTACGCGGCGGCTTATGAAACTCGCTGAAATTCGAGAAAAACGCATCTACGAACTTTGCGGTCCGTTCGTATCGCTCTGTGCCTTTTGGCCAATTGAATGAAATTAGGACAGTGCTTGCGGCAATTGTATCCACCGTTTCGTCTTTGCCGATAAGAGCGGGATAATCGTCGTTTCTGATCGCAGCAGGCAGATAATTCGCCTGGATCGACTTTGCCCATGGTACGGAAACGAACCGCAGGCCCCATTCCGGCTTAACCGTCGCGTATGCCGGAACCGGCGCCGGGCAGGAGCATATGGTTGCATCTATTTCGCCATTCCGGAGTTTCTCCAACGCATCCCCTTGCGAAAGGTACAATTCCTCCACGTTGACTCCCAAGGTCTTGAATATTTTGGGAACGAACTGCGCCGTTGCACTGCCCTTATTGTTGAAGCTTACCTTTTTCCCATTCAGATCGCCGATACTTTTTGCGCCCGAGCGCGCCAGGATCTGCAACGGGTTTGGAAACAGCGGGGCAATGTAAGTCAGCCTCTGGTCCAGGTTCGGCCCTAGTTCACCGGAGGTTTTCAGATAGTCCATCGCCTCCTGAGTGGTCAGCGCCATGTCGATATTTCGTAAGTAAAGTACGTCCTCCACATTCTCTACTGCCGCGCCGCCGTCCACCGACAGCACGCGAAGGTTATTTACACCGCTCACCACCACGGAAATGTCATTGGCAAGCTGGTTGAAGGTGGCGCCGGGCTGCCCACCCATGAGAAATATGACGTTCTCGTTCACCCTTTGCTTGGTCTGCTCATGACCGGGCACTGTCTGGGATAAAGCTTGATCACCGAAGGACAGCGATAAAAAAAGAGCGAGCAAAGAAAAAGATGCCAACTTCATGAAGCCCCCTATGTGTTTCTTATTTATTGGTTATGGGGGGATTCGGGCAATAGTGGGAGGCCGAGCCGGAGCAGGCCTAAAGGAAACTTAGGTCTGGCTCGCATTCACATTGCCCCTTTCCATTCGTTCGCCGGAGTAGCCGGAGTTTGGACAGCATTCGCAGTTGTCCTCATGACTTCGATCGATGCTGCCCGACGTGGCATCATAGACGAATGAACATCGCCATTGTCGGCGTCATTCGCCAGCACGACCCGTGACGGATCTCGCCGACGTGCGCGCACTGCTTCTGAAGCCAAAGCGACGACCTGTGACGCCCATCACGTCGCGCCCCTCTGGTCCGCGGTACACCCAAGGCAGCTGCGGGCGACGTAATTTCCAGGAGGACAGCAATGACTACGATGAAAAAAGCCGGCACACGGGCTGCTCGTTGGTTCAAGCGTTTCCGGGAAAAGAATCGGCCGCCATATCGTTGGTACGAGCACGGCACCTACGTCGCCTGAGCGCCCACCCGATTGCTTAAGGAACTCCCCGCTCGTGGTGTCATGCCCCGGGCGGGTTTGCTTTATTCAGCCAGCGCACAGCCGCCGATGCTCCTCTCGCATCCCGCCAGAGACGCTCGTTAGCGAGAACTTGGCGAGTTCCGCGAACGGCGGCGCGCCGAGTTATCCACCGCATCCGATTTTTCCGGGGTTTCATGGACCGGGCTGTGCAATAGTACATCCGTCACGTGTGCGTTTGTCCGGGTCAATGCGTATGAGTCACCCAAAGCGGATCATCGTTCTTGCGGCATTTGCACTGGCATTCGTTGCCAGCGCCGCTGTCGTGGTGGCGGTTCGGCCGCCGACGGTCGTGGCCAACGCTTCGGCTCAAGCCGCCGATAGCCGCGCGCAGTGACCGCACTTCGCCCTCCCATTTCCGGCATCACGTTGGAGACGCGCTTCCCGTTCTCCGATCGGATCGCGACCGGCATTGGAGCAGTCGACGGCTTATTCCGATCGGCCTCGAAGTTCGGCGCGTACGCGGGCTACTTTCAGCCAAAGCAGTCGTCGTTCCGGCCGAAGTAGCGCGGGACCGTCGGACACCAAGGTGTGATCCGCATTGTGCGAGCAGAGCGCGCTATATACGTGCACTGAGCTAGGCCGACCAGGCGGCTCCCCCATCCCCCGACAGGAAGAATGCCGCCCGGCCATAAGCCTAAACTGAGGCAACAACTACGGAACCTCAAGCGGACAAGGCTTGGGGTTCTTTTTTGTGGCAACTCGGAGTCTTATACACGGCCGGCACTCTTGCTTCGCAGCCGTGGCTTTTTTGATACACGGCTTCACAGCACCGCTTCGCAATAGGACGACGTATGACCACTAAAGAAGACGCGCCGCCTCCAGTCGTAGGCGTCTATTGGATTGATGAAGGAGATTACCCGGCGTTACGAAATATTTTCGACGACGGCAACAAGATGCCGCTCACCTGGAAGGAGTGGCTGAAAATGGCCGAGGAGATGAAGCGAGGACTAGAGTCATACGGGCACGTCGTCATGCGCGTTCGCATTGATCCGCATACCTTTTCAGATTGGTGCGCGACCCAGGGCATCGGATCGAGCCGTGAAGCACGCAAGCGATTTGTCGCTGCAGCCGTCAAAGAGAGATACGGCGACCAAAACTGAGTCCGCTACGCGAGTTCGGGCGGCTCATTCCTCTGGAGAGCCGCCTCGCGTGCATTGGCGACTTTTTCCCACGCGCTAGCTTGCAGCTCCAGTGCTCGGCGATCCTGCGGATCGGTCATGCGTGCCGCCATTTCACGGCATCTGGCTGCAAATTCTCGGTATTCGGCAACTGTCTTCATGGAACTCCCCAACGGGAGTAGCGCTATACCCAAATGGAACTTTCCGTCTGTGTCTTTTGACAGAGATGCCACTGCGACTTGTCACACCCCGCTGGCTGGAAGCGTCTTCGATGTCCAAATGCTCGACCGATTCTCCCGGGCAACCCCGAGAAATCACACAATCTCCTCCTTTCCAGCCAATCACCGTCTCAAACGGATGTTTGAATTTCAATCGAGTGTTTGAAAACAGCGATTGGAGGTATGCCATGTTGGCAATTCAAACTTTGACGCGAGAGGTTGGCGGAAACGCTGCACTTCGACCGGCTTGTCCCAACTGCGGCAGGTCAATGCACATGACGCGCATTACGCACGGCACAGCGGGCCTTCCAGATCAACTAACCTTTCGCTGCGGAGAGTGCGGCGTTTGGCTGACAGAGGCTGCCGGCGACCAATCCGGCCATGCTCACTGATTGAAGAAGCGCTGTGGTGAAAAAGCCACCACAGCCGGCGCTGCATATTCTTTCCCGCTGCCGTTGCCCTGCCCAGGTGTGAGTGAATGCGCTGCAGGGAGCTTGGAAGAAATCTCGTTGTCGCTCGGTAGATCGATGACTTGAAGATTTGTTACCGATACGCGATAGGGCGGCCACCCCGCATCTCCACATTCACATCAACAATGAACGCTTTGTATGCGTTCGCCACGCTTGTGGCGTTTGCGCCACAATCCCGCACGTTTCCAACTGACCCCTCTACGCCCATCCAGGCGGCCTTGAGCACGCCAGGCATTAGAGTAAAGCTAGTGATCTCAGTCGGGGCCTCTGAAGGAAATGGGCACCCGGCACCACCTATTAACGACGGCACCTGCGACGACAATTGGCGCTTTGCGCACCAGCCCGGCCCGAGGACACTCCAATGAGCAACGGCAGTTCGCTTTCGCTTCCCGAACTGGAAGACCGCATCGCTATCATCCGCGACAATATCCGGCAGCTTATCGAACAAGCCGCCGCCAATTCGGGTGCCGGCGACGAGGCGCGCAACGCCGACCGGATCGCGCAGCAAAACGAAGAACTCGACCGGTTGGTCAAGCAGCGCGACGAACTCCTGAAGAAAAGAGGACAATAGTCGCCGGCTCGTCCGACTGCCGCGCGACTAGCTGCGGCGCCGGCGCGCCGCGCTTGCCGCGACTTCGATTACAGCGTCACCTGTTTGGCGCCGCATTCCTTGCACGTATAGGGCACCCGGGTTTGCCCTGGCGTTGCCGAAACGCGGTTTGGCGCGCCGCACTTGCCGCATTTGGTTTCGATGCGGGTATCGCCGTGCTTGATGGTCACGGTTTTCCGCTCCATCGCCTCTCGCACGAGACGTTCAGCCTCGTCACGCATCTCTTGCTTCGACATGTGTGCTTTTCCGCTTATTGGCGCGCCGGTCCTACATGAGATTGCGGGCGGGCACAACGAGGCCGCCACATCCGCGCGTGTTTGCCACAAAAATCTCGCTACGGCATTCTCCGCGCCGATACTACAGGATTATCACAAATCGGCGACGCATCGGGCGTCGGACCTGAGCACGACCGGGACTGACGATGAACGACGGCAAGAGCAATGGACCCGACCCCGATATTCAAGTGGTCGACGCCATGGCGATCGCCGAACTTTTAGGCAAAGCGGCATCGAGCGAGCGCAAGCGCACGCATCTGCTGCTGCATGGCGGCCATCACGATCCGGTCCAGCGCATGGTGATCGCGCTGGAGCCCGGAACCTATTTGCGTCCGCATCGGCACAGCGAGCAATGGGAGATCCTGGCGTTGCTGCGCGGCGCCTGCGATCTGCTCAAGTTCGACGCACAGGGCCAAGTGACGGGACGCATCGCGATGAGCGATAGGTCCCCGGTGGTGCAAATCGCCATCGGCACATGGCACGGGCTCTACATCCGCGACAGGGGCACCATGCTGCTCGAGGTCAAACCGGGCCCCTATCGGCCCAACGAATTCGCCGACTGGGCGCCGCCGGAAGGCGATGCCGCTGTGGCGCAATATCTCCAAAGCCTGGCGAGATAAGCCGCTGTCGTCGCCAATCGTTCTAAGGCAGCGCCAGCAGACAACTCGCGATCGCGAGCATGACAAGTGCAGACAGTCCAAGCGACCAGTGCACGCCGATGAAGCTGCCGAGCAATCCAACCGATACGCCGCTGAAGGCGCGCAAGCCGAGACTTGCCATGTTGAACAGGCCGATCACCCGGCCGCGGATGTCGACCGGCGCATTCACCTGGACCAGCGTCTGCGCCATGGCGTTGAACGACAATTCGAAGAAACCCGCCGTGAATAAGAGCATCAGCGCCAACGGATAGCTCTTGGCAAGCGCGAAGCCGGTGAGCGCGCAGCACCACAGCATGGCAAGAACGATCGCCGTGCGCGCCTTCGGCGGCAACAGCCCCCTGCCCTCGAGCACGACGGCGGCTACGATCGCGCCAGCCGCATCGGCCGCCAACAACATGCTGTACGCGACGCCCGGATCGCCGTGGCCGAGGTCCTGGGCGAAGCCCGGCATTTGCGCGCTGTAGGCATTGCCGACAAAGAATGACGACGCACCGGCTAAAAGCGTCATCGCGATGATGACCGGATGGGCCGCGATATCGCGTGCCGTCTGCACGATGTCGGCGAACCCGCGCACCGCGCGCGCCGGCGCGGTGCCGCCCTTGCGGAATTTCGGACCGTAGGGCGCTTTCACCAGCCACAGCACGAGCGGCAGGTAAAACAGCGTATTGAGCAAAATGCCGTGCGCGGGGCCGAGCGCCAGCAGGATCACCCCGCCGACGGCGGGGCCGATGAGCACGCCGACATAACGCGCCGTCGCGTTCAGCCGCACCGCACTCATCAGATCCTCGCGGCCGACAATGTCGTAAAGCAACAATTGATTCGGCGTCTGCCACAACACGCCGGCGCAGCCGTGAATCACCAGCAGCACCATCGCGTGCCACATCTGCAGCGTGTCGGTGATGAAGAAATAACCCCAGCCGAGCGACGCGGTGATGAACAACAGCATGCCGCATTGGATGATGCGGCGCGGATCGAACCGGTCGGCAAGCGCGCCGGTCGCCACCGAGAACGCAAGAAACGGCAGCCAATGCGACAACACGGCAAAGCCCGCCAATGCCGGTGAATGAAATTTCTGAAACAGCACCCAGTAGCTGATGACGTGCTCGATATTGTCGGCCATCATCGCGATCACATAGGTCGAAAACTGCGCGCGAAAGCCGCCATGGCGCATCGCCGCGAACGAGCGCGGCGCGGGCGCCGGTTGGACCGTTTTGGCCGGAGGCATGACGTTCAAGGCGGGACTTCCATGACAGCGCCGCGACGAGCCGCCGCGGATAATTGTGGTGGGGCTGTGTGCCACCATATCGACACATCGCCAAGCGACGGTGGCGCGTGCGGCCTATGCAAGAATGCGGCCCAGACTGTTCGCGCGCGAATTGGAATAATGACAATGAAGGATTGTTAGACCTTCGCATGACAAGCGATCGCGACACCTCCCTGGTATTGACGCGCCGGACCTTGCTGGCCGGCTCCGCCGCGGCGGCGCTGGCCTCCGGCGCCAACGCAGCAGCAGAGACGCCGGCCGCCGACAAAGCGACACCCGGCATCTTTCGTTACAAGATCGGCACCTACGAATTGACCGCGCTCTATGACGGCATCTGGTATCGGCCGATCACCGACAAATTCATCAAAGCGCCATTTGCCGAAGTTGAACGCGCGCTCGATCAGGCTTTCATGCCGCACGACAAGCTGGCGACGCCGTTCACGACGCTGATCGTCAATACCGGCAAGAAATTGGTGCTGATCGACACGGGGACCGGCGGCCAGATTTCGCCGTCAGCCGGCGTGTTGCGCGACAACCTCGCGGCGGCCGGCATTGATTCCAAAGCCGTCGATCAGATTGTCATCTCGCATTTCCATCCCGACCACATCAACGGCATCAAGGACAAGGACAACGCACTGCTCTTCCCTAACGCCGAGATCATGGTGCCTGAGCCGGAATGGACCTATTGGATGAGCGACGCCAATATGGATGCGGCGGAGCCGGACCTGAAACTCACCTTCCGCAATCAGCGGCGCATTTTCTCCGATATCGCGGCGCAAGTGACCCGCTTCGAGCCGGGCAAGGAAGTCGCTCCCGGCGTCGAAACATTGGCAGCCGCGGGCCATACGCCGGGGCATACGGTGTTTGCCATTCACTCCGGCAATGAGTCGCTTCTGGTTTTGGGCGACACCGCGCAGCATCCGGCCGTGTTCGCGCGCCATCCCGATTGGCAGGCCGCGTTCGATATCGACGGCGCGGAAGCTGTCGCGACGCGCAAGCGGATTTTCGATCGCGCCGCAGCCGATCGCATGCTGGTGACCGGCTATCACTTCCCCTTCCCGGCCTGCGGCCACTTGATCAAGACCGCGACCGGCTACGAGCACGTTCCGGTCGAATGGCAGCCGACTCTATAATTGATGCGTCATCGTGAGGTGACCACGCATCTCAGGATGACAGAACTAGAAACGCAAAAGATCTGGAGGCCGGTTATGACACCGGCCTCCGTGATCCTCGCGGATTTGTCGTTTTGATTTGGCGCGGATCGAGACCGCGCCCGCGGGGATGACTTTCAAGCCGCGCGATTTCGATTCATCGCGTGTATTATTCCGACTTGCGGGCATAACGGGGTGTGCCGCTAGGTGCCCGCAAGTCGGCGCGTGCAATCCGGGCCTCGGTTCGCACCGGTTGTTGGGTGCATATTCCGGATTACAGGCAAGCTCCTTGACGTTACGAGCGCTTCGCTGCGGTCGCGGCTTTGCTTTGATGCGCGACTTTGGCTTGCGTCTTGGCGGACTTCACGTGCCGCACCTGATGCACCTTGCCGGACTTGAGGTGCGACCGGCTCGCGACGTGCTTGACGGTCTTTTTGTGCAGCTTCGCGTGCTTGACGGTCTTGCTCGGATTTGCCGTCTGCTTGGCTTTGGTCACGGCCGGCGCCGCCGTGGTGCTGGCGGGCGCAGCGGCGTTCGGCGCGGTGCCGGACGGCATGGACGAGGTCGACGTCTGGGCGAAAGCCGGGCCCGCGATCAGAGCGGTTGCGAGCAAGCCGGCGGCGAATTTCCTCAACATTTTTCTTCTCCTTGTTGTCCCGCGGCAGCGGTTTAAGAGCGCGTCTCTCAAAGCCGTGCCGTTGTTGGCATCAAGATTTACGCCCCACCCGCTGAATGCGCGCTGAAGTCGCCCAGCAGACTCCGTTCACCTACGTGAAATCTTTGTAATGCAACGCATTTCCCGGGCTGGCCGGGACCGGAACCGGCCGCGCCGACCGAGGGATCCATCAGCCGGGATGAAGTGCTAGGATGCCGGTGTTCTTAGTGCTGCACCGCACCGCAACCGGAGAGACGTCATGCGCAAAACGCCGTTGCTTGCTGCCGCCGCCATTCTCGTCAGTTCCATGGCCACCTTCACAATCGCCGTGCCGAAACTGGCTCTCGCCATGGAGAGCAACAGTCCGTCCCCGCCGTCGTCGACAACGACGCAACAGCCGGGCGGTCAGGGAACGACGAAATCCACCAAGAAGAAGCAGAAATCGAGTTCAGCCGAAGACTTCCTCAACGGCTGGCACAAGGCCTATGCACTGGTTTACGACAAGCACGACTATGAAGGCGGCATCGCCGCGCTGCGGTCGATGGGCTACGACGACAATGCCGACGTCGCGACGCTGATCGGTTACGCAAGCCGCAAGCTCGGCCGCTATGACGACGCGAAAGTCTGGTACGACCGCGCGCTCGCCGCCGATCCCAATCACGCGCTGACCTGGTCCTATTACGGCATGTGGCATGCCGAACAGGGCAACATCCTCAAGGCCAAGGACGATCTCGAAAAGGTCGCCAGCATCTGCGGCACGACGTGCCGCGAATATACCGCGCTCAAGGCCGCGATCGACGGCACGGTCACGTACTAATAATCACGTCCTCATATTCCGGCGCTGGCCGCTCATTCCTGCTCCGGCGGGAATGAGCGGCAGTTGATTCTCCCCCTCACCCAACCGCTATTGCGCCGCCCCTTGCGTCTCCGCCACGATCCAGGCGTGGTAGTCCGGATCGACGCTCTCGATCGGCATCACCAGAAACGCCGGCGTCGTATAGGAATGCAGTTTCCGCAGCACCGCGCCCACCGGCTCGGTTAGCGTGGCGCGGGTCTTGATGATCATCACCACTTCGTCGCCGCGCTCGATCGCGCCCTGCCACCAGTAAAGCGACACCATTCCCGGCAGGATATTGACGCAGGCGCACAACCTCCGCTCGACCAGCGCCCTTCCGGCCCGCTCCGCTTCGCCAATCGACGGAAACGTCGTATAGACGAGCACTGCGCGTTCCAAACCGCCGTCCATTGCAACCTCCTGCTCGGCCCTGCCCGCGATGCCTGCCATGTCCAAGCGCCCTGCAAAACCCGGCTATCAGCACATCGCTTTCGTCGCGAGCGACGTGCCGGAAGCGCAGCGCGCACGGCAACGTTTGGTCCGCCGCTACGGCGACGCCACGCCCGAAGATGCCGACGTGGTCGTGGCGCTTGGCGGCGACGGGCTCATGCTTGCGACCCTGCAACGGTTCATGAATTCCGGCAAGCCGATCTACGGCATGCATCGCGGTACTGTCGGCTTCCTCATGAACGAATATGCCGAAGCGGATTTGTTCGAACGGCTCACAGCGGCGCAGGACACGATCATTCACCCGCTGATAATGCGGGCCCGCGACGACGTCGGCCGCATCCACCGCCATCGCGCCATCAACGAAGTCTCGTTGTTCCGGCAGACCTATCAGGCGGCGCGTCTGCGTGTGCTCATCGACGGCAAGGAGCGGCTCCAAGAGCTCGTCGCCGACGGCATCATGCTGGCGACGCCGGCCGGTTCGACCGCTTATAATTTTTCCGCGCAGGGCCCGATCATTCCGATCGGCGCGCCGCTTCTGGCCTTGACCCCGATCAGTCCGTTCCGGCCGCGGCGCTGGCGCGGCGCGCTGTTGCCGGATAGCGCCGACGTGACTGTCGAGGTGCTCGAAGCCGAGAAGCGACCCGTCGCCGCAGTCGCCGATCACGACGAGGTGCGATCCGTCCGCTCCGTCGATATCAGCATGGATCAAAGCCTCTCGATGCACATGCTGTTTGATCCGAGCCACAGCCTCGACGAACGGATCCTCGGCGAGCAATTCGGATACTGAAATATCCAAATTTGGCGGACGGAAATGTCGGATTCCCGCAGCGCCGTCGCGAGCAAAGCTTAACCGCTGCTTAACAACGTTTCTTTACGTTTGTGCCGGCCATGGCTTGCGCATACAGCGTCAGCCATACGGTGGATTTTATGTTTCGCATCGACTTCAACCGCTTGCGCTTTTTGGTCATCGAAGACAGCGCGCATATGCGGCGGATCCTGCGCACTTTGCTGCATGGATTCGGCGCGCGGGAAGTCTATGAAGCCGAGGATGGTGCGTCCGGCCTGGAAAGCTTCAGCCATTTCATGCCCGACATCGTCATTGCCGATTGGGTGATGCCGATCTTCGACGGCCTGGAATTGGCACAGATGATCCGCCAGCCCGGCGCCAACGCCAATCCTTATGTGCCGATCATCATGCTCACCGGCCATTCCGACAAGAAACGCGTCATGATCGCGCGCGACGCTGGCGTCACCGAATTTCTCGCCAAACCGATCTCGGCGAAGTCGCTCTACGTGCGCATTCTCAATGTCGTCGTCAAACCGCGCCCGTTCGTGAAGACCAAGACCTATTTCGGTCCCGACCGGCGGCGCAACGTCAATCCGAATTACGGCGGCCTGGAGCGGCGCAAAGCCGCCAAGGCCGCTCTGGTGCGTCAGGATCCCTTGACGGACAAAGCCAAAGCCCTGAATTGACCCCGAGGAGAGCTGCCGAAAATGGCGCGCAGAGATCAACGTAAAGACCAGGCTCCCTTGGTCGTCACTTATGCCGACCACGAAATCATCACGCCGCCAAACGAGCTGCGCAAAGCTGTCGCGTCGGCCGGCCCCGACGATGACGATCCGGTCGCGCGCGCCGAAGCAGCCTTGGTCCAGCTGTCCTCCGAATTCGCCGCCTGGATGCAGGCCGAGTGCGAGCGGATCGAAACGGCGCGGCAGGCTGTAAAACTTCTCGGCATGACCGAACACACGCATAATGCACTGTTTCGCGCCGCCCACGACATCAAAGGCGAAGCCGGGACCTTCGGCTATCCCGAGGTTGTCGGTGTCGCAGACAGCCTGTGCCGCCTCCTCGAACACACGCCCGAAATCGCACGCATTCCAGTGGTGCTGATCGATCAACATGTCGACGCGGTGCGCGCCATGACGCGCGAGACCGCGCGCACCGACAAAGCCGAGGTCGCCGGCGAACTGGTGCGGCGGCTGCGCGAGGTCACCGACGACTTCCTCAAGCGCGAGAATGAATTTCGTCCGGATTATCTCGAGAGCATTTTCGCGCCGCCGCTCGCGCCGGGCGCGGCAGAATCCTAAACGCCGAAGAAACTCAGATTGTCTTGCGCCTAGGCTGCGGCCGATTGCCCGTCAAAATCGGCGGCGACGAGTTCGTCGCAGAACAGCCGCGCTTCTTCGCGCGCCGCTTCCGTCGCAAAGCGACGCAACAGCGTGAGTAACGGCGCGAGCTCGTCGAGATCTTCGTTCTCGCAACGTGTCAGCACCCGCTCGATCATGCGCCGCTTGAGCCGCGTCACGCCGCCCGGCTCCAGCAAAAAGCCTTCGCGCATCGCCTCGATGGCTTCCTTGAACGCCGGATAAGTCGAGGGCGGCAATTGCGCTTTCTCAAACAGCGCCCGCAATCCCGAGGCGCCGCGATCGTGAATGAGCCCCGACACCCGCGTGACCGGCATGTCGGCAAGCTCGGACAGCGCCTCTTCGAACAGCACGATATTGCCCGACAGAAGCGCGCGCAGGATGAGGCCGGCGGTAAGCTGCCCGCTCGCCGACAAATGGCGGATGAGCGGACCGAGTTCGGTCTGCGGCGCATCGGCGGCGATGGTCACGGTCGCCTTCTCGCAGGCCTCACGCGCCACCCGTTGCGCATGATCCGTATCGAGCCAGGCGCGCCCGGCAACAAAACCGGCCAGCGTCTTGGAGAGCTTGATCACCAGCGTTTGCCGCGTGGCGGCGGGAATATCGTCGCGCGCCAAGAGCGACTCGCGAACCGCAGCCAGATGGCCGAAACGCTCGACAATGCGGTCGATCGAGAACGGCGCGATATCGGCATCGAAATTTTCGACCAGGATCAAGCAAGATTCGGCGGTACCGACTTCGGCGATCGCGGCGCCGACCGAACACGGCAAAGCGGCGCGGCTTGAGATCGCAGCCTGAATCGCCGCCCCGCCGGTTGCCACCGCATCCACCAGATCGGCATCGACGAAGAGCGGCGACAGCGCGTAGACCGGCGCCGCGATCTGCGGCTGATCAGCGGCGAGCGCCAGCACGATCGCCGGC
>Ga0210405_10002647_pt1 | contig 18413 bp, 17 predicted proteins | sample IncBWH11MmetaG_FD_155492 | JGI IMG/M metagenome (GOLD analysis project Ga0210405, IMG submission 155492) | Forest soil microbial communities from Barre Woods Harvard Forest LTER site, Petersham, Massachusetts, United States - Inc-BW-H-11-M | ecosystem: Environmental > Terrestrial > Soil >... | reverse complement strand
GGATTGAGCAAGGATTCCGAACTCGTTCGGGTCCCCTCTGTTCATTTTGACAATACCCTTCGATTATTCGATTGCTCAAGAATGCAAGCTCCGGGTGGGAAATCGGTTCCCGACCGTCGCTAAGGAGAAAGTACCGTATGCCGCAGACTAACAAAATGAACAATAAGCCTTACAAGTGGGCCCTAGCGGGTTTGATGGTATTCGGGTTGCTCCTCCTGGCCGCTTTTCCGGCCCTTTCGGCCAGGGGTGTTAAGGACGAGACTATCGAAGCAACCGCCATGGGTACCAGCACCCAAATGGGCCAGATGGTCGGTATTTCGGTCGAAATCTACGACTACTCGACGCCCGCGGACAAGCAAGTTCTCGTTCAGGCATTCGCAACTGGACAGAACCAGGGTCTCGTCAACGCTTTGTCCAAAATGCACGCCGTTGGTCACATTTCCATCACCGGCACGTTGGGGTATGACCTAGCTTACATTCGGATGATACCAACGCCGACAGGCCGCAAAATTCGTTTCGTCACCAATCGTCTGCTAAGATTCGGAGAGGTCTGGGCAGACACTCAGTCAACAGCCTTCAATCTTACGGGCGGTGAGTTCGATCTGAACGATACGGACAGGAGCAAGAGCACGGGAGTGCTGTATCCCGCGTGCCAGCTTGCCATCGACAAGCAAGGCCAACTTCAAATCGAACTCAATCAAAACGCCTGGAACCTGGTAGACGTGCTCGATTGGAAGGGCACTCCCGGCGTCAACTAATACGTTCGAATTCTGCCAGTGCGTCCGACAGAGCACGGTAATTGCCCCTTGGGTGTTTTTGGGAGCAAAAAAAAGGTTTTACGATACAGAACTCTAAGTTGGAGAGAGGTGACGCATGAAAAGCAATCCGATCCTGGCGATTGGATGCAGTTTGATGCTGGTAGCGCTTGGGCTTTTGCTGATGGATGGCAATATCGCAGCGAATGATAAGAAAACCAAGCCGTCGGTTTGCGCAAATCCACATCCTGAACAGCTCTGTACGGCGGCCAATACCTGTGGGTCGAGCAGCTCACCATGCGTTCTGGAGGTTAGGCGCACAGGCGGTGGGTACGACGCGTCTGTGACTCCCAACATTCCGAACTTCCCGAAAGAGCCACCGGCGATTTGCATCGCGCCAGGCACAAGCGTGACGTGGAAAGGAGAGGGAAAGAATACCGGCATCATGGTCAACTTCGGCGGCTCGTCTCCCTTCGATCCCTCAGGATTGATTATGGGAGGTTCCGATCGTCCCGTCACCGTCCAGACGAAAACACCCGGTTGCTACAAGTACACGGTCGGCGCCTGCAATCCTGGCTCAATCTACGGCATGTGCGGAAATTCGGACTTCGATCTGATTGTGACAGGCAGCGGGAAGTAGACGTTCCCTAGCAACAGGCGCCAGTTCGTCCCGTTCGAGCCTGGTAGCTAACGGTCGATTGTGACTAATGTTTGGAAGGCACGGTAAACAATTCGGGAGGATCGATTATGGACTGCTTCCAGAAGAGAGGTTCGGTAATTTTGCCTTCCACCCAGCCTTGCAATTGGACCATAGTCGCGGAAACCTGTCCTCCATCCGGAGTATCAAAGAGTACTACCACGCCCGCATTCGTGTTCTGAGTCTGTTTCGAATCGTTCCATGCGCGCTTAAAAAGCGATTCCGCGAATTCGCGCTTTTCGTCAGGCATGGTTGAAGTTGCCGGCGAATCGACGGGCTGGACCCAAAAAATCTTAACTGTCCTATCTTTTAGTGGTGCCCACGTGCCTGGGAATGGCCCGCTCTCTTCGCGCGTCACTTTGAAAATGGAAGCGCTTGCCGTTTCCGCTTTTGCTGGCTCCGTAGGAGCGTTCCAGCGAGGATCCATGGACTCGACCTGGGAACGGCGAATGTAGCCACGCGAAGCTCCGGCAATTTGTATGTGAAACCACTCTCCTTCGGCGTCGATGAATTCGAACTCATCATCCGCAGATGCGGTGAATAAGACCTTTGATGCTTCCGCAGGGCGCGCGAGCACTGCGGAGCCGGATTTTTTTACGATGAGGAGATTGCGGGGATGGGCTTGGTTGTGTTGAATTTCCTTTAGAGCGTCGAGATCTGATTTGAGCTGCAGCATGCGTTTTTGCTCGTTTTCACGCTGTACTTTGAGGGCGGCCGTTTCATTGGACGCAGGGCCAGGAGACGTGGCTTCAGCCGGCGCTCCGCCATAAGAACTGGAAGTCACGCTGGCAGTCGACGAAAATTGCGGCAAAGGGTTTCCTGAAGAATCGATTTTGGGACGTGGAGCCTGCAAACTTGACCGCGGAATTTGAACGGAGAGTTTGCCCCCCAATTTTTCACTGAGGCGATCCAGTAAGTCGAGTTCCAGCCTGCCGTTGGACGGGAGCGCTTGATAGCCGGATTTCGCAGGGTCAGGATCGGCATACCATGCCGTGATTTTCGCTGTGAGTTTAACGACGGTGCTCTGAGGAGTTTCTGGAATGAGCTCAACGGAAAATTGGTAGAAGGCCCGCTCATAGCGGTCCAGCGGCTGTTGCCCCATGGCGACAAACCCATCAACGATTGGGAGTTTTTGACCGGCGTAGACTTGGATTTCCTTCAACACTGCTTCAACATCTTCTCTTGATTTCGAGTATGTCCGGGCATACGGAATCGCCTGCGCCCCGGCCGGAGGAGGCGGCGAAAGCTGCAGGGCTCCCAATAACGAGAGGCTAAAGAAGAAGAACTTGGGTCGTATTGTTCTCCAGTCTTTCACGGAAGGAGTTCCAAGTTGTCCACATGAATCCAGCCGTGTTGGCCATTGTGCAGTTCCACGCCATACCAGTGCGGAGTCACAATCACAACGATTACTTCCGTATAAGCGGCAAGCGCCGCAATGTTGGCGGAAGAGTGAAATGGTGCCGCTTTAAGCTCCACTCCCGGCGCTTTGACGCGACGCTCCACATCGTGGCGCAATGCTTTTATTTGCTGCTCCAGATCCTGAGCGGAGGACTGAGCGGCAGCCAAGAGTGCTCTTTCGTCCTCGCGCTGGCGCAGTTCAGTCGCTCTCACCAAGTCCGCGCTCTCGCGGCGGCGCAGGGCTTCGGCGGTTTCCTGCTCCGTCGTTTGAATGGCGTGCAGGTGGTCCTCAATGGCTTTCGCCTCGCTGGCTTCCACCGTGCCATCGGAGATGTGCGGGGTTCGATGCGTGTTTTCGACATAGATCGCATCGATATGCAGCCGGATGCGCTCCTGACTGATGCTGGTCACGATATAACGGACTGCGATGGTGCCTTGGTCGGCGGTGTCCAAAAAGTGGCGAGGCGCAATAGCATCCTTGCGAACCTTGTAGAAAACTTTGGCGGGCTGATTCCACGGTTCGAACAGAGGGGTGGAATCCACGACGGTTGCGCCAGTTAGAACTGGTTGTTTGTCATAAACCCATGTGCCATGAATAGTCTGGTCTTCGAGAACTTCGTGCACCGCCTGCAGGACATCCTCGATCGTCGCTGAAAACTCCCTCGTTACACCAGGTCCCAACGGTGGCTCTTTGTGAGGCGTGCCGGCAAACAAAGATCGGGAACTCAAACAGGTGAGCAACAGCAATCCAAAAAGGAGGAAGCCAATTCTTATTCGAGGATCGCCTCTCCTTTTCAAGAACACTCGCTCTAGCATTGCTCCTCTGTTTGCACCCATTTGCTTTCGGCCCAGGGTCGTTCTGCGTGAAACCCTGCTCCTCGGGTTTTGTTGCACCATCGGTGCTCCGCTACCTTACTACTGCAATTCCCAGAGATGTGTCAAATCCAGAGTCGAATGCCCGAACTCGCTCGTTGCAGTCCAGTAGGATGCTGAGATTGGCTCGGGCGAACCTCGCGGCGGATATTTATGTGAGGCTGGATAGTCTCTCAGAACCAATTTTCGGTCCTCCGAGCGCCGGAGCCGGAAAAAAGCCAAGTACCTGAACCAGGCGCTGAAAAATAAATAAAATTAAAATAAGAAAACTCTTGCATTCGATTTTTTGTGGGGGTAGGATGCGCGCGGTTCAGGGACTTGAGGACTCGGCGCGCTTTTCTCTTTGAGAAGCAGGGCCGCGATTCTCTATGGGCGTCTTGCTAACTGCTCCGACGCAATTTGTTGACGACACTTGGCTATCTCAAATAGCCAACGGGCTGTGTGTATTTACGCCTTCTCCCTTCCAAGCTGTGCTCCGCGAAATTTGCTCGTACGGTTAAATAGCGCAAATTGAGGTTCATGCTGAGGAGGCGACATGTCCCATTGGGATTCCACTCTGCTGAAAAGGAGAATGCGGTTCAGCGCATTCTCTATTCTGGCTGCGATTCTGGCTCTCACCATTTTGCTTGCCGATACCCGGCCGGTTTCTGCGCTCCCCATTCCGGGAGGCTCGATGCGGGCACTACCGGCATTCGCGCGCAAGTACGGAATGCCGTGCTCTTCGTGTCACCAGGCATGGCCGATGTTGAGCCCGTTTGGACAAGCGTTCAAGGACAACGGCTATCAAATGGGTAACGAGCGAGATGCCCCCATATATCAAAACCCGGCCTACTGGCCCGTCACATTTCGTATGACCTCATTTTGGCATCGGGAGAACGAAAATCGTGCTCAAGTGGATGACCCCACGAGTACGACGGGCGGACAAATGCAGGCAAACGTTACGACCCACGGATTCGATTGGAGCGGTCTTGATTTCCACACCGGCGGCACGCTCGCAAAGAACGTTTCGTTCTACGTGCTGCCGTCCTCGGACAATACGGGTGCTTTCCACTTTGAAACTGTCTTTGCGCGTCTCGATAATCTTGCCGGCAGCAGTTGGTTGAATATCAAGCTCGGCAAATTCGAGCTCGATAACCTGCTGTCCGAAAAACGCATCCTTACGCTGACGAGCGTCGCTGGCACCTATACCAATTACCATTTTCAACCCGCCACGGAGAACAATGGTGTAAATCCTGCGTTCCCCGCGTTTACATTCGGAATTGGCGACAATCAAGTCGGACTCGAGATAATGGGGCATTCCAAGGACGATCGTACTCGTTACTCTGCCTCGTTACTAAGCTCCACTGACGGCAATCCCGGTTTGCCGACAAGCCGAGCATACGACGGCTATTTCACCTTCAGTCAGGCATTTCAAGCCGGAAGTCTCGGCCTACAGCGCGTTGGTGCATTCGCCTATATCGGCCAAGCTCCAACGTATTTTCAGTTTACCGAGGGCAACACCAGCGGCATTCCTGGTAATGCGGCATTCGGTGTCGCAGGCACGGGCATTGGCAATGAGCCCTTCTACAGAGCAGGCTTGATCGGCCAGTTCTACCTCAAGAAATATGACCTGACTGCGATGTACTTCCATAGTTCCGACAATAAGTACCTGGCGACAGGCACCCCTGCGAATCCCGCCTATGGAACGCTCCCCGTTGGCGCTCAGAATGCCATATGGAATGGGGCGCTGTTTGAAAGCCACTACACGCCAAGCCCGCAATTTATTTTGATCCAACGTGTCGAGCTCGTGCGCATGTCGCAGCAAGCTCTTCCGATTGTACCCGGAACTCCCTATACGCCTGGCGTAAGCGTTCCGTCTTCGAGCTTCGGCAACGAGGACGTGGTCACGTTCGGCGGTCGCTACTATCCGTTCATCTCGAGCCGCGCTGGTTTCGCTTTCCACGGAGAATATGCCTTCAGCCATCAGACAGGCACATCGCCGACAACCGGCCAGAACCTTGATTTCAGCAGCTTGCTGTTCGGCTTTGACTTTGCGTTTTAAGGAGGAAGACGATGAGAAAAATAAACATATCAAAATGTCTTGCAGGAATCGCCGTCCTCCTGGCCGCGCCGCTGCTCGTTTCGGCGCAGCAGGTTGAATCTCACATCGGAAAAGTCACCGGGCACCCGGACGCCGGCAGACAGCTTTATTTTCGATATTGCTGGGGTTGCCATGGCTTTCACGGTAACGGGACCGGCGAGAATTGGCTCCCGACGGGCTCGTTCCCTGATATGCCGAACCTGAATGTTCAACCGCGAAATTTCGTGGCCGCCACTTTTAAGTGCCGCTCCACGCCGACGGGAACTTTGCCGACGGACAACGATCTCTACAACTCGCTTGTGCGCGGGCTTGCCAATTCCAACATGCCGTCATGGATCACGTTAACCACCCAAAATCGCGCCGACTTAGTGGCCTTTATCAAAACGTTCTCAGACCGGTGGAAGACTGAGAAAGCCGGAACGCCTATCACCGTACCGCCAGAACCCGCGCTTACAGTCCAAAGCATCCAGCACGGGAAGGAACTATTCACCAAACTGGAATGCTGGAAATGCCACGGTCCGGAGGGGCGCGGAGATGGACCTTCGGCTTCTACACTCACGGACAGCAATGATGAGCCGATACGGCCCTACAATTTCGAGGCGGGTTCGCGTTTCAAGTGCGGCAGCACAGACCAAGACCTCTACAAGATATTCATGACCGGGTTGGATGGTACACCCATGCCGTCCTTTGCTGATGTCATCAAGCCCGAAGAGGCCTGGGATCTCGTGCATTACTTGCGCACTTTGCAGGTGTACCACAAGAGCCCGGAACTTGCGCTTTGGGAAGGAACGAAGGAAGGGGCCGAGATCGTCAAAGCCCAGAAAGTCCGCGGGACCCCGACGGGTTCTGGCGTCAATCAATAACCTGCAACGGATACACGAGGGCACAGGAGGAATATTCGAATGCAAGGCAAGAACCTACTACTGGCAGTAGTTGTTGTCATCTCGGCGTCGATGATGGCCCCTGCTCGGCCTAGCGGCGGCACCGTAAGCGGCAAGATCACTTACGAGGGAACTCCAGCCAAACAGAAGCCAATCGACATGTCCAAGGAGCCGAGTTGCGCAAAACAATATACGACTCCTCCCACGACAGAAACTGTCGTAACCGGTCCAAACAATGCTCTCGAGAATGTCGTGGTTTATATTTCTGCGGGAGCTCCGGATGAGGCTGCTCCCTCAAAAGCAGCTGTCTTCACGCAAAAGGGATGCCGTTATCTCCCGCACGTGCTTGTCTTCCAGGTGAACCAGGAACTGAACGTGTTGAATGAGGATCAGACGTCTCACAATATCCATCCGCTAGCCAAGATCAATCGCGAGTGGAACAAGTCGCAGCCCCCTGGCGCGCCTCCGATTGTCGACAAGTATGACAAGCCCGAAATGATCGCCGTGAAGTGCAATATCCATCCTTGGATGCACGGCACGTTCGCGGTGTTGAAGAATTCTCACTACTCGATTTCGGGCGAGGACGGAGGCTTTGCGCTGCCCAACCTGCCGCCGGGAAAATACACCATTACGGCGTTCCACGAGTCTTACGGTGATCAATCTCAAGAAGTTACGATCTCCGGAAGCGAGGCCAAAACCGTCAGCTTTGTCTTTAAAGCAAAACCGTATTAGGAGATCGTGGTTGGAGTTGTGGAATCGCAGGTGTAACAAAAACGTATGGCTATGGACACAGAATTCGCTTGAGGTGCGTTAAGGCATAGTCGAGGTGCTATGGGAAAACTTTTTGGAGTCATTCTCGCGATCATTGCGCTTGCTTCCGCGTACCCTATCGTGACCCACATGTACGTTCAGCCCGTGGACATCTCCACCCACGGCCACGCCATCGATGAGCAGCTCGCCGACACGATGGCTGAAGCCGGGCTCGCGTTCGTGCTGGCTCAGCTTCTCTTGGCATTTTGCGTTTGGAAGTTTTCGAACCGCAAGGAAGGCGCCAAGGTTTTTCACTTGTGGGGCGGCGCGAGGTTGATGGTCGTCGGCGCATTTATTCTAGTTGGCACGGAAGTTCTTGCCTTGGGTGTCCTCGGACAAAAAGCGTGGGCCGAGGTGTATTTTACGGCGCCCAAACCGGACGCTCTGCAGATTCAGGCACAGGCGGGGCAGTTTGCTTTCTATTTTCGATACCCTGGGCAGGACGGAAAATTCGGTCCGCTTCATCCCGACAAGATAGACGAAGGAAATCAAAACTATTTCGGGCTTGATCCCGCAAATGACGTGGAAGCTCGCGATGACATCGTCACCGCCGAGCTTGCTATTCCGGTGAATCGAGAGATTCATCTTCTGATGCATGCGAAAGACGTCGGACATTCCTTCTATGTCCGCGAACTCAGAATTCAGCAGGATTTTGTGCCGGGGCTGGACCTCTCGCTTCATTTCACAGCCACACAGACGGGACATTTCGAGATTCTATGCACGCAGCTCTGCGGGCTTGGTCATTACAACATGAAGGCGTATCTCAACGTTCTATCTCAAGAGGATTTTGACAAGTGGATGAAGCAGAAAGCGTCGGAGCAATAGCTCTAGCAAGACAGCTGAGGTTTCTAATGTCTGGATCGGTTGGCATTTTCTCACGGAGCGAGGTGAACATTTGGAAGAAGCGCTGAAATCTCAGGCTCACGCGCACGCACCGGCGGAAGGCTTTCTCTGGAAATATGTGTTCAGTCTCGATCACAAAGTGATCGGCAAACAGTACTACGCGCTCGCTTTGGTCGCCGTCTTTATCGGCATGGTGTTGTCCTGGCTGATGCGTTTTCATCTTGTTTGGCCCAACGCGAAAATTCCGGGCCTCGAGCTTATCGCCAAAACCGGCGCGCCCGGCGGCATCATCACTCCCGAATACTATCTCTCCCTGCTCACCATGCACGGTACGCTCATGGTGTTTTTTGTCCTCACCAACGCGCCGTTTGCTGGCTTCGGCAACTATTTTCTGCCCATCCAGATCGGCGCGGAAGATATGGCCTTTCCCCGCTTTAACATGATGTCCTTCTGGACGACCTTTGTGGCCTTCGTTGTTTTGGTAACCGCATTTTTCATCCCCGATGGCCCGCCGATTTCCGGCTGGACGGCGTATGCCCCTCTCAGTGCGATTGGAAAAGATGCGGGGCCCGGTCTCGGCTGGGGACAGAATCTCTGGGTCATCTCCATTGCCATTTTTTGTATCGGGCAATTGCTTGGATCGCTGAATTTTATCGCCACTACCTTAGATTTGCGCGCCAAGGGAATGACGCTCATGCGCATGCCGATATCCACATGGGCGTGGTTCATCACCTCGTGCATCGGATTGCTTGCGTTCGCTGTACTCTTGCCGGCGTGCTTGCTTTTGCTGCTCGATCGCATGGCCGGGACAAGCTTCTTCATCCCCTCCGGACTCGTGGTAAGCGATCGACTGCAGAGTCACGCCGGTGGCTCGCCCCTTTTATGGCAACACTTGTTCTGGTTCTTCGGACACCCGGAAGTGTACATAGCCATCTTGCCGGCGGTCGGGATTGTCTCGCACGTGCTCACCAACAGCCTGCGTAAGCCCCTCTTGAGCGCGAAAGTCATCATCTACTCGATGATGTCCATCGGATTTCTGAGCTGGATGGTGTGGGGACACCACATGTTTGTTAGCGGCATGAATCCCTTTTCGTCCCTGCTTTTCTCTTTCCCGACCCTTACCATCACCATACCTGCCACGATTATTACCCTAATCTGGCTCGGCAGCCTGTATGGCGCCAATATACAAATCAATGCCGCGTCTCTTTTTGCCCTTGGATTCGTCTCCATGTTCGTCAGCGGCGGTGTGAGCGGATTCTTTCTTGCGCAGCCCTCGATTGATATCGTCCTCCACGCCACATATTTTGTGGTAGGCCACTTCCACATGGTCATGGGAGTCGCAGCCATATTTGCTATCTTCTCCGGAACATATTTTTGGTTCCCTAAAATGACCGGACGAATGATGAACGAAACTCTTGGCATGTTGCATTTCTGGATTACTTTCGTCGGTACCTACTGCATTTTTATGCCATTCCACTATCTGGGGCTTGTCGGCAACGTGCGGCGGTACGCGTCGTTCGTGGATGATTTCATGCCCGCGTTGATGCCTTTGCACAAATTCATTACCATTGCCGCCCTTACGACTGGTGCGGCGCAATTCATTTTCTTTTTCAACCTGATTCACAGCCGGTTTCGTGGAAAGCAGGCCTCGGCGAATCCGTGGAGGGGAACTTCTCTTGAATGGAGCGTTCCGTCGCCTCCACCCTGGAACAATTTCGGTGGGGATCATCCGGTTGTTTATCACGACCCGTATCAATACGGCTTGAAGGGATCAACCGGCGACTTTGTGATGCAAACTTCTCCGGAACAGATCTTGAACGAATAAAGCGGCGCGATGCCATCTGGGACGTGACGAGCGATTTACAAAGGTAAATTTGCGGTAAAAGGATCTCATGTCATCGACAATACATACCCCAATGACTCTGCCTCGCCGCGCGGACCAAGGGAAGGGTTCTGAAAGCGGAATTTGGATCGCGCTGTTTGCGATCACCATGTCGTTTGCCGCGTTTACCAGCGCACTCTTCATCCGGCAGGCTTCCGCGGATTGGATACATCTCGCTGCGCCTCCGATCTTGTTCGTCGGCACCGCTGTCTTGCTCGTCAGCAGTCTTATGATAGAGATAGCTCGGCGTGGATTCGACGGAAAATCGAGCGCACAAATAAAAGAACACAGTAAGGGACTGGTGCTTCTACTAGCCTCACTGTTTCTAGGTTTGGCGTTTGTGGGCGGGCAGTACTTGGCATGGAGACAGCTCGCTGCTCAAGGGTTTTACCTGGCCACAAATCCGAATAGCTCCTTTTTCTATCTTCTCACCGGTGTCCACGCCCTACATGTCCTCGGTGGAATTGCGGCTTTGGCTTATCTGCTTACACAGCTTGCCGCTCGCGGATCTGTCCGGCGAAACCTTGTGAATGGGGTGGTCATCTACTGGCATTTCATGGCTGCACTCTGGCTTTTTCTGCTCGTCGTCATCTGCGTACGACTGTAATCGCAAAGGGGGAAGAAAAACTGTGAGCGAGTCTGGCATGACCATGCACGGGACGGGCGGCCCTTTTCTGGAAGAATCTCCCTACGGTATCCCTTCCAGAAAATTGACGATGTGGCTGTTCATAATCTCCGACGCCATCACGTTCGGAGCTCTGCTTTTTGGATACGGCTACTTGCGCACAGCGAGTAGCGATTGGCCTACTCCCTTCCGGTTCAATCCAAGCATTTTGAACGTCATGTTCATGACCTTCATTTTGCTCACAAGCAGTCTCACTATGCTTGGTGCTGTTGACGCCGCCAAAGCCGGCGACAAGGCGAAGGCCAGGCGATTCCTCTGGTCCACGATTTTGTTGGGCGTGATCTTTGCCGGGCTTCACATCCGGGAATGGATTGGGCTCATCGATGAGGGCGTCAGTCTGTTCCAAAACCCTTGGGGGTCGCCGCTGTTTGGCGCCACTTTCTTCAGCATAACCGGCTTGCATTTGCTTCACGTCACGGGCGGCGTTGTGGCCATAGCGGTCGTCTCCCGCGGCTTTTCGCGGGGCAGCCTGACCGCGGGCCACGTGGAAGCCACGGGCTTGTACTGGCATTTTGTGGATTTGGTGTGGATGTTCGTCGTTCCCTTGGTCTATCTGCTGAACCTTGCCCGGTAACTCACTCGGACTGAAAACGAGGGAAAAATGGCAGCGTCAAAAAAATCTGGAAACGTAATCGTAAAATATCTCCCTGTGTATTTTGTTTTGCTCGCCATTGCGGGCCTGGAGATTGTGCTGGCGTATCAGGGTTTTTCTCCAGGAGCGCTCCTTGCCATTTTGCTGGCGCTGGCGCTCTGTGGCGGAGCACTGGCAGTTATGTACTTCATGCACCTCAACGAGGAACGCCGTAGCCTTTTTTTGACGTTGATCCCCGCGGTTATTTTCGTTCTAATAATGATGAACATGGTGTGGTCTGACAGTTTTCGCCTGCTGCACATGAAGCCTTTCGCGCACTGAACGTATTGTCCTGGGCAGGGAATGGGAATCATTCCGGGAGAAATTCGGCGAAGCAGCCACTCTGGCTTTTACTATCGGGCGCGAGCAGGATATTCACTATGACGAGGCAACATATCGTTGGGCGTTTGTTAATGCGTGGCGTGGCATTGTCGACCGCCTTGATGATTCCGACGCTGGCGTTTGCCCAAAGCTGCTCGCTCTGCTATTCGCAAGCGGCTGGCTCGGGAGCTCGCTTGATTCAGGCGCTGCGCAGCGGCATTCTTATCCTGGTTTTCCCGCCAATGCTGATCTGCATAGGGCTCGCCGTCATGGCCTACAGAAAGCGCAATCAGTTCCACGAAGAGTAGTTCGATCACGGAAGATCGAGATCCAGAGCATAGATGTCCGTCAGGCCCCGCTCGATCATCACGTAAAAGGAACCAGTCCGGTTTAATCCGGTAAAGTAGCAGTGCGTGGCGCTTCCGCGGAGCAGTTCTCCGAATCCAAACACGCGTTCCACCTTCCGAGATGCCACGCTTGCCCGGAAAATAGATTCTTGCTCGTCGATTTGATCCTGGAAATAGATCGTCGAGCCGTCGTGCGCCCAGTGAAGTGACTCGAGAAGTCCTCCAGAAGCGAGCTGAGCCCAGTTGGATTTTTGCATGTCGTAAAGAAGCAGTCTGCGTTTGGCGTCATCGAGGGCCGCAACGTACCGGCCGTCAGGCGACCATCGGGGCTCCGTCAGGCCCTTCGATCCCGGCAAATCCTTAAGTGTTCCAGTCGTCGGTTCAAGCGTATAGAGACCATACTCTGATTGCGCCTTTTGATTTCGCATGGATACCACGATGCGGTAGCCGTCTGGGGACCAATCCGCTTCAGAGGCTTCCCATCCTCCGGGAAGAACCGGATGAAGCGACCCCCCGTCCGGCGAAATAACATAAATGTTGCGCGGCTGGTTCTGTCGAGCGCCTGTAAAGAGAATCTGCTTACCGTTGGGAGACCATCGGGCATAGCTGCCGTGCAGGGGCGCTATCGTCAGCGGGACGCGCGCTTCGCCATTGGTCCGGCTGCGCCAAAGGGAATCATCTGGGCGATCTGAATAAACGACCATTTCATCGTCGGGCGAGAAGCCTGCTTGTGCGATGGATGTATCCAGGCTCAGCGTGGACATGTGCTGCGTTTGCGGTTCGATTTTTTCCAATTCCCGGTGCGAGCGAAAACTAAAGGCAAAAATGCGTGAACCCATTTGAGCTGGAATTGTAACGTGCAGGGAGTCGGGGCCGCTGGTCAAAGCGAATGGCGCGTGGTGCGAACGCCGGAACCAAGACCATGCATTGCGTATGCCCCATAAATTGCAGTCGTACTCTTCGCACCCGGAAAACAGAAAGTATTTTCCGTCTGCTGTCCAATTCCCAGAGGATTGGCGTGAGGGATGATCCGTCTTTGACAGAATTGCGTGCAGCCCATTGCCATCCGACGTCATTTCCCAGATCGTTTGGGTGCCGAACTCTCCAAGATCAAGCGTGAACCGGATGCTACCTCCGTCGGGCGACCAGGCCGGTGATCGTGGATGGCCATCCACGCGAGCCAGCTGCCGGATTTGCGTGCCATCGCGATGGATCGTGTATAGGTTTTGGCCCCGCACGAATACGATCTGGGACCCATCGGGAGACCACGCCGGATCTGCGCCGGTGACTTGTCCCAGCCTTCGAGGCTCTCCTCCTTGAACCGGCCAGAGCCAGAGTGGCATCTCCTCGTCGCGGCCGGTGAATTGTCCGATTAAGAACTGCGAATGGTCGGGAGAGATTGCAAAGAGGCGGGTGTTTTCGAAAGGCGTTGCCATCTTCTCCGCGTTGCCGCCTTCCACGGAGGTCTGCATCAAACTCCAGTGGCCATCGTTGCGTTCCAGAAAGAAAATTCGCGTCCCGTCGGAGACGATTCCGCCCCACTCATCAATACGGCTGGCATTCGTGATTCGGGCCATGTGTTGCATGCTGGGATGCGGCACGGGGTAGACGATGAAGAAGAGAAGCCACGATCCGAACAGAATCGCGATGGAAAGTAGCATTAGGTCGAACCGTTTCTGGGTGCGTTCCGCCCTTTCGCGATCCCAATCAGGCGGAGTAGCGAATCCCTGCGCGATCTCCGGCCGCAAGTGCAGGCGTACCTCGATGGATTGATCGCCATTTCCTAGCCGCGAGAGCCGGCCTTCCTGGACGGATGCCACGGCATCATTAATTACCTGGATAGGGACTAGGAAGCGATAGCCTTGCCGAGGGACAGTTTCGATAAAACGAGGGTTTTCCGCCTCGTCCTGCAACGCCGCGCGGAGTTTCTTCAGGGCGGCGTTCAGGCTGCCGTCGAAATTGACGTGGGTTCCTTCCGGCCAGAGGGCTTGACGACATTGCTCCCGTGTCACGATCTCGCCAGGCTGTTGCAAAAGCAGCGCTAAAATTCGGAAGGGCTGCACTTGGAGCTTGAGACGTGTCCCTTGGCGACTTAGCGTCCCGCGTCCAAGGTCCGCCTCAAACAGTCCAAATCGTATCCTGCTGGCTGATGAAATCTCGGGTCCAGGCAAAGCCAACCCCCTGTGAGATCGGCCGATACTGTAACATAAGTCCAATGTGGCAACCAGAGTCTAGTTCATGTGACCTCATATCGTGTTCATAAAAATAGATTTATGAGGTCATAGTATTTTCAGGCGCAGTTCGTTTGACCAGGTACCCAACTTCAGTTAGTCCAATAGGCGGAGTCCGCAGTGGTGCACAGGCTGAACGACACCCGTCATCGCTGCAACCTACTAGTAGGCTGATAGGAGGCCTAGGACTAGAAAATTAGCCCGTAGTCCCAGAACCATCGAAACGCTCGCCGTCGCGAGCCCTGAACCGCATTAAAAAGCCTCCCGGCGCGGGCGTTTCGATCCAAATCTAGCCACGTTCCCGTGCCTCCCTGATTGCCCCCTGCTCCCTCCAAGCCGTAGCACTCGTGTAAAGGAGTATTCCAGCGAACACTTGCATCCGCATGTCTTGGTCGACTCTATTGCCTTGGCGAAGAACTCGATTCAGCGTCGCGGGACCACGCGGAGGTCTGACGGCGACGCGGACCAACTCTCCGTCAGGTGAACGATTTCTCTCCACAAGCTCCCGTACAAGGCTCGCCGAGCGCATCGGCATACGCGTACTCCCCAAAAGGTTAATAGTTCTTTGAGAATAGCAACGAGTTTTCCGCAGGGCTGGCCAGTACTCGGACAGTAGAATCTATTTAGGCGGAAGTTCTGAGTAAGTGTGGGAGCCCAAAGAGCATCCATTCCTCGCCCGGAACCGGGTACACAGTTTCATCCAGGTCAGTTTCGGTTGAATTTCCAAAGTTAAAGAGGAGGTCGCGTCGAGAATGCGATTGGAAAAACTGTGCATAGCAGCGCTCACGATTATGTCCCTGCCAGCGATGGCCGGTCCTGGTGGCGGGTCCATCACTGGAAGAGTGACTTACTCGGGTACGCCGCTGAAACCCGAACCGGTAAATATGTCCAAGCAGCCCGAATGCGTCAAATTGTATTCCAAGCCGCTGATGACGGAAAAGGTCGTCGTCGGGTCGGGAAATGCGCTGCAGAATGTCGTCGTTTATATATCAGCGGGCGAAACAGAGGTCTCTCCGGCGCCAGCGGCGCCCGTAAATTTTGACCAGCAGAATTGCCGTTACGCCACGCATGTGCTTGCATTCCGCACGGGGCAGGACGTGAATATTTCCAACAGCGATCCTTTTTCCCACAACATTCACCCGATACCGAAAACCAACCGCGAGTGGAACAGGATTCAGCCTGCCGGCACGCCGCCCTTCTCTTATTCTTATGACAAGGAAGAGTTTATCCCTGTAAAGTGCAATATTCACGCTTGGATGCAGGCCTACTTTGTCGTTCTGAAAACCGGGCACTTTGCGGTTACTGGACAGGACGGAGAATTCAGGCTGCCAGAGCTTCGACCGGGCAAATACACGGTGACCGCCTGGCATGAAACCTACGGGACGCAGAGTCAGGACATTAGCATCACCGGTGGCGAATCGCGAGCGATCAACTTCGTTTTCAAGGCTGCACCCTAGTATAGAACTGTTGTCGCTAGCTCCCGATGGTGGTCCCGCTGCACAATTCGGGGCGCACCAAACGCGTTCGTGAGAGAAATCCCTTTTCGCTGTGGCGAGGGGCTCCTAATCCCTGTTCGCCGCTCGGTTCTTCGAACCCCCAGCACATCCAGAGATCCGGATCGAGGAAGAATTACGAGGTGAGTGTGAAATTAGTCGTGAGCTTTGTTTGTTTTGTAGTTTGCTTGTCCGCCGCGGCGCCAGCAAGGTCCCAGGAAATCCGCGACGGGCAAGCGTTGTTGGCCGCGATGCACGAGCGTTACAAGGACTCGTGGTACGACTCGGTCGTCTTCAAGGAAAAAACGATAACGCTGAATCCTGACGGCACCAGCAAGACAGAAATTTGGGATGAAGCCCTGCAGCTGCCAGGAAAGCTGCGCATTAACAAGGGACCGTCCAGCGAAGGGAACGGCTTCGTTTTTGTCGATGGCGCGTTGACGACGTTTCAAAAGGGAAAGGCCTCGGGGACACGCCCCTACGTGCACATGTTGCTGGTGCTTGGGTTTGATGTGTACCGGCAAGACGCAAAGACGACAATCGACCAAGTTAAGGGCCAGGGTTTCGATTTGACAAAAATTCATGCCGAGAAGTGGGAAGGGCAGGAAGTATACGTGGTTGGCGCACTAAAAGGGGATTTGAAATCGAAACAGTTCTGGATTGAGAAGAATCGGCTGCTGTTCGTGAGATTGATCGAACCGGATGAACACGATGCGGCGAGAATTCACGACAGCCAGTTTAGGGATTATCGGAAGCTCTCGACCGGTTGGATCTCCGCGCGCGTTGAGTTCTATACCGACGGCAAGAATATTTTCAATGAGGATTATTTCGATATCAAGGCAAACGCGAAGTTTGAACCAGCGCTGTTCGAACCGAAAAAGTTCAACGAGACAACTATAAGCAATAACGCAAACCAATAAGTAGTGGGAATCAACGATAATCGTCTGCGCGGCGCGCGCCAAGCCGACTAAGTCAAAAGCCCCACTCGTAAAACAACCGAGGTGTGGGGGCACCGCGATTTACTTCCTCTCCTCCGCGTGATCGGGTCGCCCGCCGAATTCAAGAAACACATGCAAGGCATCAGTTTTTTAACGAGATTGCTTACGACTCTTTGGTGAAACCCTCACGGTTTCTTTATGGGGGTCCCTCTACGTTGGTCTCAGTGCAGTGCGCGCGCGAATCACGCGCGAAAGAGCAGGGGGACCTCAAATGTCAGCCAAAATATCGACACTTTTACTCGCCGTCTTATTAGCGGCGCAGTGGGCCATCGGGCAATCAATGTTCGGCGGAATCGTTGGCGTTGTAAAAGATCCGAGCCAAGAGGCTATTGGGAGCGCACACGTCACGCTTACGAGCCTGGATGACCGGACGCAGCGTGCCGCGAGCACGGATGGCAACGGAGAGTTTGAGTTCATCAATTTAAAAGCGGGGCGGTACGAACTAGTGGTGCACGCGGATGGTTTCGCGGACTATAAGGTCGCTTCGTTGCTACTAGAGGCGCGGCAGAGTCTTCGGTTGGATGTCGCGCTCAAGCTGGCAAGCGCGACGCAAACGGTGGAAGTCACGAGCGAAGGCGGGCCGGTGATCAATACGGAAAACGGCACGATTGGCGACACAAAAGATTTTAAGCAACTGACGAGCCTTCCCGTAAATTATCGAGGGGCTACGACGAGTCCGCTGGCGATGCTGGCTACCATTCCGGGCGCGCAGCAAGACGCGAATGGCAATGTGTCTGTAGGTGGCGGGCTGCCTTCGCAGGTGCAGTATTCCGTCGACGGTTCCTCCACGGTGAACATTCGCCAGAACGGGGCGCTTGGCAATATGAACCCGTCCTCCGAACTCATCAGCGAATTCAAAGTGACACAGTTCAACAACAACGCCGAGTTCGCGCAAATCGGCGACGTCACGATTTCCACGAAGAGCGGCGGCGATCAATTCCACGGGAGCGCTTTTGAGTATTTGCAGAATGATGCGTTTGACGCGGAGGTGTGGAACTCCGGGGATAAGCCGCACAAGGCTTACAATACATTTGGCGGGAGCCTCGGCGGACCGTTTGCGCTTCCCAAAATTTCCAGGGGCAAGATTTTTTTCTTTGCCGACTTCGAAGCCAATCGAAGGCGATTTACTACCGATCTTTTTCTCTTTGTTCCAACGAACGCCATGCGTCAAGGCGATTTTTCCCCACTTTCGACCCCGCTTATGGATCCTTTTACCGGCAAGCCATACGCTGGAAACATAATCCCAAGCGGCAGCACGTGCGCTAACTCGCAGGATTGCATCAATCCCGTTGCCACCAGCCTGCTCAACAACTATCTTCCAGCGCCCAATATAAATGTGAGCGCCGCCAATTTTGGTTCGGCAGCTAACTATCTGCAACAGACTCCGACGCCAAGCAATACCAATGGTTTTGATGTTCGGCTCGACCGCACCATCACTTCGAAGCAGTCCATGTTCGTGCGATGGAGCTGGAAAGACATCAGCGCACA
>Ga0210405_10002646_pt1 | contig 18414 bp, 10 predicted proteins | sample IncBWH11MmetaG_FD_155492 | JGI IMG/M metagenome (GOLD analysis project Ga0210405, IMG submission 155492) | Forest soil microbial communities from Barre Woods Harvard Forest LTER site, Petersham, Massachusetts, United States - Inc-BW-H-11-M | ecosystem: Environmental > Terrestrial > Soil >... | reverse complement strand
CGGGGATTTGACTCACAAGAAATCGGGTGAGGGCATAGCTGGCGAAGAGGCCGAGGAAAATACCAGCCAACACCAGACGGAGGCCGTTGAGAAGCACGAGCCGAAGAATATTTTTCTGTTGTGCTCCCAGCGCCATGCGAATGCCGATTTCGTGAATTCGCATAGAGACTGTGTAGGCCATCACGCTGAAGACACCGATGACTACCAAAACCAGACCGATGAGGGAGAACGCGGTGAGCGTTACCAATTCAAATTGCGGACCACGATAGAACTGGCGCAGAGACTCTTCCAACGTTCCAGAGACACCAATGGCTACGCCCGGATCGACGGACTGGAGTTCCTGCGACATACTTTCCAAAACTGAGGCGGCATCGAGCGAGGTTCTGGCAAGAAAGGTTCGCCAGTAGAAAACCTGAAGACTGTAGGGCGTGTAGGCTTCAGGAACTTCCTGCCAGGACGGATTTATATAGTCGCGCGATTTGTAGTTGGCGACGACGCCTACGACTTCAAAATAAGCGTCACGTGGGGCATCGCGATACTTTTGGTCAAAAGCGGCGAGTTTGACTTTCTGGCCGAGAGGATCTTCGTTGGGAAAATACTGGCGAGCGAACGCTTGATTGATGACCATGACGTGACGAGCCGCGGTAACGTCGTCTTCGGAGAAAACGCGGCCTCGGAGCAGCGGGACTCCGAGAGTTTGAAAATAGTCTTCGCTGACGGATTCATCTCTGGCTTCCCGCCGTTCCACGTGGGGGCGGCCGGGAATGATGATGTCGGTCAGGTCGGAATTCAAAGGCGGCTCTTCATCGCATTCCGCGGCGGAGAGGACGCCTGGGACAGTTTTCATGCGGTCGAGAAGCTGGCGGGTGACGGCATTCTTGCGGATTCGGACGTTTACTATGGAGGCCGGATCGCTCCACTTGAAGTTGTAGGAATCGGGCCAGACGAGTTCGAAGTGGAGAAGATTCTTTGGATTGAAGCCGAGATCGACACGAGTGAGAACCAGGAAGCTGCGCATCAAGAGGCCGGCACCGATGAGCAGTACGATCGACAGCGCCACTTCTGCGACGACGAGAACGGAGCGAAGTTTGCCTTGTCGAAAACTCGCTCCGGTGCCCAGGCCAGCGCCAGCGAGGTGGAGCTGGACATCGCCGCGAACGACAACGACCGCGGGCGCGAGGCCACAGATGATTGTGCTCAGAAAAGTGACGCCAAGCGTCAGAAAAAGGACGGGAGCGTTCATGCGGATGATGGTTTCCTCGGGGAGCGTGCCGGCGGGAATCAGCGAGACGACGGCGTTCAGGCCGAAATAAGCTAGCACACAACCGACGGCGGAAGCCGCCGCGGCAAGTACAAAGCTTTCAACGAGGAGCTGGCGGATGAGGCGGGCGCGCGTGGCGCCCAGTGTGACCCGCATGGCGATTTCGCGTTCGCGGGCAGTGGCACGGGCGAACAAGAGGTTGGCGACGTTGCTGCACGCGATCAGCAGGAGCAGGAAGACGGCAGCGAGCAAGGCGTAGAGTGTGATTTTGAAGCTCCCGATGAGGCTGTCGAGCAGCGTGCGGGTCACGACCGTAAAGTTTTCTGGGAACCTTCCCTTAGGGCCTGTTTGCTGCAAGCGGTGCGCGATCGCGTCGACGTCGGCGACGGCAGCTTGCGCGGTGACGCCGGGTTTGAGACGGCCGATGATATTGCCCTCGGCCTGATCGTCGCGCATGGGCATCCAGAGACTGCCGTTAAAGGCGTTGAAACGTGCGGGCATGATTCCGACCAGGGTTCGCGGAGCGCCACGCACGATAAAACTCTTGCCGAGGATCTTTGGATCGCCGCCGAATTCTCGTTGCCAAGTGCGGTAATTCAGTACAAACACGGATGGAGCATCGGGTCGGCCATCTTCTTCGTTTATGGTGCGGCCAAGCAGAGGGGGCACGCCCAGATAATTGAAGGCGTTGGCCGTAACGTCGGCGCCGAACGGCAGAGCGTGAGTGAATTTGCCGTCGTCGTAGAGGAGCCGGCCCACAGTTCCGTAGGCGATCATTTCTTCGAAGACATGATTCTGTTGGCGGAAGGCGCGAAGTTCAGTGGTTGAGAAATAGCCGCGGCCTTTTGAGGCGCCGGTGTTTGCGGTATTGCGAATTTCAAACACGACCGATCGGTTGAAGTCTTTATAAGGAAGGGCGTGGAAGAACACGTTGTAGACGACGCTGAAGACAACCGTGGAAGCGCCGATTCCAAGAGCCAAGGCGCAGATGGCGATGAGAGAGAAACGGCGATTTTGACGGAGCGTGCGGAGGGCGTAACGGAAGTCGCGGGCGAGGCCATCGAGGTAGGATTTCATACCGGCAAACTCTACACCGAAGCGGTCGCGAATTGTAGGGATCAATGGATAAGAAGGGTAGCTGCCCAGTGCATCTAGTGTTGTACTCAACGCAAGGTTAACGCGGAGATGGGAAGCCGAACTATTCCCCGAAGAATCGGTCTGCCAGCAGGCAGCTGACTGGGCAAAATTTCATTCGGGCGTGGTGTTGTCTGGGGCGGCTGCGAAGACTTCTTGGAGCGTTGCAAGAACGTCGGAGATGCGGAAGGGTTTTTGCAAATGGCGAGGCTCGCCGGGACCTTCTGACTCTTCCGAGGTTTCGATCAGCTCTCCGGACATGTAGATCAAGGCCGGCTTGGGGTCTCCCGCGGCCGCGAGGAGGCGCTCCGCAGCGAGCTTGCCATTGAGATGGCCGCCGTCTTGAGAAAGATTTATATCGCAAAGGATGGCGTCAGGAGAGCGATCGGCGACAAAGGTCAGTGCTTCTTCCAACGTGGCCGCGCAGTCCACGTGCAACTCGCGGGCGGTGAGCCCTTCGAAGAGCAAGCTGCGCAGGCTTTCTTCATCGTCCAGGACGAGAACGGATCTGCCCTTTAACAAGTCGCGATTGGGCGCCGCGGCCACCAGCGTCCCAGAAAGATCCGTGGAGGGCCGAGTTTTCTGGTCCGCGGCAACGGGGAGATACACCGTGAATGCCGAACCGCCAGCAGGGAGGGCTTCCGCTTCAATCGTGCCACCGTGCTCGCGAACAATGGACAGACAGATGCTGAGGCCAAGACCAGTGCCGCCGCCGGGACGCTTGGTGGTGTAAAAGGGATCGAAAAGGCGCGGGACGGATTCCGGACGAATGCCTACGCCGTCATCCTGAAAGGTGACGGAAATGCGCGAGCCGGCACGGGCAAGGCGAATCTGGATACGGCCCGATTCGCGCACTTCGCGAATGGCCTGCTCGGCATTGGTGACCAGATTGAGAAAGACTTGAATGAGCTGATTGGCGTCGGCAACGACTCCGGGCAAGTCCGTCTGAGGACGGAAATCCACCTCGACGTTATTTCTGCGGAGTGAGTGTTCATGCAACTGCACGGTGCGGTCGATAATGCTGTTGAGATCGACGGATTTTTTCTGAGGCGAGGCGGGACGAGAAAATTCTAGAAGGTTTTGTACGATGCGGGCAGCGCGGCGGGCCTGGCGATGAGTTATTTCGAGCTGGCGCTTGGTGGCTTCCCGGTCCGTCGGGCCTTCGCGCAGCAATTCCGTGACGCCGAGGATGGCGGTGAGGGGATTGTTCAGTTCGTGCGCGACACCAGCGAGCATCTGGCCCATGGCGGCGAGCTTTTCCGCCTGGATGAGCTGCTCCTCGAGCCGCTTGAGTTCGGTGACGTCGCGGCCGGAGAGGACCACACCTTCGATTTTTCCGGTTTCATCCGCGAGCGGGCTGAAATTGAAACGAATGCGGCGCCAGTCGCCCGACTTGTGGCGCACACGCACTTCGAGAGAGGCGAAGGCCTGGCGTCCCGCAAGAATATCCTTGAATAACGCGAGCAGGATGGGGAGGTCCTCGGCATGCGTGCGTCCGCCGAACTCCATACTTGTGGTTTCGGCGAGCTCGTAGCCGAGAACCTCGCTGCAGCGCGGGCTGACAAAAGTGTAGTGGGCCGTGGAATCCACGACGAGAATCAGATCTGGGAAGCTATCGACGAGGCGACGGGCAAATTCCTGTTCCTTATGGAGCTGGCGCTCCATTTGGCGGCGGGCGGTGATGTCCATGAGGGAACCCTGATAACGGATCACGCGGCCAGAGGTGTCCCGCACGGCGCTGGTCGTGTTGAGACAGTAGACGGGAGTGCCATCTTTGCGCAGCAATGTAATTTCGCGGCCCTGCGGCCCAGGCTGGCGTTCGACTTCTTCAATGAGCGATTTTCTCTCGGCATAGTCGGTGAAGACCTCCGGGACTCGCTTCGCGAGCAATTCTTCCTTGGAGTCGTACCCAAGCATGCGGACGAGCGCGGGATTGACGTCGAGGATGGTGCCGTCCGGAATGGCGATATAGATGCCTTCCTGGAGCGTTTCAAAGAGTTCGGTGAAGCGCGCTTCATTTTTGCGCAACGCGGTGATGTCGCGGCCGAGAACGGTGAGGCCGTGGACTTGGTTGTCGCGGGTCATGGCATGAGCGACGCAATCGTAATAGCACACGGAGTTCTGCTTCTTGAGGCGCACTTGAATGATGCCAGACCAGTGGCGGCGCTCAATAAAGCGGGGCAGGGCGCGGCGAATCAGTTCGGGGCCTTCGCCGCTGCCTTCTTCGAGGAAATCGGAAACCGGGCGGCCGATGATTTGCTGGTAGTTGGAACCGACGAGGTCAGCGAAGCTCCGGTTTACCGCGCGAACTTCGCCCTCCAGAGAGAGAGCGATGAGAATGTCGTCGAAGGAATCGATGAGATCTCGATAGCCCTGCTGGGAGCGAGAGATGACGGAAAAAAGCTGATCAAACTGCTTCTCGGTCGGAGGCGCAGAATCTCGCTGCTCCAGGCCCGAGACTAGACCCCGGAGTTCAGAGATTTCCTGCGTGCGCTTCCAAGCGTAGGCAATAAAGAGAACGACGATGACCACCAGCCCGGGGAGGAGAGGTTCGAGTCGCTGCGTAAGACTACGGATAGTGCCCCACGACACGACCGCAAATCCGATAGAGATCAGAAGAAGAAGGAGAAAGGTTACCCGCCAGAGGTCCCGCTGACGTTTTTCAAATTGATTGAGACGCGAGGAGACCGTGGGTCGGTCAGGCCCGCCTGGGGAAGAATTGTTCACCGAATCTGGGGAGAACTGGTCGTTTTTGGGCATTAGAAACGTGGTCGGCGGCTGGCGAAAGGGGCCAGGGAGCCGTCCAAAAGCTGCACAATCATTGTAGGAATTGCACAGCGCCCCGGCAATGACGCGTGGTGCGCGAAGTGCCTGAACGGTACAGGTTACGTTATGGCTAAAAACAAAGCGTCCCGAAGGGGTCGGGACGCTTTGCTGGATTAAGCGTGTTGAAGGCGGGAAACCCCGCCTTTGAAAACCAACTAGCCTTCGGTGGCGGCGTCAGCCTCGGTGTCCTTTTGGAGGAAGTCGAGCGCCGCCGCTTCTTCGGCGGTGAGCTCGGCGGCTTCCGGAATTTCCTCGATGGGAGCGGGTGCCGGCATTTCCGTCAACAACTGAATGCTGCGGTAGTGCTCGAGGCCCGTGCCAGCAGGAATGAGTCGGCCCATGATGACGTTTTCCTTGAGGCCGCGGAGGTAGTCCACTTTGCCGGCAACAGCAGCTTCGGTGAGTACGCGCGTGGTCTCCTGGAAGCTCGCGGCCGAGATGAACGAATCGGTCGAGAGCGACGCCTTGGTGATGCCGAGGAGCAGCGGACGCCCAGTTGCGGGACGGCCACCGTCGGCGATGACGCGGTCGTTTTCCTCGCGGAAGCGGAACTTGTCCACTTGTTCTTCGAGGAGGAACTGCGTGTCACCCACATCTTCGACTTTGACCCAGCGCATCATCTGACGAGAGATCGTCTCGATGTGCTTGTCGTTAATGTTGACGCCCTGGAGGCGGTAGACCTCTTGAATGGCGTTGACCAAGTAGGCTTGCGTGAACTTCTCACCAAGGACGGCGAGCAAGTCGTGCAAGTTGAGCGGGCCATCGATGAGGGCTTCGCCGGCCTTGACGTGATCGCCTTCCTGAACGTTGATGTGCACGCCGCGCGGGATGGAGTATTCCTTGGTGGTCTTTCCATCTTCGCTTTCGACGTAGACCTTGCGCATGCCCTTGGCGATATCGCCATAACGAACCACGCCGTCGACTTCGCTGATGACGGCAGGATCCTTGGGCTTACGGGTTTCGAAGAGCTCGACGACGCGTGGGAGACCACCGGTGATGTCTTTCGTCTTGGTGGTTTCACGCGGGATTTTCGCGAGCACGTCTCCGGCCTGGACTTCGTCGCCGTCCTTGACCATCAAGTGAGCGCGCGAAGGCATAAGGTACTTTTTGCGGACCTTGCCCGAAGAATCGCGGACAAGAATCGCGGGCTGATGTTTTTCGTCGCCGGGGGGCAGAGTGACGACGTCCTGCGAGAGGCCGGTCACTTCGTCCACCTGCTCTTCGATGGTGACGCCCGTCTTCAGGTCGTCAAACCGGATGGAGCCGGCGGTTTCGGTCAGGATAGAGAACGTGAACGGATCCCATTCGGCAAGAATCTGGCCGTGGGTGACGTGTTCGCCGTCGACGACGCGGAGGCGCGCGCCGTAAACAACGTGGTAGCGCTCCTTCTCGCGGTCTTTTTCGTCAACGATGGCGATCAAGCCGGAGCGGTTCATGGCGATGGACGTGCCGCCGCGGCCCTCGACGAACTTGAGGTCCACGAACTTCACGACGCCGTTGTTGCGCGCTTCGAGCGTGGAGCGCTCGGAAACGCGGGTGGCGGTTCCGCCGATGTGGAATGTACGCATGGTCAACTGCGTGCCGGGTTCGCCGATGGACTGTGCGGCGATGACGCCGACAGCTTCGCCGAGCTCAACCATGCGCCCGGAGGCGAGGTTGCGGCCGTAGCAAAGAGCGCAAACTCCGCGTCGAGATTCGCAGGTGAGCACGGAACGGATGCGCACGCGCTCGATACCGGCGGCCTGCACCTGGTTGGCGAGGTCTTCGGTGATTTCCTGGTTGACGTCGACGATGATCGAGCCCTCGAAGTCCTTGATCTTGTCGAGAGAGACGCGGCCAACAATGCGGTCGCGCAGCGGCTCGACTTCGACGCCGGCTTCGATGATGGGTTCGACGAAAATGCCGTCCGTGGTCCCGCAGTCGCGCTCATTGATGATGACGTCTTGAGCCACGTCAACGAGGCGGCGGGTGAGGTAGCCGGAATCGGCAGTCTTCAGCGCCGTATCGGCCAAGCCCTTGCGCGCGCCGTGCGTCGAGATGAAGTATTGCAGCACGGTGAGGCCTTCGCGGAAGTTGGAGGTGATGGGAGTTTCGATGACTTCGCCCGAAGGCTTGGCCATCAAACCGCGCATGCCGGAAAGCTGGCGAATCTGCTGTTTCGAACCGCGAGCTCCGGAGTCCGCCATGACGTAGACGGGGTTGATGTTGCCCTCTTTGTCCTGGTTCTCGAGAGCCTTGAACATTTCGTCGGCGACTTTTTCGGTGACGTCGCCCCAGATGGCGATGACTTTGTTGTAGCGCTCGCCGTTGGTGATTGCGCCGTCGAGGTATTGCTGCTGCACCTTGACGACTTCCTTCTCGGCGTTTTCGACCAGCTTGTACTTGTCGCTGGGGATGAGCATGTCGTCGATGCCGATGGAGATGCCGGACTTCGTGGCGTACGTGAAGCCGAGCTCCTTCAGATGATCGAGCAGAACGACAGTGTCTTCCAATCCATAGCGCAGGTAAGCGTAATAGACGAGCTGCTGGACGCCCTTCTTTTTGAGAAGACCGTTCACGTAGGGGAATTTCGCCGGTAAATGCGAATTGAAAATCACGCGGCCGACGGTGGTCTGAATGAACTGGCGCTCCATCTTGACGGGCTCGGTGTGGGGCACGTCTTGATCGTCGTAGGCGGTGGTGAGATCGATCACTTCGCCGCTGTAACGGAGGCGGATCGGAGTGAGCAGCTCTACTTCACCGGCTTCGAGCGCAAGGACGACTTCGTCTGACTGACCGAAGACGCGCCCTTCGCCCTTGGCTCCGGGCTTGGACTTGGTCAGGTAATAGATGCCGAGGACCATGTCCTGCGACGGAACGGCCAGAGGCAGACCGTGCGCGGGCGACAGGATGTTGCGCGAGCTGAGCATGAGCACAGACGCTTCGACCTGGGATTCCGGTGAAAGCGGGATGTGCACGGCCATCTGGTCGCCGTCAAAGTCCGCGTTGAACGCGGTGCAAACGAGCGGGTGAATGCGGATGGCTTTGCCTTCGACGAGGACCGGTTCGAACGCCTGAATGCCTAGGCGGTGCAGCGTTGGAGCGCGGTTGAGAAGCACGGGATGCTCGCGAATCACATCTTCGAGAATGTCCCAAACGACCGGCTCTTGCTGCTCGACCATTTCCTTGGCTTGCTTGATGGTGGTGCAGTGCCCTTGCGCTTCGAGCTTGTGATAGATGAACGGCTTGAAGAGCTCGAGCGCCATTTTCTTCGGCAGACCGCACTGGTTGAGTTTCAGTTCTGGGCCGACGACGATGACGGAGCGGCCGGAGTAGTCCACCCGTTTGCCGAGAAGGTTCTGACGGAAGCGGCCCTGCTTGCCCTTAAGCGTATCGCTGAGGGACTTGAGCGGGCGGTTGTTGGTGCCGCGGAGAACGCGGCCGCGACGGCCGTTGTCGAAGAGCGCATCAACGGCTTCCTGGAGCATGCGCTTTTCGTTGCGTACGATAACGTCGGGCGCCCGAAGCTCCATGAGCTTCTTGAGGCGGTTGTTGCGGTTGATGACGCGGCGATAGAGATCGTTGAGATCGGATGTGGCGAAGCGACCGCCGTCCAGAGGCACTAGCGGACGCAGCTCCGGCGGAAGAACCGGAATCACGTCGAGAATCATCCACTCCGGCTTGTTGCCGCTCTTGCGGAAAGCTTCGAGAACTTTCAGGCGCTTGGCGAACTTGATGCGCTTCTGAAGCGAAGGGTCGGCCTTCATCTTCTCGCGGAGTTCTTCGGAAAGCTTGTCCACTTCGACGCGGCGGAGAAGTTCCTTGATGGCTTCGGCGCCCATCTTGGCAGTGAACTGTCCGGGATATTCTTTTTGCAGTTCGCGATATTTGTCTTCGAGCAGGACTTCGCGTTCGCGAAGCACGGCGACTTCGCCGGCATCGACGACTACGAACGCTTCGAAGTACAGAATGCGCTCGAGGTCGCGCATGGAGATGTCCAGCAAGTAGCCGATGCGGCTGGGCAGACCCTTGAAGAACCAAACGTGCGAACAGGGCGAAGCCAGCTCGATGTGGCCGAGGCGCTCGCGGCGGACTTTGCTGAGCGTGACTTCCACGCCGCACTTATCGCAGATGACGCCGCGATGCTTCATGCGCTTGTACTTGCCGCACAAGCATTCCCAATCGGTGACGGGGCCAAAAATCTTGGCGCAGAAAAGGCCGTCGCGCTCGGGCTTAAACGTGCGGTAGTTGATGGTCTCCGGCTTGGTGACTTCGCCGTGGGACCAAGAACGAATTTTTTCGGGACTCGCCAAGCTGATTCGAATCGAATCAAAATCGGCGATCAAACTGGCGCGATCATAAGGGCTGCTGCGATACAAGGTTGTTTCCTCCCTCCCCGGCTTTCACCGGGGACGCGATCCAATGTTTTGCACCGGACCGGCTGAGAACCCAAAAACCAAATGCTACTAATTCATAAAGAGTCGCCGGCAGGGGCACGGCATGCCGTGCCCGTCCGGGCTTAATTTCCGCTAATCCGCGGCCTTTTCCGTCGGCGGTTTCTGCCGCTTCATCAGTTCAACGTCGAGACAGAGTGACTGCAATTCGCGAACGAGCACGTTGAAGGATTCCGGCACACCTGGCTCGATACCCGGTTCGCCCTTGACGATGGCCTCGTAGATTTTCGCGCGACCATAAACGTCGTCGGACTTTGCCGTCAGCAATTCCTGCAGGATGTGCGCGGCGCCGTACGCCTCGAGCGCCCAGACTTCCATTTCGCCGAAGCGCTGGCCGCCGAACTGCGCCTTACCACCGAGCGGCTGCTGGGTGATGAGCGAGTACGGACCGATCGAGCGCGCGTGAATCTTGTCGTCGACGAGATGCGAAAGTTTGAGCATGTAGATGTAGCCGACCGTGACCGGCTGGTCGAACTGGTCTCCGGACATGCCGTCGAAGAGATTGATCTTGCCGGCGTGCGGCAAGCCAGCGACTTCGAGCAAGTGGCGGATTTCCGGTTCGCGCGCGCCGTCGAAAACCGGCGTTGCAAAGGGAATGCCGTCCTTGAAGCCTTCGGCGTAGTCGAGCAACTCATCATCGCTCAGCTTCGAGAGCGTTTTCCAAACGGTCGTCTCGGTGAAGACTTCGCGGAACCAGCGGCGCAAAGCTTCGGCCTTGACTTCCTTGCTCAGCAAACGCTTGAGGCTATTGCCGAGTTCCTTCGAAGCCCAGCCCAAGTGCGTCTCGAGAACCTGTCCGACGTTCATACGCGAAGGAACGCCAAGCGGATTGAGAACGATCTCGACCGGCGTGCCATCGGGAAGGTACGGCATGTCTTCCTGAGGCACGATGCGGGCGATAACGCCCTTGTTACCGTGGCGTCCGGCCATTTTGTCGCCGATGGAAAGCTTGCGCTTCATGGCGATATAGACCTTGACCAGCTTGATGACGCCAGGAGGCAGCTCGTCGCCCTTCTTGAGCTTTTCCTTGCGCTCCTCGGTGATCTTGCGAAGGACGTCAATCTGGCGCGAAGTCATCTCCTCGATCTCTTCGATCTTTTCGATCAGGAGAGGATCCTTTTCGTTGAGCTTCAGGCGCTTGAGGTTGCGCGTGGAGATCTTTTCGATCAGCTCGCGAGTCAAGTCCGTGCCCTTGGTCAACAGGCGCTTGTTAGTCTTTTCGTCGTGCAGGTCGGCCTGGAGAATTTTTCCGCCAAGCAAATCCGAGAGGCGCTTAAGGCGCTCATCCGTGAGGATGCGGATTTCGTCGGCGAGGTTCTTCTCCAGCTTGAAGACTTGCGTGGCTTCAATGGCCTTGTGACGCTCGTCTTTTTCTCCGCCCTTGCGCGTGAAGATCTTGACGTCCACGATGGTGCCCTCGATGCCCGGCGGGCAATAGAGGGAAGCGTCGCGAACATCGCCGGCTTTTTCACCGAAGATGGCGCGAAGGAGTTTCTCTTCGGGCGTGAGCGTGGTTTCGCCCTTGGGCGTGACTTTGCCGACCAGAATGTCGCCTGGCTTGATCACCGCGCCGATGCGAATGACGCCGCTTTCATCCAGGTTGCGAAGGAAAGACTCGCTGATGTTGGGTATGTCGCGAGTAACTTCCTCGGGACCGAGTTTGGTGTCCCGCGCTTCGATTTCGTACTCCTCGATGTGAATCGAGGTGTAGTAGTCGTCCTTCACCAGCTTTTCGCTGACGAGGATGGCGTCTTCAAAGTTGTAACCGCGCCATGGCAGGAAGGCCACCAGGACGTTGCGGCCAAGAGCGAGTTCGCCGCGTTCGGTGCAAGGACCGTCAGCGAGGACTTGGCCCTTTTTCACACGATCGCCGACGCGAACGAACGGCTTCTGGCTGATGCACGTGTTCTGATTGGAGCGCTTGAACTTGATGAGCTGATAGATGTCCGCGCCCACTTCGCGGCTAAGCACGCCGGAGTGATCGGATTCGACGCGCACGATGATGCGCTCCGAATCGACCTGATCGACGATGCCTTCGCGCTTGCAAAGCACGACCGCGCCGGAATCGCGCGCAGTGACGCGCTCCATGCCGGTGCCGACGAGCGGCGCTTCCCCGCGAATGAGCGGCACAGCCTGGCGCTGCATGTTGGAACCCATGAGCGCGCGGTTGGCGTCGTCATTCTCGAGGAATGGAATCAAGCTGGCGGCGACTGAAACGAGCTGCTTTGGCGAGACGTCGACGTAATCGACTTCGTCGCGGCTCTTGAGCACGAAGTTGCCGGCTTGCCGGCAGTTGACAAGCTCGGTGGTGATCTTCAAGCGTTCATCGAGCGCAACGTTGGCCTGCGCCACGACGTACTTGTCTTCTTCCCAAGCAGACAGGTAGAAGCAGTAAGGTTCGTAGACGACTTTGCGACGCTTCAACTCTTCGTTGAGCTCTTCGACTTTGTCCTTCTCGACAATTTCGCCGGCTTTGAATTCGCTGTCGCCGGCGTTGACGATCTGGACGTAGTCGATGATGCGACCGCCCTTTACGCGGCGATATGGCGACTCGATGAAGCCGTAGTCGTTGATGCGCGCAAAGCAAGAGAGCGAGCTGATCAAGCCGATGTTCGGACCTTCCGGCGTTTCAATTGGGCAGATGCGGCCGTAGTGCGTCGGGTGAACGTCGCGCACTTCGAATCCCGCGCGCTCGCGCGAGAGACCGCCGGGTCCAAGAGCCGAAAGACGGCGCTTGTGCGTGATTTCGCTGAGCGGGTTGGTCTGGTCCATGAACTGGCTGAGCTGCGAGGATCCGAAAAATTCGCGGATCGCCGCCATGACCGGCTTGGCGTTGACCAGGTCGTGCGGCATCGCCGTCGACATTTCCTGGTACACGCTCATCTTTTCCTTGATGGCGCGTTCCATGCGGACAAGGCCGATGCGGAACTGGTTTTCGAGAAGCTCGCCGACCGCGCGGACGCGGCGGTTGCCGAGATGGTCGATGTCGTCGACAACGCCGATGCTCTTGCGCAGCTTGAAGAGATACTTGATCGCCGAAACGAAGTCCGGCGTATCGAGCGTGCGGTTATCCAGCGGAGTATCGAGCCCCATCTTGATGTTGAACTTCAAGCGGCCGACGCGGCTGAAATCATACTTGCGCGGATCGAAGAACATGCCGCGGAAGAGATTGGTGGCCGTTTCTAGCGTCGGAGGATCTCCGGGACGCAGTTTGCGGTAGATTTCGATCAGCGCTTCCTTCGAAGAGCGGATCGCATCCTTATCGAGCGTGCGCGAAAGCACCACGCCGATGTCGTCGCGTTCGGGGAAGAAGACGTCGACTTCGGTGATGCCGCCCTCGGCGAAAGCCTGCCAGAGTTCGGGCGTCAACGGCTTATTGGCTTCCAGCAGCACTTCGCCAGTCTGGCGGTTGACCACGTCAGCGACGCTGTACGCGCCTTCGAGATCGACCAGAGCCGCACGAACCTGCGAAATCTTCGCCTTGATGAGTTCCTTGAAAAGATTTTCGGTGATGCGCTTGTGCGCGCCGACAATCACTTCTTCGGAGCGGGGGTTGCGAATCTCGTGGGCCAGCTTGCGGTCCACGATGCCCGGAGAAACATTCCACAAGAGATCTTTGTCGCGGAGCGAAATGCGCTCCACTTGATAGAACGTGCGCAGGATTTCTTCGTTGGACTTCATTCCCAGCGCGCGCAGGAAGATCGAGCCGAGGAATTTGCGCTTCCGGTCGATGCGCACGTAAAGAATGTTCTTCGTGTCGTATTCGAATTCCACCCATGATCCGCGGTAAGGAATGATCTTGCCGAGGAAGTAAGAGCGGTTGTTGGCGCTCTCAAAAAAGACGCCCGGAGAGCGGTGCAATTGGCTGACGATCACCCGCTCCGTGCCGTTGATGATGAACGTACCGTTCTCCGTCATCAGCGGAATGTCACCATAGAAAACTTCCTGTTCCTTGATGTCGCGAATGGTCTTCGCGCCGGTATCGGGATCCTTGTCGTAAATGGTCAGACGGATAGTGACTTTCAGCGGCGCGGAATACGTCATGCCGCGCTCCTGGCACTCGTTCACGTCGTACTTCAGCTGCATGGCCACGGGATCGCCGCACTTGTTGCAGAACGTCGGCGTGTTTTTGTTGAACGTGCCGCACTTGTGGCAGATAACGTCGCCGGTCTGATACGGATTGGTGACGACCGACGCGCCGCAATTGCGGCAAGTGGCGCGCAGGTGATGCAGGCCCTTCAAGTTGCCGCACTTGCACTCCCAGTTGCCGATCGAGTAGTCCACGAATTCGAGCTGCGACATCTCGCGGAAATCCTTGATCGGAAACACCGACGTGAACACGGACTGCAATCCACCGTCATCGCGCTCGCTCGGCAGGAGGTCCATCTGCAAGAATCGCTGATAGGACTTCATCTGGACTTCGATCAGGTTTGGAATCTGAATCGTGCCCTGAATTTTCGCGAAATCGAGACGCTCGCGTTCCCTGACGTGCTGGTGACTATTTGACATTGCTTGGTCTACCTCTTCCCTTTAGGGCTCATCCCATTCGGGCAACTTGCGGAAATACCGGAGAACTGCATGCAGCCGGTGTGGCGCGCTTCCTGCCCGAAGTCAGCGAGCACACGGCTGCATTGGGTCCAAAAAGGACCAGCGGAGTTGTGAAAATAACCAGCCTTGACTTGCGTACGTGAGTTCCTTTGGCGCGACGGATCACGCTTGTTCCAGCCGGTGAAATGGCCAATGCAAGCAGCCGCGCCTCTTCCCGAAGCCCGTACAACAAAAAACTACTTGATTTCGACTTTGGCGCCCGCGTCTTCGAACTTCTTCTTGATCGTCGCGGCTTCTTCCTTGTTCACGCCCTCTTTAACGGTCTTAGGAGCGCCGTCCACGAGGTCCTTGGCTTCTTTCAAGCCGAGGCTCGTGACTTCGCGAACCGCCTTGATGACGTTGATCTTGTTGCCGCCCACGTCGGTGAGAACGACCGTGAATTCCGTCTTCTCTTCCGCCGGTGCCGCAGCCGCCCCTCCGCCGCCGCCTGCCACGACCGTAGCCGCAGCCGCGGAGACGCCGAAGGTCTCTTCCATCTTCTTCACGAGATCAGACGCTTCTAGCAGCGTCAGCCCCTTGATTTCTTCCAGAATCGTGTCCACTTTCGCCATGACTTTTGCTTCTCCTCTCAAAATTAGAAATAAATTTACTGGGCCGCTTCAGGGCTTGGTGCCGCTACAGGAGCCGGCTCGGAACTGCTAGCCCCGCCGGACCCAAACTTGTTTGCTTTGATCGCTTCGCTGACGGTGACCGCGAGGTTGCGCGGCAGCGCGTTCAGCGCCATGGCGATCCGCTGCGCCGGAGCGTTCAGCAGGAACATGATCTTGCTGATCAACTCTTCCTTCGAAGGGAGATTCGCAAGCTGCTGAATCTCGGCGATGGAGATGACGCGGCCTTCGACGACTCCGGACTTGAATTGGAATGCCGGAACGTCCTTAGCGATCTTGGTAAGCGCCTTGGCGAGCGCTACCGCGTCCGTCTGTGTGTACGCGATGGAATTTGTGCCGCTCAGGTTCTTGAGCAAATTTTCCGCGGGTGTGCCGGCTCCGGCGCGCTCCGCAAGCGTGTTCTTCACGACCTGGTATTTGCCACCGGCGGCCTGCACGGCGCGGCGGAGCTTGGTGTCGTTTTCGACGGTGATGCCCTGGAAGGTCGTGAGAATCACGGTCGAGACCTTGGCCAGTTCCAGCTTCAGTTTGTCTAAGTCTTGCTGTTTTTCGCTGCGCTTTTTCATGATCCCGTTTCCTTAAACTCGTCGCTTAGGCTGCCGCTGCCAGTGTTTCGGATTCGACGAGGTCTATCGGAATGCCCGGCCCCATCGTCGAGGTCAGCGTAATTTTCTGCACATACTTGCCCTTGGCTGCTGCCGGCTTGGCCTTGATGACTGCGCCGATGACGGCGTGAGCGTTTTCCGCGATATGCGCGGCGTCAAACTGAATTTTGCCAATAGCACAGTGGACGATCCCGGCTTTATCGACTCGAAACTCCACTTTGCCAGCCTTCGTCTCTTTGATCGCTTTGGCGACGTCGAATGTGACCGTGCCGGTCTTCGGATTTGGCATCAGGCCGCGAGGGCCGAGCACTTTACCGAGTTTGCCGGCCGATTTCATCATGTCCGGCGTGGCGATCACGGCGTCGTAGTCTGTCCAGCCGCCCATGATCTTCGTAACCATGTCCTCGCCGCCTACAAAATCCGCGCCAGCTTCCGTCGCTTCGCGAACCTTATCGCCGCTCGCAATCACCAGCACGCGAACGGACTTGCCGAGGCCGTGCGGAAGAACCACCGTCCCGCGAACCACCTGGTCAGAATGCTTGGGGTCGACGCCCAAATTAATTGCCAGCTCGACTGTCTCGTTAAACTTCGTGTGATGCGTCTTCTTGATCAGCTCGCTTGCTTCCGCGAGCTTGTACGGGCGCGCTTCCACCTTCTTGCGCGCGTTCTCAATATGTTTTCCAGCCTTCTTCATTGCTTCTGCCCCTTCGATCTCGTAGCGCCTGAATTTCTAGGCTTCCACGACTTCCAGACCCATGTTGCGCGCCGTGCCCATCACGGTGCGCACCGCGGAGTCCAGATTTGTGGTGTTAAGATCGACAAGCTTGATCTTTGCAATCTCTTGAACCTGTTTCTTCGTAACTTTGCCAACTTTGTTGCGGTTCGGTTCAGCCGAGCCCTTGACGATGCCTGCCGCGCGAAGCAGCAGGATCGAAGCCGGAGGAGTCTTCAGAATGAATGTGAACGTGCGGTCGGTGTAAACCGTCACGAGCACCGGGAAAATCATTCCGTCCGGTTCCTTGGCCGTCTTGGCGTTGAACTGCTTGCAAAAATCCATGATGTTCAAGCCGTGCGGACCGAGCGCTGTGCCGACTGGCGGCGCAGGCGTAGCCTTGCCCGCGGGCAACTGCAATTTGATCGTCGTCTGTATTTTCTTAGCCATGTCCCTGCCTCAATCTCGTTTTACGTGCTCTGCTTTTGTGCCGCGGCTCAGCCCAGCTTTTCGACGCTCGCGAAATCCAGCTCTACCGGCGTCGAACGTCCAAAAATCGTGACGGAAACTTTCAGCCGGCTGTGATCGTTGTCAATTTCTTCGACTGTGCCGTTAAAATTCGCGAACGGTCCGTCCACGATGCGCACTTGCTCGTTGCGTTCGAATACCACTTTCGGCTTCGGCCGGTCCGTCGGAATGTGGACGCGGTTGATGATGGCGTCGACTTCTGTATCAGACAGCGGCGATGGAGCCGTGGCCGAGCCAACGAAGCCAGTGACGCGCGGCGTCGAGCGCACGATGTGCCAGGTGTTCTCGTCGAGATCCATCTCCACCAGCACGTAGCCCGGATAAGTCATCCGCGAAGAAACCACTTTTTTGCCGCCGCGCACTTCCACGACGTCTTCCATCGGAATCAGCACGCGGCCGATCTTGTCCTGCAAACTGAATGCGGACACGCGGCTCTCCAGGCTTTCTTTGACTTTCTTTTCAAAGCCCGAGTACGTATGGATGATGTACCACTGCATTGCCGTCAATTTCTGAGTCCCCTCACACATTGAATATATTGAGAACTTTCGTCACGCCCATCTGTACCAGCCAATCCACAATCGCCAGAAATACTCCAAAGAAAAAGACTGTCGCGATGACGACGCCCGTAGTCGAAACCACGTCCTCGCGGCTTGGCCAGGTTACCTGCTTCATCTCCACGCGAACGTCATGCAGAAACTCGCGCGTGTCGTGAACGGTGCCAGTCACTTTCTGGCCGATGCCAGCCGCCGCCCCCGTGATTGCGTTGCCCTGCGACTCTTCGTTCTTCACTTTGACCGCCTGCGTGGCCATTCGTCCTCTTCGCTCAACAGGCGCCGACGCCTGTTATTAATCTCTGGCAGGGGAGGAGGGACTCGAACCCCCATACCCGGTTTTGGAGACCGGAGTCCTAACCGTTGGACGACTCCCCTAAAAACCCAAAACCGCTCCGCCTGATGCCTGCTCCAAAAACGGAAACCTACTTAACCTCTTTGTGCCCGGTGTGCTTGCGGCACGTATTGCAAAACTTCCTGGTCTCCACGCGCTCGGAGTGCTTCTTCTTGTTCTTCGTCGTCGTGTAGTTGCGGTTTTTGCAATCGCCGCACTGCAACGTAATGATTTCTCGCATGATTTAATTCCTTCTCTTGCCCCGCCCTCGCCTAGCGAGGGGAAAAGCGTTACTCGATAATTTCCGTTACGGCGCCGGCGCCGACCGTGTGGCCGCCTTCGCGAATCGCGAACCGCAATCCCTTTTCCAAGGCCACTGGCGTGATCAGCGTTACTTCGCAGCTCACGTTGTCGCCCGGCATCACCATCTCGACGCCTGTCGGCAGCTTCACGTCGCCCGTCACGTCCGTCGTGCGGAAGTAGAATTGCGGCCTATACCCCGTGAAAAACGGCGTGTGCCGCCCGCCTTCTTCCTTCGTCAACACATACGCTTCCGCCTTGAACTTCGTGTGCGGCGTGATCGAGCCCGGCTTGCAAACCACCTGTCCGCGCTCGACGTCGTCTTTTTCCGTGCCGCGCAAGAGCAATCCAACGTTGTCGCCCGCGAGCCCTTCATCCAGCAGCTTGCGGAACATTTCCACGCCCGTCACAACTTTCTTCTGCGTCGGACGGAATCCCACGATCTCGATTTCTTCGCCAACCTTCACTTTGCCGCGCTCGACGCGGCCCGTAACCACCGTTCCGCGGCCCGAGA
>Ga0210405_10002645_pt1 | contig 18425 bp, 19 predicted proteins | sample IncBWH11MmetaG_FD_155492 | JGI IMG/M metagenome (GOLD analysis project Ga0210405, IMG submission 155492) | Forest soil microbial communities from Barre Woods Harvard Forest LTER site, Petersham, Massachusetts, United States - Inc-BW-H-11-M | ecosystem: Environmental > Terrestrial > Soil >... | reverse complement strand
TCTCAGCCCATCGCGCTCGCTCTTCCGGCGTCGATGTCCCTTGCGCCGTTGCGTTCCGTGTTGACGCGACGGAAAAAACTGCCAGCGCAAGGGCCAAAACCCAACAGGTGTGTTTCCGATGCATCAGCGTGGCTCCGATAAATGAATAAGATAATTATGATTTATGATCCCATAATGAACATCGTTAGTAGGAACATCAAGAGAGCGACGGGAAGGGCTATCGGCCATAATTTGGAGCCAAGGGCAGTTGCGACGATTGCCAGGAGCAACGCGAACGCCTCGAAGAGTTCCCACTTCCACCCTGGAAGTGCGACGATCCATCTCCATCCTGGAAGTCTTAGGCGAAGGCTGATTTGCAAGTAGTAGAGACCGATTGCAGGCCATAACGATAGCGAACAGGCTATGCTCGCATACGCAAAGCTGTTGGAAATTCCTTTCTTTGTCGTGTGCAACTTCATTTTCTAATGGGGCACGACCCACCACCAAACCGTCCTTGCGACTTCGGCCGCATGAGGCAACAAACCACCCGGCGTGTTGTCGTTGTGCTCGCCAAGATGCACGTCGCCCTGCGTGGGGGATTTGAGAGCCATATAGGGATAAAACGTCCAGGGTTCGTCCACTGTGAAGTGCCCAGAGCCAGCGCCGGTGCCAACATCGCCCGCACTCCTGAAGTCAACTGCGTGGGGCGGGTGGCGTAGAGATTTCTTGGCGATCTTGTTTCTTACTGACACCGCGCGAGTATATCATTTGCATACTACCCTTTGTGAGCAGCGGATGTGTGCGAGGGTGCCGCACCCTTTGGTGTTCAAGGGTGCGGTTTTTGACTTTTCCGCGGCTTGTGTTTTTCTTATGCGCAATCCTTTGCGGCGCTTTTACGGGCGCGGCGATCTTCATTTCATTACCTTCAGTTGTTACCGGCGCGGCGGTGTCTTGGGACGGCTCGCGCGCGGAACCGTTTCGTAAGGATATTGGACCAGGTCCGTTCGCGATTCCGATTTCTGTTGATTGGTTATGTGGTGATGCCGGAGCACGTGCATCTGATGACGAGCGAACCGCAGAAGGGCGATCCCTCGAAAGTGTTGCAGGTACTGAAACAAAGAGTTTCGCGAATCGTTGCGTAAGCCGGCGAGAAAGCCCTCAGCACAACTTTCGCTGATGTTCGAGGCCGCAACTGAGAGTCCGGCATTTTGGCAGCGACGCTTCTATGACTTCAATGTGTGGAGCAGCAAAAAGCTCAAAGAGAAACTAGATTACATGCACCGGAATCCAGTGCAGCGCAGACTCGTTTTGCATCCGAAGGATTGGCCCTGGAGCAGTTGGTCGCACTACGAGAAGGGAGAGATGGGGTTGATTCGGATTGACGCGCTGGGTGAGGAAGAGAGCGTTGCGGGTTCGGCGAAAGCGGAAAAACAAAACCAGAAAAGTCAAAGACCGCACCCTTGAAAGGCATAAGGGTGCGGCACCCTGTCTTACTTTTGCACCTGAATTTCACGAGAGCGGAACTCATCGAATCTCTTTGCCACCCAGCGGAAAGACAAAACCCGAAAAGTCAAAGACCGCACCCTTGAAAGGCAAAGGGTGCGGCACCCCGTCCTACTTCTGCGCTTCGATTTTAACGAACGAGGAACTCATCGAATCTTTTCACCACCCACCTACTCGTGGAAGGGAGCCGACGCCGTCATCCAATCAGCCGCCGTCCTCGAGTTTTGAGGGCGGTTCTTGTCAAACTCTGTTGACATGCGTTTTGTATGAAAGCATGCTCAATACATGCCGGTCATGGTTCAGATCCGGAACGTACCTTCTGATTTGCATCGCGAGCTCAAGGCGCGCGCGGCGCTCGAAGGCATGTCCCTCTCGGAGTACCTGCTCCGCGAGATACGCCACGCCGTCGACCGCCCCACTCTCGATGAAATGCGAAAGCGGCTTTCAAACCGCGACTCCGTCCGGCCACGACCGGCGCCAGCAGCGCTAGTCCGCGCGGAGAGGAAGAGCCGCTGCTTACTCTCCTAGTCTCAGCCGTATCATTTGTCCGTTGTTTTCTCGTCCTTTATTTTCATAGCCTTACGAATTGCTTTTCCCGAAACTCCTTTTCTTTCACAATCATCCGGATTGCTCGGGGGTGGCGGGTACGGCAAACAGAATTTCTTCACTCGGGAATCCGGCTTGAGCTTGGCGGGTTCTTCCGGCACACTGGCGCGGGTTTGCGGTCTCAAATTAGCTTTACTGGACGGACATGCGCATCGAATCCAAAGCTCCGACGCGGGTGGACCTTGCTGGAGGCACGCTCGACATCTGGCCGCTCTATCTGTTTCATCCTGGCGCGGTGACGGTGAATGCGGCTATCACGCGCTACGCTTCGTGCCGCATCGAGACGCATGCGCAGGGCGATGAGCGCATCCGACTGGTTTCCAAGGACACACAGCGCGAGGAGAGTTTTGGGTCGTTCGCGGAACTGGTGAAAGCGAAGCGTTACAAGCTGCCCCTGCTGGCGGAAATCGTAAAATTCTTTCAGCCTGAGGGCGGCTTCAGCCTGACCACCGATTCCGAAGCTCCCGCAGGAGCGGGAATTGGCGGCTCGAGCGCAATGGCCGTGGCGATTTGCGCCGCGCTTGACCGCTACACCGGAACGGGCAAGAGCAAAGCCGATTGGATTCACATAAGCCGCGACGCCGAAGCCATCGTGATTCGGGTGCCCACCGGAACGCAGGACCACTACCCGCCGGCCTTCGGTGGCGCCGCGGCCATCGAACTGCCACCAGGCGGCGAACGGCGCACCGAACTGCGCGTAGACTTGTCCGAGCTCGAGCGCCGCATCGTTCTCTGCTACACCGGGAAGCCGCGCAAGTCCGCCATCAACAATTGGGACGTCTTCCGCGCGCACATCAATGGGGACAAAGCCGTGTTCGGAAACCTGGCGCGCATTTCCGCCGTCGCGCAGGAACTGCGCGGCGCGCTGGAACGATCCAGCTGGACCGAGGTTGGCCGCTTGATGCGCGAGGAGTGGAGTTTCCGCAAACGTAATCTGCCGACCATTACGACGAAAACGATCGACACAATCGTTGACACCACGCGACGCAAAGGCGCTCTGGCCGGCAAAGTATGTGGTGCCGGCGGCGGTGGCTGCGTGGTGCTGCTAATCGAGCCGGATACCCGCGAACGGGTCGAGGCCGCGGTCGTCGAGGCCGGTGGGGAAGTGCTCCCCATGAAAATCGACCGCTCGGGTGTGCAAGTCACCGTCTCTTAGGGCCAAGAGTGTTCTGCGGAGAAGGCGACTGTTCATGGGGCGTTTGGCATCATAGAATATAGCGGACAAGCTGCGGAGGGCGGCCAAGCGCGCGCGTATGTCGAAGTTGCTCACTTTGACTTTGGGCTTCCTGCTAGTTGCCGGGGCGGACATCCCCGGATCGGAGCGTCTGCGTTCACTGCCGGCTTCGCCTGGGCCATCATTTTCGTCGTCGGATGAAATTTCCGTGCTGCCCGATGAGCCGGAACAGCAGCAATCCGGGCAAGCGGACACGCAGAACAAATCGAAGTCAGCGACGTTGCAGGAAAGCTCGAAGCTGGACTTGATTCGCTATGTGTCCGGTGAATTCGCCAAAGCTACCCGGAATTTGCCAGCCGGCAAGGAGGGTTTTCTCGTTTACGTCGGCAAGCCACTCAGTCCGGAACTGTTGGAGCGCGCAGTGGCAACCCACGGAGCCGCGGTACACATTGGCGACAGCGCGCAAATCACCAAGCTGGAATTCCACGATCATTCGATCGCCGTGGACGTGAACGGCGGCGGGCGCGGCAAAAAGCGTTGGCGCGATCACATTCAGATCGGCATGGGCGGGACGATTCCCACGGCGCGAACGACCACAACCACGGACCAAGAAAATGGACCTCCGGGGATGCAGCCGGGAATGGGCAGCACGATTTTTCTGGAGTTCAGCAAGTCGATACCGGACCTGACCCCGGAGGAACTGAAAAAGCTGCTCGGGCCCTTCTTGGATTTTGCGAAGCAGCGCTCCGCTTCGGTGCACTGGGTCGATACGTTGCCGCCGGAAACGAAAAAGGCCATCCAGGAGCGGCGGCCGGCGGTGGGCATGGACCGCGAAGAAGTGGTCGCAGCCATTGGCAAACCGGAACACAAAGTGCGCGAGCGCGATTCCGAAGGGAACGAGATCGAAGACTGGATTTACGGTCAACCCCCGTCCAAAACCGTTTTTGTCCGCTTCATGGGCGACCGGGTCACCAGCATCAAACAATACCCGCAGTAGGATTTCTTCGTGTGAGGCTCATCGCTTTGAAACACTTACTCAAGAAAGCCAGAGAAGTGCTGAGCAAGATCATAGATGTACGTTACGTCAGTGTTCCGGTGTGGAGACCCTGGCGGGACTTCTAGCGTCAGATTTAGTGCGAATTGCAAACTGACCTTTTCCCTGGCGTTTTTGGGTAGAGGGTCAGTTTGAATTCTAACCCCTACTGTCACGATTAAGGGAATTCAAACTGACTCACGACCCTTTTTGACCTGCGTTGACTTTTGTTGACGCAGCCCATAGCATTTTAAGTTTCGCAGCGTGGCTGAAGTCTGCATTGTGGCCCTGCCGCCAGCACCATCCCATTCGGAGGAAGAATGCCCATCAAGGTAGGTATCAACGGCTTCGGCCGTATCGGCCGGAACATTATGCGCACCGCGCTGGATGACAAAGAGATTCAGTTCGTGGCGGTAAACGACGTCACGGATGCGAAGACACTGGCGCATTTGCTGAAATACGATTCGATTCTGGGCAATTTGCCGCACAAGGTGACGCACACCGACGATACGATTGCCGTGGACGGAAAGAGCTTCAAAGTATTCAAGACGAAAGATCCCGGCGAGATTGACTGGGCTTCCGTAGGCGCGAATATCGTCGTGGAATCGACCGGGCTTTTTACGAAGGGCGCGGACGCGAAGAAGCACCTGCGCGGGCCGGTGAAGAAAGTGATTATTTCCGCGCCGGCGGACGGTCCGGATGCGACATTTGTTCTAGGCGTGAACGAAAAATCGTACGACCCCGCGAATCATAATGTTGTTTCTAACGCGTCCTGCACCACGAACTGTCTCGCTCCCGTTGCAAAGGTTCTGCACGACACCTTCGGCATTCATAGCGGTACGATGACGACCATTCACTCCTACACCAACGACCAGAAATTGCTCGATTTGCCGCACAAAGATTTACGCCGCGCGCGTGCCGCAGCGATCAACATGATTCCGAGTTCTACCGGGGCGGCGAAAGCTTTGCACCTGGTGATTCCGGCGTTGAAAGGGAAGCTCGACGGGTACGCGATGCGCGTGCCGACTCCGAACGTCAGCGTCGTGGACCTGACTGTATTTGTGGACAAGCCGGCGACGGTGGAAAGCGTCAACGGCGCTTTGAAGGCTGCGGCAAACGGGCCGATGAAAAATGTTCTGGCGTATACGGAAGAAGAGCTGGTCTCCGCAGACTTCAAGGGCAATCCGCATTCGTCGATCGTGGACGCCGGTTACACCAAAGTGGTGGGCGACCGCTGCGTGAAGGTGCTGGCCTGGTACGACAACGAGTGGGGATATTCCTGCCGGTGCCGCGATTTGATTAAATTCATGGCGTCGAAGTTCTAATGCCGGTGCAGGATTCCGTCGGGCAATTCTCGTTTTCAAGGAATACATGAATAAGCTCACGATCAATGATCTCGATCTGCGCGGAAAGCGTGTATTTATTCGCGTGGATTTCAACGTGCCGCTGAAGGATGGAGTGGTCACGGACGATACGCGAGTCCGCGAGACGCTGCCGACTCTGCGCCTCGCTATCCAGAAGGGCGGACGTTTGGTACTCGCGTCGCATCTCGGGCGACCAAAGGGCGGACCGGATGCGAAGTATTCGCTGGCGCCCATAGCGAAAAAACTTGCGGAGTTTCTGGAGCGCAATGTTAGTTTTGCAGGCGATTGCGTGGGACCGGACGCGGAAGCAAAAAGCAAAGCGCTCGCAGATGGCGATGTGCTGCTGCTGGAAAACGTTCGGTTTCACGCGGAAGAGGAAAGGAACGACGAGGGGTTTTCAAAGCAGCTCGCGGCTTTGTGCGACGGTGTTTTCGTTTGCGATGCGTTCGGTTCGGCGCACCGCGCGCACGCCTCGGTGGTGGGGATTACGCGCTTCGTCAAACAAGCCGCAGCGGGTTTGCTAATGGAGAAGGAACTTGCTTATCTGGGGAAAGCGGTCACGAATCCCGCTAGGCCATTTGTGGCTATTCTGGGTGGCGCGAAGGTCAGCGACAAAATCGAAGTGGTCGAAAATTTGATGAAGATCGCGGACGCCATGCTGATCGGCGGCGGCATGGCCTACACATTCGAGAAAGCGCAAGGTTTGCCTATCGGGAAATCGTTGGTTGAAAACGAAAAGATCGATCTGGCAAAGCGTCTGCTCGCGGACGCCAAAGCAAAAAAGTTCAAATTTCTGCTGCCCAAAGACCATGTCGTTGCGCCGGAATTCAAGGCGGATGCTAAGGCTACGGTTTGCGACGTTTCCGCAACGCCCGGGGATCAGATGGGGCTGGACATCGGGCCGAAAACGATTGCGGCCTACGCAGCGGAAATCGCGAAAGCAAAGACCATAGTGTGGAACGGACCGATGGGCGTTTTTGAGATGCCGGCATTTGCGAAGGGCACACTCGAAGTTGCGAAGGCCGTCGCGGCTGCGACCACTAACGGCGCTACTTCGATTGTGGGCGGAGGCGACTCCGTCGCGGCCGTGCATCAATCCGGACTGGCCAACAAGATTTCGCACATTTCCACCGGCGGAGGCGCTTCGCTGGAGTTTCTCAGCGGGCGAAAGCTTCCGGGCGTCGAAGCGCTGACGAACAGAAGCTGAATACCGAGTCACAGAGGGAAGAGCACAGAGGCCACAGAGGAATTCATAGAGAATGAGCCAGAGCAAGCGGCGGCGGGTGATTGCGGGCAATTGGAAGATGTACAAGACGCAGGCGGACACGCGTGCGTTCTTTTCGGTTTTTTTGCCGTTGGTGGCCGGCGTCACGCGTTGCGACATGGTGATAGCATCGCCATTCACGGCGATTGCGGCTGCGGTGGAGGCTGCGCGGGGCAGCAAAGTTGCCGTCGGGGCGCAAAATGTTTTTTGGGAAAAAGAGGGTGCGTTCACCGGTGAAATTTCACCGCCCATGCTGGCGGAGGCGGGGTGCCGCTACGTGATTGTCGGGCATTCGGAACGCCGACAATTCTTCGGTGAAACGGAACAGACCGTGGCCAAGAAAACGAAAGCTGCTTTGGCTGCCGGCCTGACTCCGATCGTTTGCCTAGGCGAATTGCTGGAGCACCGTGAAGGCGGGCGGACGGAGGAAATCTGTGCGACGCAATTTACGGGCGGTCCCGGCGCGTTGACCCCCGAAGAGTTCTCCCGTATTCTGATAGCTTACGAGCCAGTGTGGGCAATTGGCACGGGCAAGACGGCGACGCCGGAAATTGCCGCGGAGACTCACCGTTTCCTCCGGAAGTGCGCAGAGCAGAAATTTGGAGAGCAGGCCCGTTCGTTACGGATCTTGTACGGGGGCAGCGTGAAACCCGACAATATCCAGGGATTGATGGCGCAGGAAGAGTTGGACGGCGCGCTGGTTGGCGGGGCGAGCCTGGACGCGAAATCGTTTGCGTCGATTGTAAACGGCTGTGAGCAGGCCAAGTAGTCATGAATGGACCAGCGGCCGCATCTTTAGCGTTAGTGAGGTTGTGAAATGCCAGGTTGGATGAAGTGGGCAATTTCGTTGATTGCGGGATTTGCGTTTATCGCCTTGGGCTGGAGACTCTCGGATTCGCGCTGGTTCTCCTGGGTGCTACCCACATTTTTCGTGGTGAACTGCCTGTTTCTAATCATCGTGGTGCTGTTGCAGAGCGGCAAGGCCGCGGATATCGCCGGCGCTTTCGGCGGCGCGGGCAGCCAAACGGCGTTCGGACCACGCGGCGCGGCGACAGTGCTGTCTCGGGCAACCACGTGGTGTGCGATTATGTTCATGGTGTGCGCGATGGCGCTTGTGCTGCACGTGGATAGAGGCGTGGAGCAGGGCGGCTCCGTGCTGGAGAAATTCTCGAAGCCGACGCCCGCGCCAGTGATACCTGCAAGGCCAGGGACCGCGACACCGCAATCAAACGCGCCGCAATCGAGTACACCGAACAATGCACCGGCTCCCTCGGGGCAACCTCCTGCGCAGCAAAAGGCTCCGGCGAGTTCGCAGCCTGTGCCCGCGCAGCCGGCAAAGAAGCCATAGGTTTTGCACGGCCTCAATCGCGACTCTATGCGAACCTCGCAATTCGCGGAGCTCTCGACTATAATCGGAACGTCTGTGAAATGCGGTAGTGGCGGAACTGGCAGACGCACCAGCTTGAGGGGCTGGCGGTAGCAATACCGTGGAGGTTCGAGTCCTCTCTACCGCACCATTTTGCAATACACAAGCAAGAAGAGATTTGCTTCGGTGAAGATTTAGCGAACGCTCGTGGTGCGTTCGTGAGTATCGCGAATTTCGGCCAGCCATTTCTCCAGGACCGCCTGATCCTTCTGTTCGATTTTCGTGAAAACCACGCCCATGCTATTTCTACGAACTTGCACGACCTGACCTGAAGCCGCGAAGATTGCACCACGGTGAATAATCCTAAGGCGGACTTTCGTCCCCGCCGGCAAGGGTTTTTGCGCGGTCAACTGGCAGCCGAAGACGCTGAGATTCGTGGTCTGCTCGCGAATCTCGGTTTCTGATTCCATATCGACGATGTCAATACTGGCGGCGAATGGATAACGACGGGCTCGAGGTCGTTCAATCAAATGTTTTCTCCACGCGCGTGCGCTCTGAGAGTTACATTTATTCCTTTATAATGGGCGAATGGAGGACACACTACCACAACGTCACGACATTTAAGTGTTCAAAGGGGTACACATGGGCAAGGTGCGGTATCGAATGTAAATGCACCTCGGTCGAAGTAATGAATAAATGCTGACGGACCTTTCGGAGCGAAGGAACGAATGCCCGGAACAACAGCCACGCAAGACACGGACCTCGTCGTCTCTGACATTGGCGGAGGAGGCGGAGGAACAAAGCCTCCTGCGGGCGGTGATGGCGGCGGCGACGCGGATAAGGGCGGCCGTCCGCGCAAGCCGCCGCAGCGACGCTACGCGACAGCGATCACGCTGGGAATGATTTCCATTTTGGTGTTTTTCCTGACGCCTTGTGCGGCGTTTATCGTGCTCGCGCTTACGAGCAAGGCTTGGGTGCCGCTGCATCTACCGAAGATCCTATGGTTCAATAGCGCGATTTTATTGGCGAGCAGCTTCACTCTCCGCAAGGCGCGACGGCGGCTATCCGCTTTTGATTTTTCCGGATTCCGGAAATTGTGGCGCGTTACAACCGTTCTCGGCGCACTGTTTTTGGTCGGGCAGTTGATTGCGTGGCTGCAACTCGTCGCCACCGGTATTTACATTGCGACGAATCAGGCCACGAGCTTTTTCTATATCTTCACTGCCGCGCACGCGGCGCACCTTCTCGGAGGGATTGCCGCGCTCTTGTTCGTATCGATGCGCGATTTCGAGAAGGGAAATATTTCGCGCATCACTGCGGTCGAAATCACTTCGTATTACTGGCATTTCATGGACGGCCTGTGGGTTTTTCTGTTGGTGCTTCTCTATCTGGGAAGCATAGGCGGAGCTTAGTGGCGCACGAACTCGGTGACTGCTTCCGCCACGCGCGCCAATTGAGCGGACTTTAACTCCGGATACATGGGCAACGATAGCACTTCCTGCGCGGCATGCTCCGCGTGCGGAAAATCGCCGGCTTTGTAGCCGAGTGAAGCGTATAGCGGCTGAAGGTGCAGCGGCACCGGGTAATATACGGAGCTGCCGATTTTTTTCTCGGTTAGAAGGCGCTGCAATTTATCGCGCTCTTCCACGCGAATGGAGTATTGATGAAAGACATGCTCGTAACCGTCGGGAACTAACGGCGGCATGATCCCAGGTATTTGTGAAAAGTGGCGTGTATATTCCGCGGCGTGCGCTTGCCGTGCGCGCTGCCACTCGGGGAGATGGCGCAGCTTCACGCGCAGGATCGCAGCCTGAATTTCATCCAAGCGTCCATTCCAACCCGGCTCGCTGCTTACGTACTTCCCGGTCTGGCCGTGGTTGCGCAGGGTGCGCAACCGCGCGGCGCGTTCCGCCGAATTAGTGACGATCATGCCTGCATCGCCGCACGCGCCTAGATTTTTTGTGGGGTAAAAACTGAAGCAGGCGACGTCGCCGAGAGAACCAGTGCGGCGGCCTTGGTATGTGGCGCCTATGGCTTGCGCGCTGTCTTCGACTACGGGCAGATTCCTCTTGCGCGCGAATTCCACAATCGGGTCCATGTCCGCCGAGAGGCCATATAGATGAACGACGACGATGGCACGGGTGCGAGGAGTCACACGGCGGTCGAGCTGCGCCGGGTCAATGTTGTACGTGCTGGGATGAATGTCGGCGAATACCGGTTTAGCGCCAAGCGCGCTCACAGCACTGCCCGTGGCCACAAAAGTAAATGGCGGCAGGATGACTTCATCGCCCGCGGCGACTCCGCAGGAGCGCAGCGCCAGGACCAGCGCATCGGTGCCCGAGCCCGTGCCGACGCCATGCGCCACGCCGCAAAAGCGCGCGATTTCCTCTTCTAACGTGGCGCCTTCGCGCCCCAAAATAAATTGATGCGAGGAGAGCACGCGCTCGACCGCTTCGCGAATTTCGGAGCCAATGATCCCGTATTGCTCTGCCAAATCAAACTGTGGGATCGCGCTGTAGGAAGCTGCGAGCGGATTAGAGCTCATACGGAAAATGATCCGATTCGAAATAGGGGCGCAGTAGGTCTCTCGCGAAGCGGTACGCTATTTTTTCGGCAGCTTAGTGCAAACGGCGACGGCATTGTTCGGATTGATGGCGCTGGCCTCTTCTTCGACCGATTGAATCATGCCTTTTTTGTCGACGACGAAGGTGGTGCGCTGCGCCCAATCATATTCTTCTTTCTGGACGTTGTACATTTTCAGGATGCCATATTCTTTCAGCACCTTGCGGTTCATGTCGCTAAGCAGGGGAAAGGTGACGCCGATTTTCTGCGCGAAGGCGTTGTTGGCGGCGGGACTATCGATGCTGATTCCGAAAACCACGGAGTCCGTCGCGTCGAGCTTGGCCATATCAGACTGATAGGCCTGAAGTTCTTTTGTTCAACCCTCAGTGAAAGCAAGAACGTAAAAGGCGAGCACGACATTTTTCTTGCCGCGATAGTCGCTGAGATGAATCTGCTTCCACTGATTGTCGAGCAGGGTGAAGTCCGGAGCCATGTCGCCGACTTTCAGCGAGGTGTGATTCACTTTTACATTTTCCTGTGCGCGCATCGCACCGACCAAGCTGCCGGCCAGTGCCACGGCAAAGAACATGGTTTTCAACCGCGCGTGAAGCATGAAATCCTCCTCGAGAACTGCGCGCTCAGTATACGCCGCGAGACGCCGCCAGGTAACCATGGAGTGCGCGGGAGGCGCAGAATTTACAAGTTCTTCAAATGGGCCAAGCGGAATGGGGAGCCGAGGTTTTCGCGCAATTCCAGCCAGTGTTCCTCGGGAATGGACATGAAGATGTCGACGACTTTGGGGTCGAACTGTGTACCGGAGCAGCGTTTGATTTCTCCGCGTGCGTGCGAGAGGGGCAAAGCTTTGCGATAGGGGCGATCGCTAATCATGGCATCGAGAGAATCGGCGATGGTGAAAATGCGAGCTCCCAGGGGAATGGCCTCGCCCTTCAAGCCGCGAGGGTAACCGGAGCCGTCAAAAAATTCCTGGTGGGCGAGCACGATTTCCGCGGCGTCGCGCAAAAAGGGGATGCGAATCAACATGTTGTAGCCGATTTCGCAGTGCTTGCGCATGATCTGTTTTTCGTCTTCGGTAAGAGGGCCGGGCTTGCGCAAGATGCCGTCGGGAATGGCCATCTTACCGATGTCGTGAAGGAACGCGGCGCGGGCCAGGACGGCGAGGTACGCGTCGGGCACGGGCATGGCTTTGGCGATGGAGATGCAGAACGCGGTGACGCGCTGACAATGGCCTTCGGTCTCGGCGTCTTTGAGGTCCAGCGCGCTGCCCAGCGCTTCGAGCGTGTCGTCGTAGGACTGCTCGAGTTGGGCGATCGCGCCGGTCAATTGCGCGGTGCGTTCTTCGACCAACTGTTCGAGATTGCGCTGGTACGTACGGTTTTCCATGATCAGGCGGCGATGCTGCAACGCGCGCCCGACGCCAAGGAAAAGCTGATCTTTCTCAAAGGGCTTCAAGATGTAGTCGTAAGCGCCGCGGCGTATGGCCTCCAGCGCTGTGGAAATGTCGTGAATGGCGGTGACCATGATCACCGGAACTTCGGGATCGTACTGGCGGAGCCATTCGAGAAGCTTGATGCCGTCCATTTCCGGCATGATCATGTCGCTGAGAACGAGGTCGGGAGTGGTGCGCTTGACTTGGTCCTGTGCCGCGCGGCCATTGCTTACCGCGGTGCAATGGTAGCCCTTGGACTCCAGCATGGTGGAAACAACTTCACGAATAGCTTCCTCGTCATCGACGACAAGTATGTTTTCGACTTCCACGGTTGGTTGGCTCCCAGGGGGCGTTCTTCCCAGCAGACATTATAAGGGACAGCACATGAGCAAGCTGGAGCTATTGCCCATTCAGAAAACACCGTGTAGCTTCACAGTAAGTACCTTCCGGGGTTAAAGGTTTCGTAGCAACCTGCACCCGTGTGTCTGGAAGTCGCCGAGCGCAATCTGCCTGGAGGCGGCGCAAAGTGTTCGTAAATCAGGGCCTGCTCGCCATTGCCTTCTTTGAAGTGACGGCGCTCATCGTCCTGCTCGTGTTGTTTCTGCTGCTGCGACGCGATCACGCCGACAGTTATTTTCGTCTGTGGCTGGCTGGCTGGGTGGCGCTGACGGTTTCTTCAATTTTCGAACTTGGCCTGATTGTGCAACAAGGCCCGGAGCTGCGCTTGGCGGCGCTGGCGACGCAAGTCATCGCGCTGCTTTTGTTTCTTTCCTCCGCGATGCAACTGACACTGGGGGGCATCCAACGTAATTGGCCGGTGCTTCCGCTGGCGACAGCCATTCTCGCCGGGATCTACTACGTTGAGCGCAGAGCAACTGCGCCGTATTTTGGCAAAATCCATTGGGAAACGGCTGCGCTCGTGTCTGCAATCTATTTGTGGGGAGGCTGGCTGTTGTGGCGAGCACGGGCCAAGCACAGGGGGCACGGCGCGCGGCTACTTGCGGGATCACTGCTGGTCAGCGGTCTGCATAGTATCGACCGCTACCAATGGTTGTCGCACCCACTTTTTTTGTTGCGGCTGGCGTTCGACCATTTGTTGAGCGTTTCCATAGGCATCGCCATGGTCGTTTTGGTTTTGGAAAGCGCGCGTGCCCGCAGCGACGAATTGAACGACAAAATGCGCAGGCTTTCGCTGCTGACCACGGCGAGCACGCAGACTTTGTCGGTGCGCGAGGTTCTTGAGCAAGTGCTTGGACATTTGGTGGAGAGTTTGGGCGCGACGCACGGAATTGTGCGCTTGATGGAAGGCGAGGGCAGCGCGGCGAAATTGGTTGCGCGGGCGTCGGTTGGCTTCCAGCAGGCCTATTTGCAAAAGCACGAACGCGTGGCGCTTTCCGAGCCGTGGGTGCAGCAGGTTCTGCAAAAAGACTGCTTGTTTTTGCGCTTGGACGAACACGTGGATGCGAAAGAGCGCGCCCGGATGGAGGAGAGTGGGGTCAGCGAGAGCATTTCACTGGCGCTGCCCGGGAAAGACGGGCCCGTCGGCATCATCTCGGTAGGCTCTTATCAGAACGTTCGTTTTCAGCGCGACGAAATCTCGTATCTGATTAACATCGCCAATCTTCTGGGGCTTACCTTGCAGAACGTGCGCCTGTTTGAACAAGTCGCAACGGTGCAGCAGCAGTGGGCGTACACCTTCGATTCCATTGGCGATCCTATATTTGTGCATGACCCGGACTTTCGGATCTTGCGCACAAACCAGCGACTCAGCAATCTGCTCGGACGCGATGCCGCCACATTAACTGGACGATTGGTTACCGATCTGCTTCCCCGTAAGGGGACGAACTACAAGAATTGCCCGTATTGCGAGGGGATCGCCGGCGAGGGGGATGACCCTGATCCTTGGCTGATAGGGTATTTTCTCGCTTCCAATTCGACCTTCACCGATCCTGGCGGCCGGCAGCTCGGCACGGTGCACGCCTTGAAAGACATTTCGGAACGCAAGCGCGCGGAAGAGAAATATCGGACCTTGGTCTCGAACGTTCAAGAGGGAGTTTTCATTTCAAATCCGCAAGGGCGATTTCTGGACTTCAATGTGGCGCTGATGCGCATTCTGGGATTTGAAGATCGCGACGAGTTACTGAACGCTGACATTCCTTCCATGTTTGTAAACGCGGCGGATCGCGAGCGCCTCAAGAGGCTTCTGCAGGACCATGGCGCGGTGGCGGATTTCGAATACGAAATTCGCCGCAAAGACGGCGAAGTTCGCGCGATGATGGAATCCTCCATCGCCATTCGAGACGCGGCCGGCAATCTGACCGCCCTCCAGGGATTTCTGCTGGACATAACCGACCGCAAGCGAGCCGAGCAGGAAATCCGCCGGCGCAATCGCGAATTAATGGTGCTGAACTCGATTGGCCAAACGCTCACTGAATCCCTGGATCTTAGCGACTCGATTCACCGCACCCTCCGGCAAATGACCGAACTCTTCAGCCTGGACGCCTCGTCACTCTATTTGCTCGAGGAAGACGGGCTGAGAATGCGGCGAATCGCGGCCGTTGGCCATCGCACCGAGCAGGGCAGAAACATTCCGCCCGTTGCGTTGCAGCCGGAGCTGCTGCAGCACATCAAAGCAGTGCACGCCACATTTCTCTCGGCGCAAGGTTTGCCGATACCGGGGCTCCTGCGGGAAGCGCAACGCCAGGAAGGTTTGCATTCCGCTTTTGTGGTGATCCTCTGGTCCAAAGATCGCGTGATCGGCGGATTGGTGGTGGGCAGCCGAATGCCCCGCGAGTTCTCGCCCGCGGACATCAATCTTTTGATTGCCGTAGGCAGCCAAATCTCCAATGCCATTGATCGCTCCGTGCTGTACGAGGAGACGCGGCAAGCGTACGAAAATCTGCGGCGCACGCAGGAGCAGCTCCTGCACAGCGAGAAGATGGCCGCGGTCGGCCAACTGATCTCCGGTGTAGCACACGAACTCAACAATCCGCTGACCGCCATCCTGGGATATAGCCAATTGTTGCTATCGAGCGGGCAGATGCCGCCGCAGGGAATGGAATATTCGGACAAGCTGTACAAGCAAGCGCAGCGCACGCATCGCATCGTTCAAAATCTTTTGAGTTTTGCGCGCCAGCACAAGCCCGAGCGCGTGGCCGTGCAACTCAACCAAATACTTGAGGACACGCTGGCGTTGCGCGACTACGATCTGCGTCTCAGTAACATTCGCGTTCACTATGAGCTCGCCCCCGATCTGCCCATGACCGCCGCCGACCCGCACCAGCTCCAGCAGGTATTCCTGAACCTGGTGAACAACGCGGTGGACGCCATCCTAGAGCATTCCAGCGAGGGAGATCTTTGGGTGAGCACGAAAGCCAAAAGCAACCAGCTAATCGTGGAATTCAGGGACAGCGGTCCGGGCGTGAAGGATGCATCGCGCGTGTTCGACCCTTTTTATACTACGAAGCCGGTGGGAAAAGGCACGGGCTTAGGCTTGAGCATCTGCTACGGCATCGTCAGCGAACACGGCGGCTCCATCAGCGTGCGCAACGTGCAGCCTTCGGGCGCTTGCTTCACTATCGAGTTGCCATACCAGCATGCGACCACCGCTGGTGACGGCGTCCCGGTCAGCGGCGCGGTCGCCGTCCGCGGCGGACGAATTCTGCTCATCGACCATGATCTTTCCGTGCTGGAAGCAGTGGAGGCTATTCTGCGCGACGGGAACCACGCGGTGCGAACGGCTGCAAACTTCCCGGACGCACAGCGCCTCCTAACCGAAATGGAATTCGACGCAATCGTTGCCGATGCGGAAGTGCGCGCCGTCGCCGGTGCCGAAGGTCTGCATGACTGGCTGACAGCGAACAGGCCGGCGCTTGCCACGCGCTTGGTGTGGATGAGCGCCTCGGCCAACCATACGGGAGCCGAAAATGGCGGCACAAATGGCTTTGTTGTACTGCAAAAGCCCTTCAAAGCTGCGGACTTGTTGAGTGCGGTAGAAACGGCGCTAGGCCACGTCCAGCCCGCGCCTATCCAGAGTTGAAGCCAGTTCTGCGGCCACCGCAGCGCGGTCGCCGAGTTCCTTCATGGCCAATTCCAAGCGAAGGGCAAGCTCGCTTACCATCACGCTCAGGCCGTTGAGCTGTGGGAGCAAGAGCAGACCGGCGTAAATGCCGAGTCGAACCATCCGGTATCGCCAAAAAAAGCGCAGGGTCAGGCGCAAGCGCGCAACTTCGTGAGACGCCGCGACCTCAGGCGAAAGAATGGCGATCACCCCCGCAAGGCGTAACAACCTCTGAAAATCGGCGCGCAACTCCCCTAGATAGAGCATGGCAATGCGCTGGCGCTCTTTGTGTGCGCGTCGCACTAGAGGCAAAGGGCCACGCGCGGAAAGAAAGTCGAAGTCTTCCTCTGACAACGCCCGGCGAATTACGCCAAAGTAGGTTGCGTGTTGGCGGGCGGGTTCCTCGATCGAGGTAGTTCTCGAAGCGTCTGGATCGCCGCCCGGCTTCGGACTGTGCAGCGCCCAGGAAAGCGCCAAGAGCACAATGACCGCGCCGAGAATCAGAGCGAAGTTCACGTGCGCGGCGCCTCGAGTCGCCAGCATCGCACGTAATAGCGCGCAAAGAGCAGCAGCATGACAATCAGTGCGGCGATAGCCAATTCCAGCCACCTTTCATCGCCGCATCGTAGCATGACCGTAAAAAGATAGTACACAGTGCTTTTGAACCGTAACCGCCGGGGCTCGCGTACTAGAACGGCATAGCGACGAAGTTCTTGGAAACCGCTTACGATAAGCAGTTGGCGCGACTCCACATTTTTCCGGCGGTCCTAAACGCTTAGTGGTGGAATGGGCGGCCTGGGACTGCCATCGGCGACGATCGACGGTGGAATAGGCGGTCTCGGACTCCCATCCGCAACAAACGTTCCCGCAAGAATTCCCTCGACACCAGAATTACTTGTACTATAGTTACCCGAGGTCGCCACCGGAAGTACGATCCATGCAGCCAGGACAAGCAGCCCGAAAATTACGGTTATCTTTTTCACGAGTGACCCTCCATTGGGTCACCAGGAGGCACGGCCGCACAAATCTGGCTTTGTGTTGCAAATCGTTCCGCTTTCAGAACACCTAAGTAAGATGGATACACTCACTCAGCTTCAGCAGAACCGGCGCATCATCCACGACCTGACCGTGTCCACCTTGGCAAGAATTTCCAGCCCTTTTTCGCGCTTGGCCTATTTGGCTTCCCTGCGGGATATTTCGACGAATGTGTACGACCACGCCAGCTTGAATGCCCTGTATCCGCAGCCGGCTGTGCAGCAAGCGCTCGAGCAATGCCATCAGGAGCTTTTCGAGCGCATTCTGGAGTTGCCGCTGACGGTGCAGCAGGACGATTTGCGTGCGCACCTTCGCACCTCGCCTAACGGCTCGCGCAACGCCGCGGCACAGTGGCGCCGGCTCGAGGCCTATCGCGCCCTCTTGCCGGCGGACTCCCCTGACTATCTCAAGGAGCTTTTTTGCTCGAATGTGCGGGCAATTCTGGAGATTGTCGAGAAAGAACCTTCATCGGAGCAGGTAGCCGGGTAACTACGCCTACCACCCTGCCGACGATTTCGGCGAGAGATCTCACGTCATTACGATTGCAAATTGGTTTGAAGCCAAGAAACCTGCCTCCTCAAAATGGGGTACTTCTGGGCACACCGGTACGCTCGGATGGTTGACTCCCAAGCACCTAACTTCCAAAATGACAAATCGGGCGATTTCTCGCGAAAACCCGTCAATACCCGCATGCCACACGACCCCAACCCGCCTAGCGCCGTTGATCAGGCTGTATCTCGCGCGCTTCGCGAGAATCTCGAACGCATTCAGCGCACTACCGAGGAGCTTCATCAAGCCGTCTCCGATGTAGTCTCCGCGTGCGCCAGCAGCCGGCCGACGAACGCGCTGCCTTCTATGCTGCGCGCGCAGACCGCCGCCGCCTCCATCTCAGCGGCCTTGGATGTCATGTCGCGTTTTGTTTCCTCCGCTGTTCAGGGCAGCCCGCGCTCGCCCTTCGAGACGGAAATGTCCCGTATCGCCGGCACCACGGCTGCGGCGCCTGCTGACCCTGCGCCTTCCGCGGTTCAGCGC
>Ga0210405_10002644_pt1 | contig 18429 bp, 19 predicted proteins | sample IncBWH11MmetaG_FD_155492 | JGI IMG/M metagenome (GOLD analysis project Ga0210405, IMG submission 155492) | Forest soil microbial communities from Barre Woods Harvard Forest LTER site, Petersham, Massachusetts, United States - Inc-BW-H-11-M | ecosystem: Environmental > Terrestrial > Soil >... | reverse complement strand
GAATTACGCAATGAACGAGCATCCCACTTCTACAGAGATGGGCCGAGGAAGGGGAACCGCCCCCTTCCCCGGCGCCCCATCCCCAAAAACAAATCTTGGCCGTTTACACAAAACTCTGGACACACCTCGTGTCGGCTTACCTATCAGCTTCCAACATGTTCCGGAAAAGCGCTTATCGCGAGGACCCGGAAACGAAGAAGTATGGTCTATGGATGCATGGCGTACCGATGTTCTATGCCGGCAGTCAAGAGCGCGTGCTATTTGCGTGCTGTTAACGCGATTTAGAGTGATTTTGAGGGACTTGCGTGTCATCTATCGCCCTGTATGTTGTTGAAACTACGTCTGTCTGCGGATTCGATTCCTTCCGCGCTCACCAGCTTTCATTGCAAGCACGGGACTTAAGCCGCACTCTCGCCCTCTCATCCTGCTCCGGAGTGGCTGGTAGCAAATCCTTTGGTAGCAAATCGCTGCCCAGCAACTTCTTGCTCGCGACCTGAAGACCCGCACAGATGTCCTCGGCGCTCGCTTTGTCGTCGAAGGCCTCTACAGTTCGCCTCGATTCGTCGAATGCTAGCGATCGAAAATAATTCAGCAGGCGCCTGCCAGGCGCGAGTTTTGCCATCCGCTCGTCAGTGGGCGCATTGGTTTGAAATCGTATTGATCGAGTCGACTACGATTGTCAGTCCGGGTGCATCCCTCCTTGAAGAACTCGTGCTCAGCGTAGCCTTTCTCTTCCAGTAACCTCCACTTGTTTGCCTAGGTAGTGACCGAAGTCGATTTTGCGACTTGCCTCAAGTGCGTAGCTGTTTCCCGATTGCATGAGTATGTAATAACCACTCGAACGACTGACGCAACCCTGAGCTGTGAGCTGCCCCCTCTGACTCTTGGGCGGACTCGGATACTCGCCTTCATTCACTTGCGCCCTCAGCAAGCTGACTACAACCAACATCACAAACACGGCAGTCCTTTCATCAGATCCTCCCGCAAAATATCCTGCTCCAACAGGCCATCTTCGCTACTTTGCTGACAGTTCTTATGAGCATCGCCGCAATCTTCCTACCCGCCACTTCTGCTGCCTGTCGCTGAACGTATGCCCGCTGCTTCACTCTACCGAGTTCTGTGCAGACCTTCGTCTCCGAAACTGTTTTCACTCGAACAGCGGTTTTTCCCGCGTCCACGCAAACTCACCGTCAGCGCCGACTGTAAACTTCCGTAAGCGTTTACCTCGGGTAAGGCCTGCTGTCGACGGCGCGTGGCGGTGTAGGGGTGTTGTGGCACGCTCGAGGATGGCTTGTGGCAGACAAGCTGTTCCCAGTTTAATCATGTTCGTTGGCATGGCAAGAATGGCAGAGAGTAATCAAGTTCACATCGGAATCGTCGCCGCCCTGACCACGCATCTTCTTGTGGTGAACCTCTAGATTCTCGCGGCAGCCACAGTTCTGGCATCGCCAGTTGTCTCTTTTGAGCACCTCTTGCCTGAGTCGTTCATAGGCGTCCAGAGTGAGCTTTACTCGGGGTTTTCTGGGAATGATCTCCTTCATGAAGGCGACTGCGCCAGGTACATTACGAAAGCTTGCTTCTCTTGGCAAGGCAAAAATTTGAAGAACCTCAGCATGGACTGCAATAAAATCTCAGGGCTCCCGTTCTCCAAATTTGCGCCTGCCAGGAAGTCTGCACAGATCATCTCTAGGCAGTAGCCGCGGGACTTGTCAGTGCCTAACATCAGGGCAGCGGTCTCAAGCGCTTGCTCGATTACCGGGATCTGGCTCTTGTAGATCTTGAAGTAAATGATCTCGTGAGGTTCCGTTTCCCGACCCGTTAGTTCCTTCTCTACCTCCCTCTTGAACTCTTCACGAGGCATTGATCGGGCTTTGTGCACCCAGGGTGCACAAACGAAGTGCTGACCCTCCGCCCGAGCCAGCTTCGCCAACTCCCTCCCTTTCGTCCAGCCGATCTCTTTGAGTTCCTTCCTCACTTGCGGGGGCAGGTGTTCATGTATTGACATCAGGTAGTACGCCTTCCTCCGCGATTCTGGGAAGCGCCGTTCCAGGAACTCGTCGAACGACTTCAAGTTCTCCACCCGCCAGTACTGTCCCGCTCGCACTTCACATAGGTATCTGCCCAGCTCCACAAACCGGGTATCGCGCTCCGTCTCGTTGCGCTGTTCCCATGCCAGGATCTCGTCGATCTTGGTCAGGACGAACTGGGCCCGCTTCTTGTTCAGCTTCGGCAGCATGGGCGGATTCTTAGAAATCAAGCTCGTCAAGCCAACCAAGGTCCTCTCCCGGACGCCGGATAAGGCTGGCGTCGACGAGTTCCTGTCTGCCCAAGCACAGGCCGACATACGGGCAAGTGATGCAGGGGTTCTGGGGGAAGCGAACGCCGCTGTGAGGCAGGAACTGGGCTTCTTCAATCCGACGAATCGTATCCTCCACTAATTGGCCAAACTCATAGCGTTGTTCGTCTGTGATCGTGGTCCGGAAATACTGGATCTCAACCAACCTTTTGCGGACGAATACCACCTGAGCGACCTCCGACATGCCGGTGATCCAGGAGTAGCAAATGAGTTGTGGATCGAGCATCAGTAGACCCTTTGGTTCTTCGGGATATCGACCGGATGTGGTTTTCCACTCCAGCAGGCAGGGAACGCCGTCGAGATGCCCGATCGCGTCAACGTAGGCGACGAAGTCGTTTCCTCGGGGGAGCGACTGCGTGAACTTAATCTGCAGGTTCTTCTGGGGTTGGCGAACACGAACGCGGTCATCTTGTGCAAAGCGCTCGAGAAGCTGGATCCCTTGCTGCAACATCCGATCCCAAGTCGTGCCATTGGCGTAATCGAGCGGACTGTTTTTGTGAAGAGCCCATTCTTGGAACAACATGTTTGCAGAGTCCTCCCGACGAAAGTAAGCAGACAAGGCCTGTTCGAAGGCTCGGCCGAAGACCATTGCTGCTCGAGTGTCTTTCTCCCGCCATCCGTCGAGATAGCGATGCCGGTAGCGGCGAGGACAACTGAGGTATTGGCTGATCTGGGTAAAGCTGTACGTCATCAGGCTACCTCGGGACTTGCTTTGTTGGGCGAGGACGCGAAGGACAGCTCTTCCCACTGGCTCGCAGGAGCAAAGCCATCAAAATTGAGCAGGGAAGTGCCGTTGACGGTGGTATGGCTAATCTTCACGACCCCTCGAAGTCCTGCAGAACATAAAAGGGCTTCTGCGCATGCCATCGATACTGTGCCTTATCCCGCGGACGAGAAACACTCCGTCGGGGACCTGGTCCACGGCTGAGCGGGTAGTGTCGATCAGACCTTGAATTCGGCGTTTCACGCGGCACCTTCCTTCTCTTTCTTAGCGGCGTAGCTGTTCAGCTGACAGAGCAGGGCATCGCGGCCTTTTTCGGCCCAGTCGCCCAGGTGCACAACGAAGTTCTCTATCTGCTCACGCGTAGCCTCACGCAGACTCTTCACCCCACAGAAGTCGGTGGCATAGGACTTCACCAGAGTCGCATCCAGTTGGTGCTGGCGAATGATTTGGCAGAGGCGATCGCGGACCTTGGGCCCGCCGTAGTTCCCGTTAGCGGGTTGTGGCGGGAGCTTCTTTGACTCCCGAGAGGTCTGCGGCTCGGCAAGTGATCCGATCTCCTCAACCGAGCAGATACCAATGCCATACGCCTTCCGGAGGGCGCGGTTAACGGCTCTGGTTTCTGCGACCCGCAGCTCTGCGCCTTGGACTAGAGACGAGATGTTCGAAGGATCGGCATCGCCGAATCCAACGAAACCCGTGGACTTTTCGGAAGGGAAGACGGTTGCTCTAAACGCCCAGCGGGCACTCGCGGGATCGCAGAAATCGCGGACCATCTCGACCTGAATGCCAACACAGCGACGTCGAGACGCCAATCGCAGCAATCCAGAATGCGTTATGTACCAGTGACCATGCAAACAGATAAGGTCGCCCCTGCCAACCGAAAGGCCATAGTCAGATGTGAGGCTTTTCAACGAGTTGATAAGGCAATTAGAGAGCCGGCCCCAAGACTGTTCCGCTAGCCGTTTATTGATACGAAAACGCTGGGAGGTTCGCTTCATTGCGCAGGTCCTTAGTTATTTTGAACTATTATAGCGTCATAGTGACGCTATAATTATAGCGCTATTATGACGCCGCATTCAAGGGATTTTTCTAGCGAGATCGTTGGCGAGAATTGAGCTTGCGCGCTTCTTTGAGGGAGACCGAGGCTATAAATGAACTCAGGCTAATACCCTGGGCAGCGGCGGCAGATGCGATTTCTTGTTGCTCTTCTTCGGTGTAGTAGGACGTAATCCTCTTTCTAATTGAAGTCGCTAATCTGCGACGTCGGGGGACTTCTTTCTTCTGCATGAGAGCATCTTAACTCTCCCTCAGCTTTCGAGTTGTTTAGAAGAAGAGTACTGTCGTCAGCCGTGCTCCCGAGTGGGTGAGGAACAAGAAAGAAGAAGCGGCGCGAGTATGTGAAGTCCGCTTGTCCGCTGCTCGTACTGCCGTGTGAGCATCGCCTTCTGGAAATTCGGACCCAGCGGCCGCCATTGCCGTTCTTCTCGGGCCAAAATTGTGACGCACAGCTAAAAACCAGCCGCCGACGAAAACCCCAAAGCAGCGATTGATATTGATTCCCAGTATTTGCCTTGCGGGAGAGGCGTTTTGGTATCTAAAGCATTTTCCCTAGTGATGAGTTGACGGATATTGGGAGGCTGCTCTCAGGGCTTAGGCAAACTACCTTACGACTTTCAAGCGTTTGTGCGGCATCCAACAAATGTTGGAAAGAAGCTTTTGAAGAGACGAAGGCAGGGCGTCGAGATCTGCACCAAAAATCGCTTTTTGGGGCGTGCATCCCCCTCAGGCGTCCGGAAGGGGAACAAAATGAAAAGGCATTTCCTCAAAGAAGTTCTGCATTGGAGGCGGATACGAGCGGTCTTCATGGACACGAAGTCCAGGGTGGGCATTGTTTGGGAACGATGTTTCGAACGATCATTCAGACCTGCGACTGCCTTCACGAGGGTCCGCCGACGCGAGTCGCTTGGGCTCCCACGCCAGTCGACCGGTTAACTGCTGAGGTTCGTCTTGCAATTTTACAAACTTACCGTTTGAGGCATGCCAACGCTCTGTTGTAACCTCAAGACAGCGCCCATTGCCGTGGGATGCGGCAGTGAGAAGTGCTAGAAGCTTCATTCACGGGGATCGTGATTGAGGCCTTAAGCATGGTGCCAGCTCTCCAAATTCGCCCAGCTGGTGTTGGGTCGCGTTTGGCGAGCCCCGATGGTGCGGCGGGACGCCGGGCATTCGGGCCACCGATCGTATTTCGAATTGGAGGCCTACGTGTCTATCCCGTGCAGTCTCTCGCGATTCCTCAAAGACAATTTCTCCCCTCCAACTGGTTCGCGCCTCGGGCATCTGCCAGCTCTCGCTCGGTTGCGCCGTTCATTCTGTTTCATTCCAAACCTAAACGAAATTAAATCTGGAATCGCCGAACGCCGAGTTCATTGGAGGGCCTTCGCGACAGGAATTTCCCGACCCGCACACCTGAAATTTGGAGGTGGCATATGAACGCAACGAGCGGGGGACGACCGGGACGGCCTCCAGGTCAGGCGAGGACAGGCGGCCGCAAAAGGGGAACGCCCAACAAAGCGACCTCGGCTTTGCGGGAAAAGCTGGCCGCGCTAAGCTGCGACCCTGCGGAGGAGCTCGTAAAAATGGCGCGTGATCCCATGTCCGAACCCGGACTTCGGGCGCATATCTATTCTTTGTTCTTGCGTTATACGCATCCCGTCCCAAAACCAGCAGACAACTTGAATGAGGATGCGGTGACCGACGGATCTGAGATGACCACCGAGGATGCGATCAAGTGGGCGCACTACATCGTCGACCACTTTGGTCCGAATGCCGTGCCGCGGCCAGACGACACGAAACAAGCAAACGAGAACACAAACGAAGCCGGTAAATAAGGAGCGCACTATGAGCACAGAACCAAACATCCCAACTACGCTTCCCCTGGTTGAGCTGGCAACGGCATTCCGCCCACTAGTAGCCGATAGTTTGGCAAATGATCTCGCCGGCTTTGTGAAATGGGCGTGGCCCATTCTGTATCCTGGCCGGCCATTGATCTGGTCATGGCACTACGACTATCTCTGCGAGTACTTGGTGCTCGTCAAGCGAGGTATGTTGCGGAGGCTGATTATCAACGTTCCACCGCGAACACTGAAGTCGACCCACGTTACCATTCTCTTTCCAGTATGGATGTGGCTTACTGAACCTAAGCATAATTTCCTTATGGCCAGTTACACAAGCCACTTAAGTGAGCAACACTCGCAGAGCCGTCGCATTCTCCTGCAGAGTCGAAGGTTTCAAGAGTTCTGGGGCAATCGATTTCAACTGTCAGATGGTTGCAATCGCATTGAGCAATTCAGGAACAATCGCGGCGGTCAGATGATCGCGACCAGCGTGGGGGGCACGGTGATGGGCTACGGTTGCGATACCGCGATTCTCGATGATGTGCTCAGTGTAGATCAAGCTTTTAGCGATGTCGAAAGGACGAAAACGAATAATTGGATCGATCGAGATCTACGTAGTCGACTAAACGACCCATCCCGGGGGTCTATCATCCTCGTCATGCAACGAGTCCACCAACAAGATCCAACCGGGTATTTGCTCGATCAAGAGCCGGGTGTTTGGACTCATGTTCGCATCCCACTAGAAGCGGAAGAGGACACGAACATCATTTTTCCGATTTCAGGAAGGCTATTACTACGCCAGAAGGGAGACGTGCTGCAACCGGAGCGCTTCACCCCGGAGGTCGTCGCGGAGAAAAAGCGGGATCGCCTGGTTTGGGCCAGCCAATACCAGCTCCGTCCGGCACCACTCGAGGGCAACCTGATCAAGCTCTTTGACGTGCGCTATTTCGGCGGCGCAAACCCTCACACTGGACAGCCGGATGAGCAGCTGCCCACCAACTTCGATATGAAGGTTATCTCCGTCGATTGCGCTTTTAAGGCACTGCCCACATCTGACTACGTCGCAATCTTGGTTATCGGCGTCAAGGGCCGAAAGCGATTCGTTCTAGATGTAGTGAATGCGCACCTCGATGCGGCGGCGACAGAAGCTGCGATCAGGCGGCTACGCGATAAACATGGCCCAATTAATGCGACGATTGTTGAGGATAAAGCCAATGGTCCCGCGGTGATTCAGCGACTCAAGGCCAATATTCCGGGGGTAATCGAAATCAATCCAAAGGGCGGAAAAATTGCCCGCATGTTCGCTGCTGCCTCCGAATGGCAAGCTGGCGATTGGTACGTCGACCGGAACGCAGCGTACACTCCGCTTCTAGTTGAACAACTCACAACCTTTCCCGCAAGCCGCAAGGACGACATGGTGGATGCGATGACCCAGGCTGCGTGCTGGCTGTCTAGCTACCAGCTCCCAACAGTGGAGAGCCACAACGCCTTCACCGGAGAAGTCCACTGGTCACTGAATTCGGGCGTTTGGCGAACTAATGATTAGGCGACAATGTGGCGAGAAATCTATTTATTTCTACTTTAGATAACGTCTTCGGCGAGTGTGAAAAAGCGATGAGTGGCACCGGAGGCCGTTGCCGATAGAGGGTCACCACTAGCCAGGGTCCGCGAGGACAGTTCTCGAACTGGCTTGTTTGGAGAGTAAGCGCGCTATCCGGCTTTCGGAATGGTTGCCTTCTGTTCGGTGCGGGAATTCGCCAAGCTATTGAGCAGCGCCTTGCAAGTAAGAGAAGCCTTCAGACGATGGGGCGAGACGAAGCTCGACTTTGTATTAGAGATTGGGTACAAGAAAGCGCTCATAAATGACTTCCGAAATGTCTCCTACCTGCGGTTGGCGTTTCCCGACCCGCCAGAGCGCGGATTGGAGTCGGAAAAGGCCAGAGTTGCCTCTGGTTCCGGTCGGTCGTCGCAGGCTGCGATGGTCGTTGCACGATTTCGGTGAACGTGATCAGTCTTTGTTCAGTGATCGGCGTGACCTTTGTTGCTGCCATGCGTGCCGAGGTTGTGTGATCAAATTCTCGAGGGAACTTTCGGCGAACTGTACGCGCGGGATTGTGCGGTTTTCGGCTACTTTCGCTCCCTTGGATTCCTCGCAACTCCTTGAAATTACATTTCCGGCTACATTCGATTCCTTCCGCGCTCACCAGCTTTTCGATCACTCATCCACTCATCGTAAACCTGAAATTTTCAGATGTGCCGTAAATTGTGCCGTAGCCGAATACGCCTACCTGCCGGCTTCTGGGCAAGCTTGAGCCAGTCGCGTTCAACGCCGTGCGCATACTATCCAGATCTGGATGCGGTCTTAACGTCTACATGGCCCATCGTCGCCAATCTTGTACTTCCCTAATTTCCGTATGCACAAATGCAATTTGTCATAAACCTGACTTGCGCCGGCTCAGTGAACCTTTCAGCTTTGCGGACGCTTGGGCAATCGCCCTCAATCTTTATCGTGTATCGTGTCTGATTGCTCCGAAATAACGCGGCCGGGGGATTTGGATGCAGCCAACTTTAAGCAGTCGTCGCTCCCTTCTGCACCTGTGTGTAGCCATGGTTCTGCTCGCAATTGTGTTTGCGCCTGCTTCCAAAGGACAGGAACCTGATACCGGGAAGCTCCCGGGATTGCAGTGGCGGCTGATTGGTCCGTTTCGGGCGGGCCGGGTGACTGCTGTTGCCGGAGTGGTGGGTGATCCAAGTACTTATTATTTTGGCACTCCGGGTGGCGGGGCCTGGAAGACGTCGGACGGCGGGCAGGTCTGGAAGCCGATTTTTGACAAGGAGCGAGTTGCTTCCATCGGGGCATTGGCCGTCGCGCCTTCCGATCCGCGTGTCGTTTACCTTGGAACTGGCGAGCAGACGAGAGGGCATGGGCTTTACAGGTCGTCCGACGGTGGTGCGACCTGGAAGAGTGCCGGCCTGGAAGACCTGCTCTTTATTCAGGCGATTGTGGTCGACCCGCACGATCCCAATGTCGTGATTGTGGGCGGGAATTCCCTGGGGATTGGAATGCTGTGGCATCCGCTTCCCAGGTGGGCAGATACGGCGAACCGGGGAATCTTCAAAACAACCGATGGCGGAGCGAGCTGGCAAAAAGTATTCGGAGACCACAACAGCGCGGGTGTGGTCGACATGTGTTCGGACCCCGCCGACCCACGCGTGCTTTACGCGGTGGTGTATCACACATCCTCCGGTTCAGGCGAGTCCAAGACCGAAGCGACTTCGGAAATCGTCAAGTCCAACGACGAAGGCTCAACCTGGGCTCCTTTACAGAGCAAAGGCTTGCCAGAAAAAGCGCGCAAACGAATGGGGGTCACGGTCGCAGCGGGACCCGGTGGCCGGCGTCTGTATGCGATTCTCGATCAAGGTTTCTTTCGTTCCGACGATGGCGGCGCAAACTGGCAGCAATCCACAAAAGATCCACGCGTGGTCGGGAATGAATACTTCAGCCGGGTGTTCGCCGATCCCAACCGCCCCGATGTGGTCTACGTGTCTCAGACGTCAATGTATCGTTCTGTGGATGGCGGCAAGACGTTTGAAGCGTTTGCCGGTGCTCCGAGCGGGGACGACTTCCACGTGGCCTGGATCGATCCCCGAGATTCCCAGCGCATGATTTTTGGTGTGGATCAGGGCGCGATCATCAGCGTTAATGGAGGAAATACATGGAGCTCCTGGTACAACCAGCCGACCGGGCAGTTCTACCACGTCTCCACCGACAATTTGTTTCCATACCGAGTGTATGCAGCCCAACAGGATAGCGGGACCGCGGGCGTGGCCAGCCGAAGCGACTACGGCGAGATTCTGGCACAAGATTGGTACTCGGCCGGTGGCTTCGAGTATGCCTTCATCGCGCCCGATCCCGTTCATCCTAGCTTGGTTTACAGCGGCGGATGGTACGGATCGGTGGTTCGACTGGATAAGACAACTGGGCAGATTGCGACAGTCTTTGAACGCGGACAGAAATATCGCGTCCCTCACATGGCTCCTCTCGTCTTTTCACCCCAGACTCCGTCGGTGCTTTATCTGGGAACACAATTTGTCCTGAAAACCAGCGATGGTGCAATGAATTGGCAGGAGATCAGCCCCGACCTCACGGGATATGTAGAGAAGGAAGAGCCCGAAGGAAAAGTAGAACTGGATCAGCCGCGCCCTCCAGGAATCACTTCGCTGTCGCCTTCGCCTGTGAAGGACAGTGAGATCTGGGCTGGCACGAGCAACCGGTTGGTGTATATCACGCGCGATGCGGGCGCGACTTGGAAAAATGTCTCGCCACCCGGTCTCGCTGAGCCTGTCGAGATCCTCTACGTCGAAGCCTCGCACCACGATCCCGACACCGCCTACCTGACGGTTGGTGCCATACGGGAATCGACGCCGCCCTATGTGGCGCGCACTCATGACTACGGGGCCACCTGGGAAAAAGTGGTGAATGGATTCCCGGACGATGAAATGGTCCGGGTTGTGCGTGAGGACCCGAAGCGTAAAGGCCTGCTCTATGCGGGGACGGATACCGGAGTTTTCATCTCATGGGATGACGGCGACCATTGGCAATCGCTTTCACTCAACCTGCCCGCGACGCCCGTTACGGATCTGGATGTGCATGGGAACGATCTGGTCATTTCCACGTTTGGACGCGGTTTGTGGATTCTCGATAACATTAGCCCGCTGCGCGATATAAAGGCAGGATCATCCGCTGATGTTCGACTCTTCCCGCCCGCAACAGGCGTGCTTGTTCGTTGGGACAACTATCAGGACACTCCTTATCCCGTCGAGACTCCTGCAGGCCAGAATCCACCCGATGGTGCAATGATCGATTACTTCCTGAAGACGACAACAAGTGATGACTTGACGCTGACGATCTATGACGAGAAAGGCGGCAGAATCGCAGTTTTCACGAACAAAGCCAATGAGGACGAGTTCGCGCCCGCAAACGTCCCGGATTACTGGTTCGCGCCGCAAACGAAAGTGCCCAAGTTGTCCGGCATGAACCGTTTCGTATGGGAGCTGAGATATCCGCCACCAGCTTCGCTGCCCTATAGTTATTATGGCGAGTTGCTGGAGTACACCGAATACACCCTGGCAGACCATGCGATTCCCGGTCTCACTCCGCGCCAAATGCTACGAGGTCCCCGGATTGTACCCGGGAAATACTCTGTCGAACTGCGCTATGGTGGACAAACTTTGCGGCAACCTTTGACCGTGGAACTTGATCCTCGAGTTCACGCTTCTTTCCAAGATCTGGTTCAACAACGTGATCTGGGCCTCAAGATCGCGCGTGGCATGCAGTCGAGCTACGGCTCTTATGGGCAAGTGGCTGCGTTGCGCAAGGCACTGACCGAGCACAAAGAGCTTCTCCAAAGCGGCGACGCCGGAACAAAAGACGTGGTTGAACGGATCAATAAGGAGATCGAGGAACTGGAAAAAGGTACGAAAACCGCACCTGGATTTGGCCCAGTGAATCGTGACTTAGGGCGACTCCTTTTCAGCGTCGAAAACGCCGATCTGCGTCCAGCGCAGACTCTCCTGACGGCTGTGCAACAACTTTGCGATGTGCTCAGCAACGATTCAATGAAGTGGCAGCAGCTCAACGAGCAAGAAATTTCAGTCCTGAACGCCAAAGCGAGCAGCGGCAAGGCGCCGGCACTGCCACAAATCGCCGTAACCACTAACGGCTGCAAAGAATGAAGTGCATTTGCCGATCGGCGCTCCGATAGAGTTCTAGGTCACTGTATCGGTTTTGACAGGATTCGGAGGTTTCGATCCCGCGTGACCGAAAACTGGAGAAGGCCGCGGGAAGGCCTTTGGCGACCTGCAACCGGAACCCGGCTTGATTACGTGCGGTTTGCCGATTGATTGCCGTTCCTTGATGGTTCTGAGCAGTACCAATCCGTACGCGTCAGGGGCATTCCGGCGTTTCCTGTCGCCACCGGCTCCGGACCCCGTTCTTCCACGACGGCATCAAACTCCTATTGTATATCGTTTTACGATATAATATGAAAATGCACTCTGTGCCCAGCCGTGACCGAGCATAGCTAAGGCTCGCCATCATGCAGCGCGTTGGCGATCTGGTCGCGAAGTACTCGAATGAACGTCTCTGGATCGAGATCAATACCGTTCATGGGGATGGTCGCTGCGACCCGATAGACAGCCTCGTCCAGGTCTGTGCCATGCTGCCATTCCGCAAGAAGACCTTGCCTGATCAGCAACCTCAGTCGGGAGTGGCGGAGCCACACTGCTGCCAGGTTCGCATCTGGGTTGCAACTGCGAGCCATTACATCGAGGGTAATTACCCCGTCTTTGCCCGAGTAGCGCTTCGTCATCTCTACGCAAACGTTGTGAAGCAATTTGAGATCATCTGCGGAGACGGGTGGTACGGAAGCCCCTTGTTCTGCCTCTTGAATGAAGCCTCTGAAGGATTTCAGTCGCTCAAGTTGTGTATCGGCCATCGAAAGCCCCCTCGTGACGGTTGCGCGGTGCCATCGAGTGTTGCAGCTCAAAGATGATTGAGAAGTCTCCACTCGAAATGGCTGCGGTCCATTCCCGTCCTATGGTGATACTTCTCCATAAGCTCCAGCGGTGACCCCCGTCACAGCATTGTTGCTGGCAGGATGGCCCGGACTTGTGGCAACGTGAGGCTAGAGAATGCAACCAGTTACGTAGAGTCAATTCAGTGGAGGTAAAATGTTATCGCTCCATGTGGTTGCCATTGCTCGACAGAATTGGAAATTACTCGTCCGGATATGCTGACCCGCTTACGGCGGACAGAACCTGACTAGCCTTCTTTCCGTTTCCAATTGGGGGCTCCAGTAGCTCTCTCTTCACGAACCGCAGCAAACCAGACTCGTCATTCACATCCCGATGGCGCGCCGCTCTTTCAGGTCATTTGGACGCTATCCCCGCGTGTTTTGACTTGGGCGCTGCCACAACCTAACATCGGGATCGTCCTGGGCATTCTGTGAGGCATGATGGTCGGGTTTTCTCACACCTCGTCGCAGTCGGTGGTTACCGGGATGGTGATGGCTTTCCTGCAAAACATTCCTCCCTTCCAGTTCCTGCCACCCACCGAGCTTGCCCGGCTCGCAAGCCATATGACGCTGGAATTCTTCCCCAAGGACGCAGTGATACTGAGCGCGGGCGGTCCCAAATCCGACGTGCTCTACGTCGTGCACAAGGGTGGAGTCAAGCTGGCGCTGACTTCGCAAGTCGGCAAACGAATGACGCTTGACATGCGCAGCGAGGGCGAAATGTTCGGGCTGCTCTCGGTGATGGGCCGGGAGCCGGCCCGTCTGGACGTCACCGCGATCGAAGACACTCTTTGCTATAGCATTCCCGCAGAACAGGTACAGCGGCTGATTGCCACTCAGCCCGAGTTTGCCAGCTATCTGATTCGGACCTCCCTCTCGCGCTACATGGACCGCAGCCTAGAAGCGCTCCGGACGCAGGCAGGCCTGATGGGAGACTCGGAAAGACTGCTTTACTCCCTTGCCGCCGGCGACGTGGTCAGTTCACCGCCGCTTCTTTGCCAAAAGGAAACGACTATTCGGGAAGCGGCGCAAATGCTGGCAAGTACCAACGCAACGTGCGTGTTTGTCGTCGGCGGGGATGGTGCCGCGGAGGGTATTCTCACGGACCGGGATTTCGCTGCCAAGGTGGTGTCCGAGGCATTGTCCCTCGAGTTGCCCGTTACGCGGATCATGAGCCGACCAGTGATCACGGTCGAGGGCAATGAGCGCGTGTTTCATGCTCTGCTGGCCATGGTAAGCCGGAACATTCACCATGTGCTGGTGACCCAGCAGGGAGTACCCGCCGGCGTGCTCACCGCTCACGACCTGATGGTTTTGCAGGGCAAGTCCCCGCTCAATGTCGTGCGACATATTGAAGAACAAGGCAGTGTTACGGACCTTGCCGCCGCACAGAGCCGTATTGCCGGCTTGTTGCCACTCTTGCTGCGCGAAGGTGCCAAGGCCAGCCACATCACTCGCGTGGTGGCGGAGGTAAACGACCGCCTCACGGTGAAGGTATTGCGTCTCGCAGAGAAGAAATTAGGACCTCCACCAGTCCCGTATTGCTGGGTGGTGCTAGGCAGCGAAGGGCGCCGCGAGCAGACTTTCAAGACCGATCAGGATAATGCCCTGATTTATGCGGATGCCGAAGACCAGGACGGCGTCGCTGAATACTTCACGCAGTTGGCCGCTTTTGCCCAGGATGCGCTGGTCGCCTGTGGTTACCCGGTGTGTCCGGGCAACTATATGGCAAGCAATCCGCGATGGCGCCAGCCGCTCCGCGTGTGGTTGAACTACTTCCGCTCTTGGATCTCCGAAGCAGAACGCCACCAGACCGAGGATGCCCTGATACTGTTCGATATGCGTCCGGTCGGCGGGGACTTCTCGCTCTTCGAGAGTCTCATGGTGGAGAAGCGCAGATGCTTAGCCGACGCTGCACAGTTCAAATCGATGCTGGCCTTCGTCTCTACCCAGAACAAGCCCCCATTGGGCTTTTTTCGTAATTTCGTGGTGGAACCAAGCGGCGAGCACAAGAATCAACTCGATCTCAAGCTCTTTGGCACTGGCCCCATCGTCGATGCCATCCGGCTGTTGGCCCTCGATGCGGACGTTGAGCACACCAATACATCCGACAGGCTCGCCGCTCTGCCTGCTCGACGGGATCAAGACCCCGTGCTTTTCCAGGATCTGCAGGAGGCCTTCGAGTTTTTGACTTTGTTGCGCATCGAATGCCAGCTGAGGCAGGTGCGTGAAGGCCAGCCACTGAGCAATTACGTCGCGCCCGAAGCACTGACGCATCTTCAGAGAAGCCTATTGAAGGAAGCTTTCCGTGCCGTTGCCCGCGTACAATCCGTGATTGACGAGAATTTCCGGACGGCACTCTGGGCGCAACTGGGTCGATGAATGCTGCGCTGGCTGAAATTCGAACTTCGGCGCCAGCAACTGGGCAGAGCTGCATTGCCCAGCCACACTGCTCTCGATTCCCTGCGCTATGTAGTCCTCGACACTGAGCTAACTTCTCTCGACAGCCGTTCTAATCGACTCCTTTCCATCGGTGCAATCGCCATGGATGGGCCAAAGATCAGACTTGGAGAGCAGTTCTATCGCATCGTGGATCCACGCGTGCCGGTTCCTCCGGAAAGCGTCGTCATTCATCAACTCCGATCCGAGGATCTAAAAGGCGGCGAACCGCTGGACACAACTCTCCAGGACTTAGGTCGGTTCGTCGAAGGCACAGTCCTGGTCGGCCATTTCCTGAACATCGACCTGAAGGTTCTGCGGAAAGAACTGGGCGGCAACAGGTACGAACTGGACAACCCGGCAGTGGATACCGCGCGAGTGCACCAGTGGATCCTGAGATGCGGCCAGTACTCGGAAGACCTCCCCGTCCAACTCGAGATGCTTGAACTAACAACGGTGGCGAAGTTCTACGGTCTGGATGTAGATAACGCGCACCATGCGCTCTATGACGCGTTTCTTACGGCGCAGCTTTGGCAAAAAATGATCTACACCATCCAAGCCAAGGGAATCCGCAAACTGAGCGACTTGTTGAGGATTGGGGGAGTTTGAGCAGGTAGAGTGCTAACCGCTGATGACTTTCCAGAAGCCGACTTCTGGCCCCGCGTCCGTTCTGATCTCGACCTCGTCAAGGCGCCAAGGCAAAGCTGTCGCCCGTAGAGCTTCCGACTTCCGGTCTGCAGACCGGAGTCACTATTTGCCTAGTCTGCGCAAACAATGTGGAAAAACAAAGTACCCAGATCTATTGTCACGGCGCAGCGGCGGTGACAATTTTCTTCAGGCCTAAGCGTTGCAACAACTGCGAAAAGCGCGGGTCGCCACGGAGAGGATCGGCCAATGGTTCCGTCGGCAGGTAAACCAGGTATTCGGATCGTTCGTTAAAAGCCTTATCGAGCCATGCAAAGGAGTGGTCAAGATCGTGGAGTCCGGTGTAGACCAGGGCCACATAGATCGCCGGAACATACTTGTGCGTGGAGAGTTGCTGGAGCTTGGAAATAGTCCCAGCTGCCTTCGCCTTTTCACCCGAGAGGGCGTACTCGTGGCCGATCAGCGCAAGTACAGCGGGGTCGTCAGGAGCGGCAGCAAGAACTTTCTCGAATGAATCGCGAGCCTGCGGATGCATGCCTTTCATTTCGTACGCCCGCCCGATATTCACCAAGGCGATCGCATAGCTGGGATCCAGTTGAAGCGACTTCGAATTCTGTTCGATGGTGCGATCGAACTCACGGTTCTGGTAGAAGGCTTCTCCCAGAGCTGAAGTGAGCAAGGGATTGACGGGGTCCAATTCCAGAGCGCGCTTGCGTTCTGCGATGGCAGCGCCCAGGTTGCCGATGGCCGTGAGGTAGTAAGCGTAGAACTGGTGGCCGGTGGCGTAGTCGGGCCGCAATTGCAGTGCGCGAGCCAGTTCCTTTTCAGCTTCGGACAGATTCCATTCATAAACCAATTTCGAGTAGCCCAGCGAGACGTGCGCCTCGGCGAGGGTACTGTCCAGTTCGAGCGCTTTCTTCGCGGCGGTTTCCGCCTTGGGGAATGCCTGGTTGGGAGGCAGTGCGGTGTACGGCGCTGAACCTAGAAGTTCGTAGCAGTCCGCGAGCCCGGCATAAGAGGGCGCGTAAGTAGGGTCGATGTTGACGGAGTGCTGAAAGAGGTCGAGGGCGCGGGTCAGACTTTCGGTCGTACGCTTGTTCCAGAAATAGCGGCCCTCGAGATAAGCCAGATACGCCTCGCGGTTTACCTCGCGAGCGGCGGGGGCGGTGTGCGGCAAGTTGTTCAGCACTTCGCCGGTGATTGCGGCCGCGACCTCTTCCTGGACACGTAGCAGTTCTTTTACGTCGCGCTCGTAACTATGACCCCAGACTACGGTTTGACTACTAACCTGCACCAGCTGGGCACTGATCGTCATCCGGTTCGCGATCTGGCGGATGCTTCCTTCGAGCAAGTAGTCGGCGCGGATGTCTTTGGCGAGACGGTCGAGGGTGGCGGCCGCGTAGCCAGGCGTCAGCCGAATGACGGACATTTGTTGCGGATGAAGCTGGCCCAGGTGCGTGACCATTTCTTCGGTCAAGCCGGCGGCAACGAAATCCTGGCTTGAGGTGTCATTGCTAGAGGTGTCATTCAAATTGCGGAACTGGCGGACAGCGAGCGTGACTCTACTTCGGGAAGGTTGCGGGCGCAGGTTTTGGGCTGGATCCGGCATACGCAGCAAGGTGACTACTCCGAGAATCACTGCCAGAGTGATGGCGACCCAAAAAGAGCTGGAGTGCCATGGCCGGGTCGGCCGGGGCTCCGGGAGTGGCCCCAGTTGTGGCGAATGACCGGGAGGGCGGTCCGGCTCCGGAGTGAGTTCGTCAGGCCGGGTGAGCATCTCCTGCCACCAGGCGTCCAATTCCGTTTTGTACGCGAAAACCCGGCCCTGATCTTCCGACGAACCAGACTTCAGTCGCCGCACGGGAAGAGCCTTGGCTTTCTCCCAGCGTTGAACGGTTCGCTCCGTCTTATTCAGGTGGTCGGCGATTGCCTTCCAGCCTTCTAAAAGGTCCTCATCTTCCAGTCCGGGTTGCTGTACGCCCTCGGTAGACATCCGAGCATTCCCCCGAAGAAACTCTGATGCCGAAATTCGGGAGAGTCTATCTTGCTTTGCCCGCTTATACAACGGAATCCCGGAATGCGTTCTGGGCAAACGAATTGGACTTCTGGCCCAGCGAACAATTGCGGCTGGGAGCTTGTCGGGCTGGAACTCGGCAGGTCGGGGCCGATGGGCAGATGCTTGGACTGTGAAAACGCGATGATGGAGGCGGTGTCTCAAGGAGGCCCCTACCCTCCGCAACCAGCGCGGAGAGTAGGGAAACCCAAGTCGACTTTGAAGATGCCGGAAGCGTAGCCTCAAGAGGCGCCGCCCAACGACGTTGCGGTTCATGGAGTCAGTAAGTGTTCGGGCAATTGGTAGAGCCGACGGTCGCCAACTGGGGCGCTGCTGCGATGCCGTTCAATGGGCCGCAATAAATGTCTAATTGTTGGTTCCCTGTGAAGGTCCCGCCTTGCCAGAAAGAGGCTTCCGAGTTGCCGGTAATGACGACTCCCGCACCACCGGTGTTGTTGATGGCGGTGGCTCCGCCAAGATCCGCGCTCGATTGCTCGGTAACCCAGATCCCGCCTACACCGTTGTTGCTCACGAGGAAGGGGCCCGCCCAGGAACGGTTGGTCAGGTTCGAGCCCCCGATGAGAGATACCCCCGCCCCTTGGTTGTTCTGCACGGTAAGTTGTTCGACGGTTAGCGTACTGCCGGAGTCGATTTCCACGCCATTTCCGGGGCCGGATGTGCCCGCAGTCGTGCCTTTCACCGTCACCCGTGTCACTCGGACCCGGGACGCGGTCATATTCAAT
>Ga0210405_10002639_pt1 | contig 18444 bp, 14 predicted proteins | sample IncBWH11MmetaG_FD_155492 | JGI IMG/M metagenome (GOLD analysis project Ga0210405, IMG submission 155492) | Forest soil microbial communities from Barre Woods Harvard Forest LTER site, Petersham, Massachusetts, United States - Inc-BW-H-11-M | ecosystem: Environmental > Terrestrial > Soil >... | reverse complement strand
CCTCCGCTGCCGCAACTGCTGGAAGTACCACAGGAAGAACGGCCGGAGCCCCAGCCGCTAGAGCCCGGCCCGCGAACTGGTCTGCGAGGAATTAAAGCAATCACGGAGGGAAAAAGGATGGGGGAGACTTCCGTGAGTCCGTAAGCCGAGGCCAGCCAGACCAAGTCCGACGTGGCGCCGCCGGGACGAAGCGAAGCGGCGCGCTGGCGAAGCGAGCTGAAGAGAGATTTCACATCCTGGAGAAACTTTTCGCCGCGCGCGGTGCGAAACGGATTGCTCGTTTTAAAAGCGACGAAAGCGGCGAGAGCGGCAAGAATAATGAGAAACAGGATGTTCGAGCGGCCGCGCGAAAGGGCGATAAATATTTTCACGGCTGCAACGCCTAGAAGAATTCCGACGGCAATGGCGAGACGGCGGAGGCGCACTTTACGAACTTCTTCGTCGGGGAGGAGGCCGAATTTCTCGAGATTGATGACGTAATCAGAACAGGCGGTGCAGCCCTCGAGCGAATCCAGCGTCGAGTGAATGGGCTGAGCGGTTGTGAAGGCTTCGAGGATGCGTTTTTCGATGGGACGCTTGACGGTATCGATGGCAGCGGGGTCCGCCAGTTCGAGGCGGCTATCATCACTTCCGGGAACGAGGAAAGAGGCTCCCGAGCTTTTGAGTGTCAGAAGGCCGCGGTCAATGAGCGAGAGCGCGGCGACGCGGAGCGCTTCACTTTCGCCGCCGCGCAAGTAAGCAACGAAGTAGGGATCGTCAATCGGGGGCTTGCCAACGTCGCGGTCCTCGTCGAAACGGCGAAGAAGAATGACGAGGCCGAGAACCGCCACCGATAAAAAGAAATAGAAAACAAGAAATTCCGGACCGCGAAGATCAAACGGATTCACGGGGCACCTCACCGGAGAGCGCTTCGGCTCGGGACTGCATGCGACAAGCCAGATCGAGGAGAGGAAAGAAGAGACGCGGCGCTTCGCCGGGGGCAGAGATGCGAGTTTCCTGCGTGGCGGCGAGACGAGCGGAAAGCTGTGGCCAATCGGGAATGGCAAGCTCGGCGCCCAACGATTGAAGTGCTTCGGAGGACGAGGCAGCGGGGCGGCCCTCGAGGTCGAGAAGCACGGCGGCGTAGGAACGCAAGGGACCGAGGGCTCCGGCGATCAGAAGGCTGAGCTGTTCTTCGCGGAGGCTTCGCGCAATGTAGGCGGCGCGGAGGCGAAGAATAAGATTGAGAAGTTGCTGGCGCAGCTGGCGGACTTCGGCGTCGCGCGGGATAGTTAGAAAAGCGAACGGATCGTCGCCGAAGAGTATGGCGCGGCGGCGGCGGATGTCGGCGAATTTGGGGGCGAAGGAACGAGCGGCATGAGGAATTTCATCCTTCAAGAGAAACATGGGATGGAGCTGGATAGCGGCTTGGGCGAAGCGTAAAGGCTGACGGAGCTGATCGGCCTTGGTTTGATGGAAAGAGTCTAGAACGATGATGAGATTCAGGTCCGAGGTGGCGCGAAGCTTGCCTTCAGCGGCGCTGCCGAAGAGGACGACCGAAAGAAGGTCGGGACCGAAAGCATCCTTTACGGACTGGAGAAATGAGTTAAGAACCTCGGCGACAGGAGGAGGAAGTTGCGGCAGGGGAAGTGGCGTGGAGGAACTCATGCCAGACCTCACGCGTCACGAGATAGATGCTCGGACGATGCTAGGATGCCGCGAGTGGAAAGTCAACGAATGGAAGGTCGAGAGGGCGGTTCAGCTTCAAATCCATCCAGCTTTCACAAGCATTTCGTGTGCGATCTCGGTCACCGAGCGGTTTTCGCTAGTGACGGTGAAATCCTCGAGGCGCGCACGGTCAAGAATGGCGTTCAAGGTCGCGACGCGAGCAACATATTCCTGCTGCGATACCCCTGATTCGCGCATCTTGACGCGGTGCTGCATCGTTTCGAGGTTGGCAGTGAGGCGGCAGACGACCGTGTTGGTTGCTGAAATAGGGCCACGGCAGAATTCCAGTTCGGTGTGGTTTTCCATCGCGCGAGCCAGCAAAAACCGGCGCACTCCGTGGGAAATATAATTTTTGTAGAGGGACTGAAGGTTGAGGTACATAACTTCGTCACGGCCGGCTGCGGACGGGAGATGGGCAAGTCCGAGCGCGTCCAAGTCGATCGCCGCATGCGGGATTTGGCGCCGTGCAAGGATGTCCGACGCTTCGGCGAGAACGGTTGTCTTGCCTGCTCCCATCGTACCCGTAATGATCAGCAGCGATTCCGTAACCGCTCCATTGCCGTCAACGAGAGGCGCCGAGAGAATCGAGGTGGGAAGAGATTCCGGTGAAGGCGCTTTTTGAGCTGGAGATGACTTCGCTGGCGCCCAAGCTTTCAAGAATTTCGGTGAACTCGTCGAGATAGCAGCGGACGATGATGTGAGTTTTCTTGTTGCGATCGCGGGCGCGTTTGGTCACGAGCAGGGCGGTCTCGATGTTGTTGGAAGTGATGATGAGGAGCTTGGCGCGCTCAATGCCGGCGTCGGTTAGCGAACTTTCTTGTTTGGCGTCGTCGACGATGATGGGTTCTCCGACGCGAACGAGGTCATCAACAGCGGCGGCGTCTTTGTCGATCAAAACGTAAGGCTGCTTCACGCGGCGGAGATGTTCGACGATGCGAATGCCGAGGTGCGTGTAGCCGACAACGATAACGTGGTTCTGCATTTCCTTGGCGAGCATACGGCATCCTTCCTGCGGATTGTAGCGCTGCAAAGCTTGCAGCAAGAAGATGGAAATGACGATGCCAAAGAGGACGCATTGGCCCCAGAAAGAATAGAGGGCCCAGAAGGAATCGGGGCGATAACGAAAATAGATGGCATCCAGAAGGGATTCGCTCAGGGAAAGATGGTCCCAGTAGCGAAAAGCCAGAGTGCCGAGGGCGAACCAGAATGCGATAAGGACGAAACCCCAGCGGCTTTGCCGGAGAAAGATTCGCAGGCGGATCCAGAAGAAGCGTCGCATGGGTGCCCGGCGAAAGCCGTTTTGAGACCCCGGGAAATGGTAGGCCCGTGCGGACTCGAACCGCAGACCTCGTCCGTGTCAAGGACGCGCTCTAACCAACTGAGCTACGGGCCTACAATGATGCTAGTTTAGCACGACTCACGGACTTCTTAAGCTGACGGACCGGGCTCAGTTGCGGCGGGGATGAGACGAATGGCAAGGATAAGCATTGATGCGGAGTTGAGGGCCAAATGCCCGCGGGTGGCGCTGGCATGTGTCACGGCGAATGTGGAAGCTGGAGCGACATCAGAGGCCTTGGACAACGAGTTGCGTAATTGCGAAGAAAAGATATTGAAACTGGCGGAGCCAAGGGCAGTGCTGGAGTCGGCGGCGATTTTGGCGACGAGGGTGGCATACAAGGCGCTGGGGAAAGACCCGGCGAGGTATCGCGGGTCGGCGGAGGCGCTCTTGCGACGGGTGATCGCAGGAAAAGGGCTGCCGCGGATTCATAATGTGGTAGACGTGATCAATTTCGTGAGCGTGGAAAGCCGCTTGCCGGTCGGGCTCTATGACTTGGCGCAGGTGCAAGGCGATATCGTGTTTCGAGCGGGCCGGGCTGGCGAGACATATAAAGGAATCGGGAAATACGATTTGAATCTGGAAGGGCTGCCGGTATTTTGTGATGCGCTCGGGCCGCATGGGAGTCCGACGAGCGATTCGGAGCGGACGATGGTGTGAGGGTACGAAGCAAGTGATTGCCGTCATCATTTCGTTCGGCGGCAGCCAAGGATTGACAGCTTGGCCAGAGAGAATGTCGGCGCTGCTGAAAGAACATGCCTTCGCCCAGAAAATTGAAGTGCAGGTAGTTTAGGCTAGCTCGCCAACAAATTTTCTGCCTTTCGTTTTCCTAGCGAAGGCGCTAGGTACGAACTGGTTCCTCTCATTTCGGCAGCTGCAGGGGCGGCATGTTCGGCTCGTTCAAGGACTGGGCAATCTTGAGAAGGATGCGGTATTCCTCAACGGTCGTGGGTGCAACAGGCTGGTAGAAGTTGCCGCCATGACCGAAGAGGTTTGGGCCAATGAGCACCATGGATTCGGCAGTTTGAACATCGACCTGAGTCATGGAATCGGACACGGGCGCGAGGCGAAGCTTGAATTCGGCTTTGTAGCCGAGCGGAACATTTAGCCAATGATAGACGTTCGATTTAGTCAGGCCATCCTGGGACATCTCGAACTCGGTCTCCGGGGAGCCATGACCGCTCATGCGCGAAGGATTCCAGTCGCCGAAGAGGCGGTCGTCATCAGCAGGCAAGTGGAATGAAGATTCAACGGCGCGACGAACTTGCGCCATGGGGGCGTGGAAGGCGTAAGAAACGGGATTTTTCTCCGGAAGTCTTCTCGCAGAAAACGTCAGATCTTTCAGGAGAAAGAAGCCGGGCGCGCCGAAGATGAAGAGTAAGAGAGCAAGAAACCAAAGCCAGCTTTTGCTCTTAGCCATCGAGGTAGAGGAATTCTACATGGCTTTCGGTTTTGTGGAATCCCATAGCTGCGACCATCGGCGTCCTTGCGTGTGAGAGCGACGCTACCCCTGAGCTAGCACTCCCGCAGAAAAACCAGCCCGGAGCCGATCTGTCAGGAAACCGCGGGCGGCTAGGAGTTCAGCGTTGAGCAGGGCGGCGCCGGCGGCACCGCGGACTAGATTGTGCGAGAGCAGCGTGAGCTTTATGTCGAGCAGCGGGCATTCGCGTACGCGGCCAACGACTGCGGCCATGCCGTTTCCAGCGTGGACATCGCGCCGTGGTTGGGGGCGGTCTTCGCCATCGAGAACGACCACTGGATGACGGACGGCGGAAGGCAGTGAGGCGAGTTCGGCGCTGACTTCAAAGTTGCGCAGCGCTTCGCGGACTTCCTTCAACGAGGCAATTTTTTTCAGGCTGACAGAAATGCATTCTAGATGGCCCTCGAGAACGGGGACGCGGTTGCAGTGGGCGCTCAGGCCGAGGCCGGCGTCGATGAAACGGGCGCCGTCCCATTTGCCGAGGAGCTTCTGCGGCTCGGACTCCATTTTCTCTTCTTCGCCGCTGATGAAGGGAATGACGTTGGCGTGAATGTCCATCGAGGCGACGCCGGGATAGCCAGCGCCAGAGACGGCTTGCAGAGTGACGGCGAAAACTTTCTCGAGGCCGAAGGCGTCGGCAAGCGGCTTCAACACGAGAACGAGACCGGCCGTTGAACAATTCGGGTTGGTGACTATGAAGCCGCCCTCATAACCGCGATTTTTTTGCTGTGTCCGGATGGCATCGAGATGAGCGGCGTTGACTTCGGGAATGAGCAGTGGGACGTCGGGATCCATGCGGTGATTTTTTGAGTTGCTGACGACGGGATATCCGGCGCGGGCGAAGTCTTCTTCGGCGCTGCCGGCGACGGACGAATCGAGCGCGGAAAAAACGAAGTCACTCTCAAGGCTGGGGTCGAGACTCTTGACGACAAGGCCGCGCGCGGCTTCCGGTATGGGGCCGTCGAGATGCCAGCGAACGGCTTCCGCGTAGCTCTTGCCGGAGGAGCGCTCGGACGCGGCGACTTCGGTTAGCTCGAACCAGGGATGATTCGAGAGAAGTTTTACGAAGCGCTGCCCGACAAGGCCGGTTGCGCCCAGTACGCCCACGCGCCATTTCTTCGCGGCACTGTCCGGCATGGAGCCTTCGGCTTGCTGCGCCATGCCGCTTTTGTCGCCATTCTGAGAAGAATGCGCACTCATGCCGCACCTCCGAAGCGCGCGCGGTCATTTGCGGACGGAGGCAGGCCGATGCGCGTCCCTCGAACATGCGGTTTGAATGTGTTGCGAATCCAGATAGTCATTTCCGTTTCCGCGGCTAACGGCAGTACATGTGGATGAAGGACCTTCGCTCCACTGGCTGCCAGGGCGTGCGCTTCATCATAGCTCAGGTCGTGGAGAAGTCTGGCTTCGACGGAAGCATGAGGATTGGCGGTGTAAACACCGTCCACGTCGGTCCAAATGACAAGCTCTTCGGCGTCGACGACGTGAGCAACGATCGCGCCGGAAAAATCGGAGCTGTTGCGGCCGAGCGTGGTGATACGGCCGTCGGGAGTCGCGCCGATGAAGCCAGTGACGACAGGGACAAGGCCTGCTTCGAGAAGCGGAAGAAGAATGGCGCGGCCGCGCTCTCTGGACTCTTCCAAATGAGGCTTGGCGTCGCGGAAAGTATCGCAGGTGAGGACGAAATCGGAGGAAGAAATGGGAACGGAGGCGACGCCGGATTTTTCGAGAGTTGCGGCGAAGAGACGCGCGCTGAATCGTTCTCCAAACGAGGCGAGACGATCAGCGAGTTCGGCAGTGGCCGCGACATGCCCGTCCAGCGGCACTTCGTGAAGAAGATCGCGGCCGAGGAGCTGAAGGCTGCGGCGGACACGATCGTGCTGCTCCTCGGCGAGTTGAAGGTCCTGAAGCACGTTGAAGTGGAGATGAATGACGCCTTCGGCTTCATTACGCGCGTGGGAGAGCTTTCCTTCAGCGAGGGAGCGCGAGATGGAGAGAAGGCGATCGGTGACGCCCTTCATCGCGGAGACCACTACGACGACGTTCGAGGACTGGGCAGCCGCGCGAACCAAGCCGGCGGCGTGCGACATGCGCTCGGCTCCGGCAAGCGAACTGCCACCGAACTTTAAGGCGACGACATTCTGGTGAGGGCTTGCCTGCCTGCCGCTGTCGGTAACAACGAAGTGCCTAGCCGAGGAAGCTTCCGCTTCGACATTTTCTTGCACGTGTTCGGGACTCATGACATCCGCTCCTGGTTTCCGCTGGAGCGTCTCTGGCGGGGGGGCTTAAAAGAAGAAACCCACCGCCAGGTTCGCTTCAGGCGGTGGGTTGGAAACTTTTTCTAGCTTGCTAGCTGTTTCTCCACGCGCCGGAAGCGAAAATAGTGGACTTCGCCTTAGTCGAGGTAGTCGACATAGACGTCGTCGTGGTAATTCGCTTCGTCGCGATGGAAATCATACCGAGAGACAGTCTAGCACAAGAAAAAAACGAGCACAAAGCTTAAAGTTTGGCAAAGATGTTTATGGATAGGTTCGAGGCTTCGGAGTCTCAAAGATCAAGCTGGAACAGGTGAGGCCGGACTCGGCTTTTTGGAGCTCGGAGATGTCGAGTGGCGTTACGTGAAAGCCACGGGCTTCCATAAGGAGGCGCGTGCGGGGAAAGGAGGCGGGGAAGATTGTGGTGTTGCCGAACGCCAGGGCGTTAGCCGCGTGTGGTTCGGTAGGATCGACGTCGATCCAGTCGTGGCCGGAGAAGGACGCTGGATCAAACCAGGCCCGGTTGGCGAGAAGCGTATTGGCGCCGAGTGAAGTTACGGCGGACTTGAGATGCAGGCAGCCGCTCACGGGGACGGCGATCACTTCGTAATGATGAGGCTCGAGAATGCGGGCGAGTTGACGAAGGCCTTCGGCGTTGCTGCGGTGCGTGGCACCAACGAAAAGTTTGCGGCCGCTACGCAGAACGTCGCCACCCTCGAGTGTGCCTGGCAGCGTGACGTGCTGTAGTTTGCGAAATTTGGAAAGGGCTTGGGCGAGCGAAGCGGCTTCTGGACGGCGCGATTCCGTGCCGAGCGGAAAAATAACGGCGAGCTCGTCGAGGATAATGGCGGGATCCTCGACGAACATGGAATCGGGGAGATCAGGCTCGGCGGGGAGGGAGATGACGGTGGCGCCAAGCTTTTCGAGAAGCTGCTCGTAGGCTCGATGTTGCGCGGAGGCCATTTGGAGATGAATCGGCTGACGCGGGATGAAACTTAGTTCGCAGTTTACGATAGCGGGGCTGACGGCGCGTGTGATGGCGGTGAGCATGTCGCGAGGCCAAGTTTACACGAGAACCTCGCGCAAAATTCCGGTGGTGCGGGCGTGACCTGTTTACACAAATTCGCCTCGACCCGCTACCGCTAGGGCCAACGCGTGGCTTGGGCGAAATGAGAAATATAGAGAGTGGTGATAGTGATGCCGGCGCCGAGAAGCATTCCGGCCAGGATCAGACCGACCACGCCAATCGGTATCCAGAACCCGGAACGCGCGGGAACGGGTTCCGTCGCGGGGGCAGGAGCTGCCAAGGCAGAAGCGTTCTCGGTAACATGGTTCGGGATAAGCGGGCCGCTGGGAACATTGGAGGCTTCGGACGGCATCACAAGACAGTACCCTTTGCGAGGAATCGTCTCGATGTAGAGAGGCTTGTCCGTGGAATCACCAAGAACTTGGCGAAGCTTGTTTACCGTCGTGTTGACGTTGGCGTCGTAGTTGACGTGAGTGTCCGCGGGCCAGAGGCGTCGGCGCAATTCCTCGCGGGTAACAACCTCACCCGGTTTTTCCAGAAGCGCCACGAGGACTTGATAGACCTTCCCCTGAAGCTTCAGGCGTGAGCCACTCTTGGAGACTTCTTGCCGCTGCTGATCCACCTGAAATGGACCAAAACGCACAAAACGAGGGCCCGAAGGAGGCGCGAAGTTTGCTCGTTCTTCCATCGCGGTATCCAGCACTGGGATTAAGTTCGGAGTCATACACCCCATCCTATATAGGCATTAGACGCGGAAAACGCTCAGGTGTTTACCCGAGAATGCGAAATTTCTATAGAGAGGTTTTCTTTTTTCACGCCTGGGCTGTTTCAGGGAAGCAAAGACGGAGCAGGAGACTGCAAAGTTGTGTCTCGGCCGCGGTGCGAGGTGCAACTATTTCGAATTCGGTAGACGCGCCCACAAATATTGAGCGAATGCGAACATGTGTCCGCAAATGGGACGGTGTTTTTGTTCAGAGGACGACCAGTCAAAATTTAGAAATTCTTTTTCCAATTTGGTCCTGTGCCTGCACGCAATTGTCGGCAGGGAACTTTGGCTTCACACGAACCAGCTAGTTTCCGGCGGTTGCGGGAGCCTGCGGCAGCGTCATGATTTCGACGCTCGACGGGAATCGCCTGGAACGATAAATGTGCTGCGTCGCTTTCTGGTAGTCGGATTCTTTCGCCTCGAAAATATTGGAGACAAACTTTTGCGGGTTGCGGTCGTAGACGGGAAACCAAGTACTTTGAACCTGGACCATGATGCGATGGCCCTTCTTGAAAACGTGATCCGCCGTATGCAGATCAATCGTGAACGGAGTCACTTCTCCCGGTTTGAGCGGCTCCGGTTTCTCGAAGGAATTGTGATAACGTCCGCGAAAAATCTCGTCGGAAATCATCAGTTCGTAGCCTGAGAGTTTCCAGTCGTCAGGATATTTTTGCGGATAAACGTCGATCAATTTGACAATCCAATCGCTATCGCTGCCGGTCGTGGAGGCGAACAGCTTGGCGGTGACTTGGCCCGCAAGCGTGACGTCCTCCGCCAAATCCTCCGTTTGCCAAGTTAGAACGTCGGGGCGCTCGTCGACGAAGCGCTGATCTTGCACGAGCCAGGTGTACCAGCTGCCGGGATGGTCCTCGGGGTAGGTCATGTCGATGGGGCGATGGCGGTATGGCACGGGATGAGCGGGATCACTGACATAGGCGTCTGAGGCCTCAGCGGAATCTGTTTGTGGGGCATCGAAAGAGAGTTTTCCGTTCTCGCGGAAATAGAGGCTTTTGGTCTGCCCTTCGCGCGGAGGCCAGGAATCAAATTGAACCCAGTTGTTGCTTCCTGTCTGGAAAAGCATCGCTTCCTTGAGCGGCAGCGCGCCTTTGTCTTTCAGCCAGTAAGCAAACCACGGCGCTTCGATATTCTGCCGAAAGTAAACGGATGTATCGCTGCCAAACGGAATTTCGCCAAGTGACTTGCCCGGGCCGCCGCCCCAGCCGCCATGATTCCACGGGCCCGCGACGAGATAGTTGAGATGTTTCGAATCGGATTTTTCGAGCCGCGCGTAGGTCGCCATCGGGCCGTAGAAATCCTCCTGGTCCCACCAGCCGGCGACGTTGAGGTTCGGTACTGTGGGTTCCTTCAAGCCGTAGGCCACAGCGTGATGCTTCCAAAAATCGTCGTAACTCGAATGGGCAACAAATTCGTTCCAAGTCGGCAATTTTCCGTGGAAGTATTTCGCGTTCGCGTTCGAAAGCGCACCGAGGCGGAGATAAAAATCGTAAACGTCGAAGCGGTCGAAAGCAAAACTGAAGTTCTCGTTCGAAGATTCCAGCAGGGCGGTGTATTCGAAGGCGTAGCTCAAGCGAAAGGCGCCGTTGTGGAAGAAGTCGTCGCCAAGCCAGGTGTCTCCCATGCACGCTTGTTCGGAGGCGGCTTTGAGCGCGGGATGCGGATTGATCATTCCCATGGTGACAAGAAAACCGTCGTAGGAAATTCCGTCGAGACCGACGCGGCCATTATTGTTGGGAACATTTTTTACCAGCCAGTCGATCGTGTCGTAGGTGTCGGTGCTTTCGTCCACACCTTGTGGATCGCTCGGATCATGCAGCGGGCGGAGCATGACGAACTTCCCTTCGGAGCCATACCGCCCACGGATATCCTGAAACGCGAAGATGTAGCCCTCCGGAACCATGTCGGCGTAGCGAAAAATCATGTTGCTGATGCCTTTGTCCGGGTTGGAGATTCCGTAGGGAGTTCGATTCATCAGAATCGGGAGCGGCGCGGCGGCGTTTTTCGGCTTGTAGTACTGGGTGTGCAGCTTGACGCCGTCGCGCATAGGAATCATGACTTCAGTTTTGTCGAAGAGCGATGAAAAGTCAGGACGTTGACGCTGGGGAGCCGCTCCAAAACGCGGCACGAACAGAAGCCCAGCTATAACAAGTAACGCAAAGGCGCTGGCTGTCTTGCGAACGGAACGCATGGAGACTCCCTCTGGAGTAACGCGGATGATCGGCATGTTTTCAGCAAAGCTGAGAGTATCACAAGCGATTCACCGCGCCATTTCCGAGCAGAATTGCACTCCCTGATTGGAACTCGCTAGTTGCCAGAGGTCGCCGGCAAAAGCGTGAGCACGACTCCCGAAGGATATTCCTTCGAACGGTAGATGCGTTGCGTAGCCTTCTGGTAGTCGGACTCCTTGGCTTCAAAAATGTTGGCAACAAATTTCTGCGGATTGCGGTCGATGATAGGGAACCAGGTGCTTTGCACTTGCACCATGATGCGATGGCCCTTTTTGAAAACGTGATTCGCAGTGTGCAGATCAATCGTGAACGGGGTGATCGCGTCTGGCGTGATGGGTTCGGGTTTTTCAAACGACCTGCGGAAGCGCCCGCGGAAGACTTCGTCTGCGATCATCAGCTCGTAGCCGGAAAGTTTCCAGTCGTCCGGATACTTTTCCGGATAGACATCGATGAGCTTCACGATCCAGTCCGAGTCGCTCCCCGTGGAGGACGCAAAAAGTTTTGCGGTCACTTGGCCGGTCACCGTCATATCTTCCGTGAGTTCCTCGGTTTGCCAGGTCAGCACGTCCGGGCGATTGTCCACGAACCGCTGGTCCTCGACGAGCCAGGTGGGCCAGCCGCCGGAATGATCGTCAGGATAAGTCATGTCAATCGGGCGATGGCGGTAAGGGACGGGATGTGCTGGATCGCTGACGTAGCTATCGAAGGATTGCGGTGTGGCTGCTTGCGGCGCGTCGAAAGATAGTTTGCCGTCTTCATGGAAGTACAGCTCGCGCGCCGGCGCATTTTTCGGAGGCCAGGAATCAAATTGCACCCACTTGTCGCTGCCAGTTTGAAAAAGAAGCGCTTCTTTCAGCGGGAGGCTGCCCTTGCTCTTGAGCCAGTAAGCGAACCAGGGCGCCTCAATTTTTTGGCGGAAGTAGAGGGAAGTGTCGCTGCCAAAGGGAATCGCTCCGAGTGACTTGCCTGCGCCGCGGGCCCAACCGCCGTGATTCCATGGACCCGCCACGAGATAGTTCAAATGATCGGGGTCATTCTTTTCGAGAAGTTCGTAGATCTTCATCGGCCCGTAAGCGTCTTCCTGATCCCACCAACCCGCCACATTGAGATTCGGCACCCTGGGCTTCGTCAAGAGATAGGGCATGGCTTGCTGTTTCCAGAAAGCGTCGTAATTCGGATGTGTGACGAAATCTTTCCAGGTGGGCAGAGTCCCGTGGATGTAATTTTTGTCGGCGTTGGAGAGCGCGCCGAGCCGCAGATACCATTCATAGGTGTCGAACTGATCGAACTTAAAGGCAAAATTCGTTTTGCCCGTCTCCATCATGGTCGAGTACTCGAAGCCGTAGCTCAGCCGGAACGCGCCATTGTGATGAAAATCGTCGCCGAGAAACATGTCCGCGGGGGAAGCTTGCTCGGAAACGGCTTTGAGAGCGGGGTGAGGCTCGAGCATGCCCATCACCGTGAGCCAGCCGCCATACGAAATGCCGACAAGACCGGCGCGGCCGTTGTTGTGCGGTACGTTTTTCACGAGCCAATCGATGGTGTCGTAGGTATCCGTGCCCTCGTCGATGGCCTTCGAATCTTTTGGATCGCGAACCGGCCGTTGCATGACGAAAGTTCCTTCGGAGCCGTAGCGACCACGAATATCCTGGAAGACAAAGATGTAGTCGTCGGGAATCATTTCGGCGTAGCGGGCGAGGATCCGGCTATAGCCTTTATCATCGTCGTGCAAACCGTAAGGAGTCCGCTCGATGACGATGGGGAGCGGCGCGCCGCCATTTTTCGGGGCGTAGATTTCCGTGTGCAGCTTCGTGCCGTCGCGCACGGTTATCATGACATCCGTCTTGTCAAAGAGCAGCGAATAGTCCGGGGGATTCGGGGCTTGGGCTCGTCCGGTGAGCAAAAAGAGAAGCACGATGACCAGCGCCCACAAAAAGATTCTGCCTTTCCAAAGTAACCGCGTAAATCGCATCGCAATTTCCTCCAACAGCATCACTGCAGGGTCGGCCTATCCAATCTGGGTGAGGATAGTACACGAAACTGAGGGTGGGACAGACATTCCTGTCTGTACCACTCCTAGGCAGGGGTAAAAAGGCAAGAGCCAGCCAAGAATGGCTGTCCCACCCGAACGGCCTCTGCTAAACTATAGGTTGCTCGACCGCACCTGAGAACAAAGGAGATCCGTCCGGGCTGCTGGTTGTTTCAGCAGCTATTTTTGTCTTTAAAGAGACTGCCAGACGGCAGTCCATGGACCGACGTAGAAATCATGAGCCAAAATATTCGCAATATCGCCATTATCGCGCACGTCGACCACGGCAAAACGACGCTGGTCGACGCCATGCTGCGGCAGAGCGGCATTTTCCGCGCCAATGAAGCGCTTGTCGAGCGCGTTATGGATTCCAACGACCTCGAACGCGAGCGCGGAATCACCATTCTCGCAAAAAATACCGCACTTTTTTTCCATGATACGAAGATCAACATCGTCGACACCCCGGGTCACAGCGATTTTGGCGGCGAAGTCGAGCGCGCTCTGCGCATGGTGGATGGGGTCGTGGTGCTGGTCGACGCCAGCGAGGGGCCGCTGCCGCAAACGCGCTATGTCCTTCAAAAAGCGCTGGCGGCCAAGTTGCCTCCCGTTATTGTGCTGAACAAGATCGACCGCACGGATGCGCGGGCAAAAGAAGTCCTCGACGAAATCTACGATCTGTTTATCGATTTGGATGCTACCGAAGACCAGCTGGATTTTCCGGTCGTCTACACGAATGCGCGCGAGGGCATCGCGCACCGGCAAATCGGGGACAGCTCCAAGGATTTGCTTCCGCTGTTTGAGACCATCGTGAAGAGTATCCCCGCGCCTCCGGGCGATCCGGACGGTGTTCTGCAAATTCAGGTGATGAATTTGGACTATAGCGATTTTCTCGGACGCATTGCGATTGGCCGCGTATTTAACGGCACGTTGAAACGCGGCGAGGATGTCGGTATCAGCAAGCTCGACGGAAAGATCATATCGACGCGCATCACCAAGCTGTACACGTTTCGCGGATTGGAACGGGACGAAGCGGAAACGGTTGGCGCGGGCGATCTTGTCGCTATCGCCGGAGTAGAAGGAATTCAGATCGGGGAAAGCATTGTCGATTTGGCGGCGCCTCTTCCTCTCGAGCCTCTGCTGATCGACGAACCGACGCTGGCCATGATTTTTACCGTGAACAGCAGCCCGCTTTCTGGAAAAGAAGGCAGTTATCTTACGTCGCGCGATTTGCGCGACCGTTTGGCGAAGGAGTTGCTGACCAACGTTTCGATTCGCGTGGAAGATACGGACACGCCGGAATCTTTTCGCGTGCTGGGGCGCGGCGAGCTTCAGCTCGCCATTCTGATCGAGACTATGCGGCGCGAAGGTTTCGAGTTGATGGTTGGCAAGCCGGAAATTGTCGTGCGCACGGAAAACGGCAAGAAACTCGAACCGCTCGAGCGCCTGGTCATCGACGTCCCTGAGAGTTTTATTGGTATCATTTTGGAAACGCTGGGCAGCCGGCGCGGCGAAATGCTCAAGATGAGCAATCACAACTCCGGCCGCGTGCGCATGGACTTCAAGATTCCTTCGCGAGGCCTGATCGGGCTGCGTAGCCAGTTGCTGACGGACACGCGGGGCACGGCGTTGATTCATTCGATTTTCGACGGTTGGACGGACTATGCGGGCGAAATGGCGCTGCGGCCGACTGGCGCGCTGGTTGCGGATCGCTCTGGACCTTCTACCGCTTTCGCGCTGTGGAACCTTCAGGAACGCGGCGAATTGTTTATCGGTCCCGCGGTGGAAGTCTATGAAGGCATGGTCATCGGGGAAAATTCCCGCGAGCAGGACATGGAAGTGAACGTCACCAAGGAAAAGAAACAGACGAACATGCGTTCCTCCAGCGCGGATGAGGCCATCCGGTTGATTCCGCACCGCGAGCTCAGCCTCGAACAGGCGATTGAGTTTATCGCCGACGATGAATTCGTCGAGATCACGCCGAAATCGATTCGCCTGCGCAAAAAGGTTCTGCAAGCCAACAAACGTCCCCGCCGCTGGCAGGAGATTCGCGCCAGCCACGAAACGGCGCGCTGACCATTTTCCTTTGAGGCGGCTTTTAGTGGCCCGACTTCTCTAACAATTCCGCGAGGTATGGCTTCCATAGTTCCGCCCACGTGTGCGTGCCGTGGCCGTGCGTATTTTCACTAGCGGGGATCAAAATGAACTTTGCGTTTTGTACTTTCTTGACTTCGCGCTCAGCGATACCCAGCTCCGGTGGGTTGATGAAGTCATCGCCGGAATTGATCCACATGACGGGCGCTTTGATTTTGCCGAGCTGCGTCGAAGGATCGTAGTTGCGCGAGGCGTTGACATAATAGAGCGTGTCGTTCGCGTCAAGCGCACTGAAGCGCGTGCGAAAATAGTCGTCGAGATATTTGTCGGCGGCATCGCGCGTCGGGAGAGCTTTCTGCGTGGGTATCGGAGCAGCTCCTGCGATCAACAGAAAATCCAGCGCGGTCCGTAGAGCCTGCTTCGGCTCTTCCTTGTAATCCCCGCTCCTCCATTCAGGATCTTCGCGGATCGCATCCATGACCATCTTGCGCCAGATGCGATTGCGGCCCGCGATCTGCACCGTCAGGCACGCCAGAGGCATGAGCGCGTCCATGAAATCCGGATACGTTTCGCCCCAAACGAAAGAATGCATGCAGCCCATCGAAGTGCCCATCACAAGCCGAAGGTGGTTTACCCCGAGCCCCTCATTGAGGAGACGGTAGTGCGCGGCGACCATATCGTCGTAGTCGTACTGTGGGAAATGCGCGTGCATGCCGTCGCTGGGCTTGGACGATTTTCCGTGGCCGATGCCATCAGGAAGAATAAGGAAATAGCGCGACGCATCGAGAAGCTGGCCCAGACCAAAGAGCACGCCCGCAAATTGTGGCTGGAGAAACTGATGCCCGGTGCCGCCCGTTCCGTGAAGAATGAGCACGGCGTTCGTCGTGTGTCCTGCTGCATCCCTGACGGGTTTGCCGAGCGTCGTGTAATGCAGGCGCAATTCCGGCAGCGACTCACCGGAATGAAATTGAAAATTGTGAATGACGAAGTCGCCTTCTAAAGTTGCGGGGGCAGGCGCTTGCTGCGCGGCGCAGGGCAGCGCCATAAAAAGTACTGCTGTGCACACCGTGCCAATGAAGGTCTTGGAGCACTTGAGCATCTCTCACCTCCTGGGGAGCAAAATCTATCACAAACGAAAATGCGAGGCTTGGCGCGCATTGTTGAAACAGGCCTCTTGTGTTGATGCGTTGCTGTGAATAGACTGCAACGCGCGACAACGTATCCCGTGTGCGAGGTGGCGTAATGCGAAGGATTCTTCTGTTCCTACTGTGCTTCCTGGTCTTGCCATCTCTCTCGTTGTGCCAAGCGAAGGCAAAACTTTCGGCCGCGGTGAGCGCCTTCGTGAAGGAAGACGCCGCAATCATTGCTCTGGCACACGTGCGAGTGGTGGATGGCACTGGCGCCGCTCCTCGCGCTGACCAAACGCTTATCATCGCGGGCGGTAAAATCGTCGGGCTGGGCGATTCTGCCAGTACAAAAATTCCGGACGGGGCGAAAGTGCTCGATCTTTCTGGCCGGGCTGTAATTCCTGGACTGGTCGGCATGCACGATCATATGTTCTATCCTGCCCCGGGCGGTGGGCTTCCACTCTATCCCGAGCACGCCTCGAGTTTTCCGCGCCTCTATCTCGCGGGCGGCGTCACCTCGATTCGAACGACTGGCAGCCTCGAACCCTACGCTGATCTTGAGCTCAAGCAAGCGATCGATGCGGGCAAACTCGTCGGCCCGAAAATTCACGTCACCGGTCCATATCTCGAAGGCGAAGGCGCTTTTGCATTGCAGATGCACCAACTCAAGGACGCCGAGGACGCGCGCCAGATGGTCGAATTCTGGATCGCGCGCGGCGCCACTTCTTTCAAGGCGTACATGAACATCACGCCGGACGAACTCGCCGCCGCCGTCAAAGCCGCACATGCCCACGGCATCAAGGTAACGGGGCACCTCTGCTCGATTGGCTTTCGCGAAGCTGCCGCCATCGGCATTGATGATCTGGAGCACGGCATCGAAGTCGACACGGAGTTTCTCCCGGACAAAAAGCCGGGCGTTTGCCCCAACCCGCAAGCTGCCGCAAAGGCCCTGCTCTCCGTTGATATCGCAAGCAAGCCGATGCAAGACATGATTCACGATCTGCTGGCGCATCACGTCGCTGTTACTTCAACGCTGCCGGTGTTTGAAACTTCCGTGCCGGGACGCGCTCCGCTCGACGGCCGCGTGTTGGACGCCATGACCGCTGAAGCCCGCGTCGCGTATCTATCGAGGCGCGCACGCGTTTCCGATAACGCGGCGACTTCCGACGCGCAAGGAATCTTCAAGAAGGAACTGGAATTCGAGCACGAATTTTCAAAGCAAGGCGGACTGCTTCTGGCAGGTCTCGACCCGACGGGCTACGGCGGCGTAATCGCGGGCTTTGGCGACCAGCGCGAAGTCGAATTGCTCGTGGAAGCTGGCTTCACTCCAGTGGAAGCCATTCACATCGCGACGTCCAATGGTGCAGAGTTTCTCGGTGAACTGGATAGAATCGGGACGCTGGCGGTCGGTAAAGTGGCCGACATTGTTGTCCTGCAGGGAGACCCATCGGCCAACATCAAGGACATCGAGAAAGTGGAGCTCGTCTTCAAAGATGGCGTCGGCTACGACTCAGGTAAACTCATCGATTCCGTAAAGGGATTGGTCGGCCTGCGCTAAGCCGCTAAAGCAACAGACGCGCGACGCCCCGCAACGCGTCCCACCTTTAGAGCAGCAGGATTTTGCCGGCCGCGCTCGGCAAAGATAATCGCAAACTTAAATATGCGCGAGCTTCTAGAGTTTTTCACGGTGTGCAAAAGAATACTCCAAACCTCGATGAGGATTTTACAAAGTCGCCACACAAGGATAAATTGGATGTGAACGGCGCTGGACCGTACAGTCGGACGGCAGTCGAATGCGGGCAGTAGCCCAATTCAAACTGTTCCCCGCGCGAGGAATGTTGTAGAGTCTAGCGCTCCTGTGCAATCCGCCGCTGAACCGGTGCAGCGAAATGGTTTAGCAAACTGGTCGTGCTCTCGGACGGAGTTTGCACACAGAGTCAAAGGTGGAATACGTGAATAATGGACCCTCGAATGGGGCCTCAAACTCGCACTGCACGATAGCGGCGACGGCCACGGCGCTTCCGCCATACACGATGACGCGCGAGGACGTGAAGTACTACATGGGCCGCGTGTTCGACATACCGGAGCGGCGCCTGGAAGCGCTGATGTCGATCGCGGACAACGCCCAGGTGCACAAGCGCTACTCGATTTTCCCGATCGAATATACCGTCGAGCCTCGCCCGCTTTCGAAGACCAACCAGGAGTACATTGAACACGCAGTAAAACTCGGCCGGCAGGCGGCCGAAGAATGTTTGCAGCGTGCCGCTGTGCGGCCGGACGAAGTGGATCTGATCATCACCGTGTCGTGCACGGGCTTCATGATTCCTTCGCTGGACGCGCATCTGATCAATCTCATGGGGTTCCGCTCGAATGTGCGCCG